>Ga0157369_10004560_pt1 | contig 16287 bp, 6 predicted proteins | sample C25metaG_FD_113461 | JGI IMG/M metagenome (GOLD analysis project Ga0157369, IMG submission 113461) | Corn rhizosphere microbial communities from Kellogg Biological Station, Michigan, USA - C2-5 metaG | ecosystem: Host-associated > Plants > Roots > Rhizosphere > Soil | place: USA: Michigan... | reverse complement strand
CGCGGCTCAAAATTCCTGCGTACCAATGGTGGAGCGAGGCTCTCCACGGAGTGATCAACGAGGGAGTGACCGAGTATCCGGAGCCGATCGGCCTTGCCGCCACGTTCGATACGCGGGGGATTCACACCATGGCAGCCCAGATTGGTATCGAGGGGCGCATCAAGCACGTGCAAAATGCACGCGAAGGGCACACCGGCATCATGGGAGGCCTGGATTTCTGGTCACCCAATCTGAACATCTTTCGCGATCCGCGCTGGGGCCGTGGCCAGGAGACCTATGGCGAAGATCCGTTCCTCACCGGCCGCATGGGGGTCGCTTACGTGACCGGATTGCAGGGGGACAATCCCAAGTATTACCTTGCCATCGCTACACCGAAGCACTATGACGTGCACAGTGGACCCGAACCAACTCGCCATTTTGCCGATGTGGACGTGAGCAAGCATGACGAAGTCGACACCTACGAACCCGCATTCCGCGCCGCCATCGTGGAAGGCAAGGCGGGATCGATCATGTGCGCGTACAACGCAATCAACGGCGAGCCAGCCTGCGCGAATCAGTATCTGCTGCAGGACCAGTTGCGCGGCAAGTGGGGCTTCCAGGGATATGTGGTCTCGGATTGCGACGCGGTAAGAGACGTTGCGGCCAACCATCGCTACCGTCCGACGCAGGCGCAAGGCGCGGCGATCTCAGTCATACGTGGCATGGACAACGAATGCGTCACTTTCACATCTAGATTTGGCGAGCCGGTCGACAAGGCTTATATCGATGCGGTTCAGCAAGGCTACCTGCCTGAAAACACGCTGGACACAGCTCTCATCCGCTTATTCACAGCGCGCATCAAGCTCGGAATGTTCGACCCCCCGGACATGGTTCCCTATACAAAAATCGATGAGAAGGAATTGGACAGCGCGGAACATCGCGCACAGGCGCGCAAGCTCGCCAACGAGTCCATGGTGCTGCTGAAGAACGATGGCCTTCTTCCCTTAAAACCAGGGATCAGGAAAATCGCCGTGGTTGGCCCGCTCGCCGACCAGACCAGACCGTTGCTTGGAAACTATGCCGGTCAGCCTACGCACATCGTTTCCATCCTCGATGGGCTGCATGCTGAGTTCCCCAATGCAACGATCACATTCGTCGCGGGAACGCAGTTCCTTCGTACGGATGGAACCGCCATTCCGGATGCTCTGTTGACCACGCCCGACGGCAAGCCCGGACTAACGGCCGATTACAACGAAGGAATGATGCGAGGACGCCCGGCCACAGGAGCAAACACCGCGCCAATCGTCAGCCGGACGGAAGCCAACGTGAAGCTGACGGAGAGCAATATGCCTTCACAAATTGCGGGAAAGAAAACGTTCGGCGTGCAATGGACCGGGTTCCTCACACCCGGCGAATCGGGCGAATTCATCCTCGGCGTGCGCTGCGAAGGATTTGGAAGGCTTACGGTCGATGGCAAGCAGGTAGCAGTCGCATTCGGTGGCGGCGGCGGACCCGCGTCGGGCGTGGGTCGCGTACACCTCGAGAAAGGCCGCAAAGTCGCGATCGAGCTTTCCTACGGCAGCAGGAACGGCAAGGCGGAAGCAAACCTGATCTGGAACAAAGCGAATAATGCTCCATCGCCCGATGCGATTGCCGCCGCGAAAAATGCGGACGTAGTCATCGCAGTCGTTGGCATAACCAGTCAGCTCGAGGGCGAAGAGATGCCGGTAAGTGAACCCGGTTTTCTCGGCGGAGACCGCACCAGCATCGATCTCCCACAGCCGGAAGAAGCCCTGGTGGAAGCTGTGGCCGCTACGGGCAAGCCCCTCGCCGTCGTTCTCATGAATGGCAGCGCACTGGCTGTGAACTGGATCAGCGAGCATGCCAACGCCGTTCTAGACGCTTGGTATCCCGGCGAAGAGGGCGGCGCGGCAGTCGCCGAAACCCTGAGCGGGAAGAATAATCCCGGTGGCCGGCTACCGGTTACTTTCTACACAGGCGTCGATCAGTTGCCTAACTTTGAAGATTACGGAATGGCGAACCGGACTTATAGGTACTTCACCGGCAAGCCGCTCTATCCGTTTGGCTATGGGCTCAGCTACACAACCTTCAAGTACAGCGATCTCAACGTGCCTGAGCAGACTGTAACTGCTGGACAGCCTGTGAGCGCTGACGTGACCGTAACCAATACGGGCAAGCTCGCGGGAGACGAGGTCGTTCAACTCTATCTCAAGTTCCCACCGGTCAACGGCGCGCCCCGCATCGCTCTCCGGGGATTTGAGCGCATTCATCTCGACCCTGGCGCCAGCCAGAAGGTTCATTTCGACCTGAAGCCCCGCGACCTTGGCATGGTGACCGAGGACGGCAACCCGATCATCGCGCAAGGGGATTACATCGTCAGCATCGGGGGAGGCCAACCCGAAACTGGAGTGCCGGATGTCAGTGGGCACTTCCACATTGAGGGCCAATATGCCTTGCCCGAATAATGCCTGAACGTGAATTGCACGATCCTGCACAGAGATGCGAACAGCGGGGGCAGTCATAGCAGCATCCCGCTGTTCGGCTACTCTAAGTACGGCCTTTCTGTCTGCATCCGTAACATCGCCTGACGAGATGGAAGCACGGGCACATAGGCTTTCGTCGTTGGCGCGCGACTATCCTCTTCGAACCACGAAATACGGCTGGCCCGTAAGATCGTGGCCGAACCCCGGGTAGAGCGTGGCGGCCCCCGGTGCGACTCTCATTTCGAAGTAGTACTGAAGCGGGTATGGGCTCTGCGTGTATTCAGATGGAATTGCGGCGCGCCAGTGATGGCCGTTTAACTGCATTGGCTCGTGCTGCCACCGCTCAGCCTGATTCACATGCCGATAGTGCAGGTGCACCGAGCTGTAGACTGCTTCGGCAGTGAACTCCACTGGGAACTCACGTCCGGGCTGGAATGTAACTGGCGATGTGTGCCTTCCGGCTACGGTGGGCCGTTGCGTCGAGCCCAGGGCCACTGCGATGGCGCGCGCTGCCGGACTGCCGGCCTGCGCGGGATGGGCAGAGTCAAGCTTTGCCGCGATGGCGGCGATATCTCCATCGATATCTGCCAGGCGGTCGGCCCAGTGGCCGCGTAACTGGCGTAACTCGCCAAATGTAATGTCAGCCATGTAGACGCCGTTGGCGCGGGCGGCCGCTTCAGCCCACGCCTCGCGTGCCGCACGGTAGGCTTTCAGTGCTTCTTCGAGCGCGGCGCGATCGCGGGTTTGCTCGAAGATGCGATACAAGACGCCGGCACGAAACTTCGCGCCGAAGAACCTGCCCAAGTCCGCGACCACCGCGACGTCGATCGTCAGCCGCCGGAATTCTGGCCGATGCTTGCGTGTTACCTTGCGCTCGCCGCGCGCCAGCGATGCTGCAGACGCGGCTGCATAAGTTTCGATCCACTGCGCCACTTCAATCGGCGAGTACTTGCCACTAGTTTCGCCCTTGAGCAGGTCGTCCGCGAAGTCGTCCATGCGGTAGAACAACTGGGGATCGAGCGGACTCACGGTCCCGAACACGTGCGGCAGCGGAGAGTCGGTGTAAGGGCCGGGGTGCGCTGCGTCGATCAGCGATTGGTTGAGGTAAATCTCCGGCCAGTAATTGTTATTGGCTGCCGACGGCAGATACGCGGTGGTAACAATGGGCAGGATACGGCTTGCATTCGCGAGTGCGGTCTCAAGGTCCGCACCGGCTGCGCCGAAGTCATAACGCATAGCTCGCTGCCACACGTCGGGATCCGCTCCGGGGTTGTACAGCAGCCGCCCCCAGACGCGATAACTGTAACTGTACTTCTGCCAACCCCAGCGGGGGTTCAGGGACTTATCGACGTAAGCACAGCGACTGCCCGCAATGCCGGAACCGCGACGCCCCTTGAACGAAAGCGGCTCCATGACCTCTGCGCCGACGCTTCCGCAGAAAGAGAATGCGCGGGAGTAGGCGGCGCTCGTGAGTGGGTCGCCCCAGATCAACAGGCGCTGGGTGCCAGGCCAGATGCGATGCATTACGCTCCATTTGCGGTCTTCGCGCAGCAGGTCGCCGTAACCATAGCGCAGGAAGCTGCGCGAGCCGGCACTTAGTTTCATAAGGCCTGTTGCTTTATGATCTGTGGGGGGCCACTCCTGTTCGCGGATGTCGGCCTGGTGGTATGGCATGCCCAGGTGCTCGGCCCAGTATTTGGGCGATATCTTCACCGGCTGATTGCTGCCCAACGCGGTATCGATCATGCCCTGGTCCATGCCCTTGGCGTGCATGTCGATCTCCACTGAACGGCCGCATGTCGCAACTCCCTCGAAGACGGATTTCCAGAAGCCGTAACTGCCCTCCGGCACCCCGCTTTCACCGTGAACACGAAAGGTGATTCCGCTGATCTTCGGCACCGCCTGGAGCAAAGCCCGCACGGCATCGCGGCAGTATGCAGCGTGGTTTTCAGAAGTAAGTCCTTCGATGGTGTAGTTCGGGTTGGGGCTTGCGTTCCAATGGTAGCCGTGCGTCCATATTCCCAAATGGAAATCCATGCCGCGTGCGACCGTCTGCTGGCTGATGAACCGCAGCATCTCCAGGTTGCGATCGCGTTCCGCGTCCGGCAATTGCGGCACGCGCACGTTATAACCGGGCACCGACAGCAGGAACGGATAAGTAAACAGGAAGTACGCATCGGTGACGGCGGTAAGAAAGTCGTAGCCAATACCGAAAGCAAGGTTGAACCGGTTGAAGCGCTGTGCAGCCAGAGTGGACAAGTACGCCGGCCACATCTCGCGATCGTTGTACCAGGGCTTGTCTTCAGTTTCGCTGGTGAACAGCCGCATGACACTGCGCACGGGATTGGCTGGGCGCTCGGTAACAGGGGCAGGAACGGCAAGCGAGGCCAACGGGTCCTTGGAGCATCGCATACGATCAGCCAGTTCCAGAAGAGCATACGTCAGACCGCGCGCATCATGGCCGCAAGCCCACAGGATCCCATTTACCTGGAACAACGCAAGCGATTCCGGCACGGCTTCCGGGCGCGCTCCTAATGCTGTGAGGGCGTCCATTGCTGATGGTGAACTCATGCCCGCCGCCACAATTCGCAGATGCGACGCGGGAGCTTGTGCGGCATTTTGATACTTGCGGGCAGGGATACCGCGCTCCGTCAATGACCGCTCCAACTCTTCCGTGGCCCATTGCGCGGCGCCTGAGGATGCGATTTCGTCTGACGGATCAACCATGATCGCGACGCCGTCTGGTTTGCCTGCCGCATCCGAGGGTCGGGCCACCGCCAAAGCCGCTGCTCCGGCCGCAGTGCGAAGAAATTGGCGACGATTGAGTTTCCTGTTCAAAGTCTTCCCCCGACCAGCGTATCACTACGCATTTTGTGTGCTGGCTTGGCATGAAGAGATTCATACGCAAGGCCGCGTCTAATTACTGTTCGTCGTTTGACGAGCCCGACCCGGGGTCCGTACGATTTTCGGGTTCAAGCTTTATAACAATCGGACCACTTGCGTGGCGGAAATGAGTGCGAAGCGAATGCCATATTCATGGAAATCGGATTCCATTTTGCGTCATGAATCAGGACGAAGCCAAAGAACAGCAAAGGCGATCGCACTTGTTTGGACCGCGACGTTTCTGATGGCAGGCATTGGCCGAGCGGCTGGCGCAACGGCGAACCGGACCAACGCATTTGAAATCGATCGTCATGATCGAATCATTGTGCTTGAGCCTTATGGTCCGAACATTGTTCGAGTCACCTTGAGCGCAGAGAAGGCTGAAGCGGTTGCGGCACCCGGATATGGAATCGTGGGTACGCCTTCCATGGCCGGTTGGACGCACGAGCGGGATTCCGCTGGGTACGACATCATTCGTTCCGGCCGAATCGTCATCCGTGTTGCACCGGAAAATCTGCCGGCGCCGCACCCAATGCCGCTGGACAAGTTGAATCAGCAACTCAGGAATCAATACTTCTACGGATACCAGCGTCCGGGAATCTACAACGATTCTCTCTCGGTGACAACTACGGAGGGTAAGCAGCTCCTGACCATGTGGCGGTGGTCCATGACTCCGAATGCAAAGGAGGGAACTGCGACGAAGGATGCGAAAGGCGCTAACACCGCTCCCGGATATCGTGTCTCCGCTACATTCGATTCTCCTGCCGACGAGCATTATTACGGCCTTGGGCAGCAACAACAGGGCGCGCTGGACCTGCGCGATCATCAGATTCACTGCTGGCACGATTACTCGGCAATTGGCGGAGAGAATGTCTGTGTGCCGTTCATGGTCTCGAGCCGCGGCTACGGCTTGATCTGGGATAACCCCTCGAAGACCACGATTGATCTTGGCTTCAATCAGCAGAATGTGTGGTCGTCTGATGTTGGTGACCGAGTCTCATTCTTTGTGATCGCCGGCAATAAGAGCGACGACATTTATGAAGGCTATCGCCAACTCACCGGCATAGCACATTTGTTACCCAAGGCCACTTACGGCTATATCCAGAGCAAAGCGATCTACCCTGCGCAGCAGCAGCTTATGGATATCGCGAATGGTTACCGCGATCGCAAGTTGCCGCTGGATGTGCTGGTGGTGGACTTCCTCAACATGACGAAGCAGGGCGAGATGGATCTCGATCCGGCGCGGTGGCCTGACCCTGCCGCCATGAACCGGCAGCTTCACTCGATGGGTATTACGACCTTGCTAAGCGTATGGCCGCATTTCTCCGAGGGCACTCGGTACTATGACATGCTGCGGCAAAAGGGCTGGCTCATTCACAGGGCGGACGGCACACCCGACCGTGGCCACTACACGAAGGAGATTGGTCCGAACATCGACACCACGAATCCGGAAGCGGCGAAGTGGTGGTGGGACTCCATTCGGGACCGGTACGTGAAGCCATACGGATTCGACTACATCTGGCTCGATGAAACGGAACCGGATGTCGATCCGGCCAACGACCTGTTCTATATCGGATCCGGCCCGCGTTTTTACAACGTCTATCCCTTGTTCCACACGGCGTCGGTGTATGAGGGCTTCCGGCGCGACTTCGGAGACAGTCGGCGCGTGATGATTCTCGCGCGTGCCGCTTACCTGGGCGCGCAGCGCAACGGAACCGTGTTCTGGTCTAGCGATATCACTTCGACCTGGGACATGCTGAAGCGTTCGGTTCCGGCGGGGCTTAACTTTACGGCAAGCGGAATGCCTTACTGGGACACTGATATCGCGGGGTTCTTCTCGCCCCCGATCTATGCGAACTATCACCCCGAGCACAAGCCGCTAGTCGATTCCTCTGACGTCCGAGGCACGGTGGACGGCTACGAAGATTATCCGGAGTTGTTCGTGCGTTGGTACGAATGGGGCGCGTTCCAGCCGGTAATGCGGGCGCACGGTGAGAGAGACCACAATGAAGTTTGGTCTTACGGCAAAGATGCGGAGCCGATCCTCGAGAAGTATCTGCGCCTGCGCTATCAACTTATGCCCTACATCTACTCGCAAGCGTATGGGACTTACCAGACAGGCGCTCCTTACATGCGCGCGCTGTTTATGGACTTTCCGAATGACCCGAACGTCACAGATATCCGCGACGAGTACATGTTTGGTCCGGCATTCCTGGTTGCGCCGGTCACTGAGCAGGGAGCGACTAGCCGAAGTGTTTATCTGCCGGCGGGTTCCGATTGGTATAACTACTGGACCAACGAGCGGATCCATGGCGGCCAGACGATCACGGCCGCTGCGCCAATTGACACGATTCCCCTCTTCGTTCGTGCGGGTTCCATTGTGCCGCTGGGCACAACGGTTCTGAGCACGCAGGAAAAGCAAGCCATAGATTCTGTCCGTGTTTACCCAGGATCGGACGCGGACTTCACGCTCTTTTCAGACGACGGAACCACCTATGCGTACGAGAAGGGGTCCGGGTCCATCACACGGCTTCACTGGGATGAGGCGAAGCACAGGCTGACGCACGAGGGTGCTTCCGCGTGGAGCGAACCAGACGCAAAGATCGTGGACATCATTCATCCTTGAGGTTCTCGCATAACTGCTTGGAGAAATAGCATGGACAAACGTCGGACGGAAGCACCCTCTCAGATAAGTGCGCGAAAAACAAAATACTATCTTGTAAGCAGCCTTTTGGCGCTTGTATTGCTGGTTACAGCCATTACCGAAAGCCAGCCGACAAGGGCCAGTGCGGCATCTCCCGGACCATCGCGACAGGTGGGAGAAGCACAATCCGCAAAGCCGTATGACCATGATGCGGCCGCTCTGCTCGAGGCTTACCGGCATGTTGAAGTAGCTTCAGTCTCTGACGCCATCGAGCAGCTTCTTGGGCGGCGCATGTACCTGTCGCACAAGGAGCAGCCGCTGTTCCCCGCTCGGTTTGCCGGGTACGCCGTGACAGTGCGGATGGAAAAGCAGGAGAATCAGGACCCCCATGCCGTGGATGGAATGCTGCAGGCGATCGATCAGGGAAAGAAGGATTCCGTCTATGTCATGTCGATCGAGAATGGTGCTGATATCGCCGGCATGGGCGGCTTGATGGGCACCGCGATGGCGGCTCGAGACTTCGCCGGTGCCATCATCGATGGCGCGGTTCGCGACACAGCTTACCTGAAGAAGATCGGCTTTCCGGTTTATGCGACCGGCATCGCTCCGTCAACATTGGTCGGACATTACAAATGTGCGGGAACAAACGTGCCCGTAGTAATTGACGGAGTCACGATTCGCCCGGGCGACATTATCGCGACCGATCACGATGGAGTTGTGGTCGTGCCGCGAGACCGGGCAGTGGATGTTCTCAACCTGGCTCGGCAATTGGACTTCAAAGAACATTCGATGTACCCGTTGATCGAGAAGACAAAGTCGATTGAAGACGCGGTAAAGCAATTCGGTAGATTATAGGCACCTGGTTGCGAAGTCCGGCAAAAGCCTTTCGGTCCGATCGTATGAGGCCGGCAGGTTTTCAGCGGAACCCTCGCTCAGCAAGATTCGCCGCTGATCTCGATTGGCGTGAGGCTATCGGTAACGGGAGCGTCGTTGGGCGACGGCTTCACGAGTTTCGTTTCAGGATCTACTCCTAGCCACGCTATGGCCCCGGCGACTGCAAGCACAGCAGCGACGAGGAACGAGGTCGTCCAGCCAAATCGCTGGGCAATCCATGGTGTGAGCGAAGCCGTCACGGCTCCGCCGATCTGCGCTCCCATGTTCATCACGGCGGACACAACGCCTGCGCTCTCACCGGCGATATCGGCCGAGACCGACCAGTAGCAGCTCTGGCAAATGTAGAGGACCCCAGCGCCTGTTGCGAGGACCAGGGCAGCGATCTCCGCGTTGCCGACCCGCGAGCCCACCACAAGCAGCACCGCCGTGAACAGCAGCGAAAAAAAGCCTGGGCCGCAGCGACCGGCTCGCAGTCCGCGACGCGTCGTGATCCAGTCGCTGAGCACACCGCCGCCGAGGCAGAAGACCGTCATTGCAATGAATGGAAACATGGTGTAAAAGGCGCTCGTCTTCAGATTGAGACCGCGCGCCTGCGCCATGTACATGTAGAACCAACCGAGGAATATCCACGCGACGTAACCAAAACTGAAGTAGGTGAACGTGAGCAGGAACAGCGAGCGGCTGCGAAGCATGGCGCTCCACGGCACCTTTGGCTTCGCCACATGTTTCTCACTGCGTGGCGCTATGCCTGCGCGAATCGTGCTGAGTTCTTCAGAGGAAACCCACGGATGCCCTTCGGGAGTATCGCGCGCGATCACGTACCACGCGATGCCGGCGATCACGCCCACCGCCGCACTGAACCAGAAAGCTGCGCGCCATCCGTACGAGGTGATGATCATGACCAGCAAAGGCGGAGTGAGTCCCGCTCCGGCGCCCACTCCGGCAAAAATCACACCATTCACCGTGCCCCGTTCTCGCGCGGGAATCCAACGCGCCACGAACTGGTTCGACGCCGGATAGATAATCGCTTCGCCGATGCCCAGCGCACAGCGAACTGCGATCAGGGCCCAGAACGCGCCACGCATCTGCGGAGGAACCAATGCGGTGGAAAGGGTAAAGCCACCCCACCACAGCACTCCCACTGTAAGTGCGCGCCGCGGGCCCAGACGGACCGCAATCCACCCGGCGAGGACCTGGGATGCCGCATATCCGATCAGAAACGCGCTGATGATCCATCCGAGCCGCACATTGTCGAGCCCGAATTCACGGCTGATCTGGGGCCCCGCGATCGACACATTCGTACGATCCAGAAACGCGATGGCGCTGAGCAGAAAAATCCAGAAGACGAGCACGGCTCGCATTCGCAATTTGCCCATTTCGGGGATGCTCCGATCCTGACTCTATCCGTCGCGCCTGGCGCCGGACTTCGCTTCGGTTGTTCGTCTTGTGTGTTCTTTAGGAAGCCGGCAATCCGTCGCAACATCCGCGCGCCGAGATTTGCAGCGTTGCTGCGCTGAATTCCGTCGCACTGCGACACGGACTCGAGGTCACGGGTGTCAGTCTAACGCAAACCCGTTGTTCAATTCTGCATTCCACTTTGTCATGCGAGCATTCCGAGTAATCGACGACGCATTTCCGCCTGAAAAGAAACGAGTTGAAGAAAAATCGCTTTACTTCCCGGAAGAACTACGTGAAACATGCATTTGACAAAACAGAAGCAGCTTTGTAATCTTCGCCACCATCCAGGACTTCTCCCTCGAAGCCGTCGCGAGTTTTTTGTGATCAGGCTTAATCTGGTAAACGCTTCCTGACTTAGAGTCAGGTTCAACCAAGAAAGGTTCCCCCGGGGTCATGGCTCACTTTTCACGAAGATCAATTCTGAAGGGCTCTGCCCTTCAGGCAATAGGAGCAGTCTCGGCCTTTTCGCTTCCAGCATTAGCGAGAGCCGTAGAAAACAACAGCACGCCTTACCAGCGAATCAAGCTCAAGATCACCGACATTCGCACCGCGCAGGTCGTTGTGCATGGGCCGCAGACGCACGTGCGGGTCTACACAGATCAGGGTATTTACGGTCAGGGCGAATGTACCGACGCCGCGGTCGGAGCCGCATCGCTGATCCACGGATGGCGCCGCATGCTCATCGGGCGCGATCCCCTGAACGTCGAAGCAATCTGGGAGAGGATTCGCACCGGGGGGATTTTTGCCGGCGCACAGGGTGGACAGTACATCACCGCTCTCTCAGGGCTTGAAATCGCATTGTGGGATCTGGCCGGCAAGGCACTCGGACTGCCTGTCTACCAGCTCCTCGGCGGAAAGTTCCGCGACAAGGTTCGAATCTATTGCGATTCGGACATGGAAGTTCCCATCGGGCCGGAATCGGATCGGAAGCTGCCGTGGATCAAAGATCAGGGCTTCACGGCAATGAAGATCGACCTTGATGATGCTCGGGATCCCGCCCGCTTCGATGCAGTCAACTGGACGGCGAGCAACGGCGAAATCGACCGCATGGTGAAATGGGTTTCGCATGTGCGCGAATCCATCCCAGCCAACATGGATCTGGCATGCGATATGCATGGCCGCTACGATGCTCCGACCGGAAAACGAGTAGCGAAGGCGCTCGAGCCGTTCAAACTCCTGTGGCTCGAAGAACCGGTGCCCGCCGAAGACATCGATGCCATGGCGGACATCCGGCATTCGACTTCGACCCCGATTGCCTGTGGCGAAAACCTGTACATGCGTTGGGGCTACAGGGAACTGCTGGAGAAGAATGCGGTCGATATCATTCAGCCGGACTTTCAGAAGGTCGGCGGACTTGCGGAAGCCCAGAAAGTTGCCAACATGGCGCAAGCCTCCTATGTGCCGGTCGCACCGCACTGCGTGGTTTCACCGATCGGGGTGATGGCTACCGCTCACGCGTGCACAACCTATCCGAACTTCCTGGCATGCGAGTGGCACTGGATCAATCATCTCGACGCATGGAAGGGTTGGGTGAAGGAAGGCGAAATCATCGTGAACGGCTACGTGACACCCAGCGATCGGCCGGGTCTTGGTGTGGAGATGAATGAGGAAGTAGCGAAGAAATCCCAGATACCCGGAACATCGTGGTTCGAACCTGAGAAATAGGCGCGAAGATCACAACCCATGGGAGCAGAGAAAGACATGCAGAGAATCATTGCAGGTGTTCTGGCTGGGGCAGCCCTTCTGGCGGTCGCGCCATGCATCAAAGCGCAGCAGGAGTTCTTCACGCGAGATGACGTGATCAAGTACACGCCTGACTGGCACGGCGAGAGGTTTCCCGACGGTCGGCCCAAGGTGCCCGACGACATTCTGGACCGAATGAAAAATGTAACGCTCGAAGAAGCATGGGCCACGCTACGCGGCGCGGGCTTCATGCACCAGTACGAGGATGGCTGGTATTTGATTCACCCAGGCCAGGTACTGGTAGGTAGAGCGCTCACCGCAGAGTGGATGCCGGGAAGGCCCGATGTCGAAAAGGTCATCGAAGACCAGGGAGTCAAGGACCATCGCAAGGGAGCAACGAACGCGTGGCCCGTCGACATGCTGCAGCCCCGCGACGTGTATGTGTGCGATCACTTCGGGCTCAAGCAGGACGGACCCTCGATCGGCGACAACGTCGGCAACGCCATCTATGCGAGATCCGGCAACGGAATCGTTTACGACGGCGCCGTTCGCGACATCAATGGGCTGAATGAATTGCCGAACTTCACCTCGTTCGTTCGCTCCTACGATCCTTCCCATCACTTCGGAACGCTTGCCAGCGGGCGGCTGCTCAACTCGACCATGGTAAGCATCAACGGGCCCACCCGCATCGGGCACGCGTTGGCGATGCCGGGGGATGTCGTGCTTGGGCGAAATGGCGGAGTCATCTTCATTCCGCCGCAACTGGCCGAGCGAGTCGTCAAGGACTCCGAACGCATTCATCTTGAAGACGCGTTCGGACATCAGCGATTAAGAGAGAAAAAATATACCGCCGGGCAGATCGATTCAAAGTGGTCACCGGAAATTGAAGCGGATTTTCATCAGTGGCTGAAAGACAACGAGGGGCATCTGCCCGCGCCAAAGTCCACCGTAGAAGAAATTCTCAACCAGAACAAATCGCCGCAATAGAGCGGTGAGCAGCATCGTGGGCCGCGTTCCACATTCCCCGAGGGCGGCCCCGGTTCTCCTCATAGCTCCATCCATCCCAACAGTTCGAATTCCGCACATTCGCTTCCCCGAATTGCGAATGTGGGAATTCGTTCATCCCCCAATGGGCTGCTTTCAGCAGCGGAGGTCAGGCCAAATGTTCAACAAGAAGATCAGAGATGCATCGGTCGTTAGAGAGGCACGCGGGCAGGCACAGAGCAAGCGAAGAATGTTGGCGCTTATCGGACGGCGAAGTATGTTCGTCGCGTACTGCTGCCTGGCCCTCATCTTCGCGATATCTTCCGCCGTCAACCTATTCGCACAAACTGCCGGTCAGATATCCGGGCACGTGGCCGATCCAACGGGCGCCGCCATCCCCGGGGCGACCATCACTCTGACGAACGTGGGTACCGGCGCTGCCCGCACCACGGTGTCAACTGGCTCCGGTGACTACTCCTTCCCTGACGTTCGTCCTGGAACTTATAACATTCAAGCATCACACCAGGGATTCAAGATCGCGGCAAGCCAGAACGTCGAAGTCCAGGTGCAACAATCATTGCGTCAGAACTTTCAATTGCTCATCGGCGATGTAACGCAGTCTGTTACAGTCTCCGCAACAGGCGAACTGCTGCAGGTGGACAATGCGACGCTCGGCACTGTCATTGAAAATGAAGCTGTAACGCAGCTTCCACTCAATGGTAGAAACTACCTGGGACTGGTAGCTCTTTCCTCCAACGTAAACACGCTTTCGCCGATGGCAGGCCAGGCGGGTGCCCGCCTCGGCGGAGCACGTTCTACCGAGTCCATTTCCGCCGGCGGCCAGCGCATTATGTTCGATTACTACACGCTTGACGGCGTGAATAACACCGACGTCGACTTCAACACGTTCGTCGTGCAGCCCTCCATCGATGCCGTTCAGGAATTCAAGGTGCAGACAGGCATCTATCCGGCCGAATTCGGCCATGAGGCGACGCAGATCAACGTGGTCACGAAGAGCGGCACGAACCACTACCACGGGTCGCTATTTGAGTTCATCCGCAACAATGTGGCGGATGCGACCCCTTATTCGTTCACGGCCGACAAGCCCACCGTGTCTCCTTTCAAATGGAATGATTACGGGTATGAAGTCGACGGGCCGATTAGAATTCCCAAGCTCTTCAACGGGAAAGATCGCCTCTTCTTTATGGCAAATAACGAATGGTTCGCGCAGCGCCAGACAAGCCAGGCTACTGCTACCGTCCCAACCGCAGCCATGGAAAGCGGCGATTTCAGCAGCTATTCCGGAACGATCTACGATCCGGCCACCGCGAATAGCGCTGGTGGAAAACAGCCATTCCCGAACAATCAAATTCCCAAGGATAGACTGGATCCGATTTCACAGAAGTTTCTGAAATACTACGCGGCGGCTACGCTTCCCACGGCAAGCGACAATTTCACATATTCCAGAAACGCGCCGAGCGATCGCTACATGTTCACGGTCCGCGCGGATTACGATCAATCGTCGAAGTCACAATGGGCCTTCCGCTATAGCGAGGGCAACGAGGATCAATCCTCGACGGGGCTCGGTGGAGCCGGCAGCAAGATTCTTAGCAATTACTCGCAGTATCTCGGTTCCAACACGTGGACCATTTCGCCTAGCTTGGTGAACGAGGCCCGGTTCGGCTACGTCGACTTCCGCAACTCCCTCGGCCTGCTGTCGGCTTATTCGAACGACGTGGTCAGCGCCATCGGCATTCCGGGTCTTAATCCGGGCCCTCCCTCCACGTGGGGCATTCCAAACGTATCCTTCTCCGGAGATGGGTTCACTGCCATCGGCGATGGCAACGATGGTCCTTATGTGGTGAACGACCCTACCTGGCAGATTGTCGATAACCTCTCGTGGGTAAAAGGCAAGCACGCGCTCCGCTTCGGATTCGAATACAATCGGCAAAAATTCAACCAGCTTGGAAACCAGTTTTCCCGTGGCGTATTTAACTTTCAGGCCAATGCGACTGCGAACGTTGTTGGCGGCCAGCCCCAGGGCGGCGATGCATTCGCCGACTTCCTACTCGGTGATCTGTACACCACAACCGTCGCTGTCTCGATCGCGAAAGCGAATTTCGTTCGCAATGTTGAGGCTGCCTATGTCGATGACACGTATAAGATGACGCCGAAACTCACCCTCGCTTTTGGATTGAGATATGAACTCACTCCACCGTGGACCGATACCCTCGGCAATCTCTTCAACATAGCGGTTCCGCAAATGTACGCTCAGCCGCAGGCGCCTCTTTCCCAATACCCCTACTTCGTCCGCCAGGGCCACTGTTCCGATCCTTACCAGGGTTTGAGCCTGCGCTGGGTCGATCAAGACGGCAACCCGACGAGTCCCGCTCCAGTTTGCAGCAACGGCAAGTTTCCCAACCAGCTCTTGAGAACCCAACACAACAATTGGGCGCCACGCCTCAGCGTTTCCTATTCGCCGACCAACACCACGGTCGTCCGTGCCGGTTTCGGCATGTTCTATAACCAGGACATCGGTAACGCTTACTTCGACATGGCGCGCAATCTGGGCGCACGCGTGACCATCTACTCGGACCAGAACGGGGAAGTAGCGCAGGGCGTGCCCGATCTGTTCTGGAGTAATGCGGTGCCGGGCGGCGGAAGTAGTGCTATCGCTCAAATTCCGCCGCCTTACGGTCTCGCCATGGCGATGAGCCACAAGACCTCGTATACCGAACAGTACCTGCTAAACATTCAGCAGCAGGTAGGCCAGAATTGGGCTTTCGAATTCGGTTACCTCGGTGCGGTGAGCCGTCATCTTTATGGATTCCAGAACGTGAATCAGACGATTCCCTATGGATACCTCGGTGACGGTACGGCTACTCCAATCAACACTCGTACGCCCTTCAGCAACTTCGGCGTCATTCAGATGGTGCACGACGCTGGCATTGGCAATTACAACGCCTTCAGCGCCAAGGCTACGCGGCGTTTCAGCAACGGCTTCAACCTCATCAGCTCGTACACGTACTCCAAATCATTGGACGATACGAGCGGAATTCGCACCCAGCAATCTGCGCTGTTCCCGCAGAACAGTGACTGCATCGCCTGTGACTACGCACTATCCGACTTCGATGTCCGCCATCGCGTGGTTGCATCGGTCCTCTACGATCTGCCCATCGGTGCCGGCAAAATGTGGAAGCCGAAGGGCATCCTCAATCCAATTCTGGGCGGCTGGCAGGTCGGAACCATTGCGACGTT
>Ga0157369_10004559_pt1 | contig 16291 bp, 15 predicted proteins | sample C25metaG_FD_113461 | JGI IMG/M metagenome (GOLD analysis project Ga0157369, IMG submission 113461) | Corn rhizosphere microbial communities from Kellogg Biological Station, Michigan, USA - C2-5 metaG | ecosystem: Host-associated > Plants > Roots > Rhizosphere > Soil | place: USA: Michigan... | reverse complement strand
AGAGGCCCTCACGCTGGCCTTCGGCGATGAGATCGTCCAGCAGACCGAGCTTGGCGTTGCCCGACATGCTGAAGTTCTTCACCGGCCCGGCCGGCAACCAGGCATCGACGTTGAGATCGGCGACTGTCTTGGCGGGCGGATAGAGCGGGTGAGCGGCGTAGTAGGCGGAGCCGAGCAAGCCCTTCTCCTCGGCCGCAACCGCCAGGAAGACGATCGAGCGTTCGGGGCGCGGCCCATGTGCGAACAGCCGCGCCTGTTCGACCAGCTGCGACACACCGCTGCCGTTGTCGACCGCGCCGTTGTAGATCCGGTCGCCAGTCGCATCAGGCTTGCCGATCCCGAGGTGATCCCAGTGGGCGGAGTAGATCACCGTCTCGTCGGGACGGGTCCTGCCCGGAAGCAAGCCAACGACATTGTGGCTAGTGATGACCTGCGGGTTGGCGGCGTAGTGAGCGCTCAAAGTTGCCTTGAGCGGTACCGGCTGGAAATTCGGACTGCGTGCCGCGACCTTCTCCGCCTCGAAATCCAAGCCTGATCGCTGGAAAAGCTGAACCGCCAGCGGCCGCTGGATCCAGCTTTCGAACTGGGTGTGAGCGCTCGCCGGATTGTCGCGAACGATGTCGAACTGCGCGTTGGTGTTGGAATTCTGGACGACCGCCCAGGGGTAGGAGGCGGGCGCGATCTCGTGGATGATGATGACCCCAGCGGCGCCCTGGCGAGCCGCTTCCTCATATTTATAGGTCCAGCGGCCGTAATAGGTCATTGCCTTGCCGCCGAACTTGCCTGCGACCGGCTCTCCGGGGGCGGCCTCGAAATCGGGGTCGTTGATCAGCTCGACCAGGATCTTGCCGTGCATGTCCTGGCCCTTGAAGTCGTTCCAGCCGCGTTCAGGCGCGTCGACTCCGTAGCCGACGAAGACGAGCGGCGCGTTGGTGAGGTCCACCTGCTTTGCTCCGTTGAGCGGCGCGAGGATCGCAATATCCGGTCCCTGCTGGAGCGGGACGATGGTGCCGTTCTCGTTGAGGCTGACCTGCGGGGTTCCGACGATCTGCGATTCCAGCAGCGGCACGTTCTGGAACCAGCTGCGCTTGCCGTTGACGATGTCGCCGCCCGGCTGGACTCCGGCGGCTTTGAACTGGCCCGCGATGTAATTGATGACCGTCGGTTCGATCGCGCTTGCGGTGCCGCGGCCCTGGAAGGCGTCGGAAGACAGGACCTTGTCGACCTGCGAGAGCCGCTCGGTCGAAAATTGGCCCATGTTCTGGGCCAGGGCAGGAACGGTAGAGAGCGCCAGCGCGCTTGCAGTCAGCCAACGGAATTTGTTCACTTTTCACTCCCCAATGAAAGATGCTGATCCGCGTTTGCAGCAGATGGCGACGCGGCTCAAGATGGTTGCAATCGGCTACTAATCTCCTCCCCGCGCCGCGAAGACAAAATCAACATCCCGTCGGGTGACTTGGTTGCATCGGCCGCAGCAGGCGAAGCAGCTCCGCCATTTTGAACCATCGTCTGCTTAGCCCGCACCAAGCATCCGGGGCACCATGGCGACGATCTCACCCACTTTTGGGAAGCGGCAAGCTGCGCGGGCGCGACCGTTCGCAGCGATGCTGCACAAGTCCCGGCAGGAATTCCTCAAGCACGGGGAGGCGGTTTTCGGCAGGGCAACGGGCTTCGCTCTCCTCGCCAATCTCGCTTTGTTTCCCGAACGATTTCCGCAACCTGCGCGGACGATCACAAGCGCTTACGCCTATCGGTTCTGGCGCCCTGCCAATGCCGGCGAGTGGATCGATATCATCGTTGCAGCCTTGCTCTGGCCCGGCGCGGTCGTGGCGAGCATCATCTGGCTGACCTACAAGGATGGCGGCGTTGTCGCCGACCGCTTCGGACGCTCGAGGATCCGGCAGTTCGGCGATCAATTCCGGCTGGCGTTCACCTCCGGACTGCTGCCACCCTGGTATTATGTCTTCGAGCTCTACCGTCCGGGTGAACTCAGGAAGGCTCGCGCGTTCCTCACTCGCGGAGGAACCAAGCACAGCACCATGAAGATGCTGGCAAGGGCCCGCGGATCGGCATCGCCATTGGACGACAAGGAAGCGTTCGCGCGCTTTTGCGCGAAGCGCCAGCTGAGGACTCTGCCGGTCCTGTTTTCGGCCCATGGCGGGGAGTTGCGCGGCACTGTCGGTGCGGAGTGCGCCTTTGAAGCCGACCTGTTCCTCAAGCCTGTCTGCGGAAGGGGCGGCAAAGGGGCCGAGCGATGGGATTATCAGGGTGATGGCGTTTATCGAAGCGTTGGAGGCCAGATGCTCTCCGCACCGGACCTGATCGGCCGCGTGCGCGAGCTCTCGCGTTTCCAGCCCTATCTGGTCCAGGAGAGGGCGAAGAACCATCGCGCTCTTCGCGATCTCAGTAACGACGCCCTGAGCACGGTCCGAATCCTGACCGCACTGGATGAGCAGGAGAAGTCCGAGATCATCGGCGCGGTGCTGAAGATGGCGGTCAGCAGCAATGTCACGACCGACAATGTCCACGCCGGTGCAATCGCCGCTCCCATCGACATCGAGCATGGCCGGTTGGGGCAGGCCACCTATTCGGGTTTCGATCCCCGCAATGCCTGGATCGACCGCCATCCTGAATCGGGAGCAGTGATCACCGGGCGGCCGCTGCCGATGTGGGACGAGCTCCGCGACCTGGCGCTAAACGCGCATTCGGCGTTCGGCGACTGGATGATCGTCGGTTGGGACATTGCGATCCTGGAGGACGGCCCGGCGCTGGTCGAAGGCAATTGCGGAGCCGATATCGATCTGGTTCAGCGGCCCCTGCGAACCGCATTCGGTAGCTCGCGGCTGGGCGAGCTGATCGCCTTCCACCTCGATAGGACGGAACACATCTGGCGCAGCTAGCGCGGGTTCTTGCCGTCGGCCTTGGCTTCCGTCCGCATGAGTTCGCGCCGCTGTTTCAGGTGGGCGAGGTAACGCAGCCCGAAACCAACAATGGAGGTGATGATGCCGCCGATCAGCGCCCACCAGAACCAGGAAGGATCGTTAGGACGTGGCAACGAGCGCGCACCGAGCAACAGCACCCCGGCGATCGAAAAAAGATAGCCGATACCCTTCCAGTCGATCTTCGACTGCTCGGCCATGGTTACAGGATCGTGACGCATCGCGGATTGAACAACCGTCGCGGCGCTTGGTTTCGCTCGCTTGACCGCTTCTCCAAGACCGTTTTAGCTCTGCAATACAGGAGGTGCCGAATGAAGCGTTTAGCGTTCCTGGCGATCCCGGCTCTGCTGGCCGGCTGCAACTCCAGCCTGAAGAACCCGGAAAACAGCGACGAGACCGTCACGATGAACGGGCAGGCCAATGGGCAGGTCTCGTTCAACTTCCCGTTCGCCGAGGGCCATGTGAAGATCCCCGAGTCGATGATGAAGAACGGACAATTCGATATCGACGGCGTGAAGATGATTCCCGGCGGCACTCTCAACGGCTTCAACGTCAGGGCCGGCGACAACGGATCGACAGTGAACGTCGGGTTCAATTCGCCCGCTTCGCCGAAGGACACGCAAGCCTATTTCCTGGATCAGTTCCGCCAAAAAGGCGTGGAAGCCGCGGCAGCTGGGGACTCGATCACCGGCAAATCGAAAGACGGCGACACTTTCGTGATCCACGTCGTCTCGGCAACAAATGGCTCGACCGGAACGATCCAGATTCAGTCCAAGAGCTGAGGCATCCGGGCACAAACAAAAGGGCCGGGAGCGAACTCCCAGCCCTCCTGATTTGGCTTGGCGCTATTCCGCCGCCGGAGCGTCCCCGCCGGCATTCTTCCTCGCCGGCACTTTCGCCTTCTTTGGCTTCACCTTCACCGCTTTCGGCGGTGCGGGGACGATCTCGAAGGCGGGGGCATTGTCCTTGATCCGGACCTTCACCTCGCCGCCGTTGACCAGCTTGCCGAACAATAGCTCCTCGGCGAGCGGCTGCTTGATCTTCTCCTGAACCAGCCGGCCCATCGGGCGGGCGCCGTAGAGCTTGTCGTAACCGCGGTCGACCAGCCACTGCCGGGCCTCGTCGTCGAGGTGGATGTGGACGTTGCGGTCGGCGAGCTGGAGCTCCAGCTGCAGGATGAACTTGTCGACCACCCGGGCGACGACCGCCGGCGGCAGGTAGGCGAAGGGAACGATCGCATCGAGGCGGTTGCGGAACTCAGGCGTGAACATCTTCTTGACCGCATCCTCCTGCACGTCCTCGCGGGAGGCTGCGCCGAAGCCGATGCTCTCGCGCGCCATGTCAGATGCGCCGGCATTGGTCGTCATGATCAGGATCGTGTTCCGGAAATCGACCGTCTTGCCGTGGTGATCGGTGAGCTTGCCGTTGTCCATCACCTGCAGGAGGATGTTGAACAGGTCCGGGTGCGCCTTCTCGATCTCGTCGAGCAGTAGAACGCTGTGCGGATGCTGGTCGACCGCGTCGGTGAGGAGCCCGCCCTGGTCGTAGCCGACATAACCGGGGGGCGCGCCGATCAGCCTGCTGACCGAATGCCGCTCCATATATTCGGACATGTCGAACCGCTGCAGCGGAATGCCCATGATCGAGGCAAGCTGCCGCGCGACCTCGGTCTTGCCGACGCCGGTGGGCCCGCTGAACAGGTAATTGCCGATCGGCTTGTCCGGTTCGCGAAGCCCGGCGCGCGACAGCTTGATCGCCGATGCCAGCTTCTCGATCGCCAGGTCCTGCCCGAACACGACCCGCTTCAGGTCTGCCTCGAGGTTGCCGAGCACCCTTTTGTCGTCGGTCGAAACCGACTTGGGCGGGATCCTAGCCATGGTCGCGACCACCGCCTCGATCTCCTTCGGCGTGATGATTTTCTTGCGGCGGCTCGGCGGCACCAGCATCTGCATCGCTCCGACCTCGTCGATCACGTCGATCGCCTTGTCGGGCAGCTTGCGGTCGTGGATGTAGCGCGCCGAAAGCTCGACCGCGCTCTTCACCGCGTCCGTCGTGTAGCGAACATTGTGGTGCAGCTCGAACGCGGCGCGAAGCCCCGCGATGATCTTGATCGTATCCTCGATCGTCGGTTCGTTGACATCGATCTTCTGGAACCGGCGAAGCAACGCCCGGTCCTTCTCGAAGTGGTTGCGGAACTCCTTGTAGGTCGTCGACCCGATGCAGCGGATCGCGCCCGAGGAGAGCGCAGGCTTTAGCAGGTTCGACGCGTCCATCGCTCCGCCGGACGTGGCTCCGGCGCCGATCACCGTATGGATCTCGTCGATGAAGAGGATCGCGTCCGGCATCTTCTCGAGCTCGGACACGACCGACTTCAGCCGCTCCTCGAAATCGCCGCGGTAGCGGGTCCCGGCCAGAAGCGCGCCCATATCGAGCGAGTAGATGGTCGCGCCCTTGAGCACGTCGGGAACATCGCCCTCGACGATCTTGCGCGCCAGCCCTTCCGCGATTGCGGTTTTGCCGACCCCGGGCTCGCCGACGTAGAGCGGGTTGTTCTTCGACCGGCGGCAGAGGATCTGAACCGTCCGCTCGACCTCGGGCATCCGCCCGATCAGCGGATCGACCTTCCCGGTCCGCGCCTTCTCGTTGAGATCGATCGTGAACTGCTTGAGGGCGCTTTCCTTCTTGCCCTCCTTCTCGGTCTTTTCCTCATTGCCCTCGGGAGGCCGCGCCTCGGCGGGTGTCTCGCCCTTGCCGACGCCGTGGCTGATGTAGGTCACGGCATCCAGCCGGCTCATGTCCTGCTGCTGCAGGAAATAGACCGCGTAGCTCTCCCGCTCCGAAAAGAGCGCGACCAGCACGTTGGCGCCCGTCACTTCGTCCCGGCCCGAAGACTGGACGTGAAGGATGGCGCGCTGAACCACGCGCTGGAAACCGCTTGTCGGAGTCGGGTCGGTGCTGCTGTCGGCGACAAGCGCCCCCAGCTCATTGTCGAGATAATGCTTCACCGATGCGCGAAGCTCGTCGCGGTTGACTCCGCAAGCCGACATCACCTTGGAGGCGTGTTCGTCATCGATCAGCGCGATCAGAAGATGTTCAAGGGTCGCATACTCGTGCCTGCGCTTGCTGGCTTCGCCGAGCGCATTGTGCAGGGTTGTTTCGAGTTGGCCAGCGAAACTAGGCATTGAAACGGTTACTCCCACCGCTCCGGGAGAACCCCGGGCTCTCTTGGAAGAGCAATGTCATACTCGGGCAACGCTCAATCAAGGGGCGCGTGCCTCCTTATCCCCAATTTATGAGGGAAGGAGGGTGAGCAGGTAGTCTTTCGGTGACAGTTTACTTAATTGAGGTAAGCCCGCCGCGCGCCTTATGCAGAACGCTTGACAATTAAGTAAACTGTCACCGAAAAAGACGTGCCGGATCGTCTGAGGAAATTGTCTCATGGCCCGGCTCGCGCGTATCGTCATTCCGCACATCCCTTACCACGTCACGCAGCGTGGCAACCGCCGCGAGCGCACCTTTTTCGAAGATGCGGACTACAAGCGCTATCGCACCATCATCGGCGAGGCCGCCAAACGGGCTGGAAGCGAAATCTGGGCCTATTGCCTGATGCCCAACCACGTTCATCTGATCGTCGTTCCCGCCGACGAAGACGGGCTTCGACGCACCTTCGCTGATGGGCATCGCCGCTACACTGGGATCATCAACGCCCGCCACCAATGGACCGGTCATCTGTGGCAGGGTCGCTTCGGGGCGGTCGCGATGGACGAAGCGCATCTGATGGCCGCCGCCCGCTACGTTTCGCTGAATCCGGTTCGGGCGGGGTTGGTGAGGCGGCCGGAAGATTGGCCTTGGTCGAGCGTGCGCGCCCATCTCGAGCGGAAGGATGATGTGCTCGTGATGGTCACGCCGTTGCTGGAGCGATACGGCGATTTCAAGGCTCTGCTTGACCGGCCGAGTGAAATTGACGACGCGGGTTGGGCGGCGCTTCGCAAGAGCGAGAGCACCGGTCGGCCGGTGGGGAGCGAGCGCTGGCTGGCCGAGCTCGAGCAACGAACGGGACGCCGTCTGAGGCCGGGGAAACGGGGGCCAAAGAAGTCGCGGGACGACAGCGAATTTAGTAAACTGTCACCGTAAATTTGTCACCGTAAATTAATGTCCGCAAAGGGTGGAAAGCCGCCGTTGACGACCTCAGTCGTCAAATGCTTTCTAGTAGCGGCGGAGAATCAGCGTGTTGACCACACAAGAGGTGAAATTCCCAGACGCCGATGCATATCCGAAATGGCTCTGGTGGGTCGCCTTGTCATTCGGGTTGCCGTTCTTTGCTCTAATCATCTATCTGACGGGGAACGCTCTGCACGCATTCTTCGGAAGCTTGTCGGTAAGCGCGATTGCTGTTGTGTTCATCACCCTTCGCCAGTGGCGAACACGTGTGACTTTCTGGATCGCGATGATTTTGGCGGGAGGGGTTCATTACTGGCTCGTTTCTGCCCTTCCAGGCTCCGATAGCCACTTTGCCGGTATCGTCTTCACCCCTCTTGTCATCGCGGACATCCTTCTGTGGCAGTACATTACGGTCGTAAGCATCCGCGTCCTGCGGATTTGACCTCCCGCTCGCCAGCACCGCTAATGTCCCTTTTGGGTCGAAAGCGGACATTAGCCGCCGTGCCGCATCGAGCCTTCGTGCTAGCTCTTCCGAAACAGCTCTTCCGCCGCAGAACGGTGCGCTTGGACCCGCGCCATATGCGCTTCGACCCGCGCGACCTCGGCCTTCAGCGCCTCGATCCGTTCGGCCAGTTCGTCCTGCGACATCGGGTCGAGATCCTGCTTCCCCAACGCAACAAGCGGATCGTCGGGCTTGCTCGGAAAGAGGTCGTCCAAATCCATTTGCGAAGCGTTGACCCTCCCGATGCCAGAGTCAATAAGTCTGAAAGTGGACAAAAGCGCCATCCCAGCGGTCATGCAGGCCGTCGTCGCACCGCAACCCGACGGAGCCGAGGAGCTGGCTCTGGTCGAGCGGCCGGTGCCACGGCCCGGCAAGGGCGAGGTACTGATCAAGGTCGCTGCGGCGGGCGTCAACCGGCCCGACATATTGCAGCGGCGCGGCCTTTATCCGCCGCCGCCGGGAGCGCCGGACATACTCGGTCTCGAGATCGCCGGTGAGGTGGTCGAGGCGGGAGAGGGAGCCCGGGCGCTCCTCGGCCAGACCGTGTGCGCCTTGGTCGCCGGCGGCGGCTATGCCGAATATTGCGTGGCGCCGGCCGGAACCTGCCTGCCGGTGCCGGAAGTGCTGTCCCCGACAGAGGCTGCGGCGATCCCGGAAACGCTCTTCACCGTCTGGTCGAACCTTTTCGAGCGCGGATTTGCGGCCGAAGGGGACTCAGTGCTGGTCCACGGCGGCACCAGCGGGATCGGCACGATGGCGATCGCTCTCGGCAAGCTGTTCCGCCTGACCACCTACGTCACTTGCGGAAGCGACGAGAAGTGCGCCCGCGCCGAGGAATTGGGCGCTGCACTGGCGATCAATTACAGGACCCAGGATTTCGTCGAGGAAGTGAAGCGGGCGACCGGCGGGCGAGGGGTCGAGGTCGTGCTCGACATGATCGGCGGCGACTATCTGCCGCGCAACATCGCCTGCATGGCCGACGACGGACGGCACGTCTCCATCGCCTTTCAGCGCGGGGCCAAGTCGGAGATCGCCATCCCCGACGTGATGCGGCGGCGGCTTGTCCTGACCGGCTCGACGCTGCGCCCACGCTCGGTGGAGTTCAAGACCCTGGTGGCGGACGAGATCGCTCGCACCGTCTGGCCGTTTGCGGAGGGCGGGCGCCTGAGGCCGGTGATCGATTCTACCTTCCCGCTCGCCGAGGCCGCCAAGGCGCACGCGCGAATGGATGCCGGCGACCATGTCGGGAAGGTCGTGCTGACGATGGGGTCAAATCGGGGATGAAAATGGTGGGCGTGGCAAGGATTGAACTTGCGACCCCTGCGATGTCAACACGAGCATGTTCTAGTAAACTGTTGATTTACAAGGTGCTACGGGTTTGAAAGTGGCGTCTAATTGTCGGTATTGATCGGCAGGCAGGGCGGAAAATGTGCTGTTCGTACTGATGGACCCCTGTGGGAAAATTGCGCCGCCAAATCGCTCAAGTTCGGACGGGCGATCAGCGGAGGATATTTGCGATCCGACTTTGGCGTAGCATTAGCTGAGTGTCCGTTTTGGGTTGCCGTTTCAGTCGGTCATCGCAACACACGGTGCAAAGCGTTCAGCCGGAGTTTCAAAGCCGAGCGTCTTGCGTGGTCTCCCATTAAGCTGTCGCGACTTCGTCCAACCGCTCCTGTGAGTGGACGCTGAGGTTCGTGCCCTTGGGGAAGTACTGGCGCAGCAGACCGTTGGTGTTCTCGTTCGAGCCGCCTAGGCCGCCCGCGCCGTGTATCGCCTAATGGCGCTGGCGAAGGAGCCCTCCTGGCGATGCAGTGGGCATCGGTCAGATCGATACGAACGTAGAGCCCCACTCATCAGCCAGCCGCTCCAGTCTTGAGGCGCCCTCCGTCGTTAGGCTGATCTGGGTGTAAACGACCTCCTTTTCATCGCGCCCACGCCGGGCGAGTCCGTGTTGTTCCAGGGTGGCAATCCACCGCGTGGTTGTGGACAGCGGCGTGCCGGATGACCGCGCGAGGTCCTCCGTTGAGATTTGGCGGTGGCCGAGCTTCGCAGCATAAAGCTCAAGGAGGATATCCCAGGCGGGGTCGGAAAAGAGCTCTTCGCCAAGAATGCGCCTTCTCGCTCGGCGCGCGGCAAGAACTGACCGAATATAATCTTCGCTCAGGCTGACAGTTAGCGCGGCATTTGCCTGGAGCAGCGATGCGAGTTTTTCGGATCGGTCATTTTGCCGATCCAACTGTTTGAGGGGATGCCTATTTCTACCGCAGTCAGTCACTCCGCTCGCCTTTCGCGAGCCCGAATTATCGTTCGACTGTGAACGGTGCTCGGAGCGGTTTCGTTTCATGCGTCGCTGCCTCTCTCATCGGTGGGCGGAGTCGCCAGATCTGCAATCACGCAAGCGTGCCCCACAGCAACCGCGCGGTCAGTGCCAGCGATATGACCACCAGCAGGGGCCGAATGAGCCTGGCGCCGAAGCGGATCGCCGTGTGCGAGCCGAGCCAGCCGCCACTCATCGCCCCCGCCGCCATGCACAGCCCGAGCAGCCACAGGATCTTGCCGCCAAACACGAACAGAAGGAGACTGGCGACGTTGCTTGTGGAGTTGAAGAGCTTGGTGAGGGCTGTGGCACGGGTGAGGCCATAACCGCGCAGCCCGACAAGACTGGTGGTGAAGAAGCTGCCCGTGCCGGGGCCAAAAAAGCCGTCGTAGGCGCCGATTGCGCCCGCAACCGGTGCGTAGCCCTTCGGGCTGAGCCGCTGGTGCGCGTCCTCATCGGTCATCCGGGGGGACAGCAGCACATAGACCGCGGCGGCCCCGAGCAGCACCGGGATGATGACAGCCAGGGCGCGCACGTCAATCATCTGAACTACCAGCGCTCCGGCGGCAGCGCCCGCGAACACGGCCGCAACGTTCCACTTGTGTGCTTGCCAATCGAGCAGGCCCGAGCGGCCATAGTTGGACAGCGCCACCGCAGTGCCCATTGTCGACTGAAGCTTGCTGGTGCCGAGTGCCTGCAGCGGCGGAATGCCGCACGACAGGAGTGCCGGCATGGTGATGAGGCCGCCCCCGCCCGCGATTGAGTCAACGAACCCGGCCAGGATCGCAACGGCCGTGAGGACAGGGTAGACCCAGGGTTCGATCATCACCGGGTTAATTGGGCACGGGGCGGCGCAAGTAGCAGCCTCTCATGATCCGCTTCGATTTCTGAAGCACGCTGCGCTGCGGTTTCCCGCGCCTCGTCTCGCCACCGCCCATGGGTTCACTCCGTATGGCTGATGGAGCAGGCTACTCGGACATTCGGAACTTATCTGCCGTTTACGCCCGCCGCTCGGGACGATTGCCCGTAGGCGCTCACCCAAGTCGGCGTGTTCTTCTGCAGGCACGTGCTTTGGCGCCTTGCGTCCGCAAAGCAGGCCGGCAGAAAACGACCCAAACAGTATCGCTCCCGCCGCGAATGATCTTGCGCATCCGAGCCTCGCTTCCGGGTCGATTTCAGATGGCGGCGATGTCCAGCTTCGAACCGTCCACCAGCCGCGATAGCCGGAACGGTGTTGGATCGACGCACGGCGTGTCGTTCACAAGGAGGTCTGCTGCGAGATAGCCGAGCCCCGGCCCTAAGCCGAAGCCGTGACCGGAGCAGCCGGCCGCGAGGACCAGGCCTTCGACGCCATCCACTTGCGACACCACGGGCACTGCGTCCGGCGTGCAATCGACAAAACCGCCCCAGGCGCTGTCGATCTCGATTTCTCCCAATTGAGGGAAGGTCTTGCGGACGCTCTCCACCACCTGGCGTACCAGCCATTTCAAGGGCGGGGGGTCCAGCACGCGATTGCGTTCGAAGATCCGGTCGTCGCTGGCCAGCAGCGCCTGCATGGAATCGGGTCCTGAAAGGAACGATCGGCCGACGCCCAGCCTCACGTTCTTTAGGCGGCGCAGGAACTGCGGCATGAATTCACGGCTATATCGAATAGCCTGCGGCGTGATTTCGAGGTTCGCCTTGCCGCTGATCGCAAGCGTATAGCTGCCGTCCAGCCGGCGCGTGATGGTGCAGTAAGGTGTGGAGACCGCTTCGCCGATGTTGATCGTCGGGGCGGACCGCAGCGCCGTCTGCCGGATACTCGCCTGGGGAAAGCTGACCCCGAGCGGCCGGAGGAAGCGCGAGGACCAGGCGCCCGCGGCGCACAAAACCGCGCTGGTTCTGATATAACCTTTTTCCGTGTGCACGCCCGCGATCCTGCCGTTGGCCAGTTCGAGCGCGCGCGCGGCACATCCCTGGTGGATCGTCGCGCCCAGAGCTCTCGCCCCTTCGGCGATTCCTGGAGCGGCGAGCGCGGGCTCGGCTTTGCCGTCCCGGTCCGAATAGGTCCCGCCGACCCATTTGCCACGCGCTTCGGGGACTCGCTCGGCCACTTCCGCCCGGCTCAGCAGGCGGGTGTCGACGTCATATTCCCTCGCGATCTCGCGCCATTTTTCCCAGCCGGCGAGCACAGCTTCGTTATGGGTCGCATAGACAAGACCGCAGCGCCTGAATCCCAAGTCGCGGTTGATATCGCGCGTGAGTTCGTCCCAAAGACGCATGGAGATCACCGACAGCGGCAGTTCGCGCCGATCGCGGTTCTGCTGGCGGCACCAGCCCCAGTTTCGGCTCGATTGTTCGCAGGCGACGTGGCCCTTCTCGACAAGCGCAACAGAGAGCCCACGTTTCGCAATGAAATAAGCGGCCGTAGCGCCGAGGATGCCGCCGCCGACGATCACGGCATCGGCCGCTGCCGGGAGATGCTCATCGCTGGGAATGCGCTCGACACGGGGCGACATATTGTGGCTAACCTACGGCGCCCTGCCGGGAATCGCCAATCACAGGCCGACCACCGCGGGCAGGCAGCCGATGTGGGGAATCTCCACGTCACGGTAAAAGGGGCTGGAGGGCTCGTGCCCGCGACCGACGAAAACTCGCACCCCGATGCCGAGATCGGTTGCGGGCTGCTGGTCGTAGCGAAAGCTCGACGAGACGTGCATGATGTCCTTGGGATCGCAACCCAGTTCATCGAACATATATTCGAAAGCTTGCGCCCTCGGCTTATAGGCCTGCGCCTGCTCGGCCGTATATACAGCGTGAAAGCGGGCGCCCAGAAGACGCACATTGTCGTGAATCTGCTCGTTCATGGCGTTCGACAGGATGACGAGCGGGATCTTGTCGGCAATTTTCGACAGTCCGCCGGGAACGTCCGGATGCGGTCCCCAGGTCGGAACCGATTGATAGACGCGTTGCGCCTCTTCCGGGCGGAACTCGATCCCCCACCGTTTGCACGTCCGCTCGATCGAATTGTGAACCACCTCGCGGTACGGCTTCCACGCACCGAGCACCTCATCGAGGCGATAACCGGCGAAGTCCTTGACGAACGCATCCATCCTGTCTTGCGGAACGCGATCAGGAAAGATTTCGCGGGCCATCTCGGCCATCCGAAAGTTCGTCAGCGTTCCGTAGCAGTCGAAGCTGATATATTTGGGCCGGTAAGCGGTCATTGGGTTTCTTTCCAACTACAGCGAAAGCGAGCCCGAAGCTTACGTTCAACCATGCGCCGGGCGGTTGGGATTACACTGTCTCGCACCCGGAATTTGCTACCGATGAAGGTGCCGGGCCTGCGCACAAAAGCTCTTTTGGTGACCTAGGTCAGGACGGAGTGCCGCGTTCCTGTAACCGGTCCCGCCTCGCGTCGGGAGGCCGATTTTTCGCCGGTTGTGAAGTTGCACCCGTGAGCCTGTCCTCAATAGCCGCGTCCTCGGTCGATGAGGTCGGTTAAGGGTTCGCCGCGCTGATGCCGGCGCAAGTTTTCAAGGAGGATGGGTGCGGCCGTCTCGGGTTGAGTCATGCTGGCGACGTGCGGTGTGACAAACACACGCGGATGGTCCCAGAACGGGTGTTCCGGAGGCAGCGGCTCGGGATCCGTGACGTCGAGAATTGCGCGGGAGAGGTGGCCGGACTCCAGCGCGTCGAGCAGATCGGAATTCACGAGGTGCGCTCCGCGCCCGACATTGATCAGCGCGGCGCCCGCGGGGAGAGCCTGGAAGAGCTCGCGATTGAGAATGCCGCAAGTCGCCGATGTAAGCGGCAGAAGGCAAATCAGCATGTCGCAGCCTCGCAGGAATGGCTTCAGCTGATCCGCCCCTGCAAAAATCTCAACCCCATCAATCTCGCGCGGTGACCGGTTCCAGCCGCGCAGGCGAAATCCGTAGGCGGCGAGTCTCTCAAGGACCGCACGTCCCAGCGTGCCGAGCCCCATGACACCGACCGCGCGGGCGAAAGCTGGCGGTACTTCAATTTGCGCCCAGATGCGCCTGGACTTGCTCTCGACATAATCGAAATAATCGCGATGGAGAGCGAGGACGGCGAGGCTCACATATTCCACCATCCCATCGATGATGCCGGGCTCGACCATCCTGACGATCGGCACGTGCGCCGGCACGGCAGAAACGTCGATGTGATCGATGCCGGCTCCCGACGAGAACAGCACCTTCAGCCCCGGCAGGGCGGCGAGTAAATCCGAAGGGGCCCGCCAGGCGATCAGATATTCGACTTCGTTGAGGTCGCCGGCATCGGGCCAGACTCGAAAATCGACATCGGGGGCGTGCTCGGCGAAATAGCGGGCCCATGCTGGACCGCGCGGCACGTCGGATCGATAGAGGACGGCCATCCCGCTACCAGCCTCCGACCCAGCCGTCGAAGAGCCCTTCTGGCAGACTCTCCTCCTCCGCGCCCCTCAGGAAGTCGAAATCGCAGCCACGATGCGCCTGTTCAACATGCCGGTCGTATAGACGCCGGTAGCCACGCGGATGCGCGGCCTGGGCAGGCCGCCACGCCTCGCGCCTGTGCGCCAGTTCTTCCTCGCCGACGCACAACTCCAGCCGGCGCGCCGGTATGTCGAGTTCGATCATGTCGCCGTTACGCACAAGCGAAAGCGGACCGCCAATCGCCGCTTCCGGCGATACATGCAGCACGGCAGCGCCATAAGCGGTGCCGCTCATCCGGGCGTCGGAAATGCGAAGTATGTCGCGCACCCCCCGCTCGAGGAGCTTTCGGGGAATGGGCAGCATTCCCCATTCCGGCATGGCTGCGCCAACGGGGCCGACGTTGCGTAGGATGAGTACGCTGTTTTCGTCCATTTCGAGATCAGGATCGTCGATCCGGTCAGCGATCGATTGCACGTCCTCGAAGACCAGGGCAGGGCCGCGGTGGCGGAACAGCTTGGGATCGGCGGCACAGGTTTTCATCACCGCTCCATCGGGCGCAAGATTGCCCCTGACTACGACGAGCGCTTCACCGGGCTTCACAGGCTGATCGAGCGGACGGATGACCTCGGGATCGACGATCTGAGCATCAGCTGTAATCTGACCTATGGTGCGGCCTTCGACGGTCAAAGCGTCAAGATGAAGGAACGGCTCGAGCCGCTTCAAGATCGCCGGCACACCACCTGCGGTCATCAGCCGTTCGGTTAGATGTCTGCCAGCGGGCTGAACGTCCGCGATTAGAGGGACACGGCGGGCGATCTCATCGAAGCGGTCCAGGGCCAGAGGCACGCCTACGCGCCCGGCAAGCGCCAAGAGATGGATGATGACGTTGGTGGATCCGCCCACTGCGCAGAGCAAGCTTATCGCATTGTCAAACGCCCGCTCGTCGAGGATTTCATCCGGGCGAGGGCTCCCTTCTGCAGCCATTCGAACGCTGTGACGGCCCACCTCGCGCGCGATTTGACTGCGGTGCCGGTCCACTGCCGGAACCATGCTGCTCCCCGGCAAAGCAAGGCCGAGCGCTTCGCAGATGGCCGACATTGAGGAAGCAGTTCCCATCTCGGCGCAATGCCCAGGGGCTCCCATGATGCTGCGTTCAAAAGCGGCGAAGTCCTCTCTCGACACTTCGCCGGCGCGCAGTTCGTCGACGAAGCGCCACACACCCGTTGCTGTCGCAAGATGGCCGCCGGTTCGCGAACGTGGCGTGGCGGGGCCGCTCGCCAAGAAAATCATCGGGACATTGGCGCTGGCAGCGCCCATCAACAGCGCCGGCTGCGTCTTGTCACAGCCGCCAAGCAGAACCACTGAATCGAAGGGATAGGCGCGAATCGACTCTTCAGCATCCATCGCCAGCAGATTGCGAAATGGAAAGGAGGTCGGCTTGATAATGTTTTCGCTCAAGGAGATCAGCGGCACTTCGAACGGGATCCCTCCAGCCTCGAGGATTCCCGTTCTCACCTCTGCTGCAAGAGCGCGAAGGTTAAGATTGCAGGGATTGATGTCGGACCAGGTGTTCAGCATCCCGACAACGGGACGCTTCATCAAGTCCTCGCGGCTCCAGCCCCCAGCGGCCAAAGTCGAGCGATGGACGAAACCCGGCAGATCGTCTTTGCGAAACCAGCGCGCACTCCGCTGTTGCCGCCGGTTCGTCTCATTATCGCCCATAGATCACCCCATTTTGTGGAGGGTCATAGGCCTTCCGCGCTCGAAGGTTATGCCGTTTCGGCGGAATTTTCGGGAGGAATGGATCTCGGGGGAACGGGCGCGCGGTGCGTTCTTCGGAAAGGTTCGATCACCGGCGGAAACCGACGTAAGCGCCTTGCATCGGGTCAGCGAATGCGTGTTCGAAACGCAGCTTTCGCGACAGCCGGGCAGGAGATGAGGATCACCTTCTCCGATCCGT
>Ga0157369_10004558_pt1 | contig 16294 bp, 11 predicted proteins | sample C25metaG_FD_113461 | JGI IMG/M metagenome (GOLD analysis project Ga0157369, IMG submission 113461) | Corn rhizosphere microbial communities from Kellogg Biological Station, Michigan, USA - C2-5 metaG | ecosystem: Host-associated > Plants > Roots > Rhizosphere > Soil | place: USA: Michigan... | reverse complement strand
TTATTTACACAAAGTTCTTTGGCAATATAAGTTTCATTAATATCGAAACATGCGATGAGTAACCATTGACTGAATGTTGCTGAAATAAGACAGATTAGCAATATAGTTACACTGATGAACTTCATTTGATGCCGCAAAGATATTAATAGGTTTAATCGGATGCATGATTAAAATCAGTTTCAGAATTGATTTTAATTTGCTTTGTAGATAAAACGCAGGGAAAGAGAAGATGGTTGCTTTGAGAATTCTGAACTACTCTTCTTCAAAATAATCCGAATCTATTTTTTTGATCTCATAAGTATTTTGAACAGACACACCAAGATTGTAATCAATCATGTACTGAGCAAGAGCAGAGCCATCAATTAAAACAATTTTCGTTTCATTGCGAGGAATGTAATCTTTTGCTTCTTTTGTAAAAGATGATGTTGTAATAAATATTCCTTTTTTTGCTCCTTGACCTGCAAGAGCGCCAACAAATTTGTGAAGTTCAGGCCTGCCCACAACACCATCCCATCTTTTAGCCTGGATGTAGATTGTATCTAAACCAAGTTTATCTTCTTTAATTACACCATCTATCCCTTCATCGCCACTTCTACCGATGGCCCTACCGGCATCTTGAATAGAACCTCCATACCCCATTCTTACTAATAACTGAATTACTATTTTTTCAAAGAATGATGGATGAATTAATTTTAATTTAGAAAGTATTTCTTGTTGTAAAGATTTTCTTATGCTTTGATAACCTGTTTCAAGAAGTTCCTCAGGTGTTTGCTGTTTTGTTTCTTCTGAGAACGGAGTTTCTATTGAACTGTCTTCTTTTTTATTTGATTGAAACTCTAAAAATTCTGGAAACTTTTTTAAAAATTTTACATTTATTTCTTTTGGCTTTTCTTTCAGCACATCTTTCCCTCTTTTTGTAATCACTATATGACCTCTTTTTGGTGAATCAATCAATCCTGACTTTTTTAAATAAGTTCTTGCCCATCCAACTCTGTTCCCAAAAAGAAAAGTTTGTCCGCTTGGCAATAACTCTGCTCTCTCTTCATCGGTTAGTTTAAATTGTCTTGCCAGACTATCTACGGCTTCATTTAATGTATATTCTTTGCCATCAGCAATTAATTGTAGAAGTGGTAGCATCAAGGTTTGGTAATCTGGTATCATGGCTGAAAATTAAAAAAGCTTGCTTAAATTTTTAAACAAGCTCAAATATAACCAAAGCTTTTAAGCCTTCCCTTTAGGGAAGGTTTGGAAGGGTTTTTATCTGCAATTCATCCAATTGCTTTTCATCAATCGTACCTGGCGCGTCCAGCATAACATCTCTTCCTGAATTATTTTTTGGAAACGCAATAAAATCACGAATGCTTTCACTGCCGCCGAGGATTGCACACAAACGATCAAATCCAAATGCAATGCCGCCATGAGGTGGCGCACCATATTCAAATGCTCCTAATAAAAATCCAAATTTGTGCAGGTATTCTTCTTGGCTCATGCCCAGTGCTTCAAACATTTTTTCCTGCAACTCTCTTTGATAAATTCTTATAGAACCTCCGCCAATTTCATTTCCATTCAAAACAATATCATAAGCATTCGCTTTAATATTTGCATAAGGATGCTCCAAATATTTTTCTTTGTTTTCAATTACGGGACTGTTGTTGATCATTACTTCAATATCATCCGGCTTTGGTGAAGTGAATGGATGATGACGCGCCACCCAACGATTATCTTCTTCATCATATTCAAACAAGGGAAAATTAAGCACCCACAATAATTTAAATTCATTTTCTTTTCTTAATCCCAGGCGTTTACCCATTTCAAGTCTTAGTTCACTTATCGCTTTTCTTGTGCGCTCTTCAGGTCCTGCAAGAATTAAGATAAGATCACCTGCTTTTGCATTGCACGCATCAGCAATTGCTTTCAATCTTTCTTCATTATAAAATTTATCTACACTGCTTTTAAAAGTTCCATCAGCATTGCATTTGATGTACACCAAACCTTTCATTCCAATCTGCGGTCTTTTTACCCATTCAGTCAGTTCATCTATTTGTTTCCGCGTGTATTCGCTTGCGTTTGAAACAGCAGTGGCAACAACTGTTTCAGCCGAATCAAATACCTGGAAGTTTGCACCGTTGATCAAATCAGCATGATCTTTTTTGTTTACAAAAACTGAAGATGGTTTCTTCAGATTGCAAACCTTCATCTCAAATCGAATGTCTGGTTTATCATTACCGTAAGTCCACATTGCATCTTCCCAACTCATGCGTTCAACCTTCTCATCGTAATCTATTTCTTTTACGTCTTTAAAAATTCTTTTTACCAAACCTTCGAACATATTGAGGATATCTTCCTGTTCTACAAAACTCATCTCACAGTCTATTTGTGTAAACTCAGGCTGACGATCTGCTCTCAGATCTTCATCACGAAAACATTTCACAATTTGATAGTAACGATCATAACCACTTACCATCAGCAACTGTTTAAATGTTTGCGGTGACTGCGGCAATGCATAAAATTCGCCGGGATTCATTCTCGAAGGCACTACAAAATCTCTTGCGCCTTCAGGAGTTGATTTTATTAAGAAGGGAGTTTCAATATCCATGAATCCATTTTCATACAAATAATTTCTTGCAGAGCGATTCACTGCATAACGCAACTCCAAATTTTTTTTCACTGCGTTTCTGCGCAAGTCAAGATAACGGTATTTCATCCGAAGATCATCGCCGCCATCTGTTTCATCAGTGATAGTAAATGGCGGCACTGCGGATTTATTCAATATTGTAAATCGCTGAACAAGTATTTCAATTTCACCCGTTGGAATATTTTGATTCTTGTTGCTGCGTTCCTGCACCAAACCTTCAGCTTGTATCACATACTCACGACCGAGAGGATTTTCATCCAATTGTTTTTGCAATTCTTCACCAAACAATAATTGCGTGATGCCGTAGCGATCTCTCAAATCAACAAAAGTTATTGCGCCAAACTTTCTTACCGTCTGCACCCAACCGGCAAGCGTTACTACTTTGTTTACATCTGTTATTCTTAATTCACCACATGTTTGTGAGCGATACATTCGATTGAAGATTTACGATTTTCGATTTCAGATTTACGTTTAGTAAGTGATGAGCCTTGTGAATTAAACAATTCATCATTCACTATTTCAATGGGCTGCAAATATAGCGTATTGAGCAAAGTGAATAGACTCGAAAATTTTGTTGCAACGTTATCTTTGTTGCATGTTGGCAGGCACTATTTCTTTCTCACGGGCAGCACGAATTGCAGTAAGTACATTCTTTTTTGTTGCAGGAATTTGTTTTGCAAGCTGGGCATCGCGAATACCCGATATTCAACATCATTTGCATCTCGATGATGGACAACTTGGTTCTGTATTATTCGCTTTACCTGTTGGCTCGATGCTAAGCTTACCTGTTGCAGGATTTCTTGTCACAAAGTTTGGAAGCCGTATTGTAATGTTTGTCGGCTCATTTTTTTATGCAAGCCTGCTTTGTTTACTTGGCCTGGTGGATGCAACATGGCAACTCGTTACTGTTCTTTTTTCTTTGGCATGAGCGGCAATCTTATGAATATTTCTGTGAACACGCAGGGCGTTGGCGTAGAAATATTGTATAAACGTTCCATCATGGCTTCTTTTCATGGACTGTGGAGCCTTGCAGGATTTGTTGGCGCATCTATCGGAACATTAATGGTGTCGCAAAAAATTCCGCCGTTGATGCATTTTATTATTATCGCATGTTTGATTGCAATGTTGGCTATCATTATGTTTCGATACTCGCTTTCAAATGATGTATCAAGACAAAACAATGAAAAGGGCTTTGCTTTACCTGACAGGTCTTTGTTGAAACTTGGCATTATTGCTTTTTGTTGTATGGCTTGCGAAGGTTGCATGTTTGATTGGAGCGGAATTTATTTTCGTGATATTGTAAAAACACCACCACATCTTGTGACACTTGGTTACACTGCATTTATGGCAATGATGGCAACAGGAAGATTTGTTGGCGATCGGCTTGTAACAAAATTTGGTGTAAAGCGTGTGCTTCAACTCAGCGGATGTTTAATTGTAACGGGTTTGCTCACCGCGATTCTCATTCCGAATTTATACATGACTACTGCTGGATTTTTATTAACCGGTTTTGGAGTTTCGTCTGTTGTGCCGCTTACATATGGATTGGCAGGCAAATCGCATACAATGTCTGCGGGCATGGCAATCGCTGCAGTTTCTACAATTGGTTATCTTGGTTTTTTGTTTGGTCCTCCGGTTATCGGTTACATTGCAAAGACCGCAAATCTTCGTTACTCATTTGCGTTGATAGCTGTATTTGGTTTTTGTGTGATCATACTTGCAAGTAAAGTAAAAGTGAATAAGCAGTAAGACAATTTTTATGTATCAAGAGTTACTTAAAAAGAATTTACATTTCACTTCATTAGAAGCTGTAGCAGCTTTCCCATTCGTCGATTGTTTTAGGCTATTTTATTTTTAAGCTCTAACTTTCCCTAAAATCCAATCAACCATGTTTAAACCTTTTACTCTTTCACTTTTTTGTCTATTGTTATTAAGCAAAACAAATGCTCAACCTTCAATCACTGTTGTCAATTCTTATAATGAAGGGCTTAAATTAAAAAATGCGGAGAAATACAAAGAAGCACTCTCCGTGTTTAAAGATGCTATTGAAAAAAATCCCGATTATACCGATGCTTTGTATGAAGCAGGATGGATAAGCAATGAACTTAAAGAATGCGGCAATGCAATAACTTACTTAGAAAAAGCAAAACAACTGAAACCTTCTGCCACGATATTCTTTGAATTAGCCTACGCTTATGAAAATTCTGAGATGATAAACGAAGCGGTTGAAAACTATAAAAAAGCATTGGAATTATATCCGAAATATTATGATGCTGATAAGCGCCTCGGTGATATTTATTATGTGCAAACGAATTATGCAACTGCATTGAATTATTATAAAAAATATTTCGATGCGCCTAAAGTTGATGATGTTTATTATTATTACAAAGCCGGACAATGCGCAAATAATTTGAAGGATTACGCTGATGCAATCCTGTATCTTGAAAAATACGAACCTAACGGAAGAAAAGATTTTGCAAAAAAATACACGCAAATCGGATATGCCTATTATATGACAGGATATAACGATGATGCAATCAGCGCATATCAAAAAGCGCTTGAAGCAAATCCAACCGACGGTGCGGTACTGCGCGGTATTGCCGATATTTATTATACCAATCTTGAAGATTACAATAAAGCGCTTGAGTATTTCAATCTTGCTTTACAATATGACGAAAAAAATTCAGGCGATTGCTATTATAAAACAGGATGGATATATGTTCAACAGCAAAAATACAATGAAGCAATCCCGGCTTTAGAAAAGGCGGCAGATTATGATACAAAAGATGCAGACGCAAGAGAACAGCTTGGTTATGCTTATTTCATGTTGAATAAATATGATGAGTCCATACTTCAATTTAATAAAGCAATTGAGTTGAATACCCACTCTGGTATCAGTTATTTTTATAAAGGGGTAAGTTATGCATCTCTCAACCAGAAAGAAAATGCAATGGAAGCGTATGCTCAACTGAAATCAATTGACAAAGGAAATGCGGAGCAACTATTAAAAGTAATAAAGGAAAAAGCAAAAATGTTTAAGGCGCTTGCTTCTAACCAAAAATCAAATAAACAGGTTAATTAGTGTTTCGTTCCGTCATCAAATAAAAAGACCGCAGAGAATTTCTGCGGCTTTTTTTATTAATACATTTTTCTTAAACAAAAATGCTCTTTCATTTCACATTCCCACACTTTCACATTTCCACATTGTTAAGCGATCTCAGCTTTCATGTTCTTCTGAATCTTCTTTCTCTCATCTTCATCCAGGATCACTTTGCGAAGGCGAATATGTTTCGGCGTTACTTCAATACATTCATCCTGCTGAATATATTCCATACATTCTTCAAGCGTCATCAAAATTTTCGGAGCAATGCGTGTTGCATCATCACTTCCGCTTGCACGCATGTTGGTGAGTTTCTTTCCTTCAACAACATTCACAACAAGATCGCCGGGTTTAATGTGCTCCGCAATAATTTGACCAACATAAATTTCTTCAACCGGATCAATAAAGAATGAGCCACGATCCTGCAATTTATCGATCGAATAAGCAGTGGCTGATCCCTGGAATTTTGAAATAAGAACACCATTATTTCTTCCCGGAATTTGTCCTTTCCATGGTTTGTATTCTGTAAAACGATGCGCCATCACTGCTTCGCCTGCAGTATTGGTAAGCATGTTGGAACGAAGACCAATCAAACCTCTTGATGGAATTTCAAATTCAAGATGCTGCATCTCTCCTTTTGTCTCCATCACATGCAATTCACCTTTACGTTGCGTGACAAGGTCAATTACTTTACCGCTGTATTCAGAAGGAACATCAACAACAAGTGTTTCATAAGGCTCACACTTCTTACCATCAATATATTTTACTAACACTTGCGGCTGACCCACCGTTAATTCATAACCTTCACGCCTCATTGTTTCAACCAATATACCTAAGTGTAAAATACCTCGACCATATACAAGAAAACTATCTGCACTGTCTGTATCTTCAACACGTAATGCAAGATTTTTTTCTGTTTCTTTCATTAATCTATCGCGTAAATGGCGCGATGTTACAAACTTTCCATCCTTACCAAAAAATGGTGAAGTATTAATGCTGAAAAGCATGCTCATTGTTGGCTCATCCACACTGATAACGGGCAATGCTTCCGGAGTTTCAACATCAGCAATCGTATCACCGATATTAAAATCTTCCAACCCAACAACAGCGCACAAATCACCTGCAGGAACTTCTGTTACTTTCTTCTTGCCCATTCCTTCAAACACATACAACTCTTTTATTTTGGATTTCTTTATGGCGCCATCAGCCTGTATTAAAGCCACCTGCTGGTTTTCTTTTATAGAACCTCTGCTAACTTTCCCAATCGCGATCCTTCCAAGAAAAGAAGAATAATCAAGTGAAGTGATCTGCATCTGCAAAGGACCTTCAGCTACTTTTGGTTCGGGAACATATTTTAAAATTCCATCCAGCAAAGGAGTAATGTCTTCAGAAGGAGTTAACGAAACGTTGAACCATCCATTTTTTCCGCTGCCATAAAAGGTTGGAAAATCAAGTTGCTCTTCTGTTGCATCAAGGTTAAAGAAAAGTTCAAACACTGCATCATGCACTTCATCGGGTCTGCAGTTAGGTTTATCAACTTTATTGATAACAACAATTGGTTTTAAATGCAAATGCAATGCTTTTTGCAACACAAACCGCGTTTGAGGCATCGGTCCTTCAAATGCATCAACCAATAACAACACGCCATCTGCCATTTTTAAAACACGTTCTACTTCGCCGCCAAAATCACTGTGTCCCGGAGTATCGATCACATTTATCTTAACGCCTTGATAAGTAACCGCCGCATTCTTACTAAAAATTGTGATGCCACGTTCACGTTCAAGATCGTTACTATCCATTATCAGTTCACCGGTTGCCTGGTTTTCGCGAAAAACTTTTGTAGCGTGTAAAATTTTATCAACGAGAGTAGTTTTACCGTGATCAACATGCGCAATAATTGCAATATTCCTTATCTCCATATAGTTGATTTGTTGATAGGTTGAGTGGTTGATCGGGTTTTATTCACTTCAAAATTTCAACCAATCAACTATTCAACTTAAAAGAAGCCGCAAATGTACGACGAATAAGCTTCATGGCAAGAGAGAAAGAGATGATTATTATGTTACGAGCTGTAGAATTTCTGTTAAGCTTTGGTTGTGTCACTCACTTCTACATTCGGTTCTTTATTCAGCATTAATGAACAATTGCAATACAGTTGACAAGCTTTTAATTATCAAACATTGATTTGCAACAGTGAAAATTTTTATAGAATGACATCTTATATCATAAATTTATGTTCCACTTTAACGATTGCCTAAACTTGTCTTCATTTCAATTCAAGTTTCAGTTATTAGTTAATTCAAAGAAACGGGTTTCGAGACGTTTTTTCTTTAATAAAAGATGATTCAACTCAATTCCTTTATCGAAACAAAAGCGATTGATCTCACCAGGTTTCGCACTTCCCTTCGGAAGGATTAGCTGCACTGTATTAGAAACATTATTAATACTGATATTGTTACCGAATCGCTGAAGCGCATTTGCTAACGCATTTAAATCCGGAGCGCTTAATTCCACTACATCTTCATCCTGTAATACTTCATTCACTTCGCCTGTAGTTATCAGATCACCGGTTTTTAGAATGGCAACATGGGTACAAACCTTTTCAACTTCATCCAGTAAATGGCTCGCTATAATGATGGTATGACCTGTGTTTCTCAATTCAACAATAAGTTCTCTTATTTCCGCTATACCTTCAGGATCTAATCCATTTGTTGGTTCATCCAATACTAAAACTTTGGGATCGCCTAATAAGGTAGCAGCAATGGCAAGTCGCTGTTTCATTCCGAGGCTATAGGTTTTAAAGCGGCTATTACGGCGTTCATATAATTTTACTTTTTTCAATACCTGTTCGATATCTGTTTCATTACCCCTTCCGCTAATACTTTGCGTGACTTTTAAATTATCAAAAGCGGATAAGTAATGATAGAAGTTTGGCGTTTCGAGCAATGACCCGATCTTTCTTCTCTGCTCGGGCAAGCCGGGATAACCAAACCATAAAAAATTTCCATTATTTGCTTTTAGTACATCGAGAATAATACTTAGCAAAGTTGTCTTGCCACTTCCGTTGGGTCCGAGAATACCAAAAACACTTCCTTCAGGAACGTTGAAGGAAACATCGTTTAATGCCCGTATCCGGCTATAAAATTTTGTGACGTTGGATAAAGAGAGAACATGCTGCATAGTAAATAAATTGACTTATGGTTGTTATATTAAAAGCACTTTGCGTTTCAAAGCAAAAGCAAATTTATCAAACTAATTAATGAATCTCCAACAAATGTTTACTGAATAGCAGCAAGTGATCTTTGATTTGTGAGAGGCGGTGAGAAGCTGTCATGTTTAGGTTTATTTGTAGACACAGTTATATGGATAGGGACAAGTTGTTTTTTAGTAGAAGATTATAAGGAGCAGAATATTAAGATGAGGATAACGACGACATAAATTTTATTAAGTGAGACCATCTGCTACGAAGATGGCTCCTGCAATTGCGTAAGTTTTTCCAATGCATTTGAACTGCTTGGTTTCATTTCTGCTTCAATAATAAAACCTTTGGTCACTGTTTTATAATCCCAAAGCATTCAGTACACTTTCATCTGCTACAATATTCTGCCTGTTACCTGAAGGATAAGTAACAAAGCCAAACTTTCCATCAAAATCCCACATAGCCCATCCGATATTGTACTTATCAAAAATGCTTTTTACATCGTGCAGATATCGCAAACGATCAGGCGTAGGAGCATATTTTTTATACACTCCAAATTCATCACAAATTAGCGGCACGTGATAAGCGTGCGCCCAATCGCTTGCCTCTTTAATAACATTATCAAGAAAATTGACATTGTAACCAATGCTGCCATAAGTTGCGAGAATATTTTTTGCAGCCGTGTCGGATGTTTCAGCAATAAGAGGTGCAACGTTTTGAGGAGTTGAGGGATATGGAACTGAATGGAGCAGAGGGTATATAGAATTGTCTATCCATGAAGCACCCTGGTGTGTAAACACATATGGTTGATAAAAGTGAAAATTATAAATTATTCTGGGCACACTGTAAAGTTTATTAGCAATGAGATAAGAGATATTACTATAACCTTCAGCTCCAACAATAATGTAATGTTGTGCTGTTATCTCTCTTATTGTCTCAACAATTTTTTGCTGTTGCGGCCACCACCATTGCCATTGATCCAATTGCGAGTTTAATTTAGCTGCATGTTGTTCATTATACACTTCAAAAAATATTTGTGAAGGTGAATATTTTTTAAAGTAAGTGGCAACAGCTTTCCAATAGAGTATAAAAGCATGCATTGCAGACGGATTATTAAATAATTGTCTTTCATTCATGTTATAATCGGGGCTGGGATGATAATCCATTAGCACTGCCAAACCTGCATCTGTAGCCATTTTCACAGCCTTATCCACATATAGGAGATTAGTAGGATTGAGCACCGAAGGATTGGCAGGTTGAAATAAAATGGTTCGTCCGATAGGGATGCGTACATAAGTAAATCCTGATTTTTTTATGGTACGAAAATGTTCCGGAGTAAAAAGATTGTTATACTCATCCGGGCTTGAAGCATCTTCAAACCAATTGGAAAGATTTATTCCCTTTGATAACTGAACCGGCAATACATAACTACTGCTATCGTTTTTTGAAGTCTCCGGCTTACTTTCATCCTCATTGGGAATATGAACGCCTTTTTGACAAGAGAAGAAAAGAGCCGTTGCCATTGCGGCTACAATAATATTTTTTTTCATTTCTATAGCTTTTAGGTACATTAATATTACAAACAGTAAGAAGTTATTTGCAACACAAATCTTTGTCCCCGTTTTTATTAACGACGAATGGGAATAAATTATCGGTTAATGAATTATTTTTTCTTTTCAGAAAATTTAGAAGCAGAGGAAAGAAAGTTAAAAATTGCAGTTAAAAGAAAGCAAATGATTTTAATACACGAGACGTATTTGCACTATTAGTGTTGGAGAAGCATCATTCTGTGGCTTTGGATTTCCTTTTCACAATAAAAATAAAAAAGCAGCATTCTCTCTATTGTGCTGCTAAAGATTTAGTTCATACGGTTAGTTCAGATTTGCATTAATTGTTTCAATCTTGTGTTTCTATTCTTTTAGCAATTATAAAAAGGCACATAGCAAAAACGCCTGCGATAACACCGGAAAAAAATATCAAAGCTTCCATAAAAAACAAGGTTTAAAATAAAAATAATAGCTGAAGCTACAATATATGATTCTGTACAATTAAAAGCATCGATCAAAGAAGTGAAACATCCGTTGAGCAAATTAACAAAGTCGTTGAAAAAAATTTTGGAAAAGTATTACCTGCATTGAAAATGAAATTCCATTTTTATCTGAAACGGTGAGAATTTATCTCGTATTGTATTAATTCACCCGACTTGTTTTCATCCGTTCCCGCAAAAACGTTTTTGAACTAACGAAAGATATTGCAGTAAAAATTTTCGGTATAATAGGAACATAAAAATGGTCGCAAAAAAATTTGTGTGCAAACACAAATTGAAATAGTTTTTCAATAAATAAAAATATAGATCAAATATTATGCTTGTGCTGTAGGTCCTCCAAAATTCATAGGAATTTCTATTTGTTCAAGATCCTGAATTTTTCCGTTGGCAATTTCATAACGTTCTACATTTTCCATTAATGCACGCATAAAACGTTTTGCATGCATAGGCGTAAATATTATTCTTGATTTTACTTTGCTCTTGGGTGTTCCAGGCATCACATTCACAAAATCTATCACAAACTCTGCATGGCTGTGCGTAATAATTGCAAGGTTAGCATAACTTCCTTCGGCTACTTCTTCACTTATCTCTATGTTCAATTGATTCGGTTGTTGCTGTTCGGCCATAATTGAAATTTTTACAAATGTAGGTGGAAGAATCTTTAATAAAAGAGAGAAATATTTAGCGAGAATCTGTCGCTACGCTGCAATGCAGTTACTTCCATATTTTTTAACAACAATAAAAGGTTTTGAGAGAGTGCGTCGTCATTATCAAAATTTCCTTTACGCTACAATCTTTTCCCAGTTATCCGTCAGAATGCGGGTAATTACGTGTACCATTAATTGCCGGGTAGGAGGTTTGGTTACAAAATAATCAGCACCTAAATTATAGACTTCTTCTATTTCTGTTTTATGTTGGGTTGAACTATAAATAATAGCAGGAATACTTTTATATTTATGATGTGTCTTCAGCATTTTTAAAAAGTCTTTACCATTTATTCCCGGCATGTGAATATCTATGAAAATAAATTCTGGTTCTGTTAAAGCGTTTTCCAAAAATGTCAGCGCATCCAATACACTGTTCATCGAAATGCAATAAAAAGGAAGGTTGCTTTCCTGCAGAGCCTCGCAAAAGGAATCAATATCTTCATGATCATCATCAATAAGCAAAATCATTTTTTGCATAGATATTTGGATTTTATTGAAGCGAATTATAAATATCGGCAGAAAAAAATGCTTCTATAATTTAATAAAAAACTTCCTGCAACCAAAGATATAAAAAGAAATGGTTTAGGCGCATATTTCAATTTCTCTTAATCATTTTTAAACTTTGAACTTAAAAATTTGTATATCAGTGGTATTTTGTTCGGCGTAAGAGAATAAAACTAAAGCCATAAATTACCTATTATGTTCTGCAATAAAATTTTTGAACGCAACACCATTTGCACGCAGAGAACCATCATCGTTTTGAAGCCCAACTGAACCACCTTCACCATCACCGCTGAACCAGATAACATAAGCAATATCTGTTTGAGATAATTGCTGCAAAAAACCGGTAACTACTTCGGGCGAACTTGTTCTTGCTCCGGTTTCGTTCGACATTACTTTTTTGCCGGTAATTCTTTCAATATAATTGATCATTTCTTTTTGAGCACCAGGCGTAATTGTTTTTATACTTTCGTCAGTGCCTTGTGCTGTGTTTTTTACCGGTTCGTAAAGATGAATATTTACATAATCAAGCGGTAAATCTTTATACGCTTCAATAAGTTTTTTTGCTTTATCAAGAATGTTTGTTATTTCAGAATTTTTAAGCAAGGAAGGTTTTACACAACGTCTTGCAAAGTCTTCAGCTTCTTTGTTCATTTTTCTTTCGAGGTAATCATAATAAACCAACAAAACAAGATCTCTGTTGGTGATGCCCCCATTTGTAATTTTTAAACCCTTGTCGTGCGCAACTGTAATAGCAGCGCTTACTTCATTGATATAATCTTCGATTGGTCCTGTATGATAATTTTTTGTTGTTTCTTCATTTTCTATTACAACAACTTCAGGCTTGTATTTATCCAAAACTCTATCAAGCATTTTTTTGTATTGCACTGTATCCGTAGGAAAAGAGACAGGTTCCTTTTTTCCCGGCCCTTTGGGCACTTGTCCCCAGTTTACATTTAAAATAATTCTGAAACCTGCATTGATAAACCTGTCTGTACTTTCATCATTGCCACTCCATTTTTGCAGTATAACAGCGTCTCTTATATAAGACACGCCGAGTTCTTTCGCTACGTTCACCTTTGTATTCAAACTCATTTTTCCATTCACAAGTACACCAAATTTTGGTTGTGCAGTTACAATTACAGGAAATCCAAATAAAAGAGTAAAAAACTTTTTCATAGTATATTATCGTTGGAAGAATAATTTTTGTGATGACCGGGTTTATCAAATTTCAAAAACAATTTTTTCTAACAACAGCAGAACAATAGAATATATAATTTGCAGAAATTTTATATTACGCAATATATGAATTATATCATCAAAAATGCATCGGTAGTAAATGAAGGAAAAACAACTTCTGCCGATGTATGCATTAAGAATGGAAGAATAGAAAAGATCGGTAAAAATATTTCTGTGAAATATGCCGCAGAAGAAATTGACGGCGATGGAAAACATTTATTGCCCGGTGCAATTGATGACCAGGTGCATTTTCGTGAACCCGGTCTTACTTACAAAGCAAACATTTACACAGAATCAAAAGCAGCAGTAGCGGGCGGTGTAACAAGTTTCATGGAAATGCCCAACACTTTGCCTCCGGCATTTACACAGGATTTGCTGGAGGAAAAATATTCAATCGCAGAAAAAACTTCTTTAGCGAATTATTCTTTTTACATGGGCACTTCAAATGAAAATTTTGATGAAGTGCTTAAAACAAACAAGAAGAAAAATGATGTTTGCGGCGTGAAGATTTTCATGGGGTCTTCCACCGGAAATTTATTGGTTGATAATCCTCTTTCACTGGATAAAATATTTTCTGAGTCAGAGTTACTCATCGCGACACATTGTGAAGATGAACATATCATTCGCACAAACTTTCAAAAAATAAAAGAAGAGAAAGGAACACTTGAACCATCTGATCATCCATTGATAAGAAATGGAGAAGCTTGTTTTGAATCTTCATTTAAAGCTATTCAGCTTGCAAAAAAACACGGAAGCCGCTTGCATATCCTGCACATCAGTACTGAAAAAGAACTGCAATTATTTACAAATCTTTTGCCGCTTGAAGAGAAGAAAATCACTGCTGAAGTTTGTGTGCATCATTTACATTTTACAAGTGATGATTATGCAAGATTGGGTAATTTGATAAAATGCAATCCTGCTATAAAAGCGCCAAACAATAAAGCTGCGTTATGGGATGCTTTGCTTGATGACAGGCTTGATGTGATCGCAACAGATCATGCGCCGCATACATGGGAGGAAAAAAATGAACCTTATGAAAAAGCACACGCCGGTTTACCGCTTGTGCAACATTCATTGTTATTAATGCTTTATTATGTGAATGAAGGGAAAATAACCATTGAAAAAGTTGTGGAGAAGATGAGTCATGCCGTGGCAAAATGTTTTCAAATAAAAGAGAGAGGATTTATTCGCGAAGGTTATTATGCTGATTTTGTTCTTATTGATCTTCTGCAACCTTTTACAGTAACCAAAAAAAATATTTTATACAAATGCGAATGGAGTCCGTTTGAAAACTTTACGTTTCCCTCAAGTATTACTCACACATTTGTAAATGGTAATTTGGTTTATGGAAATAATGCATTTGATGAATCTAATAAAGGCATGCGAATAAAATTTGAACGAGAATAAGAATCAAGAATCAAGAAACCAAACACAAGAATTAAGACACAAGAATAAGAAACGAAAGCAAGATTTCTGTTGGTTCGAAACTTGATACTTAAATGATGAGTCTTAAATCTTGATACTTGAATCTTGTATCTTGCAACTTGCAATATGGAACAATGAATGCAGATAAAACCACGCTTAACGATCTTTCGATTTTTTCTTATGAAGAGGAACAATCAGTTTTTCATCATCTTGATTTTACCCGAACATATGGCGGTCGTGAATGGTTAAAATATTTTTTAGGTCATCCTCTATCAACTTTAAAAGAAATTAAGGAACGCCAGCAATTGCTCAAATGTATTCTTGCAGTTGTAAACGAATGGCCACAAAATATAACTAACGGCACCATTATGGTGCTGCAAAAGTTTTATGAAACTGCTGTCGAAGCTATTCCTCACCACCCGGGTTTTTTAAGTGCGTTTAGTTATAAGTTTATTAACCGTGCAGATTATTCTCTTATAAAATATTCGGTAGGTCACTTTGCCGAATTTATAAAAGGTTTGAACGCGATACTCAAAATGCTATCGCAACATCCTTGCCCGCCGCCGTTACAAGTAATGCTTGAACGGATTCATCGACTACTAAGCCGTGAAGAAGTACAACGGTTACTCAAAAAAAATGCTCAACAGGAATTGCCCGCGACAACTGTTTTGATTGAAGGTTCTTTTCTTCGTGAAAATTTTAAAAGCGGATGCAATGAACTGATCGAAATATACAGTCAGCTCGACGCCTTTTACAGCATGGTGATTGCGGGAATAAATTATCATTTCAACTTTCCGCATTTGCTTGATTCAAAACAACCGCAGTTCTCAGCAACACAATTGTATCATCCGCTCGTACCAACGCCTGTATCGTATGATATCTCGCTTACACAAGAGCAAAATTTTCTTTTTCTTACCGGTGCAAATATGTCGGGCAAAAGCACATTCATCAAAGCGATTGGTGTTGCGGTTTATCTTGCGCATGTGGGCATGGGTGTTCCCGCACAAAGCATGGAGCTGAGCATGTTTGATGGTTTACTCAGCAACATACAGGTTGCAGACAATATTATCAAAGGCGAAAGTTATTTCTTCAATGAAGTGCAGCGTGTGCGCAAAACGATTGAAAAAATAAGCGATGGAAAAAAATGGTTCATCCTCATAGACGAATTATTTAAAGGCACCAACGTGCAGGATGCCATGAAATGCAGCACAGTAGTGATCGAAGGTTTCCGCAAAATACCGCGCACCCTGTTCATTCTTTCAACGCATTTGTACGAAATAGGAGAGTCATTAAAACAATACCCCAACATACAGTTTCGCTACTTTGAAACCGAAATAAATGGCGAACAGCTCATCTTTAATTATCATTTAAAAGAAGGCATCAGCAACGACCGGCTTGGTTATCTCATCCTAAAAAAAGAAGGTGTGGTAGATATGCTGCA
>Ga0157369_10004556_pt1 | contig 16298 bp, 9 predicted proteins | sample C25metaG_FD_113461 | JGI IMG/M metagenome (GOLD analysis project Ga0157369, IMG submission 113461) | Corn rhizosphere microbial communities from Kellogg Biological Station, Michigan, USA - C2-5 metaG | ecosystem: Host-associated > Plants > Roots > Rhizosphere > Soil | place: USA: Michigan... | reverse complement strand
CTCTGCCCGTTATTCCTGCACATCTGCGCCGTCGTGTGACCGGAACGGGATCCCAGACCGTCGTTGACGAGTCCTTCCGAGTTAATCATTCCTGATTGCGAAAACCACTTCCATTCCCTGTTCGCCCAGCCGAGATATCGAGCGGATTGGGATCGGTCGCGTTTCGCCAGGTGCGCCGCCACTGAAAGAAAAAGCTCGTTGGCGATGGCGTTTTTGTAGCCCCGATCCTTGCTCCACCAAATTCCCCCTCCACAGGTGGAATCCCATCCCCCTGCCATGTCCGCAAAGATGGACTCGGCCATGGAGAGATAGCGTCGATCCCGGGTGAGATCGTAGGCATCAATCCAGGCCAGTGCCCACCACCCTTCATCGTCGTAGAACTTGTTCAAAAATCCTGGGAACGTCTTCTGCGCCGCGGCGAAGGTATTCGCGAAGACCGAGTCGAACTGTCGAGTTTTGCTCACCCGCGCGAAATCAATCAGCACCGTGAGGGCGTTCGCCGAATTCCACCACCCGGTGCTCTCGTACAGGCCGGAAGAGTGGTCGTACCACTTCTGCAGTGCGACCACTCCGGAAGCTGCGCGCGCCACTTGCGTTGTGGGGGTCGGCCGGGCCTCGGGTGCCAACGTATTCGCTGCGGAGCCGGCGTACCCCGCGAACAACCATATTCCGCATACCGCGAAGGCCAATCGTGCCGGTCTAAGTTTCATTGTCACGCTCCCTGGTCGCTCACCTGACAGCCAAGCACCTCTCGTCCCATTCTGGCCGCTTTACCATCGTGGCGCACTCCGGATTTTGGTCCGTTACAACTGTTGCTGGCAAATCATTGCGAGCAATTGCGGAGCTTCCACTGCGGGTCATATTCACACTGATGGCGGACGAGCCTTGATCCAGATTTTCAGCTGGCGATAACAGCCGCGTCGCTCATTGACGGGCTTTTCGCTACGGCGCATCGATGCAGGATGGAAGGTGAATGCGGCAACTTTTCGGCGCGTTGTGCCTGAAATCTGTCTGAAGATGTCGGTTCTGGCGATTTGTGCGATTCTGCCGAATCGCAGGATCAATAACTTATCGTGTTTCGAAGACCTGCAAAGGTTCGAACCCCTCCCGGCACCAACTAATCTATTGATTCTATATACCTAATTGACGCGCACCGCAGAGACGGCGCTGGTGCCAGCTTGCTCAGGGTGCAAACCGCTATCCCGTTGCCGCGGTTGAAAACCGCACTCAGCGGTCCCTTATTCGTGACACAGACAGACACGAGAGCTTGGAGCGAATCGGTCATGACAATTCGCGCCCATCCGTGTTCTTCATTGCCCCAGGCTCGATGCGGATAACGCGCCGCGAGCGGTCCACTTGCCCACACGCAAATTGAGAAGTTCCAAGACGCGCCAGCCGCTACGCTTGTGGCTCCATTACTTCGGCGGAACTGTCGGCCGGCCGGGCCGAACAGCCCGGACCTGCGATGGATTCAACGATCTCAATTTTTTGGCGTTCGAGGTGGCGGCGCCTCGCTCTGCGGCATAGCACGTACGCGACTGCCCATGTAATGACCGGGACCACGAAGACGAGGATGCGCAGGATGTCGCGGATCTCTACGACTGAATAATTGCCGGCCAGGGCAACGACGTCGTCGCCTCCGGCGAACTCGAGCACCACCAGCAGCGCGATGAGGCCGCAGCCGAATGCGGTGTTGAACGGCTGCTCCCAGGGCAGGCGCAGAACATGATGCTCACGGGCGTCGAAGGTAAACAGTTCGTCCAGAAAGGGATAGAGATAAAGCAGGATGAACAGGCCCATCGGAAACAGGACCGCGGGAAAGAAGACCTCGGGGAACCACAGCTTCCCCGAAGAAGCGATATGGACGCCGGGGAATAGGCGCATGGCCCCTTCTATCCAGCCCAGATACCAGTCCGGTTGCGCTCCGGGGAGAATGGCGACAGGGTTATAGGGCCCGTATACCCAGACCGGGTCGATCTGCACCAGCCCGCCAAGCGCGGCAAGAACCGCGAAGATGAGCAGGAACAGACCAAGCGACTTGAGCGTATAAGAAGGCCAGAGGCGCGAACCCACGATGGTTTTATTGGTGCGATGCGGGCCAGGGTAGTTGGTGTGCATCTGCCGCCAGACGATTCCCAGGTGAATGACGATCAGCAACGTGATCAGCGCGGGAACCAGAAAGATGTGCAGCGCGTACATGCGCGGAAGTGTGGCATCGACAGGCACCGTGCCGCCCATGAATAAAAATGTGATCCACGGGCCAATTACCGGAATCGACAGCATGATCGAGTAGCCAATGCGCATCCCTGCTCCCGAAAGCAGGTCGCCGCAGATGGAATAACCGAGATATCCGTTCACGATGGCGAGAATCAACAGCGTCATGCCGACGACCCAGTTCAGTTCCCGCGGCTTGCGAAACGCGGCCGTAAAGAAAATTCGCGCCTGGTGTACGAGGATGGCGCCGATGAACACGTTGGCCGCCCAATGGTGGATCTGCCGGATGAGCAACCCCGCCGGAACATCGAAGCAGATATGGATGACGGACTCAAGGGCCTTGTCCATCTCAACGCCCCTGAGCGGACCGTACGAGCCGTGATAGATGACCTTGGCTGAACTGCCGTCGTAAAACATGGCGAGGAATATGCCGGTGGCAACGAGGATCACGAAGCAATACAGTGCAATCTCACCGAGCATGAACGACCAGTGGTCCGGGAATACATGGTTGATGGCGCTGCGCAGGAATTTCGACGCGCGCAGGCGATTATCCAACGTGCGGGCGAGAAAGCCGATCATGGCATCCCCCAGTAACCCGGCCCCGGAATATCGCTGAATCCGCCGCCCGCGCGCAAGACTCCGTCCGAATCCGCATAGAGCGGCAACTGCGGCAGCGCGCGCGCCGCGGGGCCGCCCGAAGGCTCCGCCCCGCGCAGCACGTCGAAGGTGGATTGATGGCAGGGACACATCAACTGGTGCGTGGTGGTCTCATACATCCCGACGGCGCATCCGGCATGCGTACAAACACGCGAAAATGCCAGGTTGCCATTGGGTGCCCAGTCGGTACGATCGCTCGGCAACTGCAACAGTCCCTCATCCACGCGAAGAAGGACGGTTTGCGCTTTCTCTGATCCGATGCTGCCCTCGGGGAAGACAATCACAGTACTGCCGGGTACCAGCATATGGATCGAGACCGGCTTTCCTTCGGAAGTCATGAGCCGCTGTCCGCGTTTCCACACCCTGGAATAGATCGTCGAGTCGGGAGACTGCCCCAGCGATCGGAACATGCTCATGACCACGGCGGCAATCGTTCCCACCCCGCCGGCGATCATCCATTTAAGTATTCCGCGGCGATGGATCTGACCTGCGCCGGCCTGGAAGTCTTCGACTACACTTTCCCGTTCCTGAGGCGGCGGTTGCATCTGCTCGCGTGGCTCAACCACCTGCTTGTTCAGCGTCAGCAAGTGCGACCAGAGGATCAGCGCCATTCCCATCCCGGCGGAAAAGAGTGCGAGCATGGCGCCAAGAAGAAGATTGCTCCCGCCGGTCCAGTATGTGATGAGGAAGCCTATCCCGCCGCCGAGCGCCACCAGGAATGCGCACACCACCAGGAACGTCCCGATTTGCTCATGCGAAACCGGCTCGACCTCCAACACGCGGCTCGGCAGTGCGCCGCGGTTCGCCGTTTCGCCACACTCCTCGCCGCCCGGCAAAGGATTCGCAGACTCCGGGCTCGGCGAACGATGCGGCTGGCTGCGCTCGGTTTTCGCGGCCCATTCCCAGAGCAGTACGCCCACGGCTAGCAGCGATCCCGGAAGCCTCGAACGCTTCCCTTCTCTGAATACATCTGCGGATGTTGCAGGCGCCTCCGTACCGCAAGGCTCGGATACGCGGTCGCCCTGATCCCGCTCCTTCACCCTTTGCCTCCCTTTTCAATCCAGATGGTGAATCCGACCAGCCCTAAGACGACGATCCAAGCGACACACCCTTCAACGACCGGGCCATACCAGTTCAGCGCGAATCCGCCGGGGCTCGCGGGATTCTGCACGGCCCGGATGTACGTAACCAGCGAAGAAAGTTGCTTGTCATCGATCACCGACGCAGGGAACGAAGGCATTGGCCCCGGCCCCCAGCGCACCGCCCCGGCAATCAACTCAGGCGATTTCCTCGCGAGCGAGGGAGCGTTGCTGCCGTCGTATGCGAGCGCTCCTCCGCGCACTGCCGTGCGATGGCAGCTTGCGCAATACATGCGGAAGATCTCGCCTCCATGCCCGATATCTCCTTCCTGGAGCGGAATGTCGGCGATCTTGTCCGTCACGTAGTGCGACACGGCCCGCATATCGTCCACTGAGAGCACGTAGACAAAGCTGGGCATATGCGACGGGCCCACTTCGACCGCCGTCATCACCCTTCCATAATCGTGTTCCGCCTTCAGAGAAGGCCCCGCGATGCTGATGACGCCGCTGATTCCCTCGCCATGGTCTCCGTGGCACTTTGCGCATCGCTGCGCGAAAATCTGCTCGCCTCGCTGCGAAGCATCACCCTGATCCTGCCCCAGGCACGACGCTCCGCTGAAAAATAGGAAGAGGACCGGGAGGAAAACAGCACCACAACAGCGCAAGCCGCGGTGACCAGCTATTCTCCAATGCACGTTGACCTTCGATGCGGTTTTGCGCAGGCGCGCTGTGTATGCCGCGCGCGTTGCTGCAAGTCCTTTTCACGAAATAACAAGGACGAGGTTTCCCGCAGGATGCAAAATGCTTCCAACATTTGGAGCGGTAGTGTCGATTCATGAACGGGAATCCGTCTTCATGTCCCAGTCCTTCTCTTCTCCATCGCACTCGCAAGGGGCACCTTCTCATCGGACGCACCGCCAGGCCGCCGGCCCGGGCCCACAGCTTTGCCGCCGTGCAGCGGTAGCCATGTTGCCGTTGGCGATCTTGCTTTCAGGATGTCTCGGGGGCAAAGCCCATCCCGGCTACCCGGCAGCGACTGGCGGCTCTGCAGATCGCGGCCAGCAGGTGATCGTTCACTACCAATGCGGGCAGTGCCATATCATTCCCGGGATTCGCCATGCGCATGGCGTGTTCGGGCCGCCGTTGATCGCCATGGGCTCTCGCACCATGATCGCCGGCGACTTCCCCAACATGCCTGAGAATCTTGCCCACTGGGTTCAGGCCCCAACCTCGATGAAGCCAAAGACCGCCATGCCCGACCTGGGACTTACCGACCAGCAGGCGCGCGACGTGGCCGCGTATCTTGAGACGCTGCGCTGATCGGCCGGTACGGACCAGACGGTGGTGGCGTTTATGATGGACCTTCCCAAGGAGGGCTCATCGTCGCAATGCGCTATCGCATTTCCATCCTGTTTCTCATGGCAGCTAGTTTCGTCTCCGCCCAACCACCCGCATCTCAATCCGCTTCGACTGCCTGGGTGGGAACCTGGGCCACATCCCCCTTTGGAGGCGATCCGTGGCACACCGTTCCCACGCTTGTCGACTCCACATTGCGGGAGGTCGTTCATACTTCGATTGCCGGCAAGCAACTCCGCGTTCGCCTCACGAATGAATTCGGCATCGAGCCATTGCGGGTTACAGCAGCATCCATCGCGACCAGCACAGGCGCCAGCAATATCGAAGCGGCAACAGCGCATGATCTGACGTTTGCAGGCTCGCCTTCGATCGTCATCCCACCCGGAGCCGAGGCTCTTTCTGACCCGGTGCCGATGGCCACCCCGGCGTTCACGAACCTTGCCATCAGCATCTTCCTGCCGCTGCAGCAGGTCAGCGATGTCTCCGTTCACTCCGGCGCTCAACAGGACAACTACATAGTCACAGGAAACCACGTGCGTGAGTCTTCGCTCACGGAACCGGTGATTACGCCCTCGTGGTATTTCGTGAAGGGAATCGATGTGGAACCAGCCGCTGCGCATGCGGGTGCTGTCGTGGCATTCGGCGATTCCATCACTGACGGCGCCTACGTCACCATGAATTCGAACCACCGGTGGTCCGACTACCTGGCCACCCGGTTGCATGACAATCCGGCGACTGCCCACCTCTCGGTTCTCAATGAAGGCATCGGCGGAAACTGCGTCCTCATTCACTGCACAGGCACCAACGCTTTGGCTCGCTTCGATCGCGATGTGCTTTCCCTCTCCGGGGTCAAATACGTCATCGTCCTTGAGAGCATCAACGACATCGGGACGCTGCACAATCCCAACCGTCCCGACTACAACGTGACCGCCGAGGACCTGGAGCAAGGGCTTTCGCAAATCGTGGCGCGCGCGCATGAACATGGCATCAAGGTCTTTGGGGCCACGCTCACGCCGTATAAGGGTGCCGGCTACTTCACCGAAAAGGGCGAGCAGATCCGCGAAGCCGTGAATCACTGGATCCTGACCAGCGGCGTATTCGACGGAGCTATCGATTTCGACAAGGCGACACGCGATCCGGCGAACCCGCTGGTGTTCGCGCCGCAATTCGATAGCGGCGACCATCTGCATCCCCAGGACGCCGGGTACGCCGCCATGGCCAACTCGATCGACCTGAGCCTCTTCCGATAATCCCCCACGGGGCGCCGACGGTCTTCCTCCAACAGATCCTCTAGGAGGAAGCACCGCCGGTCCCCTACCGGCCAAAAGAGGCAGCACCGGCCGCCCACCCATTTGCCATCCTGACACCGCGGCGAAGCAATACACTTGCTTGAGCTAAAATCCCGGTGAGCCAATCCTATGTCGAAGATTTTCTCTGCAATGCTGAGCAGGTGTGCGCTAGCCGCGCTGTGCGTCGGCTGCGCCTTTCCTTCTGTCGCACAAATTCCGGGATCGACCCCGGAGGAGCAAGCCGCCGTCGCGTGGGTTCATCTCCATGCCATTCCGCTTAAGACGGTTGAAGCCGGGAATGGATTTGCCGACCTGGAGCCGCTCGATAATGTAATTGGCGATGCGCGCATCGTAGCTCTTGGCGAGGCCACACACGGCACGCGCGAGTTCTTTCAGCTCAAGCACCGGATGATCGAGTATCTTGCCACGCGGAAGGGCTTCACCATCTTCTCGATCGAGGCCAACATGCCCGAGGCCTACCGGCTCAATAAGTTTGTGCTCAGCGGCGAGGGCGATCCAAAGCAGCTCCTCAAAGGCATGTACTTCTGGACCTGGAACACAGAGGAAGTCCTGGACATGATCCTGTGGATGCGCGAGTTCAACAAATCCGGCAAGGGGCGCATCGAGTTCACGGGCTTCGACATGCAAACACCGACCGTGCCCATCGAAACGGTGCGCGATTTCCTGCTCGCGCGCGACGCGGCGTACTACCACGGTACGGTTGAGTCGCTCTACAAGCAGGCTGCAGACGTTGACCAGCAGTCCTCCCAGCAACGTTTTGCCGTGGCCACGGCCAGACTGCCCGGCAGCCTGGTTGACGGCAAACACGTCACCATCGCCGGGTATATGCGCAGCGAAGATATCGCGGATGGCTACGCCGGGTTGTGGATGAACGCCGGCGGACCGAAGGGTACCCTCGCATTCAAGAACCTCGAAGACAAGAACATCGCCGGAACCACTCCGTGGACACACTACGAGATTTCGCTGGATATACCGGCGGATGCCACGGCGCTCTTTTTCGGCGCCACGCAATCGGGCACCGGCACAGCATGGCTGGATTCGATGGAGGTGAAGATCGATGGGCAGCCGTACTCGGACCCGGCGATCGATCTGGGGTTCGAGTCCGGCACGCCTAAGGGCTTTTACACCGGCGGTGAGGGCTTTGAAGTGGCGCTGGACAAGGGCGTGGCGCAGAGCGGCGCACAAAGTCTGCGGCTAAGGCGCCTCCCCGCACTCGCGAAACCGGCCGAGCCGCGCGTGCCGGCGTCCGCCGTGCTTGCGAAGTGCGGCGATGTGGTCAGCATCTGGAACAAAACCGGGATCGGTTTGTACAGGCAGGCTCATCTGCAGGCGATGTTGAGTGGGCCATCCAGAGTGCGAGACTCGTGCTCCAGTATGTGGAGTTGAAGGCCGGGACGCAAACGCGCGATGAGAGCATGGCCGATAACATCGACTGGATTGTGAAGCACAATCCGGATGCGAAGATCGTGTTGTGGGCGCATAACGGCCACGTCTCGAACACAGGTTTCTCTGGTACTCGCTCCATGGGATCCTATCTGCGGCAGACCTACGGCAAGCAGATGGTCAACTTTGGATTTGCGTTCAACCAAGGTTCGTTCCGCGCGTGGGAGCCGGGAAAATCGCTGCATGACTTTACGGTGCCGCCCGCTCCCGGAGGGACGCTGGACCGCGCTCTGGCAGCGACGGGGATTCCGTTGTTCGCCGTGGACCTTCGCAGTGTGCCCGACGGCTCGCCTGCGGCCAGGTGGTTTGCCGAGGCTCATAAATCGCGCAGCATCGGCTCAGGGTTCAGCGATTCGCTGGAACCGACGCAATGGAGCCTAGGCCCTGCCAAATCCGATTTTGACGTCTTGCTGTTTGTGGAAAAGACTTCCGCCGCGAGGGGGAATCCGTGATCTGGACGCTAGCGCTTCCCCCATCCTGACTGCGATTCAGCAGCAAAATCCTGAACGCTGAGCCCGGTCCGCATTCCTATCCGTATTCCTTTTCCCTACTCCGTCACACCCGTGACCGCCATCACATCCCCCCCACCGCAGGAATGCTACTGTAGCTCTACTCCCGGCGAAATCTGGGAGTTTGCCATTCAGAAAGGGTGAAATAAAAAAAACACATTCTCTCGTATGGTTTTTGGAATATCGCGTAAGCATCAATAGAATCTGTTAAGTACGGTAACTCGGATGCATCCGGTCCTCTATGGAAATCCATAGAATGCCGCTTTCACCGCCTTCGCGGGAACTTACGATTATTTTGTTTTCTGCCTGCCCGCCTGCCGCAGACCAGCATCTGCAACCAAGAATGAGTGGGATTGACGACGGGGCGTAGCTTGCGCGATGATAGGCGAATAAAAGGCGAAGTGTGCCTTTTGGATTACCTGCCTGCATTCGATGCCTTCCGCCGCCACAGTTCGCCGCCAGATTGAGCTTTCGCTCGAGGCCCGCTTCCCTGCCGCGCTGTCCCCAGCCGCGCGGACCGTGCGCGACGTTGCCTCGACCGGGATCGACGTGGCCGACCGCGTTCTCGACGGCGGACTGCCCGTTGGAGCCATCAGCGAAATCGTAGGCCCGGCCAGCTCCGGCCGCACGAGTCTGGCGCTCTCCTTCCTGGCGCAGCACACTGCCGAGGGGCGGGTGTGTGCGTGGATCGACGTCGAGGACGCGCTCGATCCCCAGTCCGCTGCGGCAAATGGAGTGAACCTCAAGCAGTTGCTATGGGTCCGCTGCCGGCCTGACGCGCCGCAGCCGGGCCGCAACGCTCGGCGATTCCGGCCATATGCGAAGCGGACCAATGAAACCCGCCCAGTCTGGACGCGGCTCGATCAGGCCTTGCGTGCCACCGACCTGCTGCTGCAGGCGGGCGGGTTTGCGGCCATCGTGCTGGACCTCGCCGATACCGCGCCCGAGCACGGCTGTCGCATCCCGCTGGCCACGTGGTTCCGCTTCCGGCAGGCGGCGGATCGCACGCGCTGCTCGTTGGTGCTGCTGGGCAGGACAGCGTTTGCGCAATCCAGCGCGGCCGTGGCGGTGGAGTGTGGCCGCCTGCGCGCACAGGCGGCCAACGGCATGGTTCTGCAAGCCTTCACAGGAGAGCTGCGGCGGGAGAAGCAGCGGTTTACCGGGGGCTTTGCCGGGACCAAGAAGGGTCCGGCAAGCACATGGTCGGCTGCGACCACCTGGCAGACGGAGAAGCACGCATGAGCGAACTCTATACCTGCGTTCATGTAGCCGAGTTTCCCGCACAGGCCCTGCTGCGGCTGCGCACCGACCTGGCAGGCGAGCCCGTAGTGGTGATGGACGGGGCCGCGCCGAAAGAGTGGGTCTGCGCAATGAATGCCCACGCCCTGCGCCGCGGGGCGGCAAAGGGCATGTCTCGCCTGGATGCCGAAGGCCTTACGGATTTGCGCCTGCTTGTGCGGTCGACCGAAAGCGAGGCCGCGGCGCGGGCCGTGGTGCTGGAGCGGGCAGCAAAGTTCTCGCCCCGGATCGAGGAGGTGAGCGCTGGGACGGCGTGCGCCTTTGTACTGGATATCGCTGGAACGGAAAGGCTCTTCGGACCGCCGGAGAAGCTCGCGGGACGGCTGCGGGACGATCTGGCGGCAGCGGGATTCCGGGCCTCGCTTACGGTTAGCGCGAGCTTCCACACGGCCAGGATCAAGGCCGCATGGTCTCGGGGGCTCAACGTAATTCCCGATGGCGCGGAGGCGGTGGCGCTGGCAAAACTCCCGCTTGCCGCGTTGGAGCTGGAGGAGGACCTGCGCGAGACGTTCACGATCTGGGGGATTCGCACTCTGGGCGAACTGGCGGCATTGCCGGAAGTCGAACTCATCACGCGGCTTGGACAGAAGACGAAAACTTGGCGCGAGATGGCCTGGGGTATGCTGCCGCATACGTTCCAGCCCATGGAGGAGGAATTTGCCCTGCGCGAATTCCTCGCGTTCGAAGATCCCGTGGAGGATATGGATTCGCTGCTGTTCGTGGGCGCGCGCATGATCGATGCGCTATTGGAGCGGGCGGCGGCTAGGGCGCTCGCACTGTCGCGGCTGACGGTGCAGATGAAGCAGGATGGCGGGGCCGTTCACGAATTGGCGCTGCGGCCGGCTATCCCCTCGGCCGATCGCAAGTTCCTGTTGAAACTCCTGCAATTACAGGTGGCAGCGCATCCCCCGCAGGCTGCGGTGCTGAATTTCGAACTGACTGCCGATGCGGCGCAGTCGAGCGTGGTGCAACTAGGGTTGTTCGCGCCGCAGATACCGGAGCCCTCACGCCTGGACATAACCATCGCACGCCTCAAAGCGATCGTCGGTAAAGACCGTGTCGGATCGCCAGCACTGGTCGACGGGCACTGTCCGGGAGTCTTTGAAATGAAGGATTTCCGAGTGGATACCAAAGTGTCACCTCAGGAACTCCATGGGCCGCGAATGGGGTTGCGGCGACTGCGTCCACCGACCCCACTGCGCATGCGTACGCGCGAAGGCCAGCCGGTAGGGTTTGCCACCATTGAACAACGGTTCGAGATCACAGCGGCGTACGGCCCGTGGCGCACCAGCGGGAACTGGTGGGCGGGCGGAGACTGGGATCTGGAAGAGTGGGATGTGCTGGCGGCCGGCGAGAAGGGGGGCTCGTTAGCATGCGTGGTCATACATGATCGGACGCTGGATGCCTGGCGGCTTGAGGCTACCTATGACTGACGGCTTCCATGTTGCGAATGCGCGGTCGCCAGGAACGCCCGTATGCCATCCTAACGATCACCATGAGCCCGCAGTTTCTCTTGGCGAAATCCGTTCGCAATCCAGACCGCGCTCCGATAACTGCGAGTACGTCGAGTTGCATGCGGCGAGCGCATTCAGTTTTTTGGCGGGGGCGTCGCAGCCGGAGGAGCTGATCGTGCGCGCGGGTGAGCTGGGCATGCCGTCAATGGCACTGGCGGATCGCAACGGCGTGTACGGGGTGGCGCGGTTCCACACGGCCGGAAAGCGCTGCGGGGTGAAGGCGAACATCGGGGCGGAGATCGTGGTTTCTTCCTACGGTGAGGCGTTGCGGCCGGCGCCGTGGCTGCCCAACCAGGTTCCGGCGGAGCCGCCGCGGGTGACGCTGCTGTGCGCGTCGCGCGCGGGGTATCAGAATCTGTGCCAGCTCATTACGCGATTCAAGATGCGCGAAGCGAGCAAGGCCGAAGGCGCGGCGACGCTTGCGGATCTTGAAGAATTCTCCGATGGCCTGATCTGCCTCACGGGTGGCGACGAAGGGCCGATGGCGGCGGGGCTCACGCAGGGCGGATACGACGAGACGCGGAAGCGATTGGACCGGCTGGCGGCGATTTACGGACGCGGAAACGTCTACGTGGAACTGCAGCGACACCAGCTACGTGAAGAAGAAAGCCGCAACCAGGCGCTGCTTGAGCTGGCCGAATCCGCCGGGCTGCCTGTGATTGCGACCAATGGCGTGCGCTACGCGCAGACAAACGAGCGCGAGCTGCTGGATGTATTCACTGCCATCAAGCACGGCCTGACCCTGGACAATGCGGGTCGGCTGCTGACGGCGAATGCAGCGCGCGCACTACGCACACCTCAGGAGATGGCGCGGCTGTTCCGCGATGTGCCGGAGGCGATTGCCAATACGCGCATTGTGGGCGAGCGGCTCGAGTTCACGCTGAACAATCTCGGCTACGAGTTCCCGAAATACCCACTGCCCGCCGGCGAGACCATGGACAGCTTGCTCGCCAAGCGCGTGGAGGAGGGCGTGCGAAAGCGCTACGGGCTGCCGTCGAAGAGGCATCTTCTCGACAAGGCACGCAAGCAGGTGCAGCATGAGCTCGCCCTGATCGCGAAGCTCGGGTTCGCAGGGTACTTCCTGATCGTATGGGACATCATCCGCTATTGCCAGTGCAACGGATTCCTGGTGCAGGGGCGTGGGTCGGCGGCCAACTCGGCGGTGTGCTATGCGCTGGAGATTACGGCCGTTGACCCGGTGGGGATGGAACTGCTGTTCGAACGCTTCTTGAGCGAGAGCCGCGGCGAGTGGCCGGACATCGACCTCGATTTGCCTTCGGGCGATCACCGCGAGCAGGTGATCCAGTACATCTACGAGCGCTACGGCACGCTGGGTTCGGCAATGACGGCGAACGTAATCAGCTATCGCAGCCGCTCGACGGCACGCGATGTGGGCAAGGCGATGGGCTTTGACGAGGGGCAGATTGCGCGGCTCGCGGGGCTGGTGGGGCATTGGGAGTGGCGCGGCGAGAACGATACGATGGCGAGCCATTTTGCAAACGCGGGCTTTGATGTGCGGCATCCGCGGATTGCGCATTATCTCGATATCTGCGTACGGATGCAGGATTTGCCCCGGCATTTGGGGCAGCACTCCGGGGGCATGGTGATCTGCGCGGGGATGCTCAATCGCGTTGTCCCCATCGAGCGCGCCAGCATGCCTGGCCGTACGGTGGTGCAGTGGGATAAGGAGGACTGCGCCGATCTTGGGCTGATCAAGGTGGACCTGCTGGGGCTGGGAATGATGGCGGTGTTGAAGGACACGATCGAGCTGGTTCCGCGGCACTACGGCAAGCAAGTGGAGCTGGCAGCACTGCCGGAGGACCCGGAGGTGTACGACACGCTTCGCAAGGCCGATACCGTGGGCATGTTCCAGGTGGAGAGCCGGGCACAGATGGCCTCGATTCCGCACAATGGACCGACCCGTTTCTATGATCTCGTGGTGCAGGTGGCAATTATCCGCCCCGGCCCAATTGTGGGAAAGATGATGCATCCCTACATGCGGCGCAGACAAGGCTGCGAGGAAGTAACGTATGCGCATCCGTCGCTGGAACCGGTGCTGAAACGCACGCTGGGCGTCCCGTTGTTTCAGGAGCAGTTGTTGCGCATGGCGATGGTTGTGGCCGACTTCAGCGGCGCGGAGGCGGAGGAGTTGCGGCGCGCCGTAGGCATGCGGCGATCGATGCAGCGGATGAAGGATCTGGAAGCGCGGCTGCGTGCGGGGATGACGCGCAACGGCATCGGGCAGCAGGCGCAGGACTCGATTGTGCAGGGCATCAGCTCGTTCGCGATGTACGGGTTTCCCGAGAGCCATGCAGCGAGCTTTGCGATGATTGCATATGCGTCGGCGTACTTGAAGGTGTATTACCTGGCGGCGTTCACGTGCGGGCTGTTGAACAACCAGCCGATGGGGTTTTATGCGCCGGCGGTGCTGATCAAGGATGCGCAAAGGCACGGGTTGAAGGTGCGGCCGATCGATGTGCAGCGCTCAGAGTATTTGTGCACGCTGGAGCACGAGGCGGATGGGGCGGTGTCATTACGTGTGGGATTGAATTACGCCAAAGGGCTGCGGAAGGTGGTCGCGGAAAAGCTCGTTTCCGCGCGGATGAGCGATGGCGAGTTTGCATCTGTGGAGGAAATGGCACGGCGTGTGCCGGAATTGAATCGCAAAGAACTGGTACTGCTGGCGCGGATTGGGGCGCTGAATACGCTAGGCGACGTCGAGCATCGACGCGATGCGCTGTGGCAGGTAGAGCAGGCGGGCCGTCCGGTGGGGCCGTTATTGAAAAGCGTTTCTACTCGTAAACCGGAGGATGCGGAGGATCGTGGTATCTCACCTTTTTCGCAAAGTGCGCGAACAAGATCGAGCATGGGATATCAGGGCCCCGTCACGGAAGCGCGAAGGCCGCTGCGCAGGATGACCACCGATGAGCGGCTGGCGGCGGATTTTGCGGGGACCGGGTTGACGACGGGGCCGCATCCCATGGCGTATGTGCGAGCGGAGTTGCAGGCGCAGGGGATGGTGACGGCGGCTGAGTTGACAAGCTATCCCAATGAGCAATGGGTGCGCGTGGCGGGTTGTGTAATCGCGCGGCAGCGGCCGGGGACGGCGAAGGGGTTCGTGTTTTTATCGCTCGAGGATGAGACAGGGATCGCGAACGTAATCGTCACGCCGGACATCTTCGAAGCGAATCGCGTGACGGTAACACGAAGCCGGTTTCTGCGCGTGGAAGGCAGGCTACAGCAGCAGGATGGGGTCATTCATGTAAAGGCGCAGAAGCTGCAGCCGATTGTGGTGACAACGGCTGAAACGCGGTCGCATGATTTTCATTGATAAGACAGGGAAAAAGAATTCGGCATCAGGCATCAGGGAATAGCGATCGAGACAGGCATAGGGAACAAAGTGGATGAATGCTCTCTGTTCCCTTCCCTGCTGTGGCGAATTCAGGCCTGGTCTGATGTGACCGGCTCGTCGGTGACGCAGCCGTGGCTGGCGCTTTGCACCAGGCGGATGTACTTGGCGAGGGTGCCGCGGGTGTTCTTGTAGGGCGGCATGGTCCAAGCGGCGCGGCGCTTAGCCAGTTCGGCAGCATCGACGTCGACAGTGATGGTGTTGGCGACGGCATCGAGTTCGATAGTTTCGCCGTCGCGGACCAGCGCGATGGGGCCGCCGGTCTGGGCTTCGGGCGTGACGTGGCCGACGATGAATCCGTGCGATCCGCCGGAGAAGCGGCCATCGGTGATGAGCGCGACGTCTTTGCCGAGGCCCGCGCCCATGATGGCGGAGGTGGGGGTGAGCATTTCCGGCATGCCGGGGCCGCCTTTGGGGCCTTCATAGCGGATGACGATGACGTCTCCCTTGCCGATCTTGCCATTTTCAAGGGCGTGCAGCATGTCCTCTTCCGAGTCGAAGACGCGCGCGGGGCCGGAGAAGCGGAGGCCTTCCTTGCCGGTGATCTTGGCGACGGCGCCTTCAGGAGCGAGATTGCCCTTGAGGATCTGGATGTGACTCGACTTCTTGATGGGGTCGGAGAGCGGGTGAACGATCTTCTGGCCTTCGGAAAGCGGGGGCAGGGCCATCACGTTTTCGCGCAGGGTCTTGCCGGTGACGGTGAGGCAGTCGCCGTGGAGCAGGCCCGCATCGAGCAGCAGGCGACAGACGGCGGGCAAGCCGCCGACGGCTTGCAGGTCTTCCATCACGTAAGCGCCGCTGGGTTTGAAGTCCGCCAGCAGAGGCGTGCGGTCACTAATGGCCTGGAGGTCTTCAAGGCTGAGCTCGATGCCGACCGACTTGGCCATGGCGATGAGGTGGAGCACGGCATTGGTGGAGCCGCCGAGGGCGCAGACCACGGTCATGGCGTTTTCAAATGCGTCGCGGGTCATGATGTCGCGTGGCTTGAGGTCGAGAGCGAGCAGGTTGCGAATGGCCTCGCCGGCGGCTACGCATTCGCGCGCCTTGCCGGGGTCTTCGGCGGGCGTGGACGAACTGAAGGGGAGCGACATGCCCAGGGCCTCGATCGCCGAGGCCATGGTGTTGGCGGTGTACATGCCTCCGCAAGCGCCGGCGCCGGGGCAGGCGTGGCGGACGATGTTATGGCGCTGCTCCTCGGTGATGGAGTGGGCGATGAACTGGCCGTAGCTCTGGAAAGCGGAGACGATGTCGAGCTTCTCGTTGCCGATGTGGCCGGCGCGGATAGTTCCGCCGTAGATCATGAGACTGGGGCGATTGAGGCGGCCCATGGCGATGATGCAGCCGGGCATATTCTTGTCGCAGCCGGGAATGGAGATGTTGGCGTCGTACCACTGTGCGGCCATGACGGTTTCGATAGAGTCGGCGATGATTTCGCGGGACTGGAGGGAGTAGCTCATGCCCTCGGTTCCCATGGAGATGCCGTCGCTGACGCCGATGGTGTTGAAGCG
>Ga0157369_10004555_pt1 | contig 16300 bp, 17 predicted proteins | sample C25metaG_FD_113461 | JGI IMG/M metagenome (GOLD analysis project Ga0157369, IMG submission 113461) | Corn rhizosphere microbial communities from Kellogg Biological Station, Michigan, USA - C2-5 metaG | ecosystem: Host-associated > Plants > Roots > Rhizosphere > Soil | place: USA: Michigan... | reverse complement strand
TTTCATTTCTGCTTTCACTATAGCCTAAGTTCTCCTATTTCGGCATGCCGCTACTATGAGGGGAGCCAAAAGGGGTGAGGCGGTAGGAAATATTCCATGAGCAAGATGGCATTTCTATTTCCCGGCCAGGGATCTCAGTCGGCCGGAATGGGAAGAGGATTGGCCGAGCAGTATCCGGCGGCGCGGCGGGTATTTGAAGAAGCCGACGAAATTCTGGGCTTCCCGATTTCGACGCTGTGCTTCGAAGGACCGGACGATGAGTTAAGGAAAACCGAGAATACGCAAGCCGCGCTTCTGACCGTTTCGGTCGCCGCTTTGAGGGTACTAGAGGAAAACGGTTATCGGGCGGCGCTCGTAGCGGGTCACAGTCTGGGCGAGTATTCGGCGTTGGTGGCGGCAAATTGCCTAGAATTCGCCGCTGCGTTGCGGCTTGTCAGAAAGCGCGGCCGCTACATGCAGGAGGCCGTGCCGGAAGGGATGGGAGCGATGGCCGCTCTTCTCAAATTGCCGAGTGATCGGCTTGATGGGGTTCTAGAAGAGGCAGCGCAGGGTGAAGTAGTGAGCGCGGCGAACCTAAATTCGCCAGATCAAGTGGTGATCGCCGGTCACGCGCGGGCCGTGGAACGGGCGATGGAGTTAGCGAAAGCAGCGGGGGCCAGACGCGTGGTGGCGCTGCCGGTCAGCGCTCCGTTTCATTGCTCGCTGATGCGTCCGGCGCAGACGCATTTGCGAGAAGACCTGGACGCCACAGAATTCAAAGACTTGTCAATTCCACTTATCAACAATTGGGCAGCCCGATTGGTCGAACGCGGTGAGGAAGCGCGTGAGGGTTTATATGAACAGATTCCGAACCCGGTGCTCTGGACCGATTGTGTACGGGAGATGTCGCGGCGCGGGATCAGAAGGTTTGTGGAAGTAGGCCCCGGAGCCGTCTTAACCGGCCTGGCGCGTAATATCGATCCAGCTCTGACGGGGGCAAAGTTCGGTGAACCCGCGGATTTAGAGAATGTTAGAGCACTCGATCGTTAAGAAACGTTTGCTTGACAGAGCGTAGACCGTTCGGCAGACTTAAGAGGTTTAGATGCATAGACTCCCGTTAAACCAGCATAGTAATGCTCCGCAGGCATCCCGGCCCAACCGTCGATTATTTGTAATCCTGATTCGGGGCGCCGTGCTGTTCACGGTTGCCGCGGCTACTGTCGTTGCACAGGAGGCTTCTACTGCGGAACCGGAGCCCGACAATGGGACGCGCGGCCTTCCGGTAACCCTCGCGGGCCAGTTTTTCGACCACGACTTCGTAAATTACACACTTTTCGCGAATGCTGTCTACGATACAACCGTGGGTACATTGCAAGGATCTTCCTCCACGACTGGCGGCGGCGTAGGCTTTGACGTGGGAGGTGGGGTGACTGTTTCTCACCAGACAAGAAACAGCACTCTCTCATTGAACTATCGCGGGTCTTATCGCAGCTATAGTACAACTGGTTATGGATCGGGAACAGACCAAAGTCTCGCACTCGACTATACGCACCGGCTGACACGCCGGTGGTCCATGTCCGTGGATGTGGCTGCCGGGATTTTGTTCTATGGCGGCGGATTCTATAGCGTGGCACCTAGCGCAGGGAGCACAGTAGTAACGAACCCGCTCACTTCGCAGACGCGTTTCGTAACCAGCGGCTTGACTTTCATGTACCAGCAGTCGCGGCGACTTAGCTACGTTTTCACGGGCCAATTCTTTTGGAATAACTATAACTACGCCGGAGCGATCAACAGTGTTGGCGGATCTGGAATCGTCTCCGCGGTCTACCGCCTGACGGGTAAGACGAGCATTGCCGGCAATTACTCTCATTCCTACTACACGTATGGACACGGTGCTGGGCAAAGCAACCTGGATGGAGTTACCGCCACCCTAATGCATACCTTCCCGGCCCATTGGCAGGCATCGTTGACAGGAGGTGTTACTCGCAGTCACGCTTCCGGCAATATCAGCGTTCCGGTCTCAATAGCGGCCGGCCAACAGATCATCAACGGCTACGTCACAGGTCCGTACGACCAAGTTACCCTCATTCCGTCCTTCCAGGGCTCGCTGACACATTACGTACGGCGTAAATCGTTTTCAATAAACGCCGGCCAAGGAGTACAGCCGGGAAATGGAATCTACTTAACTTCACGCACCATATTTTTGAACGGCACTTATTCATACTCAACACGACGCTCGAACTTTAGCTTAGGAGGTGGTTATTTCCACCTGACGAGCATTTCGAACGCCGTTTCTCAAGGGTACACTACAGCTAATTTCGCCGCATCTTACAGTTATGTTGTAAGACGGCATCTTTCCGCCAACTTCCGTTATGACTTGATTTCTTACGGCGGCCTTTCCGGCCTTAACGGGACTACAGAAAATCGCCTGAGTTTCGGCATATCATTCAGTTCTCAGGGTATTCCGATGACGCTTTTCTAAATAGAAGTTATTAGTCTTTCGCCATCGGCTCTCCACTTACTGTGTTTCACCTTCGGACAAAGCCTGCTGGAGGCGGTCGGCGAAGTTGTCGCCGGTTTCGGTCTCTAGTTTACGTTTGCGCAGTGGAAGGGCGGAGTCCAATTCGTGAACCAGGCGCAGAAGGCTGCGGATGTTCGAGGCGATCAGATTTTTGCCACCGGCGATTTGTTCTGCGGGAAGAAAGTGCGCGTCGACTCCGAAATCGATACGCAGATCTTCCTGATCGGCCACATGCGTATCAGCGCCATTGTCGAATTCCCGGCCAAAACAGGAGAGGCCGGCGAGCGCCGGAGCCAGTACCCAATCACCTTTGAATTGCCAGAGATCCCACCAGCTTTCAAGGCTGTAGGAGATATCATCACCCGAGTAGTCGCTGAAAATCCGTAGAGCCTCGTCCACGTCCATGGGGCCATTTACGGGCCGTTCGAGCAGCGGAGGTTCGTGAGAGCTGATGGCCTCGATCAGTATGGTGGACTGACCTTGCTCGCGTTGGGAAAAAGGGAAGAGCCGGAGCAATTTTTCGAAGTGACGCAGACGCTGGGCGAGGGCGCTTCGTTCGAGCCAAATAGAGAGGGATAACCGATCCGTCACCCCATTATTATCGCCATTGAAGAGATACTAGAAGCATGATCACCGGCTTGGTCGAAATCAAGCGGCTGGGCGAAAAGCGGCGCGAGGAAAATCGACGCTTCCGCGGCTGGCTAAAAAGCCATACCTTCGTCGAAAGGCGATTCAAAGCTATTGCGCAGGACGTGGAGGAGGCGATCGACTGTACAGCATGCGCGAATTGCTGCCGGGTTGCGACAACGCAGGTGAGCGAGCGGGACACGGACCGGTTGGCGCGTTTCCTGGGGATTCGGTTAACCGATTTCTTACGCGAGTACACGGTGGAATCACCTGACGAGGGGCGCATTCTGAAGCGCAACGAGGAAGGCTGCGTATTTCTGAGGGACAATCTTTGCTCGGTATACGAGGCGCGGCCACAGACGTGCGAGCTGTTTCCACATCTGGCGAAGGGGAATGGGTCGCTGGTGAGCCGTATGTGGCATATGCCGGATCGGGCCGTTTACTGTCCCATCGTCTTTAATTCCTTGGAGCAATTCAAGACGGAGACAGGCTTCCGGAAATGACGTTTCTGGTGGTACTGTTGCTGATCGGGTTGTTGGCCGCTTTCAGCTTCGCGGCGTATCAATTTTCAGATGCAAGACGCTGGCGCGAAACGGCGGCGGAGGCGCGCGAACAGGGCGAGCGGGATCGCCTGGAATTGGAGGCGGCGCGGCGCGCGGCGGTCGGTGCGGACGTACAGGTCAAGCTACTCACGCAGACGCAGCGTCAGCTAGAGGACAGGTTTCGCGCGCTGGCGGCGGATGCGCTCGAAAGCAACAGCCAACTTTTTTTGGACCGCAGCCGGGATCAGATGCAACACCTAGTTGAGCCTGTGAATCAGTCGCTGCGTCGTTTCGAAGAGCAGGTGCAGGCAATCGAGCGTTCCCGGATTGGCGCTTATTCCGAGTTGACTACGCAGGTGCAGGCCCTGGCACAACTGCAGGAGCGTGTGCGGCAATCTACGGACCAGCTCAAGACGGCACTGCGCTCACCGTCGCAGCGGGGCCGCTGGGGCGAGATGCAGTTGCGCCGTGTGGTTGAGATGGCGGGCATGCTGGAATATTGCGATTTCGCCGAACAGAAGACACTGTTTGGCGATACCAACCAGCGGCCGGATTTGATTGTGCGGCTCCCGAACCGATGCGAGATTGTGGTGGATGCGAAGGTTTCGCTCGAAGCGTACTTGCGAGCGATTGAAGCCGAGCACGATACAGATCGCACGCGGCACTTGAAGGATCATTCGAACCAAGTGAAGACGCATGTGAAGTCACTCGGGGAGAAGGCGTATTGGGAACGTCTCTCGTGTTCGCCCGAATTCGTGGTCGCGTTCCTTCCACTTGAATCGTTGTTCAGCGCGGCGCTCGATAACGATCCGACGCTGCTCGAATTCAGCGTGGAGCGGCGAGTATTGATCGCGACACCGACTACGCTGATCACGTTACTTTTGACAGTGGCACATGGCTGGCACCAACAAGCCATAGCGCAGAATCTGGAAAAGATTCAATTGACGGGACAAGAGTTATATCAGCGGCTGTTAACGATGAGCCAGCACTTTTCGAAGTTAGGCGACGCTATTGGAAAGACTGTCGAGACCTATAACCAGACGGTGGGTTCGCTTGAGAAGAACGTATTGACGTCAGCGCGGAAATTTAAGGAATTGAGTCCGGCGAACGCACCGCAATTGGAAGAGGTTGGCGAAGTCGAATTGAGCCCGCGGCGTTTGGACAATGCAAAGTGGAGGGTGCTGGAAGGCTAGTTGAGCTTTTCCGTGATGGTGGCCGGACGAGTGAGTTGGAAAGTGAGTTGGGTCTCCGCCGGAAGCGACGCCGCTTTGCCGTGACTCAGGAGGACCGCGCCAGTGCCGGCGCCGCCGCCTACGCCTGCACCAATCGCCGCACCCTTTCCGCCGCCGGCGATGGCGCCGATGATCGCGCCGAGCGCTGCTCCACCGCCGATTTTCGCGGCATCCTCACCCCCTCTTCCAGGGGCTTGTTTTTCACAGAAGCTGGTTTCAACAGGCACGTGCTGGCCATCTGTCGTATTGATTTCGGTGATGGTCAACTGCATGCCGGACTTTTGAGCGCTGGATATTTTTCCCAATACTTTCGAGACATTGTCGGCGATGATGAAACCGTCCAGGATTAGAGGAACATCGAGCGCTGCGTGAAACGTGTCGCCGGCGTAGTTGTGGTCTGTGGAAACGGTTTCAATTAGCCGAACGACCAGGTTAGTGCCGGATTGTAGGGTAACCACATGCGGGGCGGGCGCAGGCGGTGGATAGGACGGCGCGGGCACGCCGAGCTGCGGACCCGTTGGCCCTTGACCCTCGTTCACGGCGGGCCGCACTGGGACGACTGAAACCTGCGTTGGGGCGGGCGGAGCCGTTTGCGCCACCTGCATTATTGTGGGGGTTGCTGGAGCGACAGCTGCTTTCGGCCGAACTCGCTGAACGCGTTGGACGACGATCGGGAGCGCCCCTACGTTCTGCACCGAGGGTGCCGGGACGGCAATCACGGCCGGCGGATTTTTGGGGCTTTGCGTCTCCGGACCTGGTATCACCAAAGGCGCGACAGCATGCGCAGGCGCGACGTTCGTCTTCAGATAGACGAGAGCGCCACCGAGCGCCAGGATCACGCCCGCGGCAAACGCGCCAGCTACCTTGAATAGGCTGGACGGCTCCATTTCTTACTCCCCAATTTAGAAACGTACGAGTTCCCAAGCGCGTTTCACCGGGCGGTTAAAATGAGTTTTGGACTTTCCGGCTGGCTTTTCCATAGGGCCTATTACGGTACACCCGGCGACGGTGCTCGCGCCGATGGCGGGAGTGACCGACACCGTTTTCCGGCGATTGATTCGCAATCAGGGAGGCTGCGGCCTGCTGATGACGGAGTTCACGAGCTCGCACGGCGTGGTGAGCACGCGTCACGCGAAGAAGCCAAATCGTAATTTCCGGTATCTGTATTTCGAGCCCGAGGAACACCCTATCACCTGCCAACTGTTCGGTTCCGATCCGGACGTCATGGCAGATGCGGCAAAGGTATGTGAGGAACGCGGATTCGATGTTGTGGATATCAATTTCGGCTGTCCGGTGAACAAGGTAGTGAAATGCAACGGCGGAAGCGGGTTGCTGCGCGATCTGCCGTTAGTCGAAACGATCCTCAAGAAAGTGAAGGCCGCGATTCGAATCCCACTGACGTGCAAGTTCCGCGCGGGTTGGAACGACCACGAACTAGTGGCCGTTGAAATGGCGAAGCTCGCCGAAGATTGTGGTCTGGCGGCCGTCGCCCTGCATCCGCGCACTCGCGAGCAGGGCTATAGCGGGCGGGCCGATTGGTCGCGCATCGCCGCAGTCAAAGCGGCGGTCCGGATTCCGGTGATCGGAAACGGCGACATCCTCACTCCGGAAGATGCGATACGGATGCATCGCGAAACGGGTTGCGATGGGGTGATGATCGGAAGGACAGCTTCCTCAAATCCGTGGATCTTCCGGCAGATTGACGAGTATCTTCGCACCGGATCCTATAACGTGCAGGCCGACCACCAACGTTATGACATGATGAAGACTTACTATCTCATGCTCGAGGATCATGGTGAACCGGACGCGGTCGGCAAGATGAAGCAATTTGCCACTTACTTCACTCACGGGGTTCGCAATGGATCGAACCTCCGTGTCGAGATTTATCGCGCTCACGAAGTGAAGCAGATCCTCGAGATCGTGGACGCGTTCTTCTGCGACCAACTGCAGCGCGCCGAAGTCGCTTGAAACAAGTTCAGTTGATTACGGACGGGGCCTGCAAAGGCAACCCAGGCAAAGGCGGATGGGCCTGCATTCTGCGCTACGGCGAGTACAAGCGCGAGTTGTTCGGCTCAAGTCCGTATACGACGAATAATCGTATGGAGCTAGCGGCGGCCATCGAAGGCTTGAAACACCTGAAAGAGAGCTGCCGGGTCGAAATTATTACCGATTCCGAGTATTTGCGAAACGGAATTACGAGCTGGATTGCCAGCTGGAAGCGGAACCGCTGGCGGACAGCCGCTAAGAAGCCTGTGACTAATAAGGATCTTTGGGTTTTGCTGGACGAGCTGGTAAGTTCGCACACAGCCCATTGGAAATGGACCAAGGGTCATGCCGCGCATGAAGATAACAATCGCTGCGATGAGTTGGCTAGTCAGGCGGCGGACGAACAGATAGCCAGTGAACCAAACGTGAAGGGCGATCCATACCGGAAGCATGCCCAAGACTGAAAAGAGCAATGCACGTCAAAAGGTATGCCTGTTTGGGGGAACTTTCGACCCAATTCATATGGCGCATCTTCGAATTGCAGAAGAGGCTCAAAAAAAGTTTGGGCTGGATCGAGTTCTGTTTGTTCCCGCAGGCAACCCACCGCATAAAGAGGCGGCGAGCCTTACGGCGTACGAGGACCGCTATCGCATGGTCGAGATTGCGTGCAAGCCATATCGCGGCTTCGTCGCTTCGCGGCTCGAAGCGGGCCAACGGCCGAGCTACACGGTGGACACGGTGAAACGAGTCCTGAAAGATCTCAATCGGAATGACCGGCTGTTCTTTCTAGTGGGCGGCGATGCGTTCGACGAACTCGAAACCTGGAAAGGATGGCAAGACCTTATCCAAATGACCGAGTTTATAGTGGTGTCCCGGCCAGAGAGCCAATATCGGGTCCCAGCAGGGGCGCACGTACTCAGGCTGGATGGCTTGGCACTGCCCGTTTCGAGCTCGACGATACGAACTCGCCTGGCGACCGGGGAGGCGACACCGGAACTGCCGCCCGAAGTACGCGCGTATGTCGAGAAACGGGGACTCTACAGTTTCGCAGTCACGCAGAACTGATCGAAAGCCTGAGCGAGAAGCTTGGCGATGCCGGGTGCGTCACTCGATTCAATCTGAAAGCGATGCAGCGTAAATACCGGCTTACCGTCACGGAATAACGCCATCGAGGGTGACGAAGGCGGAACACCCGGCAAGAGCTCACGGACGCGGGCGACGGCTTCCAGGTCAGCGCCGGCGAAAACGCTGGCGGTTTTATCAGGGCGATTAGCGTTCTGAAGAGCGATGCCCACTGCGGGACGCGCCTTACCGGCCGCGCAACCGCATACCGAGTTCGTCACGACGAGCACCATCCCGCTCTGTGCAGACAAAAGGCGGTCCACGTCGGCCGCCGTACGCGCCTCTTCAATGCCGAACTGCGTCAAGTCCTGCCGCATCGGGGCGATCAGTTGCTCAGAATATCTCATACGACTCCAGTTTACTAGGACCCGCCACGGCCGCTTTGCACTTTGGGCGAGGCCAGATAACCAACGATTTTATCTTTGCTGACTTGGTTGACGACAATTTCGTCTGGCTGCCGCGCCTTCCCCGTGTAGAACTGAATAGGCTCGTTGAGGTTGCGGTCTTTCTTTTCCACAGTCTTGTCGTCGGCGGTGATAGCAATGGTGAACTTGTTGTGTTTCGGGTCAGCTTTTTTCAACTCAACCATGACATCAGCCACGCGGGTGGGCTTCTTATTCTTGGTGATGGTGAATTCAGAATAGTTGCGTTCTCCCAGCTCCCTAAGCGCCTGCAGCTCTTTTCCATTGGTGGCGATCAGGCTAGCGTGACTATCGAGCTCTCCGGTGGCCCGCTTCAAATTGGCGATGGTTTGTTCAAGCTGAGTCTTGGTGTTCTGCACATCGGTCTTGACGGTGCCAACATCGCTCGAAACGCTGGCCAATTGGGTGGTAGCTGTGTCGGCAGTTTGCTTTACCGTATTGATCGCGGCCTGTTGCGCGGCTTGCTCCTGGGCGACGCGCGTCTGTAGCGATTCCACACGTTTCTGGGCGTCGATTTTGGCCTGCCCGACGGCAGCGTCGGCCGCGCGACGCTGTTCGGCCAGCCGGTTTTGCAACTCATCGACGCTCTTTCGTGATCGCTGCACTTCCTCGTTCGAGTCGATACGCATTCTTTCGATAACGCCGTTTATGTCGGAAGTGAGCTTCGTCATATCCGCTTTCGTATCGGTTCGGATACGTTCCAGTTGAACGAACTGAAAGATGCTAGAGGCGCCTAGCAGAACCAAGGCCCCAATTAATAACGGGGTCTTCCAATTCGGTCCCGATGGCGGGGGAATGATATATGTCGGCTGTTGTGAGCTACCCATGACGCTTGTCCAGTGATCTTAAAGGCGGTGATCACATTATAGTCCTCACGGGAATCGCAGTACGTACGTGTATAGCATTGCCAGACAACCGACAACGGCGGCCAGCAAAATACTGTGTTTTAATGTGAAACGGAAAAGCCGGGCCTGATCCGGGACAGACATCTGGGTGGCGGCCGCAGCGACCGCTATAGTCTGCAAACTAATCATTTTTCCCAAGACGCCACCACTCGAATTGGTGGCGGCCATGAGAACAGGCGAGAGGCCGAGACGATTAGCGGTGACCACCTGCAAGCTTCCGAACAGAGCGTTCGAGGACGTATCCGACCCGGTGAGGAACACGCCTACCCATCCAAGCAAGGCACTGAAGAAAGGAAAGAGCTTTCCGGTTGCAGAGAATGCCAAGCCAAGGGTGCCGGTTGCGCCGCAATAATTCATCAGAAAGGCCATGGCAAGGACGGAGGTGACGGTAACGGTGGGTAATATTAGTTGACGCGTGACGGAGCCGAGCAACCGGCAGAAGGCCGATAACGGCATTTTGAGCACGAGCGCAGACAATATGGTTGCAAACATGCACGATGTGCCGGAGGCGGAAAGCCAGTTCATATTGAAAATAGCGGCATAGGGCGCAGGATGCGGAATGACCGGCGGCATGCGCTGCACAATGTTGTGAAGCGCGGGCCAATGGATAGTGAAACTGACGGAATTAAGGACCACCTGCCAAGGCTTGAATCCCCAAAGCAGCACGAACAAAACGAGAAATACATACGGCAGCCAGGCGTTGAAAACTTCGCGGCCCGAATAGTGTGTTAGCGTGGATTCCGTTTGTTGCGTGGGCGCCGATGGGCCAACTATCGCAGCACGGACAATGGCATTCGGCTCGACAGCGGGCCGCCAAAATTTCAATAGCAGGATGACAGCGCCCATGGCGGCGAGCGAGCTAAGAATATCGGTGAGTTGGGGGCCAATAAAGTTCGAGATGGTAAACTGCACGGCCGCGAAAGTAGCACCGGCAGCCACTACCGCTGGAAGGAGTCCCTTAAGAGCCTTGCGGCCGCCCATGGCCAGTATTAAGTAGGCGGGGATAATCAGTGAGATAGGCGCGCAGAGTCGTCCGACATCGGCGCTGAGTCTTTCAACTGGCAATCCAGTTATGCCAGCCAGTGTAATTACCGGTATGCCGATTGAGCCGAAAGCTACCGGCGAAGTATTGGCCAACAGACAAATAGCGGCGGCATTGAACGGTGAAAATCCCAACCCGGTCAACATAGCGGCAGCGACCGCGACAGGTGTTCCGAAACCCGCCGCACCCTCGACGAATGCGCCAAACGCGAAGCCGATCAAAATAGCTTGCAATCGCGGGTCGGAAGTCAGGCGTCCGACCGAGGCTTTGATGATTTCGAATTTTCCGGTTTCGACGCTGACGCGAAATAACGCGATGGCCCAATAGACGATCCAGGAGATCGGGAAGAGCCCGAAGGCGGCGCCGTAGAGAGCCGCGCTTATTGCCGGCGACGGGCGCATATGATATGCCCCCAGCGCGAGCACGACAGTGACGGCGAGTCCAGTAAGGCCGGCGATCCAGGCGGGCTTGCGAAGCACTCCCAGTAACAGCAACAAGGCGAAGATCGGGAGCGCCGCGATGAAAGCCGATATTCCGAGCGTCTGTCCAAACAGCAGGTAGTGCTGATTCCACACCGAATCTATGGCCATGTCAGTCGGTCTATTTTGGCACGCAGCTTAAAGCAGGTCCGACAGGTCAGACATTCTCGCGCTTCCGGTTCTTTCGGATCGCCTCTAGATCCTGCGTAGGCTCGCCATCGCATTCGACGGCAACGGTCGTGGCGATGGGGTCGGGAGCATTTGCAGGAAGGCCCGTGAAGCGCACGCGGAATGGCTCTTGTTCGAACTTGACCGGCTGGCCGGTAGCGTACAACTTGGCGGACAGAACCTTTTGCTGGAGGCCACCGAGCGCGAGCGTCTCGCCCGGCCAGAAGTAAGCATGAATGAAGAGCGTGTTTCCCTGTCGCGTGAACTGCGCGAACAGAGAGCGCTTGACCTGGCAGCGATCGGCTTTGTGGATCAGGTCGCCGTGCTTGTCCGTCCACTTTCCAACTGCGCTAAGAATCTCGACGGAAGGCTGCGGAATGGAGCCATCTCCTTTGGGACCAATGTTCAATAGATAATTGCCGCGGTCACGCGTACAGGTGAGCAGGTTGCGGACGATTGTTTTCGGAGATTTCCAGTCATCGTCGGCGCGGTTGTAGCCCCAGCTATCGTTCATCGTCATGCACGCTTCCCAAGGTGTCGGCGAGGCCTGAATATGCTGTTCGGGAGTTGTGAAGTCTTCGGGAATTCCGGAACGGTTGTTAATCAAAATGCCGGGCTGGAGACTACGCACCATTTTGTTCAGCTTTTCAGACTCCCAGCCAGCCGGAGTCAGCGGCCAATTCACGTCGTACCAGAGGACGTCTACTTTGCCATAGTTGGAGCAGATCTCGCGGACCTGACCATGAATGTAATCGACGAAGCGGCGGCGCGCGGCTTCATCGGTCAGACAGCGAGCACCGTCCGGATGATGCCAGTCCATCAGTGAATAGTAGAAGCCGAAGCGCAGACCTTCGGCACGCGCGGCCTCCACGTACTCCGCAACCAAGTCGCGACCGGCGGCTTGTTTGGGAGCACAATAATCTGTCAGCTTAGTGGCGAAGTTGCAGAAGCCTTCATGGTGCTTGGTGGTCATCACCATGTACTTCATGCCGGCCTGCTTCGCGAGTTTTGCCCAGGCGCGCGCGGCGTGTGGCTTCGGGTTGAACTGCTTGGCCAACTGCTGGTATTCGGCGACCGGAATGCCCTCTTCCTCCATGGCCCATTCGTGGCGGCCCAGCACACTATAAAGACCAAAGTGAATGAACATCCCAAAGCGAGCCTGGTGCCACCATTCCATGCGGCGATCGCGATCCTCGACGGTTGATGTAGTGGGGCCGCCTTGTTGCGCCATGGCAGCGGCGGGCAAAAGGGCGGCTGATGCACTGACAGCTTTCAGCAAGGTTCGTCGCGAAAAGGAAGAAGGGGACATAGACTTGATTACGTTATCACTATCTATGCCAGAAAGAGAACGGCGGGCGCTCGGAGGTAGTCACCCGCCGCATGGCGCGCATGTCCGGGCACATCGTGCGCCAATATCGCTAAAGCTGGGAAGCTAACAAAGCGAGTAATGCATCTCGCCGGGCCGGCCCGAGTCAGTGGGCTGCGTCTTTAATATACGTTAGCCGGTCGTCGGGGTGCCACTGGGTCGCGGTGAAACACCTGAACGGGTGCACCGACCAAGACCCAGTACGCTAGCACTCCGATGAACAACACCGCACAAGTGATGGCGAAAGCGGCGAAAAAAGTATGAGTCGCCTTGAGCGCGAATCCGCTGACCATGGGCCCGATGAGGCCGGCGAAATTGCCGATTCCGTTCTGAATTCCTGTCCATTTGGCGGCGGTTTCGGGGCCAGCCAGCAATTGTGAATACGCCCAGTGATTTGAGGACCAAGCGCCCATCGAAACCGAAGCGGAGAGCAGCCAGATATTACTCCAAAGCGCATCCGGCGTGAGGATGGCGGCCAGCATGAGCACACCGCAACCGGACAAGCCGGTACATACAAAGAAGCGGCGAATATTGCCGGCATGGCCGCCGCGGCGAATCAGCCAGTCGGCAAAGAGACCGAAGAATGTGGAAGAAGCGGCAATCGCCCAGAACGGTAGGGAACCCATAATAGCGAGGGTGTCGTGGGTATAATGCCGATCGTTCTCGAAGTAATAAGGAAGCCAATTTAGGAAAAAGAACCAGGCGTAGTTCCCTCCAAACAAACCGATGGCGGTGCCCCACATGGCGCGACTAGAGAGCAGTTGGCGGTAACTGGCCGACCAGCCGGATTCGGGATGACCCTGGATGCGTTTGCCCGGCAGCTTGTGGGCAACCAGGCACCAAGGAATCAGCCAGATGAGGCTCCCCGCACCAATGATGAAAAACATGCCTCGCCAGGAGAAGCGAGCGATCATCTCGACGCCTAACAAAACACCCAGGGCAGGTCCGAGTTTGGAACCGGCATCGATCAGCCCGTTGGCCGTTCCGCGCAGGCCCTCCGGGAAAGTAGTCACGATCATCTGGGCGTAAGCGGGATAAGCGATGGATTCAGCGACACCGAGCACAAGGCGAAGAAGAAAGATTTCCGCGAAGGTGCTTGTAAGGCCAGTTGCGCCAGTAGCCGCCGACCAAAGGAAAAAAGCGGCGGCATAGAGCCAGTTCACGTTCCAGCGATCAATGAGCTTGCCGGCAAAGAACTGCGAGACGGAATACGTGATAGAAAACGCGCCCAGCAGCGTTCCAAGTTCAGCCTGTCCGAGATGCAACTCGCGCTCCAGGCTCTTAGCGGCGACTCCAAGATTCCCTCGATCGGCATAGTTGATACAGACCGAGATGACGAGGAGCACCAGGCCAAACCAATGCAAGGCCCGCGGCTTGAGTTCGACTTTCGGCATTCCGCCAAATCTATCAGACTCAGTGAAGGTAAAACAGACTGAGGCGGGGAAGTTTGGCGCGTTCGAGCAAAGCGGTATCCAGATAACGACGTTCGAGCATGGCAAGCTGATCGGCGGTCATCTTGCCGCGATAAGGCCTCAATTCGCGATCGAGCGATTGGCGAACCGCGTAAAGATCATCGTCCGTTTGGGCGCTGCGCAGGATGGCGACGACTTTATCTTCGAGCGTCGTGAGGCGGCGTTCGAGATCTTCGAGAGACGCCGGCTCGCGATTGGATTCGAGTGCCAGATTTTCGAGCGCGGCGGCGATTTCCCGCAACGCGGCTTCCGGGCGGCCGGCCAAAATAGCGGCATTCTTGTGCAAGTGGACACTCACCTCTTGAGCGGCGAAAGGCGCATCATTTTTGGCGGCGGCGCGATCGTTGGCGGGCGCATTGCGAGCAGCTTCCAGGACCGCTTGTGCGCAATAGGCGAGCGAGTTCACCAGCCGACGTTTGACCTTGCGCGCACGCCATTTTTCGAATGCGTCGTCGATTCCCTTCAGCACAGATTCGAGCGGAATCCCGGAATTTTTCCAGCTTTCGATGAGCGCCCAATCGAGCGGGGATAACAGGAACAGGCCGGTGGCGCGGGCGCGTTGGAAGTGTTCTTCAATCTCCGTGAAGTAGTTGAAGTAATTCCCTTGCCATTCGGATTCTTCGCTCATGAGCCTTGCTTTATCCGAGGGTCCGCTCGGGGCGGACGCCGCCCGCCGCGAGCCGGTGTGTCTTGCCGGAATCATAACGGATCAGCAGAAAGCCATTTTCGTCCAAGCCGCAAGTGGTGCCCTTGCATCCGCTTTCTTCGACTACGACACGCCGATTCATGGTGTAGCTGGAAGCAGAAGCGAAGGCGCGCAGGATGGAGCCCGGCCCCTGGGAGGCGAGCATAGCGCAAAATATGTCGATGGCTTCGAGCAAGTTGACGAGCAGATCCTCGCGAGATTGCAAGCGGCCGGCGCTTTCCATGCGCAGCGACGTGGCAGGCGTACGAAGCCCAGACTCGAAAGAAGAATGATTGACGTTGATGCCGATACCGGCGATGACGCAATTCTCGAGCAATTGCGGCAAGATGCCTGCAACTTTGCGTTCATGGATGAGCACGTCGTTGGGCCAGCGGAGATCGCAGACCAGTTCGGTGGATTTCTGAATCGCCTCGGCGGTCGCAAGCCCTAACAGCAGACTGGCAACAGGCAGGCTGGCCGGCGGCAGCGAGAGCCGCAGCAGGATGGAGCAATACAGACCGAGCCCAGCTTCGGAGAGCCAGGATCTTCCGAAACGACCGATGCCGGCGGTTTGCTCGTCGGCAACGGCGATAGTTCCATGCGGAGCGGCAGAGGCGGCGAGCTTGGCGGCTTCGGTCATGGTCGAGCCGGTGGAGGACCAATAGTGAACCTGATTTTGCGGGCGGAGCGAGCGAATTTTTGTGAGATCGAGCGGCATGGCTAGCGCTCGAGTTCCAGACGAAAGCTGAGATCGACGGCTTGGGCGGAATGTGTAATCGCACCGCACGAAATGAAATCGGGAGCAGCTTCGGCGTAGGCGCGAATGTTTTCGAGGTCGATATTGCCGGAGAGTTCCACGGTAGCGCGGCCGCCGATGTATCTGATCCAATCGGCGGCTTCGGCAGGCAAGAGATTATCGAGCAACAAATTTTTTGCACCGCCCGCCAACGCTTCGTCGAGTTCGGCGCGCGTGCGAACTTCAATTTCGACGGGGCCGTGGAATGTTTTGACGCGCTCGAGCGCGTTGTGGACTCCCCCGGCGGCGGTGATGTGATTGTTCTTGATGAGAACCGCATCGTACAGGCCGATCCGGTGATTGGTGACGCCGCCGGCAGCTGCGGCGGATTTTTCAAGACGCCGAAGGCCGGGCGTGGTTTTACGCGTATCGAGGACTTTGACTTTGGTCCCCGAGACAGCGTCGACGTGTTGGCGGGCGAGGGTGGCTATCCCGCTTAGACGCTGCAGAAAATTGAGCGCGACGCGTTCGCACTCAAGGAGAGTGCGCGCGACGCCCGAGACTCTAGCGGCCGCGTCGCCCGGCTTCAACTTGGTTCCACTTTCTGCGAGCAACTCAACCGCCGCACCTCCCCGCATCTCATAGACAAGCGGGAGTAACTCGATGCCGGCGAGCACCAGGTCCTGTTTGGCAATGAACGTTCCGCGGGCCGGCAAATCCGAAGGAACGGTAAGCCGCGAGGTGACATCGCCCGAACCGATATCCTCGGCGAGAGCATTGGCGACGGCGGAATGAACTTCAGGATGAGAAACGTCGAACATCTATTGCGGAGGGTTTTCGAGAAGCCTCTTGTTGGCGGCGAGTTGCTGCTGGTACTCCGCCAGCTTGGCGCGCAGATTAGCTACGATCCGTTCCGGCGCTTTACTTAGAAATGTCGGATCTCCCAGTTGGCGTTCGGAATTTTGAATGGCTTTTTCCAGAGACGCGATCTCTCGGAGAATACGCGCGCGCGATTC
>Ga0157369_10004554_pt1 | contig 16303 bp, 16 predicted proteins | sample C25metaG_FD_113461 | JGI IMG/M metagenome (GOLD analysis project Ga0157369, IMG submission 113461) | Corn rhizosphere microbial communities from Kellogg Biological Station, Michigan, USA - C2-5 metaG | ecosystem: Host-associated > Plants > Roots > Rhizosphere > Soil | place: USA: Michigan... | reverse complement strand
TCGGCGCTCTCGGCGTCGCGCTTGGCGGAGATCTCGCGGCCGAAGCCGACGGCGTTCTTGCCCAGCCGCTTCGCGATGATCTTGTCGAGCCCGGCAAACGCGCCGCCGCAGATGAAGAGGATGTTGGTCGTGTCGATCGAGAGGAACTCCTGGTGCGGGTGCTTGCGCCCGCCCTGCGGCGGCACGGATGCGACCGTTCCCTCCAGGATCTTCAGGAGGGCCTGCTGCACGCCCTCGCCCGAGACGTCGCGCGTGATCGACGGGTTGTCGGCCTTGCGGGCGATCTTGTCGACCTCGTCGATGTAGATGATCCCGGTCTCGGCCTTCTTGATGTCGAAGTCGGCGGCCTGGATCAGCTTGAGGAGGATGTTCTCGACGTCCTCGCCGACGTAGCCGGCTTCGGTGAGCGCGGTCGCGTCGGCGATCGCGAACGGGACGTTGAGGATCCGCGCGAGCGTCTGCGCGAGGTGGGTCTTGCCGCAACCGGTCGGGCCGAGCAGCAGGATGTTCGACTTCTGCAGCTCGACCTCGCCGTCCTCGGAGCCCATCTGGACACGCTTGTAGTGGTTGTAGACGGCGACCGAGAGCGAGCGCTTCGCCTCTTCCTGCGAGACGACGTACTCGTTCAGCGAGCCGTAGATGTCGGTCGGGCGCGGGAGGTTCTCGAGGTCGAGGGTGCTGGGTGCGGTCAGCTCCTCGTCGATGATCTCGTTGCAGAGATCGATGCACTCGTCGCAGATGTAGACCCCGGGGCCTGCGATGAGCTTCTTGACCTGGCGCTGCGATTTCCCGCAGAAGCTGCAGAGGAGCTGCTCGTTGCCTTCGCTCGCGCGCGCCATCTCTGACTCCTTTTTACCCCTGTTTGACCAAAACCACTAGAGCACTCCCGCCGAGTCCGTCTTACGCGCGGTCTCGCGGTGTGTGATCACCGTGTCGATGATCCCGTAGTCCACTGCCTCCGTCGGGCTCAGGAAGAAGTCCCTCTCCATGTCGCGTGAGATCTCTTCCTGGGTCTTGCCGGTGTGCTCCGTGTAAATCTCCTCGAGGCGACGCTTGAGGCCGATCACCTCGCGTGCCTGAATCTCGATGTCTGTGCCCTGCCCCTGGAACCCGCCGGACACCTGGTGGATCAGGATTCGAGAATTCGGCAGCGACATGCGCTTCCCTTTCGCGCCGCCGGCGAGGAGCAGCGAGCCCATGCTCATCGCGATGCCGACGCAGATCGTCTGCACGTCGGGCTTGATGAACTGCATCGTGTCGTAGATCGCGAGGCCGGAGTACACCGAGCCGCCCGGCGAGTTGATGTAGAGGAAGATGTCCTTGTCGGGATCCTCGGACTCGAGATGCAGGAGCTGCGCGATGATCAGGTTCGCGATCTGATCGTCGACCGGTGTGCCGAGGAACACGATGCGCTCGGCGAGCAGGCGCGAGTAGATGTCGAATGCGCGCTCGCCGCGCGACGTCTGTTCAACAACCATCGGAATCAGTGGCATCGCTCGTTTCTCTCCTAACTGCCTGGGGTCCAGAGTTTCGGGGTCTCGGCCGGCTGCTCCTGCTCCGGCGTCCAGATCGTCTCGCGCGCCTCGTGCAGCTCGGGCGCGATCGGCTTCACCTCGGCTGCGATACGGTCGAGCGCCTTCTTCATGCGCAGGTCGTCGCGAACGCGGTCGGCGCCGCCCTGCTCGATGAACTCGTCGATCTCGTGCTCGTCCTCGCCTGCCGTGCGCAGCTCCTCGCGGATCTCGTCGTCGGTGACCGTGAGGCCGAGCTTGTCGGCCACCGCCTCGAGGATCAGCTCCCGTGCGACGGACAGCGACGCCTCGGCGCGCAGCCGCTGCTGCAGCACCTCGGGTGACTGGCCGGTCAGCTGCAGGTACGAGCCGGCGTCGATCCCGCGCGCCTGCAGGCTGCGCGCCAGGCCGTTCAGAAGCTCACTGGTGCGCGCCTCGACAAGCGGGCCCGCGGCGTTGACCTTCGACGCCTTGACGAGCGCGTCGACTGCGGCGGCGCGGAACTGGCCGTCGAGCTCGTCCTCGATCTGGCCCCGGAGCCGCCCCTCGATCTCGGCGCGCAGCTCGTCGAGGGTGTCGAACTCGGTTGCCTGCTTCGCCAGCTCGTCGTCGAGCGGCGGCAGCACGCGCTCCTTGACTTCCTTGACCGCGACCGTCGCGCTGTGGCGGGCGTCGTCCGCGAGCTCGTAGGCGACCTCGCGCGTCTCGCCGGCGGCCAGACCGCGAATCGCGTTCTCGATCTCCTCGACGAGCCGCTCCGAGCCCAGCTCGATCACGTAGTCGCGCTGCGCCGATCCGTCCGCCGCGATCAGGTCGATCACGACCGTGTCGCCCTCCTGCGCGGGCCGACCCTCCACCGGCACGAGCTCGCCGACGGTGCGCTGCAACGCCTCGAGCTCGGCATCGACGGCCGTCTGAGGCACCTCGGCCTCGTGCTTCGGCACCTCGAGCGTCGTCCAGTCGGCCGGCTCGGGCTTCGGCTGCACCGCAACGGTGGCCGAGAAGCTCCAGTCCTGGTCGTCGGCGGCGGGCAGTTCGTACTCGTACTCGGGTTGGGCGACCGGGTTGACGCGCGCGCGGGTCGCGGCGTTCCAGAACCAGCCCCCGATGTGGCTCTCGACCGCCTCGGCGAACAGCCGCTCCCTGCCGATCCGCTGCAGCAGCAGCGGCATCGGAACCTTCCCCTTGCGGAAGCCGGGAATCTTCGCCGACGTCGCGAGGTCGTTGGCCGCGTGCTCGACCGCATGGTGGACGTCGTGCGCCGGCACCTCGACGGTGAGGCGGATCTTGTCGTCTGCGAGCTGCTCGAGGGTGTTCGACATGGCCGGGCCATTAGACCAGACAGCTACCGTCCGAGGCCGTGGACGTCGACACCGCCATCCGTTCCCGCCGCACGCACAAGCGGTACGGAGCGGAGCCGCTCGGGGACGCAGCCCTTCGCGATCTGCTCGACCTGGCGCGCTTCGCGCCGAACCATCATCTGTCCCAGCCCTGGCGCTTTCGGGTGCTCGGGCCGGAGACGCGGGCTCGGGTCGAGGAGGCCGCGGGCGAGAAGGAGGCGATCAAGCTGCGGCGAGCACCGACGCTCGTGCTGGCGACCGCGGCCCTCTCGGGCGATCCTCACGCCGACGAGGAGGATCTGCACGCCGTCTCCTGCGCGGTCTATGCGGTGCTGCTCGCTGCAACCGCGCGCGGCCTGGCCTCGTACTGGCGCACGCCACGTGCATTCGAGGATCCCGCGTTGCGGACGCTGCTCGCGCTGCCCGACGACGAGCGGGTCGTAGCGCTGATCCACCTCGGCTCGCCGGCCGGCGAGCCGCAGGGGAAGGAGCGCTTGCCGCTCGCGCTCACCTTCCTGCCGTAAACCGGCAAGTCGCCGAGCAACGGCGCCGGCAAGGGTCGAGGACCGCGCTTCCGACCTTCGGGTGTCCAGGTTGGACACCCGTCGTAGTGGGACAGCTACGGATTAGATGACTAGCCGACTGGCGCCGCGGTCAGAGCCCGATCTGTACAGACGCTACGCCGACCTTCTGTACGCCTCGTTCGCCACCGAGCCGGGCTTCGAGGAAGGTGTCTTGATCGCGTCCACCGAGCGTAAGGCCGCCCTCGCCCGTGGAGGGCCTTCTCCCCATGCGGAGGGTGCGGACAGCCGTTAATCATCGGGCGCCGGTAGGTCGTCGCCGCCACCGTCACCCCCCATCGCGACAATCCGCCCATGCGCCCGGCGGATTTCTTCATCGAGCCCGACAGCAGCTCCGTCGAAGACGACTCGTTCCCCGGGCTTTTCGGTGGCTCGAAGCGTCGCTTCAACGAGAATCTCGTCGACGAGCTACGGCGCCTCCCGCTCGCCGACAAGACCGACATCGAGGTTGCGGTGCCGCTGGCACGGCTCGTGCACGATGAGCTCCAGGCGTTCGGTACTGGCGGCGGCGGCGAACTTAGCGACGACCAGATGCGTGAAGTGCTCCAGGCACTTCGCGCCGTTGTTCGTCGGCTCGGCATCGACGACTTCGAGGTGCCGTTTCGAGACTTCACCTCATTCCGTAGCTGGTGGATCAAGAGTGGTGCCAGTGGAAGCGGAGGCTGGCAGGCCCGTCGCGACCTGCTCTCCGACATCTTCGACTCGCTTCACGACCGGCTCGCCGACATGGAGCAGGAAGCGCTCGCGGCGCTCTGCGCAAAGCCGGAGGGCGGACCGCTCAGCCTGATGCCGATATTCGACAACGGCATAAACCAGCCACGCGCCTGGGGAGAGGTGCTGTTCGACGAGACACGTGAGTTAAACGTGCCGTTCCTTGTCCATCCAGGCCTGAGTGTCTACGGGAGACAGGAGATCGGGCTCTTCACCCCGCCGATCGACATGTTCGGTTCCAGCTCCCTTTGCGGCGCGATCTTCCGGGCGACACATCTGATGATCCATCGTCTACTCGGCCTGCTTGACGCGATCGAACACGATCACACCGAGGTCGACGACGGCGAGTTGCACTTGGTCTAGGGAGCGATACGCCGCTCCCGCTCGCGCCGTCTGCGTTCCGCCTCAGCACGGTAGAAGACGAGTCCGGGCCGCCTCCCGTCGTTCGTGACGGTGTTGAGGACAGACACTGGCGGGAACTCTGGTCGCCCAGCGCGGAGCGTGCGGTAGCTGCGCTGAGTGATTGCGACGCCTGGGTTCTCGTCCATCAGACAAATCAGAGCTTCGATGATCTCCTTGTCCGTCCACGCCCAGCGACTCGGCTTGGCCCGAGTCTGCGCGGCGACCGGAACTCCGGCCAACAAGCAAGCATTGCGGAAGGTTCCCGCCAGCGTCGCGATCTGATTGGCCGTCGGAATCACGATCTCTTGGCCATGCCGCCATCGACGGCGCACCTCGGTCAAGATGACGTCCCTTTCACGGACGTAGATCGCAGGGTCAAGCGGCGCACCGCCGAGACGCGACGAGATCGCACGCACGTAGTCGAGCGCTTGATCGAGCGTCATCTCGGGGTTCGCTCTGACGCGCAGACGAATGCCGAGTGTCTGTTCGACGCTACGACCTGGATCATGCGCAAGGTCTTTTAGCGCGGGCCAGCGCATATCGAACCGCTCACAAATTCGGCTCGCTCGCGGTGCGCGGGGATGCCCAGCCGCGGCACGAGCGCCATCGAACTTCCGAAGGCTCACGTTCTTCGGTTGCCGCGGGTTCACATGCAGCGTCACGACGCGGACGACCTCGACGAGTTCGTGGTTGGTGTAGTCGGAGCTGAACAGGCCCATGCATGACATTAGGGCTACAAGAGGCCCGCGACAGCTCCAACAGCCGCAAATCATCGGACCGAGCCGCAACCTCGGGCGAATGACATCAGTGTCCCAAATCGCAGCCATTTGGCAGGACGTCGCCAGATGTAGCTCCGTCCGGAGGGCGGCTTACCGTTCGACGCCCGCTTATGAGCCACGGCGCTGAACTTGCACGCTTCATCGGCGACGGCGAAACCCGTCAGCTGTATGCGCTGGACCGTCGCAGCGGCCGGATCGTCTACCTGCCGGAAGGAGAAGCCGACCGGTTCAAGGACGACTGCCGGACAGGACATCTGATCTGCCCGATCGAAACGTGCCCGAGCCGGTCGTTCGTTGCCCATGGAGGGACGAAGAAACGCCATCACTTCCACCACAAGGTCAGAACAGCCGCGCACGAGAGCTACCACCATCAGCTCGGGAAGTTGCTTCTCGGTCAGCACCTTCAGGATCGACACCCGGAGGCGCGGGTCGTCGTGGATCACGAGGCGATCGATAACGGCCAGCGCCCGGATGTGTTGGTTGAGTTTCGGGACGGGCGGCGCTTCGCGTTCGAGCTTCAGCTCTCCGCGTTGCCGCTGGACGTCTGGAAGCGTCGCCATGACGGCTACCGGCGTCAGCGGATACTGGACGTCTGGATATTCGGTCACCTGCCGCCGCAGCTCCGCCCCTCCCGTTACCACTCGGAGCAGCGGTTTGCCTGGACGGTCGAGCTGCACGAGCTCGCGCAGGCGATTGCTCGCACGGGCGCTCCTGTCCTTTTCTTCAACCCGGACGAACGCCAGCTCGCAACCGCAACGATCGATAGCGGCGAGCATTTCCTCCGCTCTTGGGATGCAGCAGAACTGGTCTACGACGATCTTGAGGACTGCGAAATCCGCGGGCGTCGTTTCTGGACACCCTCGGCCGCGATCGAGCACGCGGCCCGGATCGAGCGGCGCAAATGGACGATCGAGGCACGGAAGCGACTCGCGAGTGAACAAGCAGTCGAACTGCGACGCCTCGCCGATCAGCTGGCGAAGCAGGAACAAGAGCGCGAGTTTGCGGCGCAGCTCGTCTTCAGGCGGGCGGCGCAGCAGCAAGCCTGGCAGCAGGCGGCGCCTGAGTTCCTCCGCCTCGTCGGCCTCGGTGCCGTTCCCGCGATCATCAACATCAAGCTGAAGACAGATTGGGCAACCTGTTGGCATCCGGCGCACTGGCATGCGCGGCTCTTCTACAAATTCATCGAAGGTCGCCTCGGCGAGACATTCTCCTACGCTGAGGCGCGTCGCCGCCTCTTCAAGACGCAGCCATACGGGAAGCGCCGAGCATATGTCGGGCTGCGTGCCTACCTGTTCGAACTACGCCGGAGGGGCTACCTCCACTTCGACTCGGACCGGCACACGATCTACGACCCCATCCTCGTTCTCGCCGACCTCCATCACCCGCCGAGCGAGCTCCTCGCACGCGAGCTGCTGCGAGGGAGGCTCGCACTCGACGGTGACACAGTCGTCTTTGCCTCAGCCGAAGGACGGATACTGCAACGACTGCGCGCCCGCCGCGACGGTGACAACCTGGAGACGGTTCAAACCTTGCGCGCGAGAGAGCAAGAACGCCGGGGACGGCTCGCCGCCCATGAATATATGAACGACCCGAGGCAATCCCGAGACGGGAGCGAGGCCGTCGTCATTGAACGGGTTGACGACGGGATCACGCTCTCAGTATCCGATGACGCCTGGAGCAGCCTTCGACCGCACGTACTCGCACTTGCCGCACACCATTCTGGAAACAGCCGCCTGCGCGTCAGCGTCTACCCGCGCAGTTCCGGGCCGATTCGCGACATCACTCTTTCCGCACGTATCGAAGCGAGCGACGACTTCATCTCAGCCGTCGGCGCGCTTGCGGGGAGACGAAGCGGCTAGCCACAGTACGGGTACCCCGGATCGACGCCGAAGTGCCAGTGTCGCCACCAGGCGGCGAGCTGGTAGACCGCACACATTTCTGGACCCGTGGCATGGGCGTCCGCTGCTGCAAGCGCCCGCTCGACCTGTTGTGGAGAGGCAGCAGGGCCGAGCGCGAACACCCTGGGTGCGAGCGACTCGTAAAACCGGAGCGCGAGCGGGTTGTCGATCTTGCAGAAAATGGGCCAGACGTTTCCGTCCGCCGAGTAGGACGGGCGTGGGCAGGCAGGTACAAACGCCGAGGCAGTGGCAGAGACCAGCGCAAGCCGCGGCGTCCGCTGGTGGGCCAGCAGAACGCCAGCAACGAGCCCGGAGAGTGCGGCGAGCCCGATTGCGATTGTCAGGAGGAGACGGTTCATCTTCAGGCGCTTCGCACGGTCGGTGTGTCATCTGGCGGCGCAACCACGACTGCTTGCGCGTCCTGCACAATCGGCTTGAAGCTAACCAGCCACGCGATCCCCGCAACCGCGAGGCTGAGCGAGGCGATCATCGCGAGATTCAAGCCCCAGCCGACCTGGACGAGCGCCTGTGCCAGCCCGCCGTCCGACGAGATCATATGGCTGATCTGGTTGCGGTCATGGATCGCCGTCGCTGCTCCGGCAAGGCCGCCAACCAACGTCCAGAGCCCGGCGATCTTGGCCGAGCGTGTGAGTAGAAACAGCCCGCCGCCAATGACCGCTGCGCCGACGACAATCCAGCCATCGTTCGAACCGTCGGTGCCACTGGCGCTGATCGTGAGGGCTTTCACCCACGGACCGAACGCGCCGATTAGCATCAGCGCAGCGCTGCCCAGCACCCAGAGGAGCATTGCCTGCCCGCGTGCCATCCTCAGTCCCTTCGTCGCTGTTTGTGGTCGGCTCCGATTCTGACCCGACCAGCGGCGCAAGTCGAGCAAACCGCCGTGAGCCACGGTGCTCCCATTGACCGCTGCTCTCATTACGGTCAGGATGACTGGCTGGAGATCAGGCGTCAGCTAACGCCCGATGCCACTTCTCGGATGAGGCGGGCAGGCAGATGCGGAAAGTTCTGATCGGACTGGCGATCGCCGCGGTCTTGAGTGGCTGCGGTGCCACGACCGCGCTCAAGCCCGTCACGACGAGCAACGCGACTGTCACGGCCAAGAAAACCCCTGCCGAACTTGCGGCGGCGACCCGCGCTCGGAAGGCCGCGGCACGTGCCGCAGCGAGAGCTCGTACAAGGGCGCTCGTGGTCGCAAAGCGCAGAGCCAAAGCCCGGGCGAAGGCGGCTGCGATCGCTTATGCGGCATCCAACCGCTGGCACCAGGGCTACCGCATGTACAGCGATTCGCTGGCCTTCAAATGGCTCGGATCAGGATCATTCTCGTGCGCCGACTACGCGTTGAACGGCTGCTGGAAGATCGAAGTCTTGGCGCACGAAGGATGCAACTACCTGGAGGTCGATTCGAACGAAATGAAAGGCGGAGCGATCGTCGGTCAGCTGATCGCGAACCAGGCGAACGTTCCACCGGACACACCAGTAATTTTCGAGCTGGACGCCGACGCGGCCAACATTTCAGAAGCCAGCGCCCCGACGATCAGCTGTGACTAGCCGCGCTGAACCGCAACTGCTCCTGCATCCATCGTTGAACTGGTCGATGCTGAAGCTTCGCGATCAGCAGTTGCGGTAGCCAGACGCACAGCCCGACGAGCAGCACGGCCACCGCCAACGCGACGAGCCGGACCGCCCGACCGATGCTTGCCAGGCGCGCCTGGTTGCGTTCTCGCCGCAGGCGGATCGCCGCGGCTGCCCGGGCAGCTTGAGCGCGCCGCTCAGCCTCCTCGGCAGCTCGCTTCTCGTCGACGAACTTGCGGTACGCCGGATCGGTCGCATAACGGAACTCACGCTCTTCCTCCGCCTGCCTCTCGGCGAGATTTGCTGCAGAAGCTACCGCGGCCGCCGTCACCGCCGCAGCCTGTGCGGCCGCCGCCGAGCTCTTCATTGTCGCCTTCGCGACACGCTGCTTCTTGCTGCTTCCATGCACAACGCCGAGCGTGCCGACCGCGAGTGACTTGCGAATGAGTCCCATGCGGCGAGCATCTCACGTGCACACCCACCGCACAAGCACAAATCAAGGGTCAGTCGCCTTTCAGTGACGGACAGAAGATTCCGCGTCTTTTCCAGGGCCTTGGCACGAACGCATGTTCGTATTACCGTGACCTACCCATGCGGGAGAATTCACCCTCCGACGAGCCCAGGCTCCTGATCGCCAAAGCGATCACCTTGCTCGACGACACCTTCGCCGCCCTCGTTGACTCCGCGCGCTGGTGCAAGCGCACCTACGCAAAGGACGCGGAAGGTGACCCGATCAAGGGCGCGATCATCGAAGCGGTCGGGTCGCACGACGTTTCAAGGCCCAGTGTGTTCAGCGAACTCCTGCATCAAGGCCTCGCGCACGGCTATCGAATCGAGATCGCGACCGGGGCCGATCCCACGGATCAGATCGCGAACGAGGTCAGGCACGCCCCAGCGAGCTGGATGCTCGCCGCGGTCACTCTTGCGAATGCCGCCATCTCACTCAACGAGGAACATGAGCGTGGCGTCGCCGAACGGCGGGGCGAGCTCGGCCGTACGGACGAGAGTCGCTGATGAGTCCGCGCACACCCGGATGCCTCGTCCTGATCGCGATCCTCGCGCGCGTTGTAGGAGGTGCGGCGCTGCTGTGCGTGTTGGGCGCGCCCGTGTGGGCGGTCGCTGCCTGGCTGATGCTGCACATCCGGATCAGGATCGGTAAGCCGCTGCCGAGCACCCGGCTGACGACAGGGCCGTCGGAACGATGATGCTCGGACACCGGCCAGCGGGGCGGCTACCGACGCTCGCCGTCCTCGTTGAATGTCCAGAACTGCTCCGGCGACGGCGGAACGTCCTTGCGAACGTCGAACGCCTTCCACTCCAGCCACTCGCTCTCGAACAGGTCGGCTGGCTCGCAGCCAAGTGCGAGTGCGCAGTTGACCAGATAGCGCAAGCGCGGATTGTCGTCCTGCCCCTGTTCGAGCTTCTGGTAGGTCGTGCGGGATATCCCGACCGCGGCTGCCATGTCGTCCTGGGAAAGACCGCGCCGTTTGCGCCACACCTGCAGCTTGCTCACGGGGCGAAAGCTACTCAGAAAAGCACAGAGATGCAGGCGTGGAAACCGAAGCTTGGATTCCTTGGCGGCAAAGGATGAGCGGGGAATCGCTGTCGCCACCGGATTCGGGACCAACGTACGGGCGTGATGGAAACGACACCGATCATTCCTCGGGCGAGCGCCTGATGAATCGTCAGCAGCAGAAACGCGAGCGCCGTGACCGGCGCCGAAGCCGCGAGCGCGCAAACGCGCGCATCCACTCGCCGCAACACATTGTCGGGGCGGGAGACTGGGCGAACGACCCCGACATCCTCTCGTCGGACTGGATCGTGAGGACGCTACGCAGGCAGGCATGGATCGGCCAGCCGGTGATCGACACTGCTTACGCGCTACTCACGCAGAAGAACGGGCCTGCGCGCAAGGGGGGCGATTGGATCACGGCCTTCCTCTGCTTCATGGCGAGCCGCTACGTGAACATGCAGCCCTGGCGCAAACACGGAACAAACGACGCGTTCTGGCGTGAACTCGGCTTCGACGGCAAGCCGCCCTACAACACGATCCGCGACAACTTCATCGCGATCCAGGAATCCGGCTGCGCCGATGTTTTCCAGAGCGGCGGCGACATGCTCGTCCAGCGCGCCCGCCAGCACGACCCCTACGTCGGGATGCACCTCTCGGTCGACGGCTGCGAAGCAGAGACACACGGCCAGCTCCGTCACGACTGCAAACCGGGCGAGAATTGTCCCTACGAAACTGGAACCGAGGGACGGCCGAGCCCGCGCAGCGGCACGCGCGGCGGGCGTGGCCGCCACCGGATGCGCCGTAGGCCCGGTGTTCGCCCAGTCCGCGAGAACACGGAGCGCGCGAAGAGGAGCAGGCAATTCGAGAACGAGAAGCCGCCCGAAGAGGCGGAAGCACTCCGCCGGGAGGGAGTTGACCGCGTCCAGGAGACCGAGGACGGCAAGATACGCGTCCGGTGCGGAACGCACTGGTACCTGCAGACCGATCCCGATGCAGGACGTCGCGTCTATGACGGCGAGCGTGGGGCAAAGCGCGCCTGGATCGGCTACTACGTCCACTCCGCAGAAGACAACCGCACCGGCGGTGCGATCGCGATCAACGTCAACTCCGCCAGCATGCAGGAGTACTTCATTTACCCCGGCTTGCTGCGCGACGCGATCGACGCGATCGGGGACACGCCCGAGGCTGTTGTGGGAGACAAAGGCCTCTCGGTTGGGTCCGTCTTCGAGCTAAACACGAGACTCGGGATCGCGAGTGTCTTGCCCTGGCGGCCGAAGAACCAGAGCGACCACGGGCCTGATACACCGTCGTTCGACCGGCACGGCATTCCGCGCTGCGGCCACTGCGGCGCCGAGGGGCTCTTCGTTCGATTCAACGAGAAGCCCTATCCGCGGCTCTGGTTCACCTGTTCACTCGGTGGGACTGAGCAGTGCCGCGGCAGGGACGGCAAACCGAAGGAGCAGACGATCTCCTGCTCGAAGGACTGGCGGACGTTACTGCCGCTCTGGCGCAACGACCCGATCTACCACCAACTCAAGGAATCGCACGACACGCACGAGCGCGGCCACGATCTTCGCCGCGACCGTTTCCGCGTCGGCGGCGACAACCGTGACATTCGCCCGCAGCGGATGGGGATCGAATGGCAGCGGCTCCGCGCGCAGGCGGCACGGTTCCTTGAATGGCTCGCGATCTGCGACTGGAACGGTTGGTTCGGCAGCGGCCGCGACGCAGAGCGCGGCCATCTTGTCGACTCCGGCCGCAGCGGCAACCACGCCCACGCAGGCCTCATGCGCCACCGTGCAATCTCAGGCCTCTCAAACCCCTACGGCGAGCGCGCCGCAGTCGTCTACCGCAAGACCCGTTGGCTGACGCTCCCCTCCGAGCGCGGCCGTAACGGCCCCGCTCCGCCCACGCAGTAGTGCGCCGCAGACGGCGCGCCGTCATCACCAACCGAGAAGCAACGGGTCGCCCGAGGAAGCCGGGCGCCCTTCAACGTTGTCTGCGGCAGCAAAACCAGCGCTTCGACAGGACCGAAACCCGATCGACCGCCGAAACAGTCGAATCGAATCGTGATCTTGCCGAACAGCCACGTCCAACCCGTCAATCCGGAGTTGTCGACGTAGCTGTCCTAGTGCGGGCGAGAGGAGTCGAACCTCCAAGAGCCGAAGCCCACCGGGACCTAAACCCGGCGCGTCTGCCAGTTCCGCCACGCCCGCGGATTCCTGGAGCGTAACGCGGTCAGCGGCCCGCGAGCTCGACCGCCGCGGCCACGATCTCGTCCTCCGAGAGCAGCACGAGGTTGGCGGCGTCGCCGAGCGGGATGAACGAGTCCTTGCTGGCGACACGCGCGATGCGTCCGTCGAAGCCGGCGTCGACGAGCGCGGCAATCACTCCTTCGGCGACCCCACCCGTCCGCCGCGTCTCGTCGGCCACGAGCACGCGGCCGGTTGCGGTGGCCTCACGTACGAGGTCGTCGAGCGGCAACGGCGCCAGCCAGCGCAGGTCGACCACACGCGTTGCAATTCCCTGCGCCTCGAGGCGGCGGGCGGCGCGCAACGACAGGTAGAGGCCGTTGGCCCAGGTGAGGATCGTCAACGCTTCGCCTTCCCCGTAGGTCCGCGCGGAACCGAGCGGAACATGCCCGTCGGCCGGCGCCGCAAGCCAGAGCTCGTCGCCCTCCTCGTGCAGGTCGCGCGTGTGGTAGAGCGCGATCGGCTCGAGAAAGATGCACACGCTGCCGTCGAGCTTGGCTGCCGCGACGCACGTGGAGAGCATCGCGGCCGCATCGTCGGGCCGCCCCGGCGACGCGACCACGATGCCGGGCACGTCGCGCAGCACGCCGACGGCGTCGTCGTTGTGGAAGTGCCCGCCGAAGCCCTTCTGGTAGCCGTAGCCCGCAATCCGCACCACCATCCCGTTTCGGTACTGCCCCTGCGAGAAGAACTGGAGGGTCGCCGCCTCCCCGCGCAACTGATCCTCGGCGTTGTGGAGGTAGGCCAGATACTGGATCTCCGGCACCGGAACGAAGCCGCTGACCGCGGCGCCGAGCGCGAGCCCGAGAATCGACGTCTCATCGAGCAGCGTGTTGAAGACACGGCCTGCTCCGAAGCGGGCGTGCAGGCCACGTGTCACCCCGTAGACACCGCCCTTGGCGGCAACGTCCTCGCCGAACACGAGGAGCTCCGGGTTCCGCTCGAGCCCGTCGGCGAGCGCCAGGTTGATCGACTGGGCGAGCGTCAGGGGCGCGCCGGCCTGCCAGTCGGTCGTGACGGCTGCGCGGACGAGCGCCGGTGAGCGCGGCGCGAGCGGCCGCATCACCTCCTCGGCGGATTCGAGCTGCGGCCGGCCCGCGGCTGCCAGCGCCTGAGCCCGAACACGCTCCCGCGTTTCGAGGTAGTCGGCCGCAAGGCCGGCTCCCGAGCCGGCGCCGGCCGCGACGAGCCACCGGGCGGTCGCGAGCAGTGGATCCCGTTGCCGGTCGGCCCGTAGCTCGGCGGGCGAGCGGTAGGCCGATTCGACGTCGGCGCCGGCGTGGCCCAGGTACCGGACTGTGCGCAGGTGGAGGATCGCCGGACGCCGGGTCCGTCGCACCCAGTCCGCCAGCTCCACCGCAGTCTCGAGCACGAGCTCCGAGTCGTCGCCGTCCGCGAACTCGTAGCGGAGCTGCGGCCGTGCGCGGAGAGCGCCCCCGGTCCAGCCCGCGGGCGTCGGCACGCTGATCCCGAGCCCGTTGTCCTCGCAGACGAACAGGATCGGCACCGGGAGCTGCTGGAAGGCGACGTTTGCGGCGGTGTTCAGGGCGGCCTGCGCCGTCGCGTGGTTGAGCGAGGCGTCGCCGAAGCTGCAGACGACCACCGCATCGGACGGCCAGGGAGAAGGCACCCGCAGCTTGCGTGCGCGGTCGATCGCGATCGCCACGCCGACGGCACGCGGGAGATGAGATGCGATCGTCGAGGTCTGCGGGATCACGGCGATCCCGTGGTGACCGAACACCTTGTGCCGGCCGCCGGCGATCGGCTCGTCGATCGACGCAGTAACTCCGGCGAGGATGTCGGGCACCCCGTCGCGCCCTGCTTGCGCGGCGCGCGCGAGGTAGAAGGCGCCCGAGCGGTAATGGAGCAGCGCAGGATCGGTCGGACGCAGCGCGAGCGCGACCGCCGCGTTGCTCTCGTGGCCGGCCGAGGAGATCGAGTAGAAGCTCCGACCGACCCCCTGCAACCAGCGGGCGGCCAGGTCGCAGTTTCGGCTCTCGACCTGCGCGCGCCAGAGCCCCGCCGCCACCGGAGCAGTCGTCGTGGCGCCGCCGGCTTCGGGCAGCCGCGCGAGCGCGTCGAGGAGCTCGGAGTCGAGCGGATCGAGCTCGCTGCTCAGCGTCGGAGGTTGCTCGCCGATCGAGGTCAAGTGGCCCCGGGTGGAATCGAACCACCGCACGGAGCTTCGAAGGCTCCCGCTCTGTCCGCTGAGCTACGGGGCCGTGCGTGCCAAGCGTACTACGACCCTCACATCCTTCGAGGGTGGCGAACGGGACTCGAACCCGCGACCACCGGGACCACAACCCGGGGCTCTACCAACTGAGCTACCGCCACCGTGCGGCGCCCATCGTATCGGTGCCCGCCTGTCGAAGCGGGCGAAGACACCCTGGATCGAGGTCAGTCGCCGAGGCCGGGCGATCCCGACTGCTTTCTACGGGTGGTGGATCCAGCGGGCGACCCCGCCGTGGTGGGAGCACGTTCCGGAGGCGTGCTGCGAGAAGCTGTAGCTGCTGTCGCGACACTTGGCGGTCGCACCGGCCGGCGTGCTCGTCGCCTTCACGGGACGGCGAACGCAGTGATCGCTGACGTTCTTGTAGTAGCCGCTTCGACAGGCTGGAGCGACCTCCGCCACGCGCGCAGTCGCCCAGGCCGTGTGCTGCGCTGGGACGGCCTGGGCGTCCGCGCTCGCGAGGCTCGCGAGCGCGACGAACGCCGAGACAAGCAACAGTGCCGCCGTTCTCCGCATCGGCCCATCGTTGTCCTTTTCGGACAGGCTGTCCAGCAACGGCCGCAACGAGACCCATGCGCCCGGGAGGATTCGAACCTCCGACCAACGGCTTAGAAGGCCGTCGCTCTGTCCACTGAGCTACGGGCGCGCGCCGGAAGGGTACTCGCGTTTCCGCACGCCAAAATCCGTCGCGACGATGGTGACCGGACGGCTGCCGTAGATCCCGGGCGCGGCCGCGACGTGAACGCTCGCGATCCCGATCTCGCGCCATCTCGGCGCGAGGATGTTCGCCCGGTGCTCCGGGGATTGCATCCAGAGCCGCAGCGCCCCGGCCGCGTCGACATCCGGCGACGACCAGAGCAGGTTCTCGCCCACCGACCAGTAGGAGTAGTGGGCCTGCGTGTACCAGCGGCCGATCCGCCGCCAGAACGACGTCCCGTCGACAGAGTTGTGGGCGAAATAGCCGTCGGTCGCCATCTCCTGCACGTGCTGCGCGGCTGCGGCGGCGAGCCGGGCGTTGGCCGTCAGCGGGACAAGGCCGTGGGTGCGCCGGATCGCGTTCAGCTGGGTGAGCACGCCCGACTCGAGGGACGTCTGCGCCGGCGCGCCGGGAGCCGAGACCGCAAGGGCCGGCAGCGCCAGGGCCGCCACGCAGACGACGAGCACCGCTGTCACAAGGCCCTGCGCTTCATCACGGCAGCGTCGCCCACCTCTGGCAAGACGGCATGGGCCGCTCGATGCATCCTCCAGCGGTCTTCGACCCAGGACCGGCCACGCCGGAGACCTAGCTCGGCTGGAGGGCGGGCTGCGACTCCTCGGGCGGATCGGCATCGGGAGCACGGCCCCGCCGGGACGCGAGCTGGTCGCGTACCAGCACCTGGATCGCGCCGGCGACCGGAATCGCCGCAAGCGCTCCGACGATGCCGGCGAGCTCCGCACCGACGAGCACCGAGATCAGCACCGCGAGCGGCGACAGCTGCACGGTGCGCCCGTAG
>Ga0157369_10004551_pt1 | contig 16308 bp, 14 predicted proteins | sample C25metaG_FD_113461 | JGI IMG/M metagenome (GOLD analysis project Ga0157369, IMG submission 113461) | Corn rhizosphere microbial communities from Kellogg Biological Station, Michigan, USA - C2-5 metaG | ecosystem: Host-associated > Plants > Roots > Rhizosphere > Soil | place: USA: Michigan... | reverse complement strand
TGATCCTTGCTGCCCGGATCCTCAGAGTACTTCTTGGCGAGCTCGGCGAAGTTACCGCCTGCCTGAAGCTGCTTGAGGATGTCCTGCGCTTTGCTCTTGGCGGTGTTGTCGGTCTGAGCATAGGCGCCGGCGCGGGAGGTGATCAGAATGTGGCGGGTCTTCACCTGTTCGTCAGTCTTATACGCAGCGAGGTGTGCGTTGTAGTAGGCCTGGACTTCGGCATCCGTTACCTGCGGTTTGCCGCCGGGAAGGTTCGCGGCGGTGAAGGCCGCGTACTGAATCTTCCGAGTCTCAGGGATAGCGTTTGCGTAGCGGGTGGCGTTCTGTTTGAAGAAGGTCTGTAACTCAGCATCGCTGGGGTTGATCGTCTTTTTGACGTCCTCGGCGGAAACGACTGCGTAGTCAAATTTAACCTTCGTGCCGGCTTGGAGGTAGGCCTCGCGGACAGCATTGTCCGGCACTGTGACGGCGCCTGTCACCAGCGCTTGCAGCCGCTGGAGCTCGAGGTCTTGCTTCAGCTGCTTCTCGAAATCTGTGCGGGACAGCTGCGGATCGATCATTTGGTTGATGAAGTTTATGTAGCCGTCATCGCCAATGTACTGACCATTTGGGAAAAGGTAGGGAGCGAACGGCCCCGTGCGAAGAAAGTTACGAAGGTCTTCGTCTGAGACCTGGAGATGTAGGCGGTCCGCCTCCTGTTTCAGGATAGCTTGCTCTATAGCGATGGTGCCGGCTCGTTGAAGGACCATGGGCATGAGCTGCTGCGCCATTGAATCAGGGATGCGCTGCTGGGTCAGCATGCGGCGGGCGGTACGGTTGACCTGGTCAGTCTGGACGCTGGTATCTGGGCCAAAGATGCGGCCCCACACTCCGGGCGGGTGCACAGTGGCGTAGACGCCGGAGGTATCCTGGGTGGTTCCGTTGGACAGTAGTCCGGGAATGAGGTAAACAACCATCGACACAATGGCCGCCCCGATGATAACCCCGAACAGAATCTTGGTTGCTTTCGTGTCCTGCTGAAGAATCCGAATCATTCTTGAATGCCGACCCTGAGTTCGCGCTGGGATACCTGAAGCGTGGTGAGAATGGAACGGGCGATGCCGATCCAGACCGCTGAAACCTGCTAGGTCCCGTTCGAAACTACCCCTCTGCCTTTGATTTTGCGCGACTCGACAAAGCGCTTTGCGCGCGCCGAGGCAACCGCAAGGCGAGACTTAAGTATAAATCAGTGCGATGGCCGGGCAGACGGCGTTTACTGAGAGCTATTCGGACAAAATCTTGAATGGAAAAGGCCGTCGGAGCGGCCTTTTCTGACTCGTCGGTGCCTTGCTTAGTAAGGATACCGATAATACGCACGCGGGTAGTAATAGTAGTACGGATAATACGGCCGGTAATAACCTCGCTGAACGTAGACGGGGTAGGGATAACGGCGCTGAAGTTGCGGAGCCGCTCCACGGACTGGGCCGACCGCCTGCGCCAGACGTTCCATCTCCATCTGGGAGACTGTGGCTACCGTGACAGGCTGAGCGAGGTGAAAGGTCAGCAGGCCCTCCGCCGGAATATAGACCTGTCCGCTGCCAGATGCGGCAGAGGAGCCAATGCCGAGAGCTGCGCCGACTCCAGCACCGACCGCGGCGCCGGGACCGCCGCCAGCAGCGGCGCCAACGATGCCGCCTACGCCGGCACCGATAGCGGTTCGGTCAACCGTTTCGGCGGTTTTGTCACTGCCGTTGTGGGCCCAGATATCGGAGGCGAGGGGATAGACGTTACCGCCGAGAGTGACGGAGGTGAGCTGTAGCGAGAGTTGCCCGCGCCCCTTCAGAGCTCCCGAGGCCTGGGCATCCACCACGGTTCCTTCCACTGCTGCTCCGCGTGGGATTGCAACGGCGCCATCGGCTACAACGTCATTGACGGCTACGCCATCGAAGCGCTGTCCGGGCTGGACTCGAGCGCTGTCCAGCGGCTGGTTGATCCGGACACGGAGGAGTGCGCCACTAGGGATAGTGACCGTTATGTTTGCTTGCTGGCCACCGTAAGGAGCCTGCTGTTGCGGAGGGTAATACGGCTGCTGATTTTGGCCATAGCTTGGTGGGGGCCCGTACGGTTGCTGATTTCCATACGGCTGGCCATAACCCGGGGGCGTAGCTCCGTATGGCTGTTGCTGCTGGGGATATCCGTATGGCTGCTGTTGTGGGGGGTAGCCATATCCTTGTTGGCCGTAACCTTGCTGGCCGTAACTGGGTTGACCATACACAGATGGGGGCGGCTGCTGCTGCCGATTGTCGTACGGCTGTTGAGGATACTCGGGCGCTCCCGGATAATTCGGAAGAGGGGACTGGTTAGCGTACGGCTGATTCTGAGCATCGGCTGGCGGCGGCGCGCTTTGCGGCTGCTGCGCGTTGTCGGGTACCTCTGGTGGCACAGGGGTCCGGTCCGGGGAGGTCTGAGAGTTGCTGGCCTGGGTCGCGAGAGTCATCTCGTCCACGACCTTCTGCACCCCTGAGGTTCGCGCGACGATGTTCTCCGCCTCCGTGCGCATAGCTTCGCTTTGTACGGATCCGCTGAGAGTGACGACCCCATAAACCGTTGTGGTGGTGATGGGCTGGTTGGCAAGGTCGGAAGCGCCGGCAAGAGCCTTGAGGACGTTGGCCTCGACCTGCGCATCAGAGATCTTAGTCGTCTGAACGTCTGTTTTTTGGCTCTGCGGCTCGGATGCGGATTCGGTGGCCTGTCCTGCGGCCAAGGCGCTCCAGCCCAACGCGCCAACCAGGGCCGCTACGGGAAAAGCTAGACCCTTTTGGGAAAAATTGCGGTACATGACGAACCCTCCGAATCTGTGGGACGTAGATTCACAATCGCCCGTACCGGTGCAGACTCAGATTTGTGCAGAAAGTTCCGGTAAGCCTGCAGAAACTTACGATTGAGAAGAGCCGATATCTGCAGTGACACGTACGAGGAAACGCTCGATCATGAGTGTCTCCAGCGAGAGACGAGCGTCGTTTGACCCTGCCTCCAGTGCTACGTATACTTTGAGTGCGGGGTGGAGCAGCCCGGTAGCTCGTTGGGCTCATAACCCAAAGGTCGCGGGTTCAAATCCCGCCCCCGCAACCATTTAGAAGTTTTCTGACATAGAAAACCGAAGATAGCCAGCAAACTCACGCGTTGGGTTGCTGGCTATTCGCTTTTTGCGGTCGACATCCGTGGTCGCCGCTGCGCACTCCGATGGGCGGGTTCGATTTGGCGTTCGTGTGGGGACTCAGGAACTCAGTTAGCGAGGGCGTTCAGGAGCGGATTGACGATCAGGCTGGGGAAGAAGCCGAGGAGAACGACGATCCCGGCCAGAATGACTGCGACCAGACGGGTGAGGCCCAGGCCGGAGTGGGGGGCTCGTGGAGAATCGAGGTCTACCACTGCAACGGCTCTCTCTCCACTTTCCGGAATTGCAAGTTGACCGGAGTAGCCGCCGTCTCCCGGTGCGGCCGCTCTTGGGAGCGTGACGTAGATATTTTTAAGGACGCGGAGGTAGTAGTACAGCGAGACCGCTGAGGTGGAGATGGCCAGGATGACCAACCAGAGGAGCGGCATGGATCCAGGTGTGGACTGTAGAACGGCTACGAACAGATAGAACTTGCCGAAGAATCCCGCAAGCGGCGGAATTCCTGCGAGAGAAAGTAAGAAAAGACACAGACAAAAGCTGAGCACGGGCTCGCGTCGGGAGATGCCTGCAAGCTCAGGAAGAAAGTCGGAACCCGTCTGGACTTCCATGACCCCGAGCACAGCGAAGGCTCCGATTGTCGCCACAGAGTAGGTGATGACGTAGTAGACCAGCGAGGCGAGGCTCTGCTGGTTGTGCGCAACTAACGCCAGCAGCATATATCCAGCATGTGCGACGGCAGAGTAGGCGAGCAACCGGCGAACGCTGCGCTGTCGGATGGCCACAAGATTGCCAAGCAGCATAGAGACCGTCGCAACGATGGCTATAACAGGAACCCAACCACGGACGAAGTGGCCGAGGTTAGCGGTGCCCTGGGTTCCGGCAAGGCCGATGGTGGCGAGTTGAAAGAACACAATAAAGCTCGCTACCTTCGAGCCGGACGCGATAAATGCGGCTGAGGGTATGGGCGCGGCCTGGTAGACATCTGGCGCCCAGAAGTGGAACGGTGCAGCTGCGACTTTGAAGCCAAGGCCTACGGTCACCGAAACGATCGAGATGATGAGCAGCGGGCTCACGACGTGGATGGCGGTGGCGATCTCGGGTAGCGATGTGGAGTTGGAGAGACCGTACAGGATGGAGAGGCCGTAGAGGAGGAAGGCGGCAGACATTCCACCAAAGAGGAAGTACTTGAGTGCAGCCTCCCAGGAGAAGCGACTCTGTTTGTTGAACGCGGAGAGGATGTACAGCGAGAGGCTGAGCAGCTCGATTGAGATGAATATGACAAGCAGATCGTGGGTGGCGACGAGGAAGAGCATACCCGCTGTTGCGAGGAGGACGAGAAGGACATACTCGGCTACATGGCGAGTGAAGCTGCTGCCGACAGCCAGGAGCAGTGTGGCGATTGTGAGCGTCAGAATCGCGATCTGGACGATCCGAACAAAGGGAGCGCCCATCAGGACGCCATCGAACAGGTTCGCCTGGCCATGTGTAATCGCAATCTGCGTGATGGCCAGTGCGCAGCCGAGCGAGCCAAGGACACTTGCCGTGGTGAAGCGAGTCGCGGTGGATGCGCGGCGGAGGGCCACGAAGTCGACCGCCATCAGGAGGAGAGCGGTGACGACGAGGATGATCTGCGGAATAGCCAAAGAGAGGAGCTCGCGGTAATCGATCACTGCCAGCCTCCGTGCCGCAGTCCGGCAAAGAGCGGAGAATTGAGTGCGGGCTGGATAATGTTCAGAACCATCTGTGGGTAGAGCCCGACAGCAACCGATGATGCGATGAGAAGGAAGGCGGCCAGCTTTTCCGGAAGGCTTATCGGCTGAAGAGAATGGGGAGGTGGTGCTTCGCGATCCGGTTCGGCAAAGAAGGCCTTCTGCATGGCCCGCCAGACGTAGACGATGCCGATGAGGATTCCGAACCCGACGCAGAGCGCGAGGGCAGGGAAGGCACCCCAGGCGCCGAGAACGATCATGAGCTCTGCCACGAATCCGGAGAAGCCGGGAAGTCCCATGCCCGCCATTCCGGCGAGTATGAAAGTCACAGCTGCGAAGGGTAGAAGGCGAGAGAGGTTCATGGGCCCGAGGGCGTTCAGCTCACGAGTGTGGGTACGCGCGTACACCATTCGGCCGACAACGGCGAAGAGCAGCCCCGCTATCAGACCATGGGAGATCATCTGGATGATCGCGCCGGACACGCCGATGAGGTTGATTGTCATAAGCCCGAGCAGGATGAAGCCCATGTGGCTCACTGAGGAGTAGCCGATGACGAATTTGAAATCGCGTTGAACTAAGGCCACGAGCGCCCCGTAGATGATACCGACCACGGCGAGGACGGCAAAAACCTCGCGCCATGAGGCAAAGCCGAGAACGTGATGGGACCACGGCTGAAGACCAAGCGGGAATAGAGTCATGGCGACACGGAGACATCCGTAAGCGCCAAGCTTCATAACAACTCCGGCAAGCAGCATGGAGGCCGCGGTGGGAGCGGCGACGTGGCCTGTTGGTGCCCATGTGTGAAAAGGCCATAATCCGGCGAGGATGGCGAAGCCGATGAAGACGACGGGGAAGGCGACGAGCTGGAAAGCCGCAGTGAAGTGGGAACCGGCCAGGTAGTCGAGTGACATTGACTGCGAGCCAGCGGCGACGAAGGCCGCGATGAGGCCGACGAGGACCATCGCGGAACCGACGAAAGAGTAAATGGCAAGTTTCATTGCGCCGTACTCCCGGCGCGTGGATCCCCAATTGGCAATTAGGAAATACTTGGGGATGATGACGATCTCGTAGAAAACGAACAGAAGGAACAGGTCGTACGAAAGAAATACACCATAGACCGCGCCGATAAGGAGGAGATAAAAGGCGAAGAATTGATTGGTCCGGTCGTCAATGTCCCAGGAGAACAGGACGCCGGCGACGGCGACAATACCGGTGAGAAGTACGAGCGACAGGCTGATCCCGTCTGCTGCCAAGTGATAGTGGATACCGAGTGCAGGGATCCAATCGATGTCAGTTACGGTGAAGAACTCGCCGGTACGGTGGCGGAGGAACGCTGAAAGAGCGATGCCGAAGCCCGCCGTAGCAGTAAATAGGGCAAGACAACGGACTCCGGTCTTGGCAGCCCGGTTGGGCAGCAGGAGCATGGCCCCTGCGCCGAGAAATGAGATGTAGATCGTCCAAGCGAGCATACGTGGCAAGTCAGGTACAGCCGAATCAGAACCTCAGCTGGTGCATGTAGGCGATAACCGTGCGGTTTAGGGCGCTGAGCACCAGTTGTGGGTAGATTCCGAGGATAAACATAAGAGTGATGGCGGGGGCTAGGGCACAGCGTTCTGCGCCTGTGAGGTCGAAGAAGTTGGCGCGGTTCGCGTGAAGGGGGCCGGTGAAGACCTGCTGGATGACGCCGAGTATGAATACGGCCGTGATGAGCAGGCCGAGCACAGATATAGAAGTCGCCCAGGGTACGAGCGGGAACGTTCCTTTGAAAATAAGGAACTCGGCCGGGAAGCCGTTGAGCCCTGGCAGTCCCAAAGAGGAAAAAAGAGCGATGCCCATGAGTCCTGCGAAAACAGGTGCGAGTCGGCGGAGGCCGCCGAAATCACTGAGGAATCGATCCCCGTTCGCACGGAACTCGAGGAGGGAGATGAACCAGAAGATGGTAGCTGCCGTAAGTGCGTGACTAAGGAGCTGGAGGAGGATGCCGGAAAGGGCGGCGTATTGTTCCGGCAGGAGCGCGGGGTTCGAGGTACGGACGAGCGCAAAGCCTGCGAGCAGGCAGTAACCGAGGTGATTGATAGAAGAGTAGGCGAAGATCCGCTTGATGTCCTTCTGCGCAAACGCCGCAAAAACGGAGAGGACAATGGTGGCAACGCTGAGCCAAAGCAGAGGCGTGATGAGCTGGCGAATCTGCGGGGCGAAGATGGGCAGAAGGATGCGCAGGAATCCATAAACGCCCATCTTAGACATGGCGCCGGTCAGGATAGCGGTAACGCCACTCGGGGCTTCGGTATAGGTGGCGGGCAGCCAGGTGTGAAAGGGGATCAACGGAACCTTCACGGCGAATCCGAGGAAGGTTCCGGCGAAGATGAGAAGCGCGAGATGCCCGGGCGTGAGATACGGCCAGCCCAGATTGGCTGCGACCGCTGGAAGAAAACCCGCACCGCGACCGGCGAGTTCGGTGAAATCAAAGGAGCCGGTCGCAACATAGATCGCCAGGAAGCTGAGGAGCATGGTAACGGAGCCGACCATGGTGTAGACGAGGAATTGTGTAGCGGCGCGACCGGCTCGCTTGCCTCCCCAGAGGCGGATGAGAAAGAAGGCGGGAATGAGGCTGAGCTCCCAGAAGATGAACCAGTGGAAGAAGTTCAGCGCAGTGAAAGTACCGAACATTGTGGCCTGGAGAAGAAATATCAGAGCGAAATAGAGCGAAGGCCGGCGCTCAGTGCGCCAGGATGCCGCTATTCCAATCGGAATGACAATTGCCGTGAGAAGCAGCATCACCAAGCTGATCCCATCAATTGCCAGGCGATACTCAACATGAAGAGCTGTGATCCAGGCGTGCCGCTCTTCGAACTGAAATGTTCCGCAAGTGCTGTCGAAACGGAGCCAGAGCAGAAGTGTGTAGGCGAGGATTAAAAGGCTGAGTGTCCCTGCGGTAACGCGTGGAAGCGTGGCGTTCGCCCGCGGGAGCAGAAGCATGAGAACGGCTGCTCCTACGGGTAGGAGGCTAAGGATTGTGAGCGCGGGAAAGCTCATCGCGCAGCTCCCCACAGCAGAAAAATGGTAAGAGCTACAAGAGCAAGCCCAATGAATCGAAGGTAAGTTTGAACTCGGCCCCCTTGCAGGGACGCGAGGACCCGTCCACCAATTGAGAGAGAACGCCATCCCGTGTCGAAGCCGAAGTTGACGATGTAGTTGTCAACGAAGCTGTCGATCCACGCCAAGGTGAGCACACCGAAAGAAATGCCCTGAACGATTCCGTTGAAGAGAAATCGATCGAAGATGTCAGCGAGGCGAGCACTCCACCGAGTAAGACGGACAAACGTTGCAGCGTAGATGAGATCCACGTAGTAGGCATGGTTGAGCAGCCGAAAAGTCTGCGGCTGAAGCTGGCTTAGGATGTCGGGCGTTTCCGTTGCAGAGATCGGCTTGCGGCCGTACAGCCGCCACCCTAGAAAAATTCCAAAGAGTGCGATCGCTGAGGATGTGACCATGATCGTTGCTACTCCGGGCACGTGTTCGGCGATCACTGAGCGCTCACCGTTCAGGAAGGACTGAAACCAGGGCCAGGCGGGCGTGCCCAACAAGCCCAACAGAATCGCGCAGACTGCGAGGATGCTGAGCGGAGCGGTCATGACCGAAGGGCTCTCGTGTGGATGGCCAGCGCCGTGGTGCTGAGTGTCCTCCGAGTGAGGCTCGGCGTGCGATACGGGCCCGTGTGTGGGAAGGCGCAGGGTTCCGAAAAAGACGTAGCAGACCTGGCGGGCCATGTAGAAAGCGGTGAGAAAGGCACCGAATGTCGCCATGTAGAGGGCGCTTGTGAGACGGACCAGTTGTGGGCGGCGTGGAGGATAGCGTCCTTCGACCAGAAGCCGGAGAAGACGAGAGGAAAGCCCGAGAGTGCGAGCATGCCGACGCCGTAGGTCGCGAACGTGATGGGCATGTATCTGCGGAGGCCGCCCATGCGGCGGATGTCCTGCTCGCCCGAGCAGCCGTGGATCACGGAGCCTGCGCCGAGGAACAGGAGGGCTTTGAAAAAGGCATGGGTGATGAGGTGAAACATGCCGACTGCGGGGCCGCCCACTCCAAGACCGATCATCATGTAGCCGAGTTGGGAGACAGTGGAGTAGGCGAGTATGCGCTTTATATCCCATTGCGCTATGGCGACGGTTGCACCGAAGAGAGCGGTGATGGCTCCAACCCAGGTAACGACCTGCAGCGCGATGCTCGGGGTGACAAGGGCCGCGGAATGGGCGGACATGAGCGGGTAGACCCGGGCGATGAGAAAGACGCCCGCAGCTACCATGGTCGCCGCGTGTATCAGTGCTGAAACGGGCGTCGGACCCTCCATTGCGTCCGGTAGCCACACATGCAAGGGAACCTGGCCGGATTTGCCGGCGGCTCCACAAAAAATCAGGAGTCCGATTGCCGAAGAAAGACTTAGGCCATAGACGGTAGTCTGCGCAACAAGATGCCCTATTGCGGCAGGTTCAAGCGCGCCCGCGCCGGTGTCGTAGAAAAGCAGCGTATGGGCCTGAGCGTAGAGCCACACCATGCCGATGAGAAATCCGAGGTCACCGATGCGGGTAGTGATGAATGCTTTCTTTGCGGCTGCGGCAGCGCGCGGATTCTGGTACCAGAAGCCGATCAAAAGGTACGAAGTGAGGCCGACGATCTCCCAGCACATGAAGAGCAGAAGCAGGGAGTTGGAGATGACGACGCCGAGCATGCCTCCGGCGAAGAGGGCTAAGAAGCAAAAGAAGCGAGTGAAGTTCTCATCGTGCTCCATATAGCCGGTGCTGTAGATGAAGATGAGCAGGCCGACGAAGGTCACCATGACCAGCATGACGGCGGTAAGCGGATCCAAGAGCCAGCCGAGCGCAATGGACTTATCGCCGAACTGCAGCCAGGAAAAGTTGAAAATCTGGGCCACTGGATTGCGTAACGCATTTGCGAAGGCGTAGGCGGCGAGCAGAAAGCTCATGCCTATGGAGCCGATTGCCAGACCGGCGGCGGGTTTTCTGCTTCGCTGCGGAAGCAGAGCGCTGACGCCGGCCGCCAGGATGGGCATGGCAGGCATCAGCCAGAGATAGCGAACAATCCAGTTCATCGTTTTACGTACACGGCCAGGGGTCTGGTTCAGCCTTTCAATGAGTTCATCGCGTCAAGATCAGTGGTGCGTGAGTGTCGGTAAGCGGCCAGAATGATAGCAAGACCTACGGCGGCCTCGGCTGCGGCCACCGCTATGGAGAACACGGCAAACATGACGCCAGTGATCCGCGGAGTAGCAGCGCCGTAGTGCCAGAAGGCGATGAAGTTGATGTTTGCCGCATTCAGCATGAGCTCGATGCCAATGAGGACAAGGATTGCGTTCCGACGGGTGAGCGCTCCCGCGAGGCCAATGGCGAAGAGCAGAGCAGAGAGAAGAAGACACGCCTGAAGGCCGTTCATTCGGCGTCCTCTTTCCGATCCATGGCGATGACGACAGCTCCGATGAGGGCCGCGGTTAGGAGTAGGCCGACGATCTCGAGCGGCAGGACGTACTCGTGCATGAGAGAGCCGCCGATCTGCTGAACCGATACGCTTGTGTTTTGCACGGCGGGGCCGTTTCCAGGCTGCGACAGGATTGCCCAGCCCAGGACTGCAAAGACAGCTGATGCAGTAAACAGGCCGACCGAAGCGTTCCGAGAGAAGATTCCGGCAACTGGAATGCGGCGACTCTGAGTCATCATGATCGCAAACACGGCAAGTATGGCGACGGCGCCGACGTAGACCATGATCTGTGTGAATCCGACAAATTGGGCGCCGAGCTTAAGATAAAGAGCGGCAATACCGGCAAAGCTGACGGTGAGGGCAAGGATGCAATGGATGGGATTGCGCAACACCATCGCGGCTGCCGTGCCGCCCGCGACCATGATCGCGATAATGAGAAAAGAAATCATCAGTGATTTCGGCCTTTGCGTCGAGCCGATATGTGCGGCCATCCTACATTCAGCACAGCGTACACCTCATAAGTTTGTGCCATGGGCACAGCTCAACATCATTCCGCGAACGAATAGGTTCGCAGTTGCAACTTTTTCTTACGCTTAAGCAGCGCGCTCAGCACCACGCATGGAACGATCACAAGGGTAGCGCAGGCGATCCAGCGCACAAAACCACTTGCCATGAAGTGCCAGACTCCGGCGACAAACATATTAATGAGTGCCATAGGAAGGATGAACTCCCAAGCAAAGCTCATGAGCTGGTCCATGCGGAGCCGCGGGAGCGTGCCGCGAATCCAGATAAAGATGCAGATCAGCACGAGCAACTTGGCGAAGAACCAGATCCAGGAAGGAATAAATGTGAGAACCGATAGCGGCGCGGACCAGCCGCCGAGGAATAGAGTGATCGCGATGCCGCTGGTCGCGAACATTCCGAGATATTCGCCGAGGAAAAAGAGAGCGAATTTAAAGCCGGAGTACTCGATGTAATAGCCCGCAATGATCTCGGACTCGCCTTCTGGAAGGTCAAAGGGCGACCGATTGGATTCGGCGGTAGCAGCAATCATGAACAAGATAAAACCCAGAATCCCCCATGGTGTGAAGACGTACCAATGAGGAAGAAGGCCGGTGTAACCCGCCTGGCGCTCCACGATTTCAACAGTCGACAGGGTGCCGGACTGCATGATCACGGCAACGGTGGCGAGCACGAGTGGAACCTCGTAGCTGATCATCTGTGCGATAGCGCGCATGGCTCCGAGTAGCGAGTACTTGCTGCGGCTGGACCACCCAGCCATGAAGACCGCGAGCTCGACTACCGAACCGACGGCAAAAAAGAAGAGGACTCCTGCGTCGAGATTGACCAGCACCATATTCCGACCCACCGGCAGGACAGCATAGGCGAGGAATGCGGCGGCGACGAGGAGTAGGGGCGCGAGGAAATGGACGACATGATCCGCTGTGAGGGGAACGATGTCTTCTTTGGTGAGGGATTTGATACCGTCAGCGATGGGCTGCCAGAGGCCCATGGGTCCAGTTCGGTTGGGACCGAGACGGTTCTGCATTCGGCCGAGACCTTTGCGCTCCAACCACGTTGTTATGGCAAAAAGAAGCGGGAACGCGACCATGATCGGGATGACGGAGAGGACGGCGGAGACAATCGGTTTAGCCGCGATAGGTACGTATTCGAGCAGCCAGTGCTTGCCCAGGACGAAGATCTGATCCACCGTTTGCGTCATAGGCCATCACCGCCCGAAAGAGGAGGTTCGGTGATGGATTCCACGGCTGAATCGGGCGACGCCTTCACTGCTCGCGACTCCGCCGAAACCTTAGCCGCCGCTGTTTTCGCTGCTGCTGCAGCGGTGGCTGCGGCCTTAGCGGCCGCAGACTCGCGCTCGGCTGCGAGCGCCGCATCTACGGCAGATGCCTCAGTAGGGTGGATCTGGTGATAGTAATCGTTGGATTTCGCGAGCTGATGCTTGTTGAACAGTAGAGCGGCAAAACGGTCTTCCGTGGGATAGTCGTACTCCACATCCATCTTAATGGCGTCGAACGGGCAGACCTCGACACAGATCTGGCAACTCATACAGACGGAGACGTCTATGTCAAACACGACAGGGTAGAACTGCGGCTTACCGACCGCGTCAGGTTTCTTGTCTTTGGACTTCTCGATAAAGATGCACTTAGGCGGACATTCCTTCTCGCATATGTGACAGGAGACGCAACGAAGTCCGGCCTCGGAATCCGCTCCATCAAAGACAAGAAACGGGAAATTACGGAATGCCTCATTCTGCGGGAGCCGTTCCTCGGGGTACTGGACCGTAGTGAGCCGTTCTTTGGTTAGATAGCTGCCGAAGAAGTTGCGGGCGGTCTCAGCCAGTCCTTTGATGATGCCTTCACCCAACAATGGTGAGTCCTCCCTGGTCGGCCATCAGCGGTCTACCTCGCCCATGACGATATCGACACTACCCAGAACCGCAATTACATCAGCCACATTATGGCCGAGGCAAAGATCCTCGAGAACTGTAAGGTTGATCAGGCTGGGCGGACGCACTCGATACCGATAGGGAATACCCGATCCGTCGCTGATTAGATAGAAGCCGAGTTCCCCCTTGGGAGATTCGATACGTCCATAGGCCTCGCCTGGCTTGGGGCGAAAAAGACGGGCTTTCACCGCCGGGTTCTGGATCGGACCGTCCGGGATGTCGCGCATAGCTTGATCAAGGATTTTGACCGATTCGCGCATTTCCAGAAAGCGGATCATGTAGCGGTCGTAGACATCCCCATGGCTTCCCAGGGGCACGCGAAAGCTGAAGCGGTTGTAGATGCTGTAGCCGTCCGCCTTACGAATGTCATAGTTGAGCCCGCTGGCGCGCGCCATGGGACCCGAAATAGCGGCACTGATGGCAAGCTCCCGGGAAAGAACTCCGACGCCCTGCGTTCGTTCCATGAGTATCTCGTTGCCTACGAGAAGTCGTTCGAACTCATCGAGAAAACGTGGGAAGTCGGCCAGGAATGCCTTGGCCCGGTTGAGCCAGCCTGGGGGTAGATCGACGCGGCAGCCGCCGAACCGGAGATAGTTGCACATCATGCGAGCACCAGTCAGGGACTCGAACAGATCGAGAACCTTCTCGCGTTCGCGAAATGCATACATCAGGGGAGTGCCGCTGGCGCCCATGTCCTGGAGAAGGAAACCGAGCAGGCACGCATGGTTTTGGAGACGGGTGAGCTCGCCGGTGATAACGCGGATGTACTCGGCCCGCTCCGGAACTTCGATGCTGCCCAGCTTCTCGACGGCAAGAGCGTAGGCCCAGTTGTTTGTAATCGAGCAGATGTAGTCGAGGCGGTCTGTGTATGGCATGTTGCCGAGGTAGGACTCGGACTCGGCAATCTTCTCGTGGTTGCGATGGAGATAGCCAAATACGGGCTTCAGCTTGACCACCTGCTCGCCGTCTAGCACAACGTTCATTCGAAACACACCGTGTGTGGACGGGTGCTGCGGACCCATGGAAAGCTCAAGATACTGCTCGGGGAGATCAGGGCCGGATAGCACCGGAGTGGCGGGGCGCGGCGCAGGCCGCCCTGTGACAGGTGCGCTGCCCGTGATCGGCTCCGAGACCGGTGCGTAGGTTGTGCTCACAAAGCACCTGCTTTGCTTGCATGCTCTTTCGCACGAGCTAATACCTGGTCATGCGCAGTAGGTTCGTATTCGTAGTCGTCGGGCTCCACGTAATCTCGACGCATGGGATAGTCAACGAAAGAGTCCCACATCAGGAGGCGGCGGAGGTCGGGATGTCCATCGAAGTAGATGCCGTACAGGTCATAGACCTCACGCTCCTGGAACTCGGCGCTCCGCCAGACAGTGGTCAGCGACGGCAGGTGCGTACAGGAATCGCGGTCTGCGGTGCGCATCCGGAGGGGTAGAGGCCCGAGTCTGCGTTCGATGGAGTAGAGGTGGTAGACGGCTTCGAGGTAACCCGGGATCTGAACTTTGCGAATCTGATCGACGTCTTTTTCGACGCCCTCGACAATCTGTTTGATCTTTATCTTCTCCGTGAGTTCTCTCGGGGGCCAATCAACTCCGGTTACGTTGGTGCAGAAGTCAAATTCCGCCGCGTCACGGAGGTAGAACGCGACCGCGAGACCATGTTCCGGGTCGACCAAGAGGGAGTGCTGGGCGGAGGGGCCTAGGTTCGGAATGATCTCGAGCCGGCATCCGGGAACAGCAGCTTCGATTTCGAGTTTAAGGGGTTCGAGTTCCATCCGTCCCTGCCTGAGGCGCCGGAGTTATCTGGACGAGCGAAGGAGGCTGCCAGACGCCGGGATTATGCGTGGGTTCGATGTCGTGAGCACCAAAATCAGGAACTACGTACTCTCCGGGAATGGCCTCGTTCAGGTGGCGTGGACGGGCCTCACCAGTCAGCACCTGAGCGTCGATCTTCTTCTGAAGCGCGATAAAAGCATCGATAAGGGCCTCCGGACGCGGCGGACAGCCCGGTATATAGATATCCACCGGGATGAAGCGGTCGATACCCTTTAGAACGTTGTACCCCTGCTTGAACGGTCCCCCGGAGATCGCGCATGCCCCCATGGATATGACGTACTTGGGTTCTGGCATCTGGTTATAAAGACGGACTACCTGAGGAGCCATTTTTTTGGTCACAGTACCGGCAACGATCATCAGATCGGCCTGCCGAGGCGAGGGGCGGAAGACCTCTGCGCCGAAACGTGCCAAGTCATATCGTGCCATGGTCGTTGCGATCATTTCGATCGCGCAGCAGGCAAGGCCGAAATTCAGGGGCCAGAGGGAGCTCTTCCGTCCCCAGTTGTAGAGCTCCTGCAGTGTCGTGGCAAAGATGCCTTGCTTGCTCAGTTCCGCTTTGAGATTCTCATCCACTACTGCAAATCCTTTGCTGCTGAAGAGTTAGAGCCCGTCCAGCACCGCGCCATCGTGCTCTTCGTGCGTTTTACGTCCAAACGAGGACTCTCTTCTGATAAGCCCAGACCAGTCCTTCCACCAGCAGAAGTAGAAAGACCAGCATAGCTATGGACTCGGCAATTGTGAATCCGGTAAACGAAGCAGCGAAGGGCAGGAGGAAGATGGCTTCCACGTCAAACACAAGAAAAATGATGCCATATAAGTAATAGCCTGGTTTGAACTGGATCCAGGCGTCTCCCTCGGCCTCGAGACCGCACTCGTACACGGCGTTCTTACTTTTTCCAGGCTTCTGCGGAGAGAACGTTTTTGCCCAAAACCACGCCAGCAGGAGCGGTGCTAGCGCGAATCCCACGGCCGCTATGAAGAGCACAAAGATAGGAAGGTACAGGGCGCCATTCATAGATGCGATAAATGTAGCAGACCAGAGACTCCTGCTTTTGAGACGTTCTCATAGCCTGCCTATGCAACCTGGGTTACGGCCTTCTGTTGCCGGATGGGGTCCGGCGGAACTCTGGAGGTGTTGGAAAGGTATCCACACTCAAGTGACCCTGGAATACAATTAGAGGCAGGTGGAAATGAACCGAAGACTCCGAGTGCACGCTGGCTTGGCGCAACGGTTCCGCGCCTGAGCCGAAGTGCTTGCTCCACGTGGGTTGATGGGGCCTATTCCTTCGAGCTTCGTGCATAAGTATCCACACATGGAAGGGACGCGTTTCTAGATGACTAGCAGTCAGCTTGTGGCACAGGGCCAGGCGACATCGGAATCTGCAGGTGATGCGAAGCGGGTAGTAAACGATTTTTCAATTCAGGTTGCGACGGTTAATGGTTCTGGATCGCAGTCAGCAAATAGCGTGCTGCTGCGCAGCATTTTCCGGATGGGCATACCAGTTTCCGGTAAGAACCTCTTTCCCTCTAACATAGCCGGACTGCCGACGTGGTACACGATTCGCGCGAGCAGGCACGGGTGGGTTGCTCGTAAGGCGGAGATCGACTTTTTAATTGCGATGAACGCGGAGACAGCGAAGG
>Ga0157369_10004549_pt1 | contig 16311 bp, 18 predicted proteins | sample C25metaG_FD_113461 | JGI IMG/M metagenome (GOLD analysis project Ga0157369, IMG submission 113461) | Corn rhizosphere microbial communities from Kellogg Biological Station, Michigan, USA - C2-5 metaG | ecosystem: Host-associated > Plants > Roots > Rhizosphere > Soil | place: USA: Michigan... | reverse complement strand
TCACTCGCGAAGCTGTCGAAGACCTCGGCCTGAAGGAAGGGATGCGCGCTGCGGCCGTCGTCAAGTCGACGAACGTGATGGTCCAGCTGTGATGCGCCTCCTCGCCGCGGTTCACCTCACCGTCTTCGCGGCTGCATCGCTCACGAACGTCTTCCCGAAGATCGCCGCGAGCGCGAGCTACTCGTTCGGAGGCTCGAATATGCTCGCCGCGCAGATCGAGCAGGGCGCGCCGGCCGACGTCTTCGCATCCGCGGACACGAAGCTCCCGGCGCAGCTGCACGCGAGGGGCTTGTGCGGGACACCTGTCGTCTTCACACGCAACGCGCTCGTCATCGTCGTTCCGCGCTCGAACCCGGCTCGCATACACACCGTCTCCGACCTCACACGCCGCGGCGTGAAGGTCGACGTCGCCGCGGCGGGCGTTCCCGTCGGCGACTACACGACGAAGGTGCTCCACACGCTTCGGCTGCTCACCGCAGTCACGAAGAACATCGTCAGCCGCGAGACCGACGTGCGCTCGGTGCTCTCCAAGGTCGCGCTCGGGGAAGCGGACGCCGGGTTCGTCTACGCGACCGACGCAAAGACGGTGGCAGGGAAAGTCACGCTGATCACGCTGCCGGGGCGCGCGCAGCCGGACGTCCGCTACGCCGCTTGTGTCGTCTCGACAACGCGGCACGGCGGGGCGGCGAAGGCTTTCGTGACCGCTCTCCTCGGCTCGAGCGCGCAGGCAAAGCTACGCGCCGCCGGGTTCCTCTCGCGCCGGTGACCCGGCTCGCCGCCGTGATCGCGGTTGGAGCCGCGAGCTTCGTGGCGCTCGCGTTCCTGCTGCTGCCGATCGTCGCGATCTTCGCGCGGACGTCGCCTGCACATCTCGTGCACCAGCTGTCGAACCCGGTCGTGCGCGACGCGTTCGTCGTCAGCCTGAAGACGAGCGCGGTCGCGCAGGTGCTGATCATCCTCTTCGGCACTCCCGCCGCCTATCTGCTCGCGAGCCGCCGCTTCCCCGGGCACGCACTCGCCGTGACGCTCGTCGAGCTGCCGCTCGTGCTGCCGCCGGCGGTCGCCGGCATCGGCCTGCTCGCGGCGTTCGGCCGCTTCGGCCTGCTCGGCTCGAGCCTGCACACGCTCGGCGTGACGCTGCCGTTCACCCAGGCGGCGGTGACGATCGCCGTCGCGTATGTCGCAAGCCCGCTCTATGTGCGCCAGGCGATCGCCGCGTTCGAAGCGACCGACCCGAGCCTCGCAGCCGCGTCACGCACGCTCGGCGCGGGACCCGTGCGCACCTTCTTCCGCGTCGTGCTCCCGCTCGCGCGCGGCGGCCTGATCGCCGGCCTCGCACTCTCATTCGCGCGCGGGCTCGGCGAGTTCGGCGCGACGATCATGTTTGCCGGCAGCCTGCAGCGCGTCACCCAGACGCTGCCGCTCGCGATCTACGCCGAGTTCGACCAGAACTTCTCCGCCACGCTCGCGATGAGCGGCGTGCTCGTGCTCGTCAGCGTCCTCCTCCTGCTCGCGCTCCGCATCGGGCTTACATGGCAACGCTCCACCTCGACAACGTCACTCTCCCTCTTCGGTCTTTCGCACTCGAACTGACGCTCGCCGTGCGCGGGACCGTCGCGCTCGTCGGACCGTCGGGCGCAGGCAAGACCTCCGTGCTGCACGCGGTCGCCGGGTTGCGGCGGGTCGCGGCGGGGCGCATCGCAGTCGACAACGCCGAATGGACGAACCTGCTGCCCGAGCAGCGCGCCGCCGGGCTCGTCTTCCAGGACTACGCGCTCTTCCCGCACATGACCGTTCGTCAAAACGTGGAGTACGGCGGAGCCGCCGGCGACCTGCTCGAACGCGTCGGCATCGCGCACCTCGCGAACGAGCGCCCGGCGAAGTTGTCAGGCGGCGAACGCCAGCGCGTCGCGCTTGCGCGCGCGCTCGCGCGGCGGCCGGACGTCCTCTTGCTCGACGAGCCGCTCGCCGCCCTCGATGCACACACGCGCAGCCAAGTGCGCGGTGAGCTGCACGAGCTCCTCGGCACGCTCGAGATCCCCGTCCTGCTCGTCACGCACGACTTCGAGGACGCCGCGGCGCTCGCAGCGCAAGTCGGCGTGCTCGTCGAGGGAAAGCTCCGCCAGCTCGGCACGCCCGCGGAGCTCGTCGCCGCTCCGGCCGACGCATTCGTCGCGTCGTTCACCGGCGCGAACGTCCTCGCGGGCTGGGCGGCACCGTCGCGGAACGGCTCGACGCGCGTGCGGCTCGCCGACGGCACGACGATCGCGACAGCGGACCGAGCGCACGGCGAAGTCGCAATCGCGGTGTACCCGTGGGAGATCACCGTCGCGACGAGCCCGCCGCACGACTCGGCACTCAACGTCATCCACGCACCGATCCGCAGCGTCGTGGAGCTCGGCCCGCGCGTGCGCGTCACGCTCGGCCCGGTCAGCGCCGAGGTCACCGCCGAGTCGGTGGCACGGCTCGGCCTGCATCCCGGGCAGGACGCCTACGCTTCGTTCAAGGCCACCGGTACGCGCGTGCTCTAGGCGATCAGCCGCTCGACACCCGTGAGCAGCTCCCAATTCGCGCGAAGCGCATCCCTCGCGCACTCGACCGCACCGGCCGAATCCGTACCCTCGAGGCGGTCCGCTGCTTGCCGCGCGTGCTCGTCGTCGAGCGTCGAATGGACGCGGAAGTACGCCGCCGCGGGCTCGTCGCCCGCGAAGCCGTAGTGCGTGCGCAGGCCGTCGAGCTTCGATCGCGACACCGGCGGCTGCATCGATTCGATCGCGTACAGCACCGCGTTGATCTGGGCAGGCGTCTCGGCCGTGCGCAGCGCGTCGACGAACGCCTGCGTCTCCGTCGTGGGCTCGTCGCGCGCGCCGCCGATGCCGTCGACGAACTCGTCCCAAAGCTCGATGTGCGCAGCTTCCTCGCGCGCGTGCTCCACGTCGCCATCACGCGCCGCGAGATCGGCGAGCGCGACGACTGCGTGACGGTACTGCCCTGCGTAGACGGCGAGTTGCTCACGCGTGAGCTCGCCTGCCGACCACCGGAGATAGAAGGGGTGGCGGAGTGTGTGGTAGCGCTCGCGCTCGGCGTCGAGCCGCTCGATGAGATTGGTCATGTGCGGAACCTACTCCTCGAGCTTGCGGAGCGCGACGAGAGCCTCGTCGACCGTGCCGACGATCGAGCCGCCCGAAGCGTTGATGCAGCCTTCGACGAACAGGTTCAGCCGCTGGCCGGTGCGCAGGGAGCGCAGGTCGGTGAGCAGCCCGACGATGCCCTTCCGCCAGGGCTGGGACTGCATCAGCGCGTGGAAGATGCCGATCTCGCACGCCGTCCCGTCGTCGACGAGCAGCCCGTCGAGAATCGCGAGCATCGCCTCCGCCTGTTCGACGCCCTCGCGGTCCTTGGCGAAGATCGCGTCGGGCGAGCGGTCGTCGGCGTCGAGCGTCTCCTCGTGCGGCACGAACACGACGTGCCCCTCGGCGCGCAGCCGGCGGGTGCAGTCGTCGATGAAGTCGCGCTCGTAGGGCGTGAAGAGCGGCGCCGCAAAGTAGATCCGCATGCAGGCGAATCTACCTTGCGGGCCGTCAGTGTCCTAGCGCGGCGAATGCGCCGTCGCAGAGACGCACTTGCCGAACGCGTTCTTCAGGTTGTGGTTCTTGCCCCACTTCTGCTCGAAAGCAGAGGCGCCGAGCGACTTCAGCTCAGCGCGGCACAGCTGCGCAGGGCTCATGCCGCCGTTGCCGGTGACGAACGTCTGGTTGTTGATCTGCACATCGCGAACGAGCACCGACTGGACCTTCGGATTGAAGAACCAGCCCGCGTCGACCGTCAGGTCGACGCTCGTCACGTCCTGCGTGCCGACGAGTGACAGCGCACCGCTGTAGGTGTTGACCTGGGTGCCTGACTGCACCTGCGACGTGTCGTAGCGCCCCGTGTCGTTATTGCCGATCAGGTTGCCGGACGACTGCCACGTGTTCAGCGCGCAACCGGTGAAGTTCGGCGACGGGCCGAGATAGACGAACACGTTCTTCCCGCTCACAAGAGGCAGCGTGAAGCGCGGCGAACCACCGCCGCAACCGCCGGCGATCGGGTCGAACTGCGTCGACAGCTGCGTCAAGTCCGCGAACGTCGTGCCCGAGGGCAGGTTGTACGACAACGAGCTCGCATCATCGGTGGTCGAGCTGTTCGTGAGATCAGACACCAGCGCGACAACACCGGTACCCGACGGCTTGCCGTGCTTCGTCGTGCCGGCGGCCGAAGCCACCGCGATCAGCGCGACGCCCGCGACGGCGAGCATCAACATGGCTCGCTTGCCCATGCATCCTCCTTCGATCGGGTTCATCACCCCCTCTTCCCGCCTGGATTGAGCATTCTGTGAGCGGTGCGTAACGCTGCGTCAGCCCGCGAGTCACGTAACGCGATGGGCGAGCCTCGCCGCTACGGTCGCGGTGCATTTCTGCTGGTTGTCGCCGGCGGCCTTTCGTCGCTCGCGTGGGCCACCAAGGCGAGCAACGTGTTCTCGCCGGTGACCTCGGCGTTCTCGCAGTTCGTCGGCAACTTGCTGCCGGTCGGTGGGTGGCGCATCTACACGATCTCCGGGTCGATGCCCGTGTTCGACGTCCGGAGCTGGCGCCTCGAGATCGGTGGCCTCGTCCGCAAGCCGGTGACGTTGGACTATGCGGCGCTGCGGGCGCTCCCGCGCGCAGAGCAGGTCTCGACGTTTCACTGCGTCACCGGCTGGACGGTGAACAACGTGCGTTGGGGCGGGGTGCGCTTCAAGCATCTGTTCGAGCTCGTTCAGCCGCTGCCGGCTGCGAAGGCGATTCGCTTCGACTCGCTCGAGATCCCATACAACGACTCGCTCACGACACGGCAAGCGCTGCTGCCGGAAGCGATGCTCGCCTACGAGATGGACGGCGCGCCGCTCTCGCGTCCACACGGTTCGCCCGCGCGCGTCGTCATACCGGAGATGTACGGCTACAAGGGCGTGAAGTGGCTAACCAAGATGGAGTTCCTGCCGGAGCAGCCGGTCGGCTACTGGGAAGGGCTCGGCTACGACCAGGATGCGTGGGTCGGGAGGTCAAACGGCTACTCGTCCTGAGCGCCTGCAGCGGTTCGGCCGCACGGAGCGCACGCTGCACTGGGTGCACGCGACGGCGTTCGTCGTGCTGCTCGGCTCAGGGCTTTGCCTATACCTGCCGAGCCTCGCCGAGGCTTTCGGGCGGCGCCCGCTGCTGAAGGACATCCACATCTACACCGCGCTCGCGTGGGGGTGCGCACTGGTCGCGGTTGTCGTGCTCGGAGACCGGCGCGCGCTGCGGCGCACCGCGCGCGAGATCGACGAGCTGGGGGAAGACAGCCGCATGAACAGGGGACAGAAGATCAACGCGATCCTCACCGCGGCGTTCGCGGTGCTGTTCGCGGTCACGGGCGTTCTGCTCTGGTACGGCGAGCGCGACACGCGTTTCCGCTTCGAGAACACGCTGCTCGTGCACGACTGGCTGATGTACGTGTCGCTCGTGCTCTTCATGGGTCACCTCTTTCTGGCGGTGATCTATCCGCGCACGCGGCACTCGCTGAACGGCATCACGCGCGGCTGGGTCGACCCGGACTGGGCGCTCGAGCATCACCGTACGTGGGCGGAAGCAGAACTAGAGGCGGGTAACGTTCCCCGGCGGTGACCCCGCCCAGGCGCCTCGGCAACTCGATCGTCAATTTCTTCGCCGTCGAAGACGACGGTCGCTGGACGCTGCTCGACGCGGGCCTGCCCGCGTTCTGGCCGCAGCTCGTGCAGAACGGGATTCGTCCGGACGCAGTCGAAGCCGTCGTGCTCACACATCCCCACACCGACCACGTCGGCCTGGCCGAACGCCTGCGACAGCACGGCGCGCGGGTGTACGTGCACGAGGCGGATCGCGGGCTGGCGCTCGACCCGAAGCCGATCACCGGCGAGCGGTCGCTGCTGTCGTACTGGCGCTACCCGACTGCCTGGCGGCTCAAGTCGCGCTTCGCGCGCCATGGCGGCTCGAAGCTCAACCCGATCCGCGAGGTGACGACGTTCAGAGACGGCGAGCAGCTCGACGTCCCCGGCCGTCCGCGCATCGTCCACACGCCCGGTCACACCGACGGCCATTCGGTGCTGCAGCTCGAAGACGGGACGCTGCTGCTCGGCGACCTGCTCTGCACGTGGAACCCGCTCACCGGAAAACGCGGGCCGCAACTGATCCCCGCAGGGCTGAGCAAGTCGTCGTCACAGATGCTCGCGTCGCTCGACCGCCTCGAGCGACTCGACGCACCGGCGCTGCTCTTCGGGCACGGCGAAGCGTGGCACGGCGGCGCAGCGAGCGCCGTCGCACGTGCGCGCGCTACCGGTCCGACCTAGCCCGGATGCAGATTCGATAGGTCGAGCGCGTCAGCCGGTCGATCGTGCGCAGCCCGGGGTAGAAGCTCGGCCGCTTCAGGTCGAGCTCGATCGTGAAGCCGGCCCGCTCGAGCTCGTCGCGCAGCTCGCGGCGGGTGCGCAGGCCGATATGCGTCGGGTTTTGCTCGAGCAGGAAGTCGTGCGCCTTCATCCGCTCGATCACGTGCTTCGGGTTCGGCGTGTGAATCGACAACGTCCCGCCCGGCACGAGCACGCGGCGCGCCTCGACGAACATCCCGCGCAACGTCGCATCGTCGAGATGCTCGGTCACGTCGGCGGCCACGACCTTGTCGAAGCCCGCATCGGCGAACGGCAGTCGCGCCGCGTCGCCGACTTCGAAGCGCAAACCGGGAAACCGCTCGCGCGCCTTCTGCACGCCCAATTCGGAGAGATCCACGCCGATCGGCTCGCAGCCGAACGTCGAGAGGTAGTGGACGATCGCGCCGGCCGCGCTGCCGATGTCGAGCACGCGGTCGCCCGGCTGCGGGTCGACGAGGAGACGCACGTTCTCGAGCCGCATGCGCGTCCACGGTGTCATGCGCTCGTACTCGGAGGCCATCGCCTCCATGAACTCGTCGTCGTAATCGGCGCTGGCGCCGGTCTTGATCAAGCCCAGTTTCATGTGCGTTGGTAGACGGCAAGCGTCTTGTCGATGACAGTTTCCCAGCCGAAGCGCTCACGCGCGCGCGCCCGTCCGGCCGCGCCGAGTCGCGTGCGCAACTCCGGGTCGGCGAGCAACGTCTCCACTGCCGCCCGCATCGCTGGAGCATTCCGCGGCTCGACGAGGATGCCTGTCTGGTCGTCGACGAGCTCGAGCAAACCGCCGCCCGCGGCGGCCACGACAGGCCGCCCGTACGCCATCGCCTCGGCCGCCGCCAGCCCGAAGCCTTCGCGCTCGCACGGCGCGACGAGCACCGCCGCGCGCTCCAACAGCCTTCCCGCTTCTTCGTGCGACACCGCGCCGAGCGCGTGCGGGACGAGCGAGCGCAGCGGGCCGTCGCCGGCGACGACCAGGTTCAAGTCGCCGACGGCTTCGACCAGCGTGTCGATGTTCTTCTCCGGCGAGAGCCTGCCGAGATACAACACCTCCGGCGGCTCGGCCGGCGCGCCGGGCGCGCCGGGAACGGCGACACCGTTCGGAATCACGACGACGTTCGCGACGCCGGCTGCGCGCATCGCAGACGCGACCGTCTCCGACACGCAAATCACGGCTCGCGCGCGGCGAAGTAGCGCGCGCACGAAGCGCGGGTAACGACGGGCTAGCTCGACGTCTGAGAAGCGACCCGCGGTGCCGGATCCGTGCAGCGTCACCACGAAGGGCTTCCCGGCAAAACGAGCGACGACGGCGGTGAGCAGCCAGTGCGCGTGGACGACGTCCCCATCCGCCGCGCGCGTCGCGCGCAACATGGAAAACAGCATCGCCGGCGCCGCCCACGGCTTCCGGCGGACGTTCGCAGCGACGCCCGCCCCGTACGCAAGCCCGAAGTCGCGGTAGACCCCGGGCGCGACGACCTCCACCTCGACGCCGCGCGCCCGCAGCTGCTCGACGGCGTCGGCGACGAACCGCCCCGCGTAGTCGTCGGCCGAGCGCGGCCAGGAGGTTGTGACGACGACGACCCTCACGGGCCGCGACGCTAGCGCAGCTCGCGCTCGCGCTGCCGGATCTGCGCCAGCTTCGACCCGAGCTCGTCGGCGAACTCGGCCAACTTCGCCCGGCGCGCGCGGACGAGCTCGAGCTGGCGCTCGACGAGCGGCCTCGCCGCCTCGACGATGCGCAGCCGCTCCGCGTCGGTCGTCGATTCCTCCCACCGGTCGCGCAGCACGGCCCGCGCCTCCTCGTGCTCGGCCAGCTCGATCAGCTCGTCGAGCGAAAGTCCCAGCAGGTCGCGGAGGCGGATCAGCTCCTGCAGCCGCACGACGTCGGCCTCGTCGTAGTAGCGGTGTGAGCCCTTCGCACGCGACGCGTCGCCGCCGAGCAGCCCGCGCTCCTCGTAGTAGCGAATCGTGCGTGTCGTGACGCCGAGCCGTTCGGCAACCTCGCCGATCCGCAACTCGCGCGCAGACGCCGTCATGCGGCCTCCTCGAGCGTCAGCGGATCCATCACGACGGGCTCGTAGTGGTACTTCCCGCCGCGCAACGCCGATGCGAAGGCTGCGACGAGGCACGAGATGATCGCGAACACGAACGCGTACACGAGCGCAGTATGGAACGGTGACGAGATCAAGTGGGGGAAGAATTCACGGCCGGTGAGAGCCGAGCTCTGGCCCGCCGGTAGCGAGCTCAACACGTGCGGCCCGAGCAGAGTCGCCATCGGGTTGTAACCGAGCAGCGACGCGAACAGCGTCGCGACGGGCGGCAAGTGGGCGATGCGCGTCGCGTCCGCGTTCGGGACGCCGTGTGCGACGAGACCGGACTGCAGCGTGTGCGGCAACACCGAAGCGAGGCCGACGATCATCAACGTGAAGAAGACGCCGATCGACAGCACACTCGCGGAGTTCTGGAACGTCGCGAGCATGCCTGCGCCCGCGCCGCGCTGCGCCGGCGGCAGCGAGTTCATGACGGCCGCATTGTTCGGCGGCGCAAACAAGCCCATGCCGACGCCCTGTACGACGAGAATCAGCGCGAACCAGATGTACGAGAAGTTCACCGGCAGCACGATCAGCAGCCCAAACGATGCGGCGGCAATCAGCATCCCGCCGGTGGCGAACGCGCGCGCGCCGAAACGGTCGGAGAGCCAGCCCGACGCGGGGCCGGCGACGAGGAAGCCTGCGATCAGCGGCAGCATGTAGATGCCGGCCCAGAGCGGCGTCTGCGCGAACGAGTAGCCGTGCTCGGGCAGCCAGATGCCCTGCAGCCAGATGATCAGGATGAACTGCAGGCCGCCGCGGCCCATCGCCGCGAGCAGCATCGCGAGGTTTCCGGCCGCGAATGCACGGATGCGGAACAGCTCGAGATGGAACATCGGCTCGTCGACGTGCAGCTCCACCCAGCAGAACACGACGAGCAGCGCGAGACCGCCGAACAACATCGACAGCACGAATGGATTCGTCCAGCCCATGTCATGCCCGCCGTACGGCTGGATGCCGTAGGTGATGCCGATCATCACGCCGACGAGACCGAGCGCGAACGTCAAGTTGCCCCACCAGTCGATCTTTGCGGGGCGGCGCTCGGACGTATCTCTAAGAGATCGATATGCCCAGGCTGTCGCGAAGAGGCCGACCGGCACCGACACGAGGAACACGAGCCGCCACGAGATCGGCGCGAGCACGCCGCCGAGCACGAGCCCGAGGAACGAGCCCGCAATCGCAGCAATCGAGTTCACGCCGAGAGCAAAGCCGCGCTGATTGGCGGGGAACGCATCGGTGAGGATCGCATTCGAGTTCGCAAACACGAGAGCGCCGCCGACGCCTTGCCCGACGCGCATCACGATCAGCCAGATCGCAGCGGCGCTGCCGTTCATCCACGTGACGGAGAGAAGAATCGAGAACGCCGTGAACACGGCGAAGCCGAGGTTGAACATGCGGACGCGGCCGTAGATGTCGCCGAGCCGGCCGAGGCTGACCAGCAGCACGGCCATCACGACCATGAAGCCGAGGATCAGCCAGAGCAGGTAGCTGGTGTTGCCGGGCGCGAGCGGGTCGATGTGGATGCCGCGGAAGATGTCCGGCAGCGCGATCAGCAGGATCGACGCGTTGATCGTCGCCATCAGCATCCCCAACGTCGTGTTGGAGAGCGCGACCCACTTGTATTCGAGTTTCCGCACCTTACGTCAACGTCAACTTTACCACCTTTCGCCCGCCGACGGTGATCTCAGCCTCCGCGCCGGCCTCTTCGACCGGCCAGCCGAGGGCTTCGAGGAACGGCTCGACCGGATCGAGGAACCCGATCAGCGGAGTGCGGTAGTGCATCGGGATGACCACGCGAGGCGCGAGCTCGCGCAACAGCGTCGCTCCTTCACCGACCGCGGTCGTCGGCCCGCCGCCCGCCGGGAAGAAGACGACGTCGACGTCGCCGAGCGCGAGGCGCTGCTCCGGACGAAGTGCGGCCTGGCCGAAGTCGCCGAAGTGCGCAAACGTGATGCCGTCGAGCGCGAAGCGAAAGATCACGTTCGCGCCGCGCTGCGTGCCTGCGACCGCGTCGTGCTCCGACGACACGCCGACGACTTCACCGACCGGCGACTCGTGCGTACCCGCCTTGGTGATGACGAGGGGATCTCCGCCGACGACGTCGACTGCGTTGTGGTCGCGATGATCGTGCGTGACGAGCAAAAGATCAGCGGTGACGCCTGCAACCGGCGGGTAGTTCCAATTCATCTGCGGCGACTCGATCTTTCCGAACGGGTCGATGAAGACTGCGTGCTCTTTCCCGCGCAGCAGGAACGCACTTTGGCCGTACCAGCGGATGTTCATGCCGCAGTCTTATCTGAGGACGAACAGGCCGCCGACGCCGAGCCCGAAGACGACGATCGCGAGGATCGAGTCTGGCCCGAGGCTGAAGCGGGTGCGCAGCGGCCGGCTGATCACACCGAAGCCGTAGATCGAAGTGAGCGCGACGCCGAGCGACGCGAGCCAGGCATTCGTGTCCCCCGCGGATGGGAGGACCGGCTTCATCGCGACGATGTCGGCAAGCAGGAAGAGACACACCTGGAACGCGTTGCCGCCGAAGATGTCGCCGATCGCAAGCGCGTTGTCGCCGAGCCGCACCGCTGCGATGCCGGAGCTGATCTCGGGCAGCGCGGTTGCGAGGGCGAGGATCGTCGCGCCGAAGATGACACCGTTGATGCCCGCTTTGTTCGCAAGCGAGCTGCCGCTCGACTCGAGGAACACGCCGGCGACGAGCGTGACCGCGCAGGCAGCTCCGAAGAGCAGCGCGACGCGCGCGGTCGTCGAGCCGGCATACGGATGCGGCCGATCGGGCATCGGCTCGCGGTGATGGCGGCGGCCCGGCTGTGCACCGGCCATCTCGATCTGCCAGTGCGGCTTCTTGCGCGCTTTGTTGATCACGTAGAGGCCGACCGTCCAGACGACGACGATGGCGAGTGACGCGGGACTGACGACCCCGCCGATTGCGAGGGTCGGCCGTAGCAGCGCGCCCATCAGCACTCCGGAGACGACGATCATCACGAGCAGCGCCTCGAGCACCGGCGTCAGCGCGCCGACGAGGAACGTCAGCGGCCGCTCGCGCCCGGACGCGAAGTCGCAGATCACGAGCACCATCGTCTGCATCGCGATGCCGCCGATCAGGTTGCCGGCTGCGAGACCGAGGTTCCCGGATGCGGCCGCCGAGATGGTGATCGCGAGCTCCGGGAGGCTTCCGGCAATCGCGAGCAGGAGCAATCCCCCGAGCTCTTCACCGAGCCCGAGCCGAACGTCGAGCGCATCCGTCGTCTTGGAAAGCAGGTTCCCAGCGCCCCAAGTCGCCACCGCCCCCGCGAGGAAGACGAGCACGACAAACGGAGTCGCGAGACTCCCCATCGCCTTCGAGTATGGACGCCTAGGCGGACGTTGCCGTCGGGCGACCGGTGGCAACGAGCGCAACAGCGCCCGAGGCGAGCAGCACGAGCGCCGCGATCAGCATGCACGCGTGCAGGCCGGAGCCGAATGCGCTCTCGGCCGCGCCGATCACCTTCGAGACGACCGCTTCGTTGCCCTTCGCCGCAGGGTTCGATTTGGCGGCCGCTTGCGGTGACGCCGGCACGCCGCCATGTGTCACCGCGTTGATCACGAAGCCGCGGAAAGAATCGGGGATGCCGATCTCCTTCAGCTTGCGCGTCAACGACGCGTTCAACTGCGCGTTGACGATCGCACCGAGCACGGCGACGCCGAGGACTCCGCCGAGCTCGCGGCTCGTGTTGATCGTCGACGCGGCGGTGCCGGAACGTTCGGCGGGAACGATCGCGAGCACCGCCGCCGTGACCGTGACGAGCGCAAGCCCGAAGCCGACGCCGACGATCGCCAGTGCGCCGGCCAGTAGCGGAACGGACGGATGCGGGTTGAGCAGTGCGTCGACGGCGAACATGCCGCCGCCCGCGATCACGCAGCCGGCAACCATCGGCTCGCGCGGGCCGATGCGCGCGGTGAGGCGCCCCGCGCCGATGCCGGCGACCGCCATCGCCGCAGCCATGGCGACGAACTGCAGCGCGATCTGCCAGCCGGAGAAGTTCGCGATCAGCTCGAGGTAGAGGGCGGTGAAGAAGAACACTGCGAAGAGCGCGAAGTTCGTCCCGAACGCGACGAGGTTCGCGACGGTGAACGCCGGGGTGCGCAGCAGGTCGATGCGCAGCAGCGGGTCGCCGCTGCGCGACTCGACGAAGAGAAAGAGGAGCGCGCTCGCGACTGCGACGACGAACAGCAGCACGATCCACCAGCGCGTGAAGCCGACCGTCTCCCCTTCGATCACGCCGAAGCTCGCTGCGGTCAGCGCCATCACGCCGATCGCGAGGCCCGGCACGTCGAGCCTGCGCCCGACCGGGTCTTTGCTCTCCGGCGCCGCGCGCGCCGCGACGACGAATGCGAGCGCGCCGAACGCGAGGTTGAACCAGAAGACGGCTCGCCAACTCCACTCGGCGACGAGCACGCCGCCGAGGATCGGGCCGATCGCGAGCGCGACACCCGACACTGCCGTCCACACACCGAGCGCACGCGCGCGCGGGCCGGGCTGGGGATAGATGTGGCGGATCAAGGACAGTGTCCCCGGCTCGGAGCCGGCGGCGCCGATGCCCATGATCACGCGGCCGGCGATCAGCATCCCCGTCGAGTGCGCAATCGCGCCGACGAGCGAGCCCGCGCAGAAGATCGCGAGCCCGGCGAGCATCACGCGCTTGCGGCCGAGCAGGTCGCCGAGCGTGCCGCCGGTCAGCATCAGCGCGGCGAAGCCGAGCATGTAGCCGTCGACGATCCACTGCAGCCCAGTCACGCCCACGCTGAACGTCGACTGCACGCTCGCCAGGGCGACGCTGACGATCGTGTTGTCGAGGAACGTCAGGAAGAGGACGGCGGAGACGGCGCCGAGCGCCACCTCCTGCGGGTGCCTGAGCCTGGAGGGCACGCCGCCGAGTCTCTCCGAAACGGCGGACGGGCACCAACCGGGGCCAAACGGGGGTCAGACGGGGGTCAGACCCCTGAACATTTCATCCACAGCCCTCAAGCGGGAATAGACAGCCAGGCACTTCAGTTTCTGTAGCTACTATGAAGCTACGAACCGGCCTAGGAGCGTGAACGTGGCAGAGAAGATCCTCCTCATCCCACTCGACGACAGCGTCGTCTTCCCGAACATGACCGTGACCCTCCCCCTCGATGCGGGGGACGAGGAGCGTGTGCTGCTCGTGCCCGTGCACGAGGGCGAGTACGCAAGCATCGGCACCGTCGCCGAGATCGTGGAGCGCGGCCGGATGCCCGGCGGCGCCCCGGTCCTCACCCTGAACGGCCTCCACCGAGCGTCGATCGGCGCCGCGGCGAACGGCCCCGACGGCCGGCTGTACGCCGAAGTCGAAGCGCACCCCGACGAGACGCCACCGCCGATCAAGACGCGCGAGCTCGAGACCGAGTACCGCGCAGTCGTCGAGGAGATCCTCGACCTGCGGAACGCAGACTCTCGCGTCGGCGACTTCCTGCGCATGGTGCGCGAGCCCGGCGCGCTCGCCGACACGTGCGCGTACGCGCCCGACCTCACCTTCGAGCAGCGCGTCGAGCTGCTCGAGACGCTCGACGTGGTGGAGCGCCTCGCACTAGCACTCTCCTTCCAGAGGGAAAGATTGGCAGAGCTACAGGTGCGGCGCCGCATCCGCGACGACGTCGAGAGTGGCGCGCAGAAGCAGCAGCGCGAGTACTTCCTGCGCCGCCAGATGGAGTCGATCCGCAAGGAGCTCGGCGAAGACGACGCAGCGGTCAACGACGACTACCGCAAGCGCATCGAAGAGTCGGCGATGCCCGATCACGTCCGCGAACAGGCGGAGCGCGAGCTGTCGCGCCTCGAGCGCATGGGCGAGAACGCCGCCGAGTCGTCGATGATTCGCACGTATCTCGACTGGTTGCTCGACGTGCCGTGGGGCAAGGCCTCCGACGAGAAGCTCGACCCGGCGCACGCACGCGAGATCCTCGACGCAGACCACGCCGGCCTGCAGGACGTCAAGGACCGCATCGTCGAGTACCTCGCCGTGCGCAAGCTGCGCGAAGAGCGCGGAATCCCCAACGACAAGAAGAGCGGCGCGATCCTCACGCTGATCGGCCCTTCCGGCACCGGCAAGACGTCGATCGGCGAATCCGTCGCGCGCGCGTTGAACCGCGAGTTCGTGCGCATGTCGCTCGGCGGCATCCGCGACGAGGCCGAGATCCGCGGCCATCGGCGCACGTACATCGGCGCGCTGCCGGGTCGGCTGGTCAGAGCGTTGAAGGACGCCGGGACGATGAACCCGGTGATCCTGCTGGACGAGGTCGACAAGGTCGGCGCCGACTGGCGCGGCGATCCGTCGGCGGCGCTGCTCGAGGTTCTCGACCCCGCGCAGAACCACTCGTTCCGCGACCACTACCTCGACGTCGAGCTCGACCTCTCACAGGTCTTCTTCATCGCGACCGCAAACGTCGCCGAGACGATTCCCGATGCATTGCTCGACCGCATGGAGGTCATCCGCTTCGACGGTTACACCGTCGACGAGAAGGTCGCGATCGCTCGCGGTTACCTCTGGCCGCGGCAGCGTGAGCGCAACGGCCTCACCGAGGACGAGGTCAACGCGTCCGACGACGTGCTCCACAAGGTCGTCGACGAGTACACGCGCGAGGCCGGCGTTCGCCAGCTCGAGCGCGAGCTCGGCAAGCTGCTGCGCAAGGGTGCGATGAAGATCGTCGAAGGCGCGGAGACACCGCTCGCAGTCGACGAGGCCTTCATCCGCGACGCTCTCGGCCGGCAGCGGTTCTGGCACGAAGCGGCGGAGCGCACCGCAGTCCCTGGTGTCGCAACGGGTCTCGCCGTCACAGGCACCGGCGGCGACGTGCTCTTCGTCGAGGCGACGCGCATGGACGGCGACGAGCGCCTAGTGCTCACCGGTCAGCTCGGCGACGTGATGAAGGAGTCTGCGCAGATCGCGCTCTCGTGGGTACGCGCGCACGCCGACGACATCGGCGTCGACTCCGACCATGCGCGCGGCGCATTCCACGTGCACGTTCCGGCGGGCGCGATTCCGAAGGACGGACCGAGCGCCGGCATCACCATGACGACCGCACTCGCGTCACTGCTTACCGGCCGCGCGGTGAAGCACACTGTCGGCATGACCGGCGAAGTCACGCTGCAGGGACGTGTGCTGCCGATCGGCGGGTTGAAGCAGAAGGTGCTCGCCGCACACGCGGCAGGGCTCACCGAAGTGATCATCCCCGAGCGCAACCGAGCCGATCTCGACGACGTGCCACAAGACGTGCGCGACGCCATGACGTTCCATCCCGTGCTCAGCGTCGACGAAGTCCTCACGCTCGCGCTCGAGCCGGCCAATGCGCTGCAGACGGTGTAGCCCGGTTCCCGAGGAGGTCCGCCGCGCGGCGGGCCTCCTCGAACGGCGTTGGACCATCTCGATCCTCTACGCGTCGAGCGAGGGAGCGGAGCGCTTCAACGAATTCCGTGACGCGCTCGTACGCGTGCCGCCGGCGACGCTCGCGGCGCGACTGAACGACCTCGTGCTCGCCGGCCTGCTCGAACGTCACGTGCTCGACACGCGCCCGCCGGCCGTCGAGTATCGGCTGACGCCGATCGGAAAGACGCTCGAGCCGATCGTGCGCGATCTCGTCGCGTGGTCCACCTAGAGAAGGCGGCAGGGCGGCGCCGGACCAAGTGGGCCGGGCCGCCGCCCCACCTTCGCAACCGGCTTCATCGACGTCCGCCTGCGGCAGCGGGTGCGTCGGCGCCGG
>Ga0157369_10004548_pt1 | contig 16312 bp, 14 predicted proteins | sample C25metaG_FD_113461 | JGI IMG/M metagenome (GOLD analysis project Ga0157369, IMG submission 113461) | Corn rhizosphere microbial communities from Kellogg Biological Station, Michigan, USA - C2-5 metaG | ecosystem: Host-associated > Plants > Roots > Rhizosphere > Soil | place: USA: Michigan... | reverse complement strand
GTGCCTTGGGCAATACGAATCAAGAAAGATAACTGTTCGACTAGTACGTTCCAGCGTCCCGTCAAGCACCTTCGTATCCCCCCTGAATTGGTCTGACGACCAATTCAGAAATGGGGCACCCACTTTTTCATCCGATCCCCGGTCTCCAAGTGCGAGAGACCGGGGGCACCCGGCTGACCTGACGAAAAGCAACTGCAGGTCCCCGTCGGGCTCCCGTTACGGTCGTTCTTGTGGTGCGATCGTAGTCGCTCCGCAATTGTGGGTGTGACCGCTGCCACAGGGGAAGACGACGGCTGGGCTGATAAAATTCGAATGGAACTACTTCCTAATTTCTTTCACACAAATCTGTGCGGACGGAGAAGGTTTGAAGCACGCGCATCAGCTTCTGGAAATAATTCAGAGCGCTGCCGGTGAGGCCGTTGCCGTGGATCGCCGTCCGAAACTGAACGACCGGCTGCTGCATCGCATAGCGAGGACTGAAATGACTGAGATTATTGCAATTCGGGCACGCGAGGTATTGGATTCGCGGGGAAATCCGACCGTCGAGGCCGATGTAATTCTGGAGAGCGGGCAGCTTGGCCGCGCGATTGTGCCTTCGGGCGCTTCTACGGGCGAGCACGAGGCGGTGGAGCTGCGCGACGGGGATAAGAGTCACTACCTGGGCAAGGGTGTTCTGCAGGCAGTCGCGAATGTAGAGACGGTGATTGCGCCGGAGCTGGAAGGCATGGATGCGGCAAACCAGCGGCTGATCGACCAGACGATGATCGCGCTGGACGGGACGCCGAACAAGGGGAAGCTTGGCGCGAATGCGATCCTGGCGGTTTCGCTGGCTTCAGCTCGAGCGGTTGCGCAGACGCTGGAGGTTCCGCTCTACCGTTACCTTGGAGGCGTGAATGCGAGCGTGCTGCCAACACCTATGCTGAACGTGCTGAACGGCGGCGCACATGCGGACTCGAACGTCGACTTTCAGGAATTCATGATCATGCCGGTGGGGGCGGAGCGGTTCAGCGATGCGCTTCGCTGGTCGGCGGAGACGTTTCACACACTGAAGGGCGTGTTGAAGAAGAAGGGGTACAACACTGCGGTCGGTGACGAGGGCGGATTTGCGCCTTCGCTGAAGTCGAACACAGAGGCGGTGGACCTGATTCTCGAGGCGATTCATCAGGCAGGGTACAAGCCGGGTGAGCAGATCTCGATTGCGCTGGATCCAGCCTCGAGCGAGTTCTACGACAAGGAAAAGAACAAGTATGTCTTCAAGAAGAGCGATAAGCGCGAGCTGACCAGCGAACAGATGGTCGACTTCTGGGCGGACTGGGCGCGGCAGTATCCGATCGTGTCGATTGAGGACGGCCTGGCAGAAGACGACTGGGATGGCTGGAAGAAGATTACGGATGTGCTTGGGGAGAAGATTCAGCTCGTCGGCGACGATCTGTTCGTGACGAACGTGAAGCGCCTGCAAAAGGGAATCGAAGAGGGAGTCGCCAACTCGATTCTGATCAAAGTGAACCAGATTGGCACGCTGACAGAAACGTTGGAGGCGATCGAACTGGGACGGCGTTATGGATACACCTCGGTGATGTCGCACCGCTCGGGTGAAAGCGAGGATACGTTCATTGCGGATCTCGCGGTGGCGACGGGCGTGGGGCAGATCAAGACGGGTTCGGTGAGCCGTACGGATCGTATTGCGAAGTACAATCAGCTGCTGCGGATTGAGGAAGAACTCGGTGCCGGAGCGGTGTACCTGGGACTGGAATCACTGAATTACGAAGACTAGGCAAACCGGAAAGCGAAGGCTGTATGGATGCGGAAGGGGCGATGCTCCTTCCGCATCCGCGTCTGGTGGTGCGCGAAAGGATGAAACTTTCGTGGTACCCCAGTGTTGACATTCGGTGCTGGAACAGGTCGAATCATCCTACACTGAAAACAAATGCGCCTCCTGACAGCTTTTTTTCTTCTGCTGAGTTTTGTGACTGCCGCAGCGCAGACCGCCCCTGTTATGTCCCTGCGTGATCTGAAGGAGGCGGAACAGCTTGGGGCGGATCTCTATACGAATTCAGGGGCGACGGGCCTGGTACTCGTGGTGGTGCGCGGCGATCGGGCATTCTTCCATGGCTACGGCGAGGCGGTGCCCGGGTCACATGCGGCTCCGACACGGGAGTCGGTAATCCGGATCTGCTCGCTGACGAAGATTTTCACGACGGACCTTCTGGCGAAGCTGGTTTCGGATGGAACGGTTCGACTGGACGATCCGCTGAAGAAGTATGCGCCCGAGGCAGCGATTGTGCCGGAGCGCGACGCGCCGATCACGCTGGAGGATCTGGCAACGCACACCGCTGGACTGGAGCGCGAGATTGGGACCGCGCCGAGGCATACGCCGCACTTCACGTATCCGAACTACGACACGCGGTGGAACTGGCTGGCGAGTGCGCGACTGAAGTTCACGCCGGGGACGCAGGCGCATTACTCCAACGTGGGTTTCGATCTGCTGAGCGATGCGCTGGCCGCAGCGGCGCAGACGCGCTATGCAACGCTGCTCTACAAACGGACGCTTGCCCCGCTGGAGATGTGGCAGACGACGTTCTTTCCGACTCCAAAGCAATGCGAGAAACTGATGACCGGCTCGCATGATGAGGGTCCGTGCACGATCACGGAGGACACCGAGGGCAGCAGCGGACTGTATTCAACGCCGGCCGACATGGAGAAGTTTTTGAGATACCTGGTTGGCGCCGGCAGCAATGCGCAGGCGGAGAACGCGCGTCGCGTGTATCTGTTGCCGTCGAGCCTGAAAGGGCAGTACGGGCTCGATCATGCGGGACGCCCGAGCGGAATCGGACTGGGATGGATGCATTTGGGTGGAAGCGATGACGTCAATCACGTGATTGAGAAGACCGGGGGTGGAGCGGGGTTCACGACGTACATTGCGATTCATCCGGCGAGCCACACGGCGCTCTTTGTGGCGATGACGGAGGGAAACTGGCGAGACAGGACGCCGGGGTTCAATCTGTTCAAGGCATCGAACAATGGACTGCTGGCGCTCGCGGGGCTGCCGCCGTTTCCCGACCGGCCGAGCCATAGGATGAGATCGCGACACGTTGCGCGAGCGGCAACGACAATCAAAGCTCGCGGGAAAGTGCCGGGACGGCGGCGACGGAGAGCGATGTTGACGCAACCGGGAGTGGGCGGTAACTGAGCTTACGACGCACACTCACTAATGAGCTTCACAGAACTCCGTTGAAAGTCTCTCGATGTGATGATTACCACCCGGATAGGACAATCTCAGCATTTATCCTTGTAGTACATCGAACTACTACGAGGTGTTCTCTTCGTGGCTTCAACGAAACGTCCTATTGTTCTGACCGTCCTGGATGGATGGGGTTATCGGGCCGAAACGTCCAACAATGCGATCGCACTGGCGCGCAAACCAAACTACGACAAACTACTGCGTGAATTTCCGAATTCGCTGATTCAGGCGTCGGACCATTTTGTTGGGCTACCCGACGGACAGATGGGAAATAGCGAAGTGGGTCACCTGAACATCGGGGCGGGCCGCATCGTGCAAATGGACATCACACGCATTGATGCGCTGATTGCTTCAGGGCAGTTTCAGAAAGAGCCTCAGATCGTGCAGGCGATGCAGAAGGCGCGGGATGGGCGAAAGCAACTGCATCTATTCGGGCTGGTTTCGGACGGCGGCGTGCACTCGCACCAGGAGCATCTTTATGCTCTGCTGCGGACGGCGCGCGAGAACGGACTGCAGCACGTGTTTGTACATGCGTTCATGGATGGACGCGACACGGCACCGGATTCGGGCGCGGGGTTCATCGCAAAACTCGAGCAGAAGATGCGCGAGTATGGCGTGGGGAAGATCGCGTCAATCAATGGGCGGTACTACGCTATGGATCGTGACCGTCGGTGGGAGCGCGAGCGCAAGGCGTTCGACGCAATGGTGAATGGCAAGGCGGAGGGGGGAGCTTACCCAGATCCAGTTGCGCGATTGAAGGAGAGCTACAACAACGGTGTGACCGATGAGTTTGTGGTTCCGTTCGTTGTGGTGGATGCAGCAGGGAAGCCCGTCGGGCAGATTCGCGATGAGGATGTCTGCATCAACTTCAACTTCCGCGCGGACCGTGCCCGGCAGATCACGCGTGTGCTGGCGCGCGAGAGCGGATTGAATAAGGACGGCGGGCGGAATCTGGAAGGATGGGAGTCGCTGGATGAGACGATTCCGCGTAACGAAATTCCGAAGAACCTGCACTACCTGTGCATGACGCAGTATGACAAGCTGTACGAGCTGCCGATGATCATCCTGCCGGAGTCGATGGATAACATCCTGGCGAATATCCTGACGCAAAATCATCTGCGCAATCTCCGCGTGGCTGAGACGGAGAAGTTTGCTCACGTGACTTACTTCTTCAATGGCGGAATCGAAAAGCCGTTTCCGGGCGAGGATCGTACGCTGATTCCCTCGCTGAAGGTGGCGACGTATGATCTTGCGCCGGAGATGAAGGCGGAAGCGATTGGCGACACGATTGTGAAGGCCGTGAGCGACACGGCTTTCGACCTGGTGGTCGCGAACTTTGCGAACGCGGACATGGTGGGGCACTCGGGGAAATTGGAGCCGACGATTAAGGCGATTGAGACTGTGGACGCTCAACTTGGCCGGATCTACAAAGCAATAAAAGAGCGTAACGGAAGCTGGCTGATTACGGCGGATCACGGGAATGCGGAGATGATGGTGGATCCTGTGACGGGCGGGCCACACACGGCGCATACGACGAATCCGGTTCCCCTGTTCTACATCGCGGAAGATGCGAGCCACTATCGGTTGCGGCCGGATGGATCGCTGCGGGATATTTCGCCGACGCTGCTGGCGCTGTTGAACCTTGGACTGCCGAAGGAGATGACGGGCGGCGATCTGCGCGTCCCGATCACGAAGTAGCTTCGGGTAGTATGCGTGAAGGCGAGGCTGGAACGCCTCTCCTCAGACTTCTAACCGAACTGGAAACCGTGCCCTAGTCGGTGCGGAGGGCGCGTGCCGGGTCGACGGTTGCGGCGCGATGAGAAGGAATGACTCCAGCAATCGTGGCGACGAGTGCGATTACGAGTATCGCAAAAGTGTAGACGAGAGGTTCGGCCGCAGAGACACCGAAAAGCTGGCTGCGAATGGCGCGTGCGGCAAGTAGTGCGATTGGAATACTGACGCCAATCGCCCATGCAGCGAGGATTAGCACTTCGCGAAGGATGAGGCCGATCACACTGTTGCGATTGGCGCCCAGAGCCATGCGGATACCGATTTCGCGCGTACGCTGCGCGGTGGAGTAGGCAAGGATACCGTAAAGGCCGATGCCTGCGAGGACAGCGGCAAGAGCACCGAACGTAGTGGCGAGGAGCGCGATGGTGCGCTCCGCCAGGATGTTGTTATCGATGTCGTCATCAAGGGTACTGAGAGCATCAACGATCAGCCTGGAATCTATGTTGGCGATTGCCGACCGAATCTCGTTCTCCGCTGCAAGCGGATTTTGCCATGTGCGTACGTAGTAAGTTAGGCCGGTCGGCTTCTCGGCTTGAGAATACAAAGTGTACGCCATTGGGATCGCCGGAAAGCGCACTGTTACGTGCTTTACATCTTTAACCACTCCCACAATCACTGCATCAGTAGATGGCCGATGAGGACGGCTGAGGTGGTGCCCAAGAGCTGCCTGCGGCGTTCCAAAGAAATGTTTCGCGAAGCTTTCATTCACGATCGCGACCTTCTGGGAGTTGGCAGTATCGGATAGGTTGAAGAGCCGGCCCGTAACGAGCGGAACGCCTTGAGTCTGAAGATAGCCATTGCTGATCCAAGGCAACTCTACGTCGAATTCCTCATCAGGCTTCGGAGTATAACCGGTAACAATTACGTCGCCATTTATGTCGTCATCGACCAGTTCAGGATCGTTCGTCGCGCCTACGGAGCGAATGCCTGGAAGGGCAGCAAGGGAATCGAGGATACGTTGTTCAACTGGCGCGATCGCGGACTGCGCGTATCCGGCCATTTGCGGCGCAATGCTGAACGAAAGCAGATTGTCAGTTTCGAATCCTGGATCGACTTCGCGGAGATTTCGGATCGTCTGCACGAACAGCCCGGCGGCTACGATCAAGAGGAGACTGAAGCCGATCTGGAGGGCAACGCAGGTCCGGCGGAAACGCAGAAGGCCGCCGACGCCTGTGCCAGATTGCTGTTTGAGCGAGTCTGAGAGGCGTGGATTCCAGAACTGCAGGGCAGGAGCAAGGCTGAATAGAAGACTGGCTACTAACGTGGCTGCGATGGTGAACAGCACAACCCTGTAATCGAGCGATGCAGAGAATGCGGGTTGAGCGGCGGATCGCCCGGACATCCAGTGGATGAGAAGCTTCAGCGCCTGTGGGGCGATCGCCAGACCGATCGCAGCCCCTGTGATGCCGAGAAGAAGTCCTTCCGCGAGCAATTGACGGCAAATCTGAGCGTTGGTGGCGCCCAAGGCATAGCGCATGGAGAACTCGCGCGTTCGGGTGGCGGCTCGAACGAGTAGTAGGCTGGCGACGTTTACGACGGCCATGGCGATTACGAGCAGAGCCATGCCCATGATGATTTTGAGCGGTGTCTGAACCTGATCGCGCAATGGCGAAAAGCCCTGCGCACCGGTCTCCAGGTTGAGGTGGGCACTATCGATGAAGCTCTTGCGCTCTCGCTCGGAATGATCGCGCAAGTTTGGAAATTCGGACCTGCGCAGGTCGCTGAAGAGGGCATTCAAAGAAGCAGCGGCGAGAGAAGGCGCGATTCCTGGTTTTAATCTGCCGACGAGGTTGAGCCAGTAACTTTGATGATCCTTGAGGTAAGTTCTGTCGGGCTGAACTACGCGCTGCATGGTGATGGGTATGAAGACGTCGGGCATTTGTCCCCAGACGGTGCTATGGAACCCCGGAGCTGAAACTCCGATAACGGTAAAAGCAGTGCCATTGATCAGGAGTTCCTTGCCGACGACAGGTGCTTCGCCCAGGTGCGTTTTCCAAAAATCGAAGCTAAGTACAGCAACCGGATTGGCACCTTCAGCTGTTTCATCGCTTGCGAGAAACAGGCGTCCTACGGCGGGTGGCACTCCCAGAGTTTCGAAATAGTTTCCGCTGACCATTGCGGCACCTACAGCTTCGGCGCGTTTCTCCCAGACCACGCCCACGGTCGCCGGAGCTGCGGCGATGAGTCCGTCGAATGCGACGTTCTTCTCGCGCAGGTCGCGGTACATCGGATAGGAAAATTCGTGAGCATGTCCTGGGGTATTTCCGCCGCTGGAGTGCGTGTGCCCTGGGTGGCTACCCGCATAGCTGAGCACGACAAGCTTATCCGGATCATGAACCGGAAGAGCGCGGATAAGGGCCTGATTGAGGAGGCTGAAGACAGCGGAGTTTGCGCCGATGGCGAGCGCAATAGTGAGTACAGTGACGAAGGTGAAGCCGGGATTTTTAACGAGACCGCGAATGCCATACCGCAGGTCCCGCACGAGGGCCTCGAACGGAAAAGAGGGACGCAGTTCGCGGCACTCTTCACGGGTACTCTGCCGGCTTCCGAAGGAGATGGCGGCTTGGCGTCGAGCTTCGTGGAGCGACATGCCATCGGCGAGATTGGCCTCAATCTGACGTTCGAGGTGAAATTGGATTTCATCGTCGACGTCGCGGCGCGATTTGCCGGTGCAGAAGAAGCGGACACGGGAGAGCCATTCATGAATCATCGAAGTGTCTCCTGCTAGATGCCTTCGAGGACGAGATTGACGGCTGAAGTGAGGCGTTGCCAGTTTTCAAGTTCGGCCTCAAGTTGCTTGCGACCGGCGGCGGTGAGGGAGTAGAAGCGGGCTTTGCGGTTGTTTTCGGAATTTCCCCAGTGTGCGCGGATCCAGCCCCTATATTCGAGGCGGTGGAGAGCTGGATACAGTGAGCCCTGACCGACCTGTAAAACGTCGTGCGAAACCTGTTGAATTCTTTGCGCGATGGCCCAGCCGTGCTGGGGTTCGCCGGCGATGGCTCTGAGAATGAGCATGTCCAGAGTTCCCTGAAGTAGATCTGTGGATGGCGGCATCTTCCCCTCGAGGTTCGACAACAGGATGAATTCGCTCTTGTCGATTGTCAAGGGGAGAGTGACGAGATGCTGGTCAGTCCGGAGTGGATCCGATCTTTAGGAGCTCAATCTTGGTAGTCTTAGACTGATCCCATGATGGTTGTGTCTGTCTGAGTACAAGCGCAAATTTCGAGTTTCCCGAGAGCGGTATTGGGCTCGAGCATGAGCCGAAGCCGAGGCATTCGGAAGCGGCGGCGGTTGGCTTTGCAATCTGCGGCTTCACATTCTGGGTGCTGACCGATACGGTGATGAAAATCGTCGGCCGTTCAGTGTTGCCGGCATACGAGATCATCGGGTTTCTCGGCCTCTTTGTCTGCGGGTTCCTGGCGCTATATGCGCAAGTTCGGCACGAGCTGGCAGTGTTGTGGCCGACACAGCCGAAAAGGCAAATGGTTCGCTCATGCCTGGACCTGACAAACAACCTGTGCGTAGTCGTGGCGCTGAGGCATGTGAGTCTAACGCTGTTTTACATCCTCGTGTTCCTCTCGCCGATGTGTATTACGTTTCTTGCGGCTGTTTTTCTGCACGAGAAGATCGGCGTCAGGAAAGGCATGGCTATTGTCGCGGGATTTACCGGTGTGGTGATCGCGGTCAATCCGTTTGGAACTTCACGACAGGGAGACTGGATCGGTTTTGCGGCGTGCATGGTATGCGTGTGCTGTTTTTCGGTGAATATGGTGTGGTCGCGGGTGCTGACGCGAACCGAGTCACCCGAAAGCCTGGTGTTCTTCTCAGGAATCGTGATGGTCATCGCTGGAGGGGTGGGGATGCTGTTTCATGCCGTTCCGCTGAACTGGATGGCGGTTGGGGGACTGGCGGCGATGGGAGCGTTCTGCTCGGCGGGCGCGATTTGCTTCTTTGTGGCCGTCAAGCACACGTCGGCCTCAACGGTGTCGCAGTATCACTACACACAATTGATCACTGGAGCGTTGGTGACTTTTCTGGTCTGGCGGGAACTGCCGACGATCTGGATGTTGATGGGGGGAACGCTGATTGTTGCGGCGGGCTTGTACATTGCAGTGCTCGCGAAGCGAGCGAGGTAGAGCGCCGTTCAGGCCGAAGCCGGGCTCCACGCGCAGATCTGGGCAGGTTACATCTTGAGCCACGGGGACCGATTTCCGCACGGGAGAGGCCTATTCCGAAATAAACTGTGGAAGATCCCCAAGGAAAGTAAATGTCATCCTCACAAATTGCAGCGGAGCAGCGTCCCGAGATTACAGGCGATAGGTTGCTTCCCTGGTACTTTGCGTTCTTCATCATCTCAGGTTTCTGTGGACTAGTTTACGAGGTGATCTGGGTACGACTAGCAATGGCCAGCTTTGGCGTGACGACTGCGCTGGTTTCGATTGTTCTTTCCATCTTCATGGCGGGGCTTGGCCTGGGGTCGTGGGTCGCTGGTCTGGCTATGCGAGGATCTGGAGGAAGAAACGCATACCGATCGCTCTCGCTTTACGCGATTGTTGAGTTGCTTATCGGGTGCTCAGCGGTAATTGTCCCGCTTGAACTCAAGTTGGGACGAAACCTGATGCTCAAAGCTGTTGGGTTTGGTGGGTGGCAGACGTGGCAGTACTACCTTTTGTCCGCGACATGGCTGCTCATTGCTTTGTTGCCATGGTGTTCCTGTCTGGGAGCCACATATCCGCTGCTAATGTCGGTAATCAGGCAAACTAATCCCGAAGCTGCACAACGCTCATTCAGCTTTCTCTACTTAGCGAATGTAATTGGGGCGCTCATTGGCACCCTTGTCTCGGCTTTTGTATTGATCGAACTGATTGGTTTCCGCCGCACTTTGTGGACGGCTGGATTCTTGAACGGGATACTGGCGTTCATTGTGGTGATTATTCGGCGCCGGATTCGGATATCAAGTGCGAAGAAATCCGCCGTCGGAACGAGGAAGGAGCAGGCGAGGTCCTCCCTTCCGCGGTGGGCATTGGCTTCCATGCTTTTCGTGACGGGCATGGTCAGCATGGGATCTGAAGTCGTCTGGATGCGGGAATACACTCCCTATCTAGGCAACTTTGTTTATGGTTTTGCTCTGATTGTCACGATCTATCTAATTGCAACAAGCCGAGGCGCTCGTGATTATCGTAAAACTGCAGTCTCAGCGGATCCGGTTCAATCGGCAAGTGTCTGGAGCATTCTTGCGTTCGCGACCCTGCTACCGGCTTTTGGGGCCAACCCTCTTCTTCCGTTTGACTTTCCTGGTTTGAGCGGAATTCGGTTGATTGCGATTTTTCTATTCTGTGCGTTGACGGGATTCGTAACTCCCATGCTTGTGGACGATTGGTGCAAAGGAGAACCGGATCAAGCAGGCGTAGCATATGCGTTCAATGTTTCCGGCTGCATCGTCGGGCCATTGATCGCTTCGTTCGGTCTTGAACCGTGGATTGGTGAGAAGTGGACTCTGCTGGCACTTTCTCTACCAATTTTCGCTGTTGCTGGAGTCCTATCATTTGGATCGGCAAGCGCCGAGGTACCTGCCACGATGGCCCGGAAGGCGCGAACTAGTTTCTTTGTCGCGATTGCTGCGTCCGCAGTCTTGTTGTATTTCAGCCAAGACTACGGGGCACGTTTCAAGAACCGGCAACTCCATCGAGACTATGCAGCTACCGTGATTGCAACCGGCACCGGATTTCAAAGACTGCTGATGGTCAATGGAACTGGAATGACCATCCTCACTCCAATCACGAAGTACATATCTCACTTGCCGCTGGCTTCGATGAAACAGAAGCCGAGAAACGGCCTGGTTATCTGCTTCGGTATGGGAACCAGTTTCCGTTCGATGCTGTCATGGGATATTCCGACAACGGCTGTGGACTTGATCCCGAGCGTGCCGAAGACATTTTCCTATTTCCACGCAGATGCGGACAAAGTTGCAGGATCGAAACTGGCTTCGATTGTGATTGATGACGGCAGGCGATTTCTGGACGGGTCCAGTGAAAGTTATGACGTAATTGTTGTCGATCCGCCGCCGCCGGTCGCCGCTGCTGGATCCAGTCTTCTCTACTCGAAGGAGTTCTACCAGGTTGTCAAGCGACACCTTGCGGAGGGTGGCATATTCCAGAACTGGTACCCACAGGTTGATGGGGACGACGCTTCAACGGCATCGATTACAAAAGCGCTGAAGGAGTCTTTCCCGTATGTCCGAGCATTCAGGTCATACGACAATAATTTCGGCATTCATTTTTTGGCAAGCCTCAGGCCTATTCCGGTTGAAACGGCTGATGTCCTCGCCTCGCGCGTGCCAGCCAAAGCGGCGACTGATTTTCTGGAGTGGGGACCTGAGTCCAGCGTTCAAAAGGAATTCGATCTGGTGCTTTCTCGCGAGATCTCACTGCAGAGCTTGATTGATCTGGATCCGACTGTCCCTCCGGTTACGGACGACGAACCGATCAATGAGTACTTCCTGCTACGTCATCGCTTTCACACTGCAAGATAGCGCAACCGCCGACTTAAATAATGCCGAACGGGTTAGAGCTGACAAGGCCATAGGTCTCCAACGAGAGGATCCTTTGGGATTGATGATGGCTGAATCAACGCGGGCGCAGAGACTTGATGGCGTTCGGGAGGCGTTCCATGGCTTCGGGGAAGCGCTCTTCGAGGAGGCGCGCTCGTTCGGCAGCGATTCCGCCGAGGTAGGACGGAACAGGCGTCGCCGTCAGCACGAGGACGAACGCAATTACAGAGAAAAGAACTCCGGCAACGGCGGCAGAGACGAGCATGTGATATGCGTCAGCGACGTCGAGCCCCAGGACATTGAAGGCAACGTGTTCGAGCGGCTTGACGTGGCGAAGGGCCGCCAGAGCAAAGAGAGAGAAGAACACTGACAAAGAGGTGAGGACGACGAGCGCGACGTCGAGGCCACGATGGAATTTCAGGCGGGAGCTGCAGCGGGTGCAATCGGCGAAGTGTTGCTCATAGTCCTTACGCATCTCGGGCGATATTCCCGAGATGTCATACCGCCAGCTTGCAAGAATTGCGCCTACTACACGGTCGGTACAATCGGTTTTCGCCATACGGATGTACTCACCTTGTGATTAATCTGCCCGAACCCTACAGGTCATTGGCCCTGAACTCAATGGGTTACCGGCTCTTTCCCCTTGGATGCCCCGCTGTTTGCGGGTGATGCAACTTCTTATCCAAGCGCCTGATTCATCAACACTTCGACGTCAGGGATCGCGTGCTGACGTCCATCTGGGCAGTCAATCCTATTTATGATTGTAACCGAGTTTGTTCAAAAACAGATGGCTGACAACGGTTCATGTTGCGGGGCGAGCAACAGCCGGTTGGCCAAGAGGCTTGCGCGGCCGTTGAGGGCTCGTTCCGCAGAAATGCGGGCAAGCTCGGGAAGATTGTTGCTCTCAGAGAGATGTCCCAGGACGACATATGTGGCTTGGCCGTCATACTCGGCTTCGAGGTAAGTAGCGCAGGCCTCGTTGGAGAGGTGCCCAACGCGGGAAAGCACGCGTTGCTTAACGGACCAAGGGTAAGGCCCGTCGCGGAGCATTTCGAGGTCGTGATTGGATTCGATGTAGAGGAGGTCGACGGACTTGAGTTGTGCCTTCACGTTGGGCGGGATGTAGCCGAGGTCGGTAGCGAAGGCCATGCGAACGCCTTCCGCCTGAAAGACGAACCCAACGGGGTCGGCGGCATCGTGGGGAATGGTGAAAGGGCTGATGGAGATGTCGCCGATCTGGATGGGCTTGCCGGCTTCGAAGTACTGGATGGAGGGAAGCGCGGTGGGATCTTTTTCGGCGGCGGTCTTTTTCTTCTTTGGAGCAGGAGCGGAGGATGAGGTGTTGTCAGCGCTGGCTGCGAGGTCGTCGACGGTGGTGTCGGACTCTTCGGGGTCGCAATCGTCGGCGGTGGGTGCGTCGGCTTCAGCCATGCGCACGGCGGCCTGTTGGCGGCACTGCTCAAGCCACTGCGCGTAGGTCATCTGCTTACGAGGGGAGAGCCAACGGACCCAGGCCCGATGGGTGGCCTGCGTGAAGTAGACAGGGATGCCGAGCTTGCGGGCGGTGACCGCGAGCCCTGAGACGTGATCGGAGTGCTCGTGGGTGATGATGATGGCGTCGAGGGTTGCTGCGTCTTCACCGGCGAGCTTCATGCGGCGGAAGAGTTCGCGACAGCTAAGGCCTGCATCAACGAGGATGCGCGTTTTGCCTCCGGTGACAACTGTGCTGTTGCCCTTGGAACCTGACGCGAGCACGGTGAACCGGACCATGGTATGAGCATACCGCCGCCGGCTGTGTATAACGAGGATGCGGGTTAACGGGGAAGGCACCGGGCCCGAACTGAGAAATCACTTGTTATCGGGGAGAAACTCAACGTCGTTTCTGGGGAACTCACACATAATGCCGATGGTGTTGGACTCGGTGTCGTTGACGAAGACCATCCAGAGGTCGTGGTCGGGCATTTTGGCGACCAGGTGGGGCACGTCGATGAAGTTGACGCCGCGCCGTTTGAGTGTGTCGAAGGTGGAGTGGATGTCGGAGACCTGAAAGTAGAGGATAGTGCCGCCGCGGGGTCCGGGCTTGTCGGATGTGGAGAGCATGAGGCGGATGTCGCCGCATTTGAAAAAGGCGAGATTGCCCGCGTCGAAGAGGAACTTCATGCCGAGGGTGTTCTGGTAGAAGTCGCGTGCGCGGGGAAGGTCGTCGACGGTGATGGCGATCTGGCCGATCTTCTCCAAGCTGACGGCAGGGGCGGCATCGGGGTGAGACATGGCGAAGAGCTCCAAAATAAACGATAGCAGGGGTTGGGCCTGTAGCCGGTGGCCCGTAGCCGGGAGCGAAAGGTGAGTCTGAAGCTACGGGCGTGCGAACTGAGCGATACGATAGACAACAGCCTTGGCGGATAGATTCGTATGCGGAAACAGGTGCTGATATTCGGTCTGGTAGGTGGAGTGCTGATCACTCTGCTGCAATGGACCGAGTTTCACTTTATTGTGCTGGAGCATTCCGTGGCGATATACGGGGTGCTGATCGCGATTCTGTTTGCGGGCGCGGGGATTTGGCTGGGAACGAGGCTGCTGGCTCCCCGGGAGCGGATCGGGGAAGTTGCTGTCCCAGGGCCGAGCAAAGCGGATTCGATTCCCGACGATCGTGCAAGGGAGCGACTGGGTATCACGCCTCGTGAACTGGAAGTGCTGCAACTGGTGGCGCGGGGACTGAGCAATCGCGAGATTGGGGAAACGCTGTTCGTGAGTGAGAGCACGGTGAAGACTCATTGCAGCCGGGCCTTCGACAAACTCGGCGCACGACGGCGGACAGAGGCAGTGAGGCGTGGCAAAGAACTTGGCCTGATCGGGTGAGGAGATCGTTCTTTCGCATGAATTCTGATAGTTTCGGACAAAATCATACGAAAGAATGACGCGCGACGGCTGGCAGATAGGGGAGGCTGAGGGCGTTGGCGGCTGGGGAGCACGCGTCGACTGGTGGGGGACGGGATGAAGAGGGCGGTTTGGAAATACGGGTTGCTGAGCGGGCTGGTGCTGGCGGTACTGTTGGCGCTGACGGTGCCATTTGAGCATCACACGAGCGCGCGATTTGGCATGGTGGTGGGGTACACCATAATGGTGCTCAGCTTCCTGATTGTCTTTGTGGGCGTGAAGCGCTACCGGGACGTGGAGTGCGGAGGCACGATCAGTTTTGGCCGCGCTTTTGGGGCAGGTGTGCTGATGATGCTGATCTCGTGCGCGTGCTACGTGGCCATGTGGGAGGTTCTGGTAGCCACGGTGGAAAAGAACTTTGCGCACGACTACACAGAGGGTATGGTGAAGCGGGCACAGAACTCCGGGCTGCAAGGGGCAGCTCTCGAGGCGAGGATTGCGGAAATCCGCAAGTTTGAAGCGACATACTCTAATCCTGTTTACAGGATGGGGATGACATTGCTGGAACCATTGCCGGTAGGCATTGTGATGGCGCTGGTGACGGCGGGCGTGCTGCGCAGGAAATCCGAGAGTGGAGTACCTGGTGCGGCGAGTGCCGAAGCTTCGTAGCAATGCTCAACGCTTTATGAGCAGGAAAAGGAATACTCAGAGGAGATATTAGATGGGCTCAGTGACCGGAATTGGTGGGGTCTTCTTGCGCGCGAATGATTCAAAGGCGCTGTATCAGTGGTATGAGAATCACCTGGGGCTGGTGAAGGGCCAGGGAGCGTACTCGTTTCCTACTCCGAAGCAGCGCAATGAGGTCCTTTTCTGCCTTTTCAAGCAAGAAGACCAATACCTCCCTCAGGCGCAGAAAGCGATGCTGAATCTGATTGTGGATGATCTTGATGCATTGCTGGATCGGTTGACGAGCGAGGGTGTGACGGTCGATCCGAAGCGCGAGAGCTACGACTTTGGGAAGTTCGGCTGGGTAACGGATCCAGAGGGGAATCGCGTGGAACTCTGGCAGCCTCCAGGCGAATAACGGCGAGTAGAACATCCATTCAGATGTGGGCTCTGACACCTTATCCCAGGTCTCAGAATCGAGACCTGGGCGCCCGGCCAGCTTAGCGGCTGAGACGAATCGCTAATTGCATGACACGCGGGTCGGTGGTGGTGCTGGTGATTGTGCCGAAGGCGGCTGAGCCGAAGCTGCCGTTGGGCTGAGCGAATGCAGGGGTATTGGTTACATTGAAGAGCTCTGCGCGAAATTCTAGTCCGGTCTCGTGGAAGAGGGTTGTGTGCTTCACAAGGGCGAGGTCGAGATCGCGATAGGCCGGTCCGCGAACTGGATTGCGCGATGCGGAGCCGATGGTGAACTGAGGTGCGGTGCCGAATGCGGCGGTATTGAAGAAGTGGTATGGAGATCGGTCAGCGGGTGAGAGTGAAGGCTTGCCGAGAAGGTTGGGACGCTGGATGGAGAAGCCGGCGAAGGAGTTGAAGTTTGTCGCTTGCGTCACAGTGACGGGCATTCCCGATTGCAGAGACAGGATGGCATTGAGCTGCCAGCCGCCGAGTAGGGCGTCGAGAAGGCCGCCGGATGCGAATTGGTGTCCTTGGCCGGCGGGCAATTCCCAGGTGCCGCTGAACGAGGTGACATTGGGCATGTCGCCACTTGAGGAGTCGCGCTCGAGCCAGGGACGATAAGTGTCGGCGGCAATGAGGCTGCTTGAATTCGGCGAGGACAGCACGGTTGTGGAGAAGACCGCCGAGGCGTCGTCGATGAGCTTGGAGTGGGTGTACGCGAAGAGTAG
>Ga0157369_10004546_pt1 | contig 16317 bp, 20 predicted proteins | sample C25metaG_FD_113461 | JGI IMG/M metagenome (GOLD analysis project Ga0157369, IMG submission 113461) | Corn rhizosphere microbial communities from Kellogg Biological Station, Michigan, USA - C2-5 metaG | ecosystem: Host-associated > Plants > Roots > Rhizosphere > Soil | place: USA: Michigan... | reverse complement strand
GTTGCCCCCGGCCAGCAGGTCTTTCAGGTCAGCCAATTGCTTATCTCGCCCCTGCTGCTGGGCGCTCTTGCGAGCGGCCAGCGCTGCTAGATCGGCCAACGGCGAGCTGTCAGCGGCGTAGCCTTCCAGCACGGCTATCTGCCCCGCCATCGACTGTTTGGCAGCTTTGACCACCGTGCAACGCTCCAGCGGCAAACCCTGCCAGCGCGGTAGAGTTCCGGCGCCGGGGATCTCCCACTTTTCACTCTCCAGTTTCACCAGGTGATGCGCCCGGCGCTCGGTGCGCACAAGGTCAGGGATCGGCAGCAGTGCATTGAAGCGCGACAAGCTGCTGGCCAACTGCTCCAGGCGCGTGCCCAGGAACAGGATCGACAACGCGTATTGCGGCCCAGTCGGACGCCCGCTGTCGCTGGCGTCTTCCAGTTTCTTGGCGAGATGTTCAAGCGCGTTGGGCGCGGACAGAAAGCGCTGATAGCCCGCGCCCTGGCCAACGCCGCTTTGAAATGGCGTCACGACCAGGCACGCCGGAACCTGCCCCATCTGCTCGGCCAGCGCTGCGCGTCCGGCCGCGATCACGCCTTTTGCTGCATCACCGACCGGCCCCGGGTTGGTGTTGGCCAGTCCACTCAGGCCAGCCAGGCGCTGGGCGGTGCTGGCCAGTTCGCCACCGGCCAGATCCTTGGCCGCTGACAGCCCGGCCATCCACTGCGTGGCCTGCTCCGGCCAGCGCATCGTCACCGGTGCCCAGGTCATGCCGGCGGCGTCCAGATGATGGCTTTCATTGCCTTTAAATCTTTGTTTTTTTGAGCCTTCGCCACAGCTTGGCGTAATGTTTCCGCGTGCTGCTGCGCCGCTTGCCGGAAACGCACCAGGTCAAGGCTGACTTTCTGCAATTGTTCGATGGTGTGCGGTAGGAAAGCCAATACCTGGTCGACGTCATAGCATGGGTAAACGTCGTCCAGGCCCAGCAGCACCTGGCCGTTTAAATTCACCTGGTCATCGATCGCGCTGCTGTACCGGTATGGCTCGCCCAATGCGCTGGAGGTAAAGCCACCGGCGATATAAGCCGTGCTGCCGGCGGCGATCGCTTGCAGTTTCTTGTCCCGAAGTGCAGCCAACACGGCGTCGATGTCATCAACCCATTCGCCATTCTTCCAGACCTGACTAGGCCCGGGCTTCTTCATGGTGAAACCCGCCGGCACCCCTTCGAAGCCTTCCAATGTTCGCGGCTCGCCGGTGTCGGTGCTGTACACCACAACACCGCCGAAGTAATCCACCAACTGCCAGGCCTTACCGTTCCACCACGCGGCTTTGTGTTCCGGAATCGCGGGCGGCTCCGCTTCGACGCATCCACCAGGAATCAAATAGACGCCTGGCTCCAGCGGCGATTCTTCAGCCTTCACGGCACCAATGAAGATCCCGAGGTGGTCGGTCTGGAATACGAGTTTGTCAGTCATGCTCGATCTCAATACTTGATGCAGAAAAGAAGGGCCAAGTTTCGCGGCCGGGTTTCAGCACCGCCGGCAGCGGCGACGGTTACACCGTGGGTGTGGTTACCTGCGCCACCTACGCCGACGTTGTGCGCGTGCTGGCCAGCAGCGCCAATACCGACGTTGTGAGCATGGTTTCCTTGGTAGTCAGTGCGCATAGGTCGACCGTCGGCGTTTTTACCGCCGCCGATCTCAAGTTCTGTCCATACGCTGCCGCCAGCCGGATAACCGACGTTCACACCGGCGCCGTTATCGACTACGCGAAAACCGTGGTCGTGGTTGCCTTGCGCATCCGTCCAGGCGCTGTGCACGTGGTTGCCCTGCGCATCTGTCCAGGCGCCGTGCACGTGATCGCCCACGGCTGCGGCCGAGGCGCCGTGCGCGTGCGAGTGGATCATCATGTCCTGATAGACGCCGAATCCACGGCCAGGATCCAGACCGCGCCCGTCGTCCCAGCCACGAGGGAACAAGCCGCGCATGTCAGGCAAGTTGAACGTGGTGGAGCCGTCGCCAGCGCCGTAGTGCGTTCCAAGCCAGGCAAAAAGTTGTGCGTATGTTGTACGGGACACAGCCGCCCCGTTGCACTTCAGCCACCCCTGCGGCGCCCAGGACATGGCGAACGCCGCAACCATCCCAGTCATCGAATCGCCAACCTGCTTTTGTAGCTTGTTCAGGGCGGCGGTCGACGCCACGATCTGGCTGCTGTTGGTTGCTGGATCGTCGCTGATTGCGTTGGGCAAGTTGCCCAGTCCCACGTCTGCTTTGGTGGTTGCCCGGGCGCGCAACTCCGCGTAATCCCCTTTACGCGCCGCCAGATGTTTAATGAGTGCGCCGGCGATCGGCTCAGGCTCACGGGCGTCATAAATCTCTGTAGGAGATGCGTAATAAGCGATCGGCACGCAGTAATGTCGAACCCCGGCAGCGTCGGTATAGTCGCCTTGCTGTCCGAAAATCACTTTCCACGTCGCGACCCGATCGCTTAATTGCCGCTCCAGGCAAACGTCGAGGGTCACGGTTCCAACGGCAACGCCCGATAACGGCACAGGCTTTTCCATGAACACCCGGATACCTTCAATGTAGGCAGTGCCGGCGCCCAACTGGAAACCATTTTCGCCCTTACCGAATGTAAGCGAGTCACCAAAAAAGCAGGCGCGGCCGTACACCTCACGGTTACTCAGGCGTTCTCGCTCATCGATGCCGGCAAGGCGAACCGTGAAGTCATGCTGCCAGGTGCTGGCATCGATCTTTACACCGGTCAGTTTCATGGCGCCATCGAAGGCCACCAGAAAATTGCGGGTGACGTTGTTGCCGATCTGCTCCGGCGGAATGTTCCTGCGCTTCTGCTGCAGAGGCACCGACGACGCGGCAAACAAGATGCCGTCGGCGTCCTCGAGGCCGACCCAGTTAAAGTCCCAGTCGCCAACGTCAGACCCCAACTGTGCGCTGTACACCACCTGGTTCGGATTCACAAAACCCGCGTTCTTTTCCGGGATGGTGTAGACGTGAACGATCTGCGCAGCCGGTGGCTTGCCGGCAGCGCGATCGAGCGGCGCGGTTGGATCAAGCCCGGGCACATTGGCAAAGATAAATCGGCTGACGATCAGCGGCTTTTGCTGGCTTTGTTTAAGGGCGATTTGGCTTTCGCCGGCCAAGGTAATACTGGCGCTCACGGTGCGCTCCTACAGGCTGGCAACCAGCGTTTGCTGGTCGTCGTTGAAGTCGATCAGGGCGATTTGCAGCCCTACGGGGGTGATGGTCACGAAGTCATAACGGCGGCAGGTGCGGCCGTATTGCTGAATCAGCACGCGCAAAAGCTCGGGATTGAGCGACAGTTGAGCGTTGCTGAACTTCAGCAACACCACGTCCCAATCGCGGTCGGGCTGGCGTTCCTCGATCTCGACGTAACCCACGCCCAGGCGTTCAAAAATGCGTTTCAACCCGGCGGTGCTGCCGGCGTCGACCGAGTTGATAAACGCGTATTTCACGCGCAGTCGAAACAGCGACTCGGGTTCGCCCTTGAAGCGCGTCACGTCCCGCTGCCAGGCCCACAGCTCAAGGATGCTCATGTGGCAGGTGTCGGGATCGATCTGCGAGTAAGGCCAGCGCAGCCAGCCGGTGACGGTTTCCCACCACGCCTGTGCAGCCGCGACCAGTTTCGAAAGCTCGGTACCGCCAAGCCAGAACGGCAGTTTCAGTTTGTTCATTGCAGGTTCACCTTCAGCGACGTCAGGCGCGGGATGTCCAATCCCCTGGTGATGTCGACGCCGGGGGTAAACCGCAGTGAGGCGATATCGGCAAACTGCTGGTGCAGTTCTTCCGCGAGGCGACTGAAGCTGAAACGCGACTGGGGATAAGTCAGCGTCGGCTGATAATCGCGGGGTGTGCTTTCCCGAAACGCGGCGCGGATGAATAGCTCGATCTCACTTTTAAGCGTGTCGATCTGCTCGGCGCTCAGATTTGGTTGCGGCCAGAGCGTCATCGCAACACTCACGGGTACTTCGGGCATCACCATGGCCAGCAGATCATCGCCGTGACCATGGTTGCCCTGGTCGCGAATGTGCGAATTGATTTGCTCCAGGTAAGTCGCCGCAGGCACACCTGCATCAAACAACACAAAGGCATTCGCGCTGCCCGGGCCACGCGGTGCGCCATGTTCGAAGTAAACGCCGTCCGGACGCACGCCCGGAAAGGCCGAGATCATGGCGCGATACACCGCGTCGGTGTGCCACTGGTTCACCGCCGAGAACTGGTTGCGCACGCGCAGACGCAGCTGGTCGTTCGGTTCCGGATCCGCACCTGGTGATTCCAGCCAACCGTCCTTGTTCACTACCTGAACAATGCCGGGGATGGGCACCGGCAGGATGGCGTAGTAAACCGGCGCGAGATTGAAACCGCTGCCGGATTCGATCGCCTCCACCGGGATTTCCAGCTGCAGCTGGCCTGCTACGAACGTCGCCGGCGCCGTGGTAATCAGTTTGTACACGTTGCCGTTGATGGCGGCCGACTGCACCACAATGCCTTTTTCCAGCTCCATGACGCCGTCCGGTAAGGCGCGGGTGAACAGCAATTTACCGCGGGCTTTGGTGGCGCCTTTACGCTCGACGTTGACAGCCCAGGCGAGCATGTCCAGCCAGGCGTCCCCCGCCGTTTTCACAAAGAAGTTCGGCAGCACCGTCAGGCACAGAAAGTCCAACAGCCACAACACCGGTTTGGTCACCAGCGCGGTCATCACCCGCCAGAACGGCGAATAACTGCTGGTGTTCGCCACCTTCGCGCCCTGGGCTTCAACCTCCTTTTCCCACGCAGCCTTCAAACCGGCCTCGGTGGTCGGGATGCCGGCGTCGGCGATCACCTTCTTAAAATCGACCTGGCTCACAGACTTACCTCAATCGAACCGAATTTCAGGGTTTTCGCAGTGACCAGGTACACGCCTGGTTCCTGCTGGATGATGCGTGCCGTACCGGGAACCAGGCGCTGGTCGCCCTCCACCAACAGTTCCAGTTGCTGGATGCAGTCGCGCTGCCGCAGCCGATCGCGTTCGGCCACCAGCGTCACCAGCAGCCCGCTGTCGCGGATCATGTGGGCGATGTCCTGGGCGATGCAGGCGCGGTCATCGACCAACAGCGGCTGGTGGGATGGATCCAGTGCCAGGTCGTTGTTCACGATCAACAGGTCTATGTACTCGCTTATCCGCCGACCGCCATAGCCACCATGTTTTCCACCTCCAGCGGGTTCATTGGTTTGCTGGTGTGAATGTTCACGTTCTCCACATGTGTGCCCTTGTTCTGGCTGCTGTTGTTGTTCTGGATGCTGGTCAGCAAGCCGCCGGGCGGCACCGCCGAAGGGCGTGCCGGCGAAAGGCTGGGGATTGCCGCATTGATGGTTTGCTGGGCTTTCTGTGCGGCGCTGGCGGTGTCGGCGGCATTGGTCGCGGCATCGACGCCAGGCACTTCAGGCATACCGCCGAAGCGCGCTTCGATATTCACGCCCGGGATGCTGTTCAGCAGCTCGATCACGCCGTTTACGGCCTTGGTGAAAATGCTGACGATGCTGTCCCATGCGGCCTTGGCCATGCCTGACCAGCCGCCCATTGAGTTAAACCAATCGGATAGCTTCTGCAGCTTGTCGGCGACGAACTGGAACGCGGCCGTGTTCATCAGGGCGGACGTCCATTCGTCCCAGTAGTGAACCGCCGCGACAATGACCGCCACCAGGGCGAGAACCCCGACCACGATCCACACCATCGGGTTGGCCAGCAGCGCCGCGTTGACCAGCCAGATCGCGCCCTGCCACAGCAGCATGGCGCCGCGCACCAGGGCAAGGCCGGCGCTGAGCGTGTAGATCACGGCCATGTAAGCCAGAATCGCCAGTTTCTGCAGGACGAAGCCGGCAACGGTGCGCAGGTTGAGCAACTGCACGACCTTCCACACCGATAACAGGCCCAGCCAGGTCATCCGTGCAACGCCGACCACGACGGTCAACAACGACATGGCGCCGACGATTGCCATGATGGTCAGTGCGGTGATGCCGATCACCCGGGTGATGTTTGGAAACAGCTGCGACCAGCGCACCAGGGTTTTACCGATGTCGACCATCTTGCTCATGAACGGCGTCAGTACCGGTATCAGCACCTGGCCAAATACAACACGCATGACCTCGACCAGGGACGCCCACTGTTGCCACGGATCGACCATGGCCCGGGCCATCTGCTCGGCATTTTCCAGACCGCGCACCTTGCCCAGCTGCTCGATGCCGTTGCGCAGTCGATCGGTATCCTTGGCCAGCGCGCCGATCACCTGGGCGCCTTCGCCACCGAAGGCCTCCATTAACTTGGCCCCGGCCGACGCGCTGGTCAGATTACCGAACTTGCCCTGCAGCTTGTCCAGGATCGCCATCATCGGCAGGACTTTGCCCTGCTGATCGGTGAACTGCATGCCGAGCTTTTCAGACGCCGCGCCGATGTTCTCGAAGAACGCTTTGTAGCGTCCGCCGGCGTCGCCGCCCTCCATGGTGCTGCTCAGCGTGCCGATCACCGCCATCTGTTCGGCAAGGTCGACGCCCGACGTGGTGGCGATCGCGCCGGCCTCCTTGAAGGCATCTTTCATCGCGGCGCCGCTGGTGCGGAACAACTGCACAGCCAGCGCCGTTTGCCCGCCAAGTTTTTCCACCCATGCGCCCTTCCCGATCGCATCCGCTTGGGACTTCTGCAGGTTGTAGAGCGTGCCGACGTATTCGCCCATGGTTTCGGCGTCCGTCTTGGTGGCCTTCGCCAGTAAGTTGCTGATGTTGGTGAACGTGGCGAGCTGGTTGCCGGCAAGCCCCTTAATGGCGCCCTCGATCAGGTAAGCCGAGGCCACAAAATCCTTGGCGTTCTCGCCATAGCTCACCGCGAACTCCAGTGACTTGGCATTGAGTGCCGACAACGCATCCTCAGCCACGCCCAACGATCGGACGTCGCCCAGGGCGCGATTGACCTCCAGCGCCGGTTCCATGGACTCACGGATCCCGACCACAGCAGCGGTCACGCCACCCATGCCCAAGCCGATCGTCTTGATGTGTTTTTCACTCTGATCGGCAAGCTCGGAAAAGCCCATTTTCACCTTGCCCAGGGGCGCGGTGACCTTGTCCTGCAAGCTGAGAATGAAAGCCAGGCTGGCGCTACGGTCTGCCAAAGTCGTTACCCGTTCAGCGCAAGGGCGATGCCGTTAGCCACGGCGAACTCCATGCGTCTCCAGTGTTCGTCCTCCAGCCACTTGGCCGTCCCCATCGCCTCGGGCGTGGGTTCGGCACCAGGAAGCCAGCGGTTCGTCAGGGCCATTAACTGGCCCAGTCCGTTTTCGCTTAGGCGCTCAGCGTGCTCGAGCGCTTTTTTACGATCACCTCAACGTTGGGCGCGTACTCCTCGAGCAGCGCGCCGGCGATCTGCATCACCATTACCGGGTTGCCCAGCAGCGGTTTCAGCACGGTTTTTTGTTCCTGCAGCACAGTGGTCATCAACAGGTTGTTGCCCGGGGCGACCTTGTTGGTTTGGGTCAGGGCGTTGAAATACTTGGTGACGTCGGCCGGGGTCAGGTTGAAGGTGAATTCCTGTTCGCCGACTTCCAGGGTGATTTCGGTGTTGTTCTGTTGGCTCATTGGGTAGATCTCTTGTTGAGGTTGGGAAAAGTGGTGTCCTGGTGCGCTGGCGATCGCTGGCACACGCCACGGACGTATTGCTGCAGTCCGATAATCATTTGCCGGCTTAGGGCGAGCTGATTACGGAGGGTGAAATAATCCGGTCGAGCGTCTGCTGCGAGTTCGGCGCGTCCTGCATCAGCCATGCGGGCGGTGCCGGCGGTGGCGGGCACAGATCCGGTGGCGGGACAGGTGGCGCGGACGAGCAACCGGCCAGTGCCATCGCCAACAGCGCGGCGCAGGCGCTCGTTTTCAGTGAGTGCATCGGTCAATTCCTTGGTGCTTCGTTGGTCGATCGCGTCCCGCTCGGCTAGCATTTCGCCGCTGATTCGGGCTGCTTCACGCAAGCCACTCGCTTCCCATTGCGCGCTTTCGCGCTCGCGCCTGGCGTCGTCGCGCTGATCGGTTACCCGATCGAAAGCCACCCACAGCAGCAAGGCGAGCAGCAGCACGAAAGGCACCAAACGCAACGGGGAAAGGCTCATTTCAGGCACAGCTCCACTTCTGCTTTGCGGCGGTTGTGTAAGCCCTGAACAAACTGTTTTCGCCCCTTGGCATCGGTGACAAATGCCCACACGGGTGTTTTTCCGTCCGGTGCCCAAGCCAACGCTTTGCAGCCGTCTGCGATGCGGCCGGCGTTGATCAACGCCACCGCCCGACTGGCGCAAGTGCTGGGCACACCGACGTTGTGGCTATGGCTGGTCAGCGCGTCGAAAGTGTTCTGGCTCACGTCCGGGTTGGTGATGCAGTCGGCCAGCTGCAGCTGGGTTTTGCGGATCACCAGCTGCTCCACCTCCGCGCAACGATCGGGCGACCAGTAGTCACCGACTACCACCGGGAACGGGCTGGTGTGTCGAGTGATGCCCTTGCAGACAGTGGGCAGTCCGCTGGCCAACTTGTCGGCATAGACGGTGTTCTGGCCGTTGCCTTCCCAAGTGCCCAGGAAGATCACCAACGGAGCGCTGGCCAGCGCAATCACGCCGGCTTGAATCCTGCCGCGCAGGCTCCTGGGAACCACACCCGCAACAGTGCCGGCACAACCATCTGCAGCACAGAAGCGACCACGGTGAGAATGGTCAGCAAGCGGCCGACCTTGGCGCCGATGTCGTTCACCGCGACCGTCAGGGTCTGCTGGCCAGCGTTCAGTTCCGACAGTTGCCCGGCCATGTGTTCGAACCCCTGTTCCAACTTGGTGACGCGGGTAGGCACGGTTTCGTGGCGGTCTTCCAACTCGCTCAGCCGGTGTTCAAATACGGCGAATCTCTGCTCCAGCGTTCCGAGGCGTACGGCGTCAGTCGTCATCAGCGTTTACTCTGCTCAAAGCCCGTCTGGCACGGGATACACCGCGTTTTACCGCCCAGTGCCTGGCGCGCCGGCGGGATCTCGTTGTCGCAGTCCTCGCAATGGGTCAGGCTGGGCCCGACCGGCACAGGCGTCAGCAACTGGGCCTTGATCGCCTGGTCACGTTGGCGTTGCTCCAGCTCCTGGGCGCGGTCGAACCAGTCCACCATTAACGGATCCCCGCGATCTCGGTAGCGTCGAGGTACGGAACGCCGTTGATGTGAATGAAATCCGGACTGGTGACGTCAAACGGCACCTTGTGTTTAGTTTTCTCGCCACCTTTGGGATCGATCGACAACAGGCTGGAAATCTTCACCTTGCAGCCAAACGCCTCCACGCGCAGCTCCTCGTCCTCGCCGGCCTTGGCAAAAAACACCGCATCAAAGGGGGCGAGCTTGCGGAAGCTTCCCGCCGATCGCGCCGCGTCGATCAGCAACTGAAAGTTGGAGCTATCCAGTTCCAGTTCGCCGGCCGCAGCCACGTCGCCCTCCACGTAGCCGTCAGGCACACCACGCGTCTGCGCCACGGCCGAGTTGTCGGTAATGTCCAGGGTGCAGCTCTCGACGTGCAGCGACAGATCGCCCAGGCTCACGTCGAAGTTCTTGCCGCCAATTTTTGCCATGGGGCGTTACTCCGCTTTGTCAGTGGAAAGATCCAGGGCGATGTTCGCCGTGAGGTCTTTCGGGCAGTAGAGGGGTTTGAGCTTGATGTAGGCCGCAACCTTGGTTTTGCTGAGCCATTCCAGCACCAGGTCACCGTCTTTCGGCGGCTCGATGTCACCGGGGAACACCTCGCCGTTGAACTTGATGGACTTGGCCATGGCGCGTAGTGGCGCCATCAGTTGGTTGGTGTTCACCGCCATGCTGTTGGGCGTGCTGTTCAAGCGGCGATCGGCTACACGGCGGATCAGCAGCGGGCGAATCAGGCGAGCGGCCTTATCGGTGATGCGCAGGTATTCCACGACCTGAAAGTCACTGCCTGGGGTGTCCAGCATGTTGCAGTCACCCCAGTACACGCCTGGATAGTCTGGGTAGGTCTGGGTGACGGAGAACCGCGCCCGATCCAGTTCGCTGCGCACAGCGGACGGCAGCGGTATCAGCTCCATATCGATAGGCACGTCACCAAGTCCCAACACCGGCCCGGTGGCCACGCGCATCGGGCTATCCGCGATGCTCACTGCCGAATTCGCCAAGCGGCCAGCCAGCACGCCCAGGTCATTACCATGCAGTTGCGGCACCGGTGAAACGCGCGGCGCTGCCAGACCCGCTACCAACGCTTTTTGCTCGCTCAGGTACTGCGCCCAGGTCTGGTCGACGGCGATGCCGGCGGTGCTTGCCAGAAAGAAAACACGACGGCCGTAGGTGTTGTTCAGGGCGACGGCCGCGTCATTCATGGCCGATAGTTCGTCACCCTTGGCGACAGGTTTGGTTACGATTACCGCTTCCACCGACACCCCTTGTTGCTGGGTTTTCTCCAGAGCGGTGGCCCAGTCGCCTTCGGGGCCGATCGGGGCCGCCATGCAGGCCCAGCGCTGGCCACCGTTCAAACGTGCGGCGGTGATTTGGGTTTTCAGATCGCTCGCCGGGACGCCAAGGGCGGCGTCCAGATCGCTGTCGGTGTTCAGCGGAATGACCTGGCCGATGTTTTTGGCGGCGGGGCCGATGAAAAGAAAGTAACGCTCAACCTCTGTCACGGCGCCCTGGCCTAGATTGAGATTGTCGACGGTGACTTGACCGAGTGCCATGCTGTGCCTCGTTAGCGGGGTGAAGTTAGGATTTGTTGCAACACCTGGTTAATCAGGAGATTGGTTTCGCGTTCAGTTTCGGCGCCGATGAACTGGCGTTTGGGCAGCGTGATTTCCCAGCTCTGCGCGCCTGTGCTTTCGCGGCGCTTGTCGTCGAGGATCCGGATCAACAGGCCGGCTTTGGCGTAATTCACATGCTCCTGAATCCACGCCACAGACGGCCGGGTCAGCGTCTTTCTGCCTGCTTGGCGCACACGGAAGCCCAACCGGCGCAAGCGCTTGGCTTGCTTGTCGGTTGCTGCCAAACCCGGTGGGGTCTTGTTCCATCGGCGCATCTGTTGGGCGGTGCGGCGCTCACTGACGCCGTTGTGCTGCTGTGCGGCGACCCATCGTGTCAGGGCGTTTTTCCAGCCCAATTCCGCTTCATCAGCGGACACCCGGGTGACCACCATCAACTTGGCCAAGCCGGCTTCCATCTTCTTTTTGCCCTTGGTGTCGCCCTTCCGTGGGGCGAACGGTGTGCCGTCCAGGTTCTTCTGCTCACGCACTCGCTTGCGGCTCATCGTCCGCACGCGTTTGGTGACCTGGTTCAGCAAGCGGCGGCGCAATTGCGGCGGCAGGCTCAGCAACGCCAGCTGTTCGCGTACGCCCAAGCGACCGCGAATGTCGAGTTCGAACGTGCTACGCCCGGCCATCGGTGGCCACCTCGCCGCGCTCTGCAATCCACAGATCAAACGGGACAAAGGCCCAGGTCTTGCCGAAGGCTTCGATTTCGCCGACAGGGTCTTCGGCCAGATACTGCGGCTCGACAAACTCCAGCGTGATTTCCACGTCGAAAAGGTCGTTGTCCAATGGCTCCACCGCGAATTCCGGCGCCGGCAATTCATGGCGGTCGCGATCGGCGTCGTGGTTCTCCAGCCAACTGCCGACCAGGGCCATCAGACATGCCGGATGGTCGGCGAAGCGCTCCAGCACGATCGCGGCGCGATAGTGCATGTCGCCCAGGTGCATCCCGTCGACGTCGGGTTTCCAGATCAGTGCAAGCTTCACCTGCTCGGTGAAACTGTCGAGCTGTTCAGGCTCGACCAAGCGGCGTTCCTGCAGGTAGGCGGTCAGTCCCTGGAGTTTGGTCATAGCAGCGCCGCCGTGATTCGGCCACGGCCTTGCAGGGCGCGCACGGCCGCTTGGCTGAATGCCAGGAACGTGCTTTCGCGTTCTGGCGCTTCCTTGCCCGTGTTCTCTGCGCTTTCGCGGCGGGTCACCGTGGCGAACTGCTGTAACGCGCTCGCCTTGGCCCGGCAGTACACGGCTCGGCGGTAGATTTTCAGCTTCAAAGCGTTATCAGGCAGAAGGTTCTGATCGGTCTGAATGAATGGCCACTGCTTGAGCTTCGGCGGTAGGTTGAGCGGATCGGGAACCTCGACACTGCTTACGCCGAGGGCACGCCAGCGTTGTTTCAGCTCTGCCAGATCGGCATTGACCTCAACCATTGCCATGGTCAGGTCAGCGGCCAGCATGTCCACCAGATACTCCGCCGGCAGGCGGTATCCTTTCTGGAATTCGGCAACAGACAGATCCGGCCAAAAGCCGTCGTTCTCGATCATCTGTTCCACAAACGTGGTGGGTTTACCGGAAAAGCTCATTGCTGGCCGCTCAAATAGGGCGGGGAGACTGTTTTCCGTGGGGCTGGCCATGAATGGCAGACACACGTCCACAGTTCCCCGCTGGGGGGGGTAGTCGGTTATTGGGCGCCGTTATCGGCAGGTGTTTGTTTGGCCAGGGCGATGCGACACTTTTTGATTCGTGTCTCGTTGCCAGCTTTCGCGTACAACTCCGTCGAGCGCTCCAGGTGCTGCAGGGCGATTTCCCACTGCTCGGCCTCCATGGCACGCATGCCGATCAACTTGTGGTACTTGCTCGGGATCTGTTCGGTCAGCTCCCAATCACCGTCGACACGCGGCAGCAGGTCAGACAGGTACGGCTCCGGGCTGCGCTGGGCGTTGTATTCGGCGTAAGCCCAATCGATTACCGCGTCGGCAACGAAGGTCTGCACGTCACGCCGCTTAAACCGCTCGGGCATCTCCTGCCCCTGCCCGATCGCAAAGTCAGCCAGCGCCAGGCCATCTTCAAACTGCTCGGTGTCGAACAGCCAGACCATCACCTGCACCAGAACACGGTTCGGCATCACCAGGCCCGAGTCCATGTAGCGCTGAATGAAATCCTGGTACTTGGGCAGCAGTTCCTCACGCTTGAGTGCCTGACGCCCGGCAAGACCCTTGATATCGCTCAGGCGCTCCAGATCCTGATCCAGCGAGGCTTCCATCAGCAGCAGGTGCTTTTTCGCATTCGCCGGGCTGCTCAGGGCTTCCGCCGGCGAATACGCCAGAGGTGCCGCTGCAGCAGCAATCACTGCAGCGGTTCCCTGAGCCAAAGTGCGACGCTTGTGTGCGAGAGCCAGGCTCACTTCACCAGCTCCACGTTCTCGGTCAGCGCGATTTTCTCCAGCTGCTCGATCACATAGCCTTCATTGCGGCTGTTGTAATCCTCGACGCGGGAGCGTTTCGGGTTGTCCACGGTTTGCTTGCGCCAGCTGGAGTCCTGGAAGTAGATCGACAGGTTGTCCCAACTGGTGACCAGCACAGCGTTGACTGGGAAGAACGGCACGCTGAAGCTCGGCAGACCGCCATAGGTGGCGATCACCTGGGCATCTTCGATGCGCTCTTTTTCGGTCGGCACGTCGCCTTGCTTGGCGTACAGCTTCGCCTTATCAGCAGCCAACAGATCGGAACCGATGATCGCGACCAGGTCGCCACCGTCGCGCAGACGCTCGTCCACCATTTGCTTGGTGTCATGCACCAGGGCGTCAAGGTTGTCGTAATCACCGTCCAGCCCCAAGGTGACTTTGCCGGCGGCTTTGCCTTCCTTGAGCACCTGTTGCGGCGCCTGCTCGCGCAGTTGCTGCAGCCAGCCTTTGTTCACGTCCTGTAGCATCGGATAGGCTTCGATGTCGGTCTGCGCAGCCGCTTTCACACCGTGGAAACCGACCATGATGCGATCCAGGGCGATCTGTTTCTGCACAGCCGCTGAGTAACGCTGATGGAAGTCCGGAAACTTGGCCCAGGCGTCGATCTTCGCATACGGCAGACCCACGTCCGACTCGGTGGACGACAGTTCGAAGGTGCTGTTGTCCAGCTCAGAAGCATCTTTCGCTTCGCGGTCGGTGGTCTTTGTGTTGGTGCGGCCAGTGACTGGGCCGGACACCCCAATGAAAACCTTCTCCCCCTTGATCTCGGTCACAGGAATGACGTTGATGCGCTGCAGGAAGTCCGCTTTTGCCGTGATTGCGTCGTTCAGCTCCTGGGCGATCGACGGTTCAACGGAAAACATCTTGCTGGACAGCGGGACGCCGTAGGTCTCGGCGATCGCCAGCTGGATTTCGGCGTACATCTTGGCGCCGTAGGCGCTCAGGGAACGAGCCATGTCAGAGCACCCGCACTTTGGATTTGTCGGCGGCACCGGTGGAGCGCGGCAATTGGCGACCAGAAGGAGTGTTCTTCAGTTCGGTGAACTGCTTCTGCAGGCCGGCCAACGCCGCCAGCACAGCCTTGTTGCCGCCGCCGTTGCGCTTGAATTCGCGCTCTTCTTCGGCAGTGGTGACGATGTCGTTCACCGCGTCAGTTACGTCATCGATCGGTGCCTGATCGGGTTCTGGTGCGTCTTCAGCGGCAGGCTCAATCACGGCCTGAATGCCGGCAGCGACGACCAGCAGCTGGGCCAGCAGGGCTTTCAAAGCCGTTGCGGTAGCTTCATCCATTGGGGGTTTGCTCTCGGGTGGGGTTTGCGGAGTGGTTTCGGTGGGCGAGTCTTCAATGCCGAAACGCTTGAACATGCGGGTGAACATGGCCATGAGCCGTCCGATCTCGCCCTGCGCCTCGGTTTCGCGCAGTGGGCCGAGTTCCAGCGACGCGGCGTAGTAAGCGGCCCGGCTGGTTCGGTTGGAGAAATACAGCTCTTGAGTGCCGAGGCTGGCCGGCTCGTCAGTCACGGCCAAGCCGGTCAAATAGGCCTTGCCCGTGCCGGCGAAATTCGGGGTGATTTCAATGCTGGTGAATAGCTTCTGGCCTTGATCGTTGAGGTACAGCAGGCGATCGTTTGGTTTCAGTTGGGCTTCCAAAGCAATTTGCCCAGGCTCCAGATCGTCGCCCTCTTCCACCAGTCGCACGGCGAACACAGTGCCGTGGGAGCCAGGCCAGCGCTCGTGGTCACACCAGATCACAGCGGTGTATTTGGCCGGGGTGTAGGTCTCGGCGATGTCGCGCAGTTCCTGGGGAAGGATGTCGCGGCCATCAATGGTCGGGCCGCTGGTGGCAACACGTTTCCAGTAGGAGACAAGGGAACGGGGCATGAGTGGTAACTGCGCTCAATCGCTGAATGAGCCGCCACGATAGGGAGCCGTTTACCGCCAAACAAACGGTTGAAATTCAGGGTTCTCCTATTTTCGACAGATAGGCGGATCGCAGCATTTAACCCCGCGTTTCCGGGGTTTTCGCCGCATAGACTGCGGCCCATGAACTACCTGACTGAAGTTAAAGAAGCCGCAAAACGCCTCTACCTGCGCCGCTGTTCGGTGAAGGAAATACAAGCGCATTTGAAGCTGCCCCACATCCGAATCGTCTATTACTGGATCCGCCAAGGCGGCTGGGACGAGATGCTGACGGATGAAGAGCCGTTGAGCGCGGTCAACCGGCGAATCACCCTGATCCTGGAAAAGGTCGATCCGCTGACGAAAGCCGAACTGGACGAACTGGAGCGACTGACGGGCCTACTTGAGCGGCTGAAAAAACTTGCGGCAAAGCCTGCACAGGCGGCGCCACCGGACGCACCGGACGAGCCTCGCGAACGCCAGCCTGGTCAACGCCGCGAACGACGCGAAAGCAGCGGTAAGAAGCGGGAAAAGAAGGCCAAGAACGACGTTAGCGGCCTGACCGAAGTGGACTTCCTCGATAAATTCATCTCGAAGATGTATGGCTACCAGAAAGAGCTGTTCGAGGCGAAACAGAACCCGCTGACTCGCCGTGTCCGGAACATCCTCAAAAGCCGTCAGGTCGGTCTGACTTACTACTTCGCCGGCGAAGCGTTCATGGATGCCGTGCTGAGCGGTGACAACCAGGTGTTTCTGTCGGCCAGCCGATCGCAGTCCGAGATCTTCCGCAGCTACATCATCCAGTTCGCCCAGCAGTGGTTTGGCATCGAGTTGAAGGGCAACCCGATCACGCTCAGCAACGGCGCCGAGCTGCGCTTTCTCAGCACCAACAGCAGCACAGCACAGGGCTACCACGGCCACGTCTACGTGGATGAATATTTCTGGATCCGCGACTTCGAAAAACTCAGCACCGTGGCCAGCGCCATGGGCACACACAAGAAGTGGCGCAAAACGTATTTCTCGACCCCCAGCGCCGTGTCGCACCAGGCGTACCCATTCTGGTCAGGTGAGGAATTCCGCAACAGCAAACGCGGCAAGAAAGCCGGCGGTGTGTGGCCCAGCGAAGCGGCTTACACGCAGGGCGC
>Ga0157369_10004544_pt1 | contig 16320 bp, 8 predicted proteins | sample C25metaG_FD_113461 | JGI IMG/M metagenome (GOLD analysis project Ga0157369, IMG submission 113461) | Corn rhizosphere microbial communities from Kellogg Biological Station, Michigan, USA - C2-5 metaG | ecosystem: Host-associated > Plants > Roots > Rhizosphere > Soil | place: USA: Michigan... | reverse complement strand
GGCCCGAGTACGTACCCGTTTGCGATCGCGATGGACCAGCATCTTCAGGACCAGATGACTTCACAATTCAATCTGGTCACCCAGCGTGAGCTCCCCGGCAAGTTTAGCTGGGAACTCGGATACGTAGGAGCTCTCGGTCGCCACAATTTCGTAACCGAAAACGCCAATATTCCCGTACCCTCAGCCATCACTCAGGGCCAGGATGTAAATCCGAGGCGTCCAAATCAGAACTTTCTGCGCAACGTGCAGTCTGATTTCTCCACGGGATCGTCAACGTACCACTCGCTGCAAACGAAACTAGAGCGTCGCGTGGGACAGGGACTCAACGTGCTGGTTTCTTATACTTGGTCTAAGTCGATTTCAGGGCCGGCTGATATTGGCGGCGCCGTGGGCGGGGGCTTTTACGGTGCGGGACCTCTCAACGTGTATGCACCTCGGTCAGATCGGTCGATTTCTCTCTTCGACATTCCGCATAGGTTTGTCGGTACCGCGCTGTACGATGTGCCATTCTTTCGCCACAGCAGCGGTCTGAAGAGAGTTCTGCTCGACGGATTTCAGGTCTCGACCATACTCACGGCTGTTTCGGGCATCCCGGCGGGGGTGACGGACACGAGCCAGACAACCGGGACCGGAGTTGCATCGCGCCCTGACCTCGTGCCAGGACAGATCGCACAGTTGGGCCGTGCCGAAAGGACTCCAGGACGCATCTTCAATACAGCCGCGTTCAAGGCCGCTGTGCTAGGTGACTTCGGTACCTCACCACGTACTGGCGCAGTCCGGCTCCCCGGCGTGCTGAATGATGACTTCTCCGCGACGAAAGGCTTCAAGTTCGGCGAGACCAGAACGCTGCAGTTACGGGCAGACTTTTTCAATCTCACGAAACATTACAATCCCGATCCCTCTACCATCGGCCTTGCACTGAATAATTCGGGTACCTTCGGCAAGATTAATAACGGCACTTCCGGTGGCTTCGCAACTCGCGTCATCCAGATAGGTGCGAAGCTTTACTTTTAACCCAGACGGCCGCGATGCATTCGGACAGATCGATCCGAATCATTGCGGCCGTTCAGCGTCCGGACTATGCCTATCGAAGCAAGAATAGAAATAGTCTGACCTGGGTGAGCTAATCCCCAAAAAGGCTCGATTGTCCTGATCTGATTTCCCGGATTCACGATTCCGCTCTGATTCAGAGCGGATAAGACACCCGCAGAGAAAGCTTCCGGAGCCTCGGTTTTGTAAGTTGAAATGGTCGGGGCGATTGGATTCGAACCAACGACCCCCTGCTCCCGAAGCAGATTCCAAAGTCTATTGGATTCTGTTGAAAACTACTGTCCGCAACTGCTTTCGGTAGAGCTAGTTGTAGCGAGCGGGTCCGGCTTGTTGCGATTTGAGGTTCTTGGACGCGTCGACTGCTACATTTTTGTCTACAGCCGTGATTTCGATAGCGCCTGAGTGCGTTCACGACCACCCCACTGATTGATACTGACCAGAAAGGCAGCGTCGACGGCAGAACTTCCTGAGTCAGACGACGTGTGCTGCGAGGCCAAGACGGCTTATGGCCCTAGAACTTGGGCTTTTCGTTCTTCGATTCACTGGGGATGACACCACTCCGTAAAAGTTCCCCATTGGGGTTGTAAACGGCGTAGTAGGCGATTGCTCCGCCACTAAAGAACAGATGTCCGCCTGTAAAAGGATTCTGGCGTGTTACGACGCTTCCGCCGAGGACGGAGGTCTTAACCATAAGTATCACGGTATTTGCGCTGGTGACCCTTGCATCCAGCGCTTCGGCGCGAAGTATGCCGCCCAGAGCAGAAGTGCCGCCGGTTGAGCCGAACAGGTTGCTTTGCAATCCGGAAACAGACGTCACCAAGGCTGTCACTTCGGCGGCGGTGGTACTCATCTGCTTGATGAAATGATCAATGGAGGCTTTCATGACGTTGGCTGTTCCGACGGGCAGCGGATTGGGGTTGCAAGGGTGTGCTGTCCCCTCGGGGAAGATCAGAAGAGAACAGGCATAGTCCTGCAGGGAGTTCTCAACATTGCTGAATCGTCATATCTTTTTCTGGGTCTCAGAGGATCGCCTGAACGGTCTTCTTCGTGCAAGGGCATATCGTTCGAACGAACATCTTGTGGCGCGGCTTTCACAAATGGAGGAGCCCGCGCTGAAGTGCCATCACGACAGCCTGGGTTCGATCGTTGACGTTGAGCCGATGCAGAATCGTGCTAACGCGACATTTGACCGTAATTTCCGCGATGCCAAGTTCGCCCGCAATCTCCTTGTTGCTCTTGCCCTGAGCGATCCGCACCAGAACCTCTCGTTCTCTCGCGCTCAGTTCGGCGCTTGGAGTTCGGGCCGCCAACGTACGCCGTACGGTCGGCGGAAGGAACAGGCCGCCGGCATGGACTTTCGAAATTGCATTCATCAGGGTTTCGTGAGGCATGCCTTTGATGACGTATCCGCTGGCGCCCGCCTGCACTGCCTGATGAATATCTTCGTCGCCTTCGTACGTTGTCAGCACAATGAAGCGTGCTTTCGGTGATTTCCGTCGGATCGCCAGGATCGTTTCCACGCCGCTCATGCCCGGCAGGCGGAGGTCCATCAGAGTGACGTCCGGCTGGTGCTTCTCATGCAGCACGACAGCCTCCTCGCCGGTGCCCGCCTGCGCTACCGACTCGAGATCCGCCCGCGTCGCCATCAGAGCAGCGATGCCGATCCGCATGATGGGATGATCTTCAACCAGCATCACCCTGACGGTCCGTGCAGGCGTGGAGGGTGTAACAAACGCGGGCGATACTCGGCCAGTCTCAACCATCGACTTCATTGCGATACCTCCTGAACCATTAGGCGCTCGCGCGGCAGCTCTACGCGCACCTGTGTTCCCTTGCGGGAGACGCTTTGGATGTCGACCTCGCCGCCGAGTTGGCGCACGCGCTCCTGAATGCCTATCAAACCGAAGTGGCCTTTGGAGACTTCGCCCGCCTGGAAGCCGCATCCGTCGTCATGAATGACAAGGGTCAGAGTCTCCGCTCCGTAGACTGCCCGCAGCGTCACCTGCGTCGGGCTTGCATGGATAAGTGCGTTGTACAGCGCTTCTCGGCTTACCATCATGATTTCGTGCATGGCCTGAGCCCGGAACGGGTAAGGAGTTCCTTCGACAACGCATTCAACCGCAATGCCCGAATCGTGGCCTGTGGTCTCAGCCAGCATTCGTAGTGCGTCGCTAAAGTCGCCTGACTCCTGCCTGCGCAAATTCCAAACCGCCTGCCGCGCCTCATCAATTGAAGTTGCCAACTGAATCCGCGCGTACTCGATCAGTTCCAACTGCTGCTCGCGGTCGTTATCTTCAGTGCCGGAGCAGGCTTCGAGCAACGCGGAGACGCTGGTGCATCCCTGGATCAGCGTGTCGTGCATCTCCCGGGCAAGACGCGCACGCTCATCCATGACGGCCTGAAATTTCTGATGCACTCGGCGGAGATGCATCCGGTACATGGTCCATGCAACGAAGGCAGCCGCAAGTGCGCATAACCCAAGGAACCAATACCTGCGATAGAAGTACTGATTCTTGACAATCGCAACCGATGTCCCTGAAGCGCGATCGGGCGATTTGGCCTGAAAGGCTCGTACACGAAACGTGTATCGGCCCGCGGGCAGATTGGTGTAGTAGGCGACCCGCCGGGACGCGGCATATCTCCAATCCTGATCGAACGGCTCGAGTTTGTAAACGAAGCGCAGGTCCTCCTGCGACTTGAGCTGCAGCGGAGCGTACGCGATCTCCAGGTTGGAGTTCGCCGCGTCGAGCGCAACGGACTGGCTCGCCGGCAGTGTCTTGCCGTCCGCGACGATCTGGTCGATGAATACCTTTGGCGCCGCCGGCTCGGAAATATCGTCATCGACCGCGATATGCACAGGCCCGCGAAGCGTTGGAAACCACACCTCACCGTCCGGTGTGATGGCTGCGGCCGGCTGCGTACCGCCATACAACCCGGTGATTGCGCCTGCATCCGCGCGGCTCAGGAACGTTTGCGACACCGGTACGGATGGGGTATTCGCATGCGCCTCAAGTTCACCGGCATTCATTCTTGAGATACCGTTGGGACTTCCGATCCAGAGCCTCTCCCATCCGTCCTCCAGGATGGAGTACACGCTGTCGCTGGCCAGCCCATCTTTGGTCGTCAGATGGCTCAACCGTTTTCCGTTATGACCGGCCACTTCAGGCCGCAGCACGTACAAGCCTCCATTGCGTGTGCCAAACCAGACGGCGCCGTCCTTGCTGGCGAGAATCGCAAATACCTTTTCGTCGCGCAAAGCACGAGTTGCCTCATCTTGAACGAATTTCTCTTTGCCTCCATCGCCTGCGCTTCTCCGGAGATGACTCAGGCCGCGATCCGTACCGATCCACATGTCGCCGGAAGCGTCTTCGGCAAGGGCGCGGACACTGAAGTACGCCAGGCCGTTCTCCATCCGAAAGTTGCGGATGGTCCCATCCTCGATTCGACTCAGTCCCTCATCTGTCGCTATCCAAAGCGCGCCGTCCCTGGTCTGGAGAATCGCTCGCACAAAGTTGTTGACCAGCCCATTCGCAGTTGTGTACTCGGCGCCCCCCCGTGCTGCGAGATGAAACAGCCCTCTTCCATCGGTGCCGACCCAAAGAGTACCCTCCCGGTCGCGAAAGACATTTCTTACGTGTGCGCCATGCACCTGCGGGAACGTGTAGGGGATGGCTTTGCCCTTGACCAAATGAAAAAGGTGCGTGGACGCCACCCAAAGCGTTCCGTCCGAGTCAGGTGAAATCGTCTCGAAGTCCGAGTCCGATGCCTCCGGCAACGGGATCAGGCTTACGTTGGTGCGGCTGAAGCGCAGCATCCCAGCCTGCGTTCCCATCCACAGGTTCTCGCTCGCGTCCTCGAACAGACTCAGAATGGTTTTGCTGGGCAGAGGGCTGTGTGGCGTGACGCGCTCGAGCACGCCGTTTTCGTAAGTATAAGCGCCCTGCCCAATCGTCCCAATCCACAGTCGCCCATCCGGCATTTGGCGAAGGATTCGTACGGTTCCGGCGATTCCATCCACGCGGCGAAACTCGCTCTCGCCCGCCTTCCTCCGCCACAGGCCGGAGACGGTGCCCACCCATATGCTTCCGTCGGAGGTCTGCACCACGGACTTCACTCGATTCTCGCTGTACTTGCCGGGTAGCTTGTATTCCTTGGCCGTCCTGTCGAAGGCAAGCAGACGCGATCCGCCCACCCACATGCGTCCTTGTTCGTCTTCAGCGAGCGCGTGAACTGCGAGCGGAGCCACTCCGGCAGGAACGGCATTGCCAACGTCAGCGCGCGTTACTGTCGGCGCGTTCGCGTTTGCGAGCTGGAACAGGCCGTTGTCGGTCCCGATCCAGATCACTCCACCACGATCAACTTTCACCGTACGGACGAACCCGCAGGTGAGCCCCTGCTCCACCCCATAGCGATGAAACGTCTTCTCGTCATAGCGGACCAGGCCGCCGCCGTCAGTTCCTATCCAGAGATTCCCGTCACTGGCCGCAGTTAGGGTGAAGACGCTGTTCTCTGCAAATGCGGCCGGATCAGTCTCGCGGTCGAAGGCCTTGAAGCGTGATCCGTCAAACCGGAGAAGCCCGCCCGTGGTCCCGATCCAGAGAAAGCCGTCCGCTGTCTGGGCGAAGGCCTGTACCGTCTGCTCCGGCAGACCATCCTGCGTCTGCCACAAACGCATGGCGTACCCAGGGAGTGTTTGCTGTGGGAGTTCCGCGAACATCGCTGCGGACACGACGGCCTGTGCAAGCACAGCTGCCAGCAGACCCAGACCTAGGTTTCCTATCCGCATTTACAGGATTCTGCGCCACTGGTACATGAGCAAGCAATATGGCAGTCCGGAAAAATCGTGTTCGGCATACTTTCGTATGTTCCCAACCTGCTTCGCGAGGCAGTAGTGTTCTCCCGACCCTCAGACATGAGCCTGGGAGCATTCCTAGGCCGGCCCGGACTTACCGGAACGTGAACTCTTCAGGAGGAAATTATGCCAGGTAGCAGGACGCTTCGGATTTCACGAGCCATATCGAACACAGGGATGCAGCTGCGATCCAGGCTCCTCGTCTCCTCAATCGCTGTTTCAACGTTCGTGTTTGCCCTGCCTGGGGCACGCGCGCAGGCCATCTATGGTTCCATCACAGGAACCATAGTGGACGGCTCGGGTGCCGCTGTTCCCGGCGCGACAGTGACTTTGAAGGATTTGAGCAAGGACACATTGAAGACCGCTCAGACCGACGCCACCGGTGTCTATAACTTCCGTCAGCTCATTCCAGACCCCTACCAGGTCGTCGTGGAAGCGAAGGGATTCGCCAAGGAATCCTCGACATCTATCAACCTATCGGCAGACAGCAGTGCGCGGATGGACTTCCAACTGAAGATCGGCGCGAGCACGCAGACGATCGAAGTGACCGCCGAGGCCCCAACCTTGACTGTCGACCGCGCCGAGGTGGCAACCGTCCTTGACACGGTAACTGTAGAGCAGACGCCGAACCTCATCCGCAATGTAACCAGCCTCGTGCTGCTTGCTCCCGGAACGACCGCCTCGACCTTCTCCAACGCCAACGCGGAAGACCCACAGCGGTCTATTCCGATCTCAGCGAACGGGCAATCGCCCTTCTCTGCGGGCTTTATTCTGGATGGCGCGAACGACAAAGATGGGTTCATTGGCGAAGCCGTCGTGAATCCGCCGCTGGATTCCATTCAGGAGGTAAAGTTCATCAATCAGGACTACGACGCGGAATTCGGTGCCGCCATTGCCGGCGTAACGGTGATGCAAACGAAATCGGGCTCCAACAACTTCCACGGGAGCGCCTACGACTTCCGCAGAAGCGACGCGCAGCAGGCACGCGACCCATTCACGCAATATCCCGGCAATAACCCCATCGGTCCGGACGTGCCGCACACGCTTTCAAACATCTTCGGAGGCACCATCGGAGGCCCAATCCTGAAGGAGAAGCTCTTCTTCTTCGGCGACTACCAGGGAACACGGCAAAAGCTCGGCAACTCGTTTTTTGAGACGGTCCCAACAGCTCTGGTTCACAACACCTGCACTGGGTCTGGCAGCAGCAACTGCGATCTGAGCGAATATCTGCAGGGTGGCCAAAATCAGATCTACGATCCCGCGCAGGGCGTGCTCAATGCCGACGGCGCGAATACGGGCGTAGGGCGTACCGCTTTCGCGAACAATCAGATCCCGAATTCACGGCTCTCCGCCGCCTCCATCAACCTCCTCAAGATCATTCCGCTGCCGTCCAAACCAGGCATTTCCAACAACTATGTTGCTTCTGGGTTTGGAACCTACAACTTTAACCAGTACGACACGCGCATCGACTATCAACTGAAAGCGAACCTCCACATGTTTGGCCGCCATGGGTATCTCGGTTCCAACCAGGGCTCACCCGCTTCTCTCGGCGCGGCGGGCGGAGCCGGCTTCGGGTCAGGAGGTTGGGCTGGGAACGAGACGGGAGGCAACCACTCTCTAGCCGTTGGAGCGGATCTTATGCTCGGTCCTAAGACCTTCACCGATTTCCGTTTCAGTTACTTCCGGTACGCGTTTGTGAATGCGAAGTACGACGGCACCACTCCGCTCGCAACCAACCTCGGTATGCCGGGCCTGAATACCAGCGCACCGGGCTCGGGCGGCGCTCCTCAGTTCCAAGTCGATGGCCTTACAACCGTGGGCAGTGGAAACCATGGCGCGAACCACTGCAACTGCCCATTGGACATGACGGAGCAGGAGTACGGGTTCGTCAACAACTGGACGCGAACCCAAGGCCGCCACGCCATCAAGCTCGGCGCCGAATTGCGGATGCTGCACGAACTCCGCATTCCCAGCGACACAAACCGCACCGGCGAACTCGCCTTCTCAGCCGGCCGCACTGCGCTGGGAACCAGCAGCGGAGGCACCTCCGGAGGCTTGGGGCTCGCCTCTTTGCTGTTCGGCGATGTCAGCACGATGTCGCGCTATTTCAGCTTGTCTACCACCGCGGCAGAAACGCAGCCTCGCCTGTTCTTATACGCGCAAGACAGTTGGCGAGTATCGGACAAACTGACGCTCAATCTGGGTGGCCGGTGGGAGATCTACTTCCCCGAATACGTTAACGGAAAAGGGCAGGGAGGCTTCTACGATTCGACAACGGACCTCATCTCCGTTGCCGGATACGGAAACATCAACAACAGTCTGAACATCAAGAACAATTGGTCCTTCCTCGCTCCGCGCATCGGAGTCGCTTATCAGTTCACCCCGAAGAGCGTCATTCGAGCGGGTCTCGGCAGGGCGTTCGATCCCGGCTTCTACGGCGATGTCTTCGGCGCAACCTTCAGCCAGACCATTCCGGTGCTGCAAAATCAATCCCTCAGCCAGAAAGACAATCTTTCCACCGACGCGGCGCGCAATCTAGACGGCAGCATCTACCGCCTAGCTGTCGGCCCATCGGCTCCCATCTCTCAGTTCACCATCCCCGCCTCGGGGCAGTTCCTGCTACCGCCCGGCCAGGCGCCAGCGTCTCGGCCGACAAAGGAACGGCTGCCGGACGTATTCGGCTGGAATGTAACGTATCAGCGGGAAGTGAACGCCACGACATCCTTTACCGTGGCATACGTGGCTAACAAAGCAACCCACACGCTTGCCGGGTCTACATGGGGCGGGCTTAGCTGGAATGATCCACCTATGATCGGTTATCAGATGAACCTGCCCTGTCAGGGAGATGCGTTCTACCAGCGCTTCGGCGATTATCCGGACAACATCCAAACCGGAAATCAGTGCGGGGCAGGTTACATGACGTTGTACGACCATGCCGCGAATGCTCACTACAACTCGCTCCAATTCAGTGGCGCGAAGCGGCTCGGCTCTGGCCTGCAGCTCAATGCCAGCTTTGTCCTGTCCAACGCAACGGGTGTCGGCACACAGGGCTATTTCGTCAATGACCCGCACGCGAACTGGGGACATTTCGACTTCAACCGCCAGAAGGACTTCAAGGTGTACGGCATCTACTATGTGCCAGTCGGACGCGGTCAGAAGTACGGAGCCAATTTCAACTCGTTGGCGAACGCTCTTCTGGGAGGGTTCAGCCTGGCGCCCAACATCAATCTTGCAAGCGGCCTCCCGTATACCCCGTCATACAACGAGTGCCGCGCAGATGCCCCGCATTGGGACATGCCATGCCGTCCAAACGTCGTAGGCCACTTCTCACAGGGCAAAGGCTCGCTAAACACCCTGAACCACAGCGTTTCCTACTTCACGCCGACAGCCCCGCTGGCCACCAACGGACAAACCATTGGCGCATTCCAGCGGCCACAGCCGTTCTCGTTCGGAAACATGATATACAACGCCTACTTCGGGCCTGGGCTCTTTACCACTGACCTCACCCTGCGCAAGAGCATACCGATTCACGAGTCACTCAACATGAGCTTCGAGGTGCAGGCCCAAAACCTGTTCAATCATCCAAACCTCGCAAACCCAAGCGCCTGTATCGACTGCTCGGTAGCTTCAGGCGCAGGCCTGATAACGGACATTCAAGGCGGGACCTTTGCCGGGATGCGGCAACTTCAGTTTGCGGCTCACGTGAGCTTCTGATCCGCTCAGCGGTGCCGGATATTCTAGAGGCGATCCGGCACCCACCTGAATCCATCCGCGACACCTGCGTCAATTCGACCTCTCCGTACGTCCTCATTCCAAGACCAGGTCCCGATGAAACCCTTTCGCGCTGCTCTTGCTTTCCTTGCCTTACTGCCTTCTTTCGTATGCATCGCGCAAAAGCCCCCTGACCCCATTCGAATCGATGCCAGCGCGCCTGCGGCCACGCCAGAACAGGGCTACTTGCATATGGGAGGCGTCTCTTCCACCGGTCACCGGTTGGAGGTCAATAGCCAATACCTCGTTTACGATGGCAAACCCTGGCTTCCCGTAATGGGTGAGTTTCACTATTCGCGCTATCCGGAGAAGTATTGGGAAGAAGAGATTCTCAAGATGAAAGCCGGCGGCGTGCAGATTATCTCCACGTACGTCTTCTGGATTCATCACGAGGAGATCGAGGGCAAGTTCGACTGGTCAGGGCAGCGTGACCTGCACCGCTTCGTTGCTTTGTGCGCGCAGCATGGCATATTCGTGTATTTGCGCATCGGACCATGGGACCACGGCGAGGCCCGAAATGGCGGCTTTCCCGATTGGCTGCTGAACAAGAAGATTCCCTTGCGGCGGAACGATCCTGAGTACCTGAGATATGTCAGCCGCTGGTACAGCGAAATCGGCCATCAGATCCAGGGCCAGCTCTGGAAAGATGGCGGCCCAGTCATCGGCGTCCAAATAGAAAACGAATATGGCGAAACCGGACCGGGCGCGGGCGCGGAACACCTTGCGAAGCTGCGCCAGATCGCAATCGACGCCGGCATCAACCCGCCACTCTTCTCCGTCACCGGATGGCCCGGCCATGATTACCCCGTGCACGATGTCATCCCCGTGGTGGGTGGCTACCCCGATGATTTCTGGACGGGGCTGAAGACGGATGCACCGCCGAACCCTGTCTATCTCTTCCATTCCGACCGTACTCTTGGCGATCTTGGTGCCATGGCGGTCGGCGATCCGAACAAGAAGATCGACATGGCACATTACCCGCAATTCGCCGCCGAAGAGGGAGGCGGAATGCAGGGTTCATATCACCGTCGACCGCTAATTCAACCGGAGGACATTGCCGCGCTTGCGCTGACTGGAATCGGCTCTGGAGTGAATCTCTATGGCTACTACATGTTTCAGGGCGGTGCGAATCCGATAGGCAAGCTCTCGACGCTGCAGGAGTCTCAGGCAACCGGCTACCCGAACGATCTCCCGGTCATCAACTACGACTATCAGGCGCCAATCGGGCAATACGGGCAAGAGCGTGAGTCGTTCAGAAAGATCAAGCTCCTCCACTACTTTCTTGCCGATTTCGGAGAACAGTTGGCACCGATGCCGCTCAGACTGCCCATGCTGCAGCCGAAGGATGCAGCAGACACAAGCGTACCGAGAGTAGCGCTTCGTGCCCGGGACAACAGTGGCTTCCTCTTCATCAACAACTATGTCCGCAAGCTCAGGATGCCGGAGCGAAAACATTTTCAGGTCTCCGTTCACTTCGCATCCGGCGACATGCTCTTGCCCCCACGCCCAATCGATGTTCCGGCGGACTGCGCCTTCCTATGGCCCGTGAACCTCGACCTTGGGTCGGCGACGCTGCAATACAGTACCGCCCAACTGATCGCCCGCGTCGGGTCACCTGGCGCGCTGAACTCAAACTCGCGCACGAATAGTGGCCTCACCACATATTTCTTCTTCGCCATCCCCGGCGTTCGGCCGGAGTTCGCGTTTCACGCCGATGCTGCTACGAAGGTGAGTGCAACTTCCGGAACTGTGAGCACCGTCCCGGGCACCATTCTCGTCCAGGGGCTCGTTCCGGGCGGGGACACTGTGGTGACGGTCTCGGGCCAAGGCCCGAGCGTCCGGATCGTGCTGCTATCCGAAGCCGAGGCCGAGAACTTCTGGATACTCCGAAAGGACGCCGCGCATGCCGGTAGCGAAGTAGCACTTCTATCCCCCGCTGATGTCTTTGCTTCCGGCGAACAGGTCCACCTCCGATCGAGCGATCCCGCAAACGAGCGGGCTTCGCTCTTCTCTGCGGCCCGGTCCGACCGCCGCAGCACCAACGTCGAGTTGTGGAAGCCGTACGAATTCCACCTGGAGCCCCGAATCGTCCCAGTGACGTTCCGCAAGGAAAAGGCAGCGGGTCCGTCGAGTCCACCTCGAATGGGACCGTATGTCGATTTCCGCCACCGTGCGGTCCCGATCGCTCCGCGCGATACCGACTTCACTCGCGCAGCCCAGTGGACCATCGAAGTGCCGTCGCAGCCGATGCACGGGATAAGTGACCTCTACCTACGCATCGATTACGCCGGCGATGTGGCTCGGCTCGTCGACCGCGGCACCCTGCTCGACGACGATTTTTACGACGGACAGACCTGGGAGATAGGACTGAAGCGTTTCCTTCCGCGCCTGTTCGACTGCCCGCTCGAACTCAGCATCCTGCCCCTCCGCCGGGACGCACCCGTCTATCTGGACAGCGAAGCCTGGAAGAAACTGACCGCGGGTTCCGAGGCTGCCGATGTGCGAAGCGTGAGCGTTGTCCCGGAATACGAGGTCACTCTTGATCTGCCTGACTGGTGAGCACGTATAACGTTTGGGTCTCTTGAAAGGTTGCGAAAAACTCCGGAGCAGGCTTCAGCCCGCGGAAATTGAGATCTGCGACGGGCCGCTGGCCCGCGGCGGCCATTGGAGATGTTGCGGTCCCTGAGACCGGACAGCCGCGGCGGGGCTATTCCGCTTCGCGAGGATCGGCGGCTCCCGGAGAGAGACGCCGTTTCTCTTGTGCCGGCGCTTGCCTCGGCTGCCTATGCAGCGGAGGTCTTCGCCTACCATGCCGGCGATCATCCCATGGCAGGCCGGAGGGCCCTGGGGCTGTCCCTTTGGAACCCGGGCGCCGAGTGGCTCGTCGACGATCCGACTGAATGCGCGCCCTTGTTCCTGCCATCACAGCTATGGATCATCGGCCTTGGCAATCTAGGGCAGGCCATCGTCTGGTTGCCGGCGTCGTTGCCGTACCGAGCCAAAGACCGGCTTGAACTCTTGCTCAATGACTTCGATACGATCACTATCTCGAACCAGAGCACCTCGCTGCTCTCGCATGAGAAAGACTCAGGCCGAACAAAGGCACGCGTCGTCGCGGATTGGCTTGAGGCGCGTGGGTTCTCGACCCTCCTGGAACAACGGCCTTTCGGAGCATGGATTGCCCTGGCACCAGACGAACCTGGTGTGGCTCTGTGCGGTGTTGACAACGCGCCCGCCCGAGCAGCCCTCGAAAAAGCCGGATTCGGGCTTGTGGTTGAGGCCGGGCTGGGGGCGGGTCCACAGGCGTTCCGAAGCATTTCCCTCCATACCTTCCCTGCAACGCGCTCGGCTGAGGAGATATGGTCACGGCAGGTGGGGCAAGCCGACGGGAGCCCGGAGGATATGCCGGCATATAAGGCTCTCAAAGACAAAGGCATGGATAGCTGCGGCTTGGCTCAGTTGGCATCGCGCACGGTGGCGGTGCCCTTCGTCAGCGTTATTGCGGGATGCCTTGTCGTTGCGGAGATTTTGCGGAGGCTCAACGGCGGCAGGGCTTTCGAGCTCGTCTCGGGCTCGGTTGCAGCGCTCGAAGATGTCGAAACCCTATCGATCACATCGTCAACTCATTCGTACGGGCATGTTTCAGCGGACAGTGAAGCTTGAGATGGACTCAAACTCTTTCAATTCACGTCCAACGCACAAATATGCAAACGAATCTGCCACTTTATGAACAACTATCTGATTAACTCCGAGCTCTCAAGTGACAACTTCACAAGGAGAGTCTCGACAAGAGTTCGTTTGAAAGTCAAAGTGAAAAGCGAGCAGACAAACACCGCTACAAAAATCGTCTACAGTACTGTAGCGGTAAAAGGCATGTGCCCTGGCCAAAGCCAGCGCATCCCATTGAATCCTTTTGGGTTGAAACGGTCGGGGCGATTGGCTCCGAACCAACGCCCCTGCTCCCGAAACAGAAGCCGATGCCTATTGAATTTTATTGAAAACTGGCGCCCGCAAGTGCTTTTGATAGAAATAGTTGCAGCCGATCCTGTCTGGCCTGTTGAAGATTTGCGGCTTTTGAAGGCTTTGAGTGCTACGTTTTTGTCTACAGCAATGTCATTACCGAACGGCGTGCTCCGGTAGTCCATCAATGCGAGGCTATTTGCTGGGTGATCCAGGACCGATATGTCGAGAGTTTTGTGAAAAGGCTGCCCGTTTTGCCGCATGTCGAAACCAAGCTGACAAGGCCGATTTGAATGTAATCATCTCCGCTCTGCAGCAACAATGGACCACCGCTATCCCCGGAGCAAGCCCCTACCTGGTTGCCTTTTGCGCAGAAGGAGTCGTTCGGGACCATCCCAGTAAAAGTCGAACTGCAAGCGGTCTGCGATTGAGCCGTCAAATACGCCTGTAGAAGTATTGGTGATATTTCCGTTTGGTTGTTCACGGCGCCCCATCCTTGAACCAGAAGCTGCTGGCGTGACGACACCATGGCATCCACGTCCACGGTACTGGCGATCGAAACTATTGGGATATCAGATAGCGGGGATGAGATGTGTATTAGCACCAGATCGTTGTCTCCAGTATTCGAGTTCCATGGACTCGTATACGGCACAACCCGATCAACTGCTCTGCGCTGCGCTCCCTCGCTAGTTTTCAGCAAGATCCGCGTCCCCGCCCAGATCCAAAAATCACCTTGGCGAAGCTGATCAGTACCATCCGAGATGCAGTGGTACGCCGTAAGAACCCACGATGGGGCTACGAGCGTTCCGCCGCACACATAATCATTTCTGGGGTCCTCTGAATCGAGACCGGCGGACGGGGTTATATTCCGAGTAAACTCCAGAGCGACTTGAAACAACAGGGGGGAAGGAGGGTCGAAACCTTCCCATATCTGTGGCGATATCTTGCGGAGATATTCCGCAACTTTATCTTGCCGGGTCGATCGGTCAATGATCCCTTCTGCGATCGCCTTGTCCGCATCAGACGCATTAGAAGAGCCGAGAGTCTGCGCAGCGTTGACTTTGGCCTTTAGGTTTGAAAGAAGTTGCGCCTGACGAAGGTCGCCAATGTTAGGAAACTGGTCGGAAATAATCGGCTGAGTCGCCGGTTGGACCTGACGTCGATGGTTTCGGCCCGCAGCGACTTCGTTGCGCACCCTTTAGTGTGGCACCGGTAATACGTATGGCCTTTTTGCACTTCGGCCATTGCCGTCGTCCCGCAAATAGTGCAACGTATCATCCTGCTAAAGGCGAACTCATGCCGGTGAGTCCGAACAACGGTCTTGCCTCTTAGAATCAGTTGGACCATATCGAACACCCTCTTCTCGACTATCGGGTCGTGAGCGCCAGCAAAGTGTTCTCCGGTGCTGCGGATGCGTATTACCCCCATGTAGAAGGGATTATTAAGGACGGTGGACATTCCCGTGAGAAGCACCTTGCCGCCCCTGCGAGTTCGCAGGCCTTTCCGATACATCTCTTCAACTAATTTCGGCAGGGAATAGTTGCCGGTTGCATAGAGCGTCTCGACTGCCAAGCAGGGCGAGCGCGGGGTCTCACTGCAAGAACAGCAGGACGCAATCGTTCGATATGCCGCGCGGCAAGGCATCCAGATCGTCCATTCCTTCGAGGAGAAGGAAACGGCTGCAAAACGTGGCCGCCCGGTATTCACCCAGATGTTGAACCTGCTGAGGCGAGGCAAAGCGCAAGGTGTCATCATCCACAAGATCGATCGCGGGGCCCGAAACCTGAAGGGCTGGGCAGATCTCGGGGAGCTGATCGATACCGGAATGGAAGTCCACTTCGCCAATGAGAGCCTGGACCTCAATACGCGGGGCGGCCGGCTCTCAGCGGACATTCAAGCGGTAGTCGCGGCGGATTACATCACCGTATTGTTCGTTGAACTTTCTCGCACACGTAATCCAACCTGAGTGCGGATCGAGAAGCGCTTTCACCTGGCACCAACGCAGGCCGCATATCCCGTCTCCTCCACAAATAAATGCCACTATGACTAGCTCGTGTTTCGCGGAGGCTTTGGTGATTGTGGCGAGCTCGTCAGGTCCGAATTGGAATGTCCAGGGGCTTCTTTCTTTAGTTCGGTACTTTAGGTGGACGTACGCCGAATCGTTAACGAGAAAGCCTGAATTGGCTTTGACAATGGATCTGCATCGGCGGTCTTCTATGACCCGAACGAGAGCCGCGCCATGATAGAACTCTTGCTTCTCTATCATACTGATATTATAGCGTTTGGCCGTCGTCACCCTGAAGAAAACTCAGCCACTCGTCTGCAATCGCTGTCGTGGGCGAATGGCAGAGGCGCTAGCCAGGGTGAGGGACATTCTGGATCGTGCCAGAACTGAATTCGAACCGACGATGCCTTCTCTCGAAGCCAAGGCGAGTCGTTCGCAAAAAGTCCTGACGGAACAACGTGAGGACATGCACCGCTACAAAATCGTCTACAGTACTGTAGCGGTAAAAGGCAGGTGCCCTGGCCAAAGCCAGCGCATCCCTTTGAATCCGTTAGAGGATAAATGGTCGGGGCGATTGGATTCGAACCAACGACCCCCTGCTCCCGAAGCAGGTGCGCTACCAGACTGCGCTACGCCCCGAACCTTCTATTGCTGTGAGTTGCCGGACTCGGGAATTGCACTT
>Ga0157369_10004539_pt1 | contig 16334 bp, 13 predicted proteins | sample C25metaG_FD_113461 | JGI IMG/M metagenome (GOLD analysis project Ga0157369, IMG submission 113461) | Corn rhizosphere microbial communities from Kellogg Biological Station, Michigan, USA - C2-5 metaG | ecosystem: Host-associated > Plants > Roots > Rhizosphere > Soil | place: USA: Michigan... | reverse complement strand
TCGTAGAGGCCCATCTCCTCGCCCAGGCTCTCCGAATAGAGGCCCCAGCCTTCCGTGAAGGCGGTGAACGACGTGAAGTTGCGGCGGAACGGCGCGATGTCGAGCTCCTGCTGGAGCGCGATCTGGTTGTGGTGGCCGGGCACGCTCTCGTGGAGGCTCAGCGCCGGCACTTCCCACAAGGGCCGCTGGTTGAGCTTCGACGTGTTGACGAAATAGGTCCCGGCGATGCCGCTCGCGGGCGACCCTTGCTGGTAGTAAGCGGTCGTCGTGCCTTCCGCGATCTCCGCGGGGATCGGCTTGATGCCGTAGGGGAGGCGGGGCAGGCGGCCGAAAAAGCTTGGCATCTTCCCGTCCACCGTCTTGTTGACGAACGCCGCCTCCTTGAGCAGCGCCTCCGGAGTCGTCGCGAAATATTTGCGGTTGGTGCGCAGGTCCTGGATGAACGCCTCGCGGCTGGCGAACCCCGCCGCCTTCGCCACCTGCTCCATCTCCGCCCGGATCCGCGCCGCCTCGCGAAGGCCGATCGCGTGGATCTCGTCCGGCGTCAGGTTGGTCGTCGTCTCCTGCCGCACCCGGAAGGCGTAATAGTCGCGCCCGCCCGGCTGGGCCGAGACGCTGTCCACCTTCGTGCATTTCGGCTGGTATTGGGTCCGGTAGAAATCCAGGTGCTTCGCATAGGCCGGGTTGAGCACGTCGGCGATCACCCGCCGCGCCCGCGCCTGCATCGCGCTCCACTCCGCCTCGCTCATGTCGGCCGGGCGGGGGCGGTCGAAGGGCTCGTAGAAGCGCGACTTCGCTGGATCTTCGGCGATCACGCCGGCGATCGTCTTCTCGGTGTTGCCGAGCACCGAGCAGGGCAGCACGTAGCCGCCCCGCACCGCTTGCGCGGTGATGTCGAGCGCGGTGTCGTTCATCTTCGGATATTGCTCGATCCGGGCAAGGTAGCTCTCATAGTCGGCGCGAGTTCGAAACGGCAGGCTCTCGGCCAGGCTCGCGAAATTCTGGTGCCACCCGGCATAGGTGGTGAACAGCATCGTCCGCTGACCGAAGCGGTTGGCCTCGATCGTCTCGGCGAGGCTCCGGCGGAGGATCGCGCGATTGACGCGGTCCGCGGGCGTCAGCGCGCTCTCCGGAATGGCATCCAGCCGGGCGAGGAAGGCGCCGGCCTCGCGCGCGCGGCGGTCGGCGGCGGCGAGGCTCAGGTCTTCGATCTGCCGGTCATAGTCTCGGACGCCCAGCGAGGTCGCGTAGGTCGGGCTTTCGCGCAGCAGCCAGGCATAATGCTCGCCCATAAGCCGGTGGAAATCGTCGGCCGGAGCGCCGGCTGCGGGGACGCTCGTGGCGAGCAAGGCGGCGGCGAGGGGAAGGAGGAAGCGGCGCATCGGGCACTCCGGAAGGTTCGAGATCCGACGTGAAGCTAACCGGCTTGCGGCGCGGCCGCCAGCCGGCCGGCGCTGGTCGACGGAGCCGCACACAAGCCTTTGTTGCGGCACCGTTTCTTCGGCAACCTTGATCCAGATCAGTGGTTGAGGCAGATGCGAGGAGCCATGCCCACTTACTATTTCAACGTCCGCGGCGCCGGCCTCGACGTGCCCGACCTGACGGGGCGGGTCTGCGTCGACGCGGCCGCCGCGCGCGTGGAGGCCGAGCGGCTCGCCGCCGAGCTCGCCGAAACCGCGCGCGTGGCCGGAACGCAGCCGCCGCCGGCGACGATCGAGGTCGACGACGAGGAGCAGCGCCCGCTGCTTGCCCTGCCGATCGCGGCCGCACGCTGATGCTGAGCTATCCGGTACGCCTCGTCCCGACCCGCGACGGCCGGGTCCGCGTCGTCTTTCCGGATCTTCCGCAGGCGGTCTGCGAAGGCGCGGACGAAGAGGATGCTCTGTTCCGCGCCAAGTTCGTCCTCGAAATGGCGCTCGCCCACCGCCTCGACCATGGCGAACGGCCGCCGGTCCCCTCCGACATCTGCGGCGCGCCGAGTGTCTGCACCGAAAAGTTCGCCGCTCCCGCGCCGGCCTAGCCGTGACGCCGCGGCGGCGCCGGCTCGAACCGCCAGACGCTCCCGCCGTTGCACTTCACGCCCGCAAGCGTCGCCGTCTCGCCACGCCCCAGCGTCGCGATGAGGTCGCTCACCTGTTCGCCGCGCGGCGCCACGTTCGGCGCGGCGGCGGCAAGGCAGCGCAGGACCAGCCTGCGGAGCAGCTCCGCCGGGAGACCGGCGGGGTCCAGCTCGAACGGACGGGTTTCGGAGACGCGTCCGGCGAACAGGCGCGACGCCGTGAGCTCGAGCGCCTCGTCCGCTTCGGCCAGTGCGGCGGCGCTCCGGGCGATCGCCGGGACGTCGAGCCACTCGGCTTCGGCGAGCCGCTGCCGCATGCGGACGCGGTCGAAGGCCGGATCCTCGTTGCTCGGATCGGCGACCGGCCGAAGCCCCGCCGTCCCGACCACCGCCGCCAGCTCTGCCCGCCGCCAGCCGAGCAGCGGCCGCGCGACGCGGAGCCGGCCCTCGCTTCCGGGCAGGGGCCCGAGGGCCCGCACGCCGGCGAGCCCGCCGACGCCGGAGCCGCGCTGCAGCCGCATGAGGAGCGTTTCCGCCTGGTCGTCGGCGTGGTGCGCCGTCAGCAGCAGGGCGAGCCCCTCCGTCTCCATCCACGCCGCCAGCGCGCGATAGCGGGCCGCGCGGGCCGCCGCCTGCAGCCCCACCCCGTGGCGATCGACCTCCGCCGAAAGGATGCGGTGCGGCACGCCGATCGTTGCGCAGACCTCCCCGACGGATGCGGCTTCCCCGGCGGCTTCCGGTCGGAGGCCGTGATCTACGGTCGCCGCGCGCACCGCGCCGGGCGACGCCGCCGCGGCGAGCAGGAGCAGGGCGAGGCTGTCGCCGCCTCCCGAAACGGCGATCGCCAGCGGACCTTCGGCGATGCCGGCGGCGGCAAGGTCGCGCCGGAACCGCTCGAGCATCTCACCGGAGGGGAGGGGGAACGCCATGGACGGAACCTAGCCGAGAAGCGGCTCCTGCGGAACGATGCGCAGCAGCGGCGGCATCATGGCGCGCGGCGCCAACCGCTTAACGCTACGCACTTGCAACGGTGGCAACGCTTCGGACGCCAAGCCCTTGAATCCGCCGGTACGCAAGGAGGGAGCGGCTCGTGGCCGACGCGCAAGAAGGCCGGGCCGGAGAGCCGATGCCCGAAGACATCGAATTCCTGCGCGCGCAGGCGGAAAAATGCCGCTGGCTCGCCGCGCGCATCGCAACCAAGGACGTCTCGGAGACCCTGCTCCAGATGGCGCGCGAATATGAGGAGCGCGCCGAGCGCCTTGCCCGCGAGCGCGATCCCGGCTGAACCCGGCGCCTAGGAGCAGCGGGCGGCGGCGCGGGCGGCGGGCAGGCGCTGCTTCAGCCAGTCGCGCAGCGAATTGCCGTAGACGTCCTTGAGCTCGTCATAGGCCTTGCAGGCATCCGCCGGCTTCTTGAGCGCGACCAGGGCCTGGCCGAGGAAATAGAGGCTGTCCGCCGCCCGCTCGCCTTTCGGATTGGCTTCGTAATTGGCGAGGAAGGCCTTGGCCGCCGCGGCCGGATTGCCGTCGTCGAGATAGGCCCGGCCGGCGAGGTTGCCCGCCCAGCTCGCGAAGCGATCGTTCGGATATTTGCGGGCGACGGCCTCGAGCCTGCGGATCGCCTCCGGATATTTCTTCTGCTCCCACAAGCGGAAACCTTCGTTGTACGCGGCCTCTGCGCCCTCGCCGCCCGCGGAGGCGGTCTGGACCGGCTCGGCGGCCGGTTCGCGAGCGGAGACCCATTGCGGGTCTGCAGACGCCTTCTTCTTCGACGCCGAGGCGGTCGCGACGGCGCGCTTGGGCTTGGCCGGCTGCGGCTCGCTCTCCGCCGGAAGCGCGGCGGAGAGGGCCGGTGCGGGGGCAGGGGCGGCGACCTTGGCCTGCTCCAGCGCTTCGAGGCGCGAGCCGGTCGTGTCCTTCAGCTGCTTCAGCGCCTCGTCCATCATCCGCAGGCGATGTCCGTTCTCCTCGGCCTGGCCGGTGAGCTGGCGCAGCTGCCCCTCGAGCGCGTCGAGCCGCGCCGTCAGGTCGGCGACCGGCGCCGTCGCCGGCACGCCCGCGGGCGCCGCGGCGGAGGGCGTCGCGGGGGCGACTTCGGGGCTGATCACCGGGACGTTGCCGCCCGGGAAGACCCGCCGCTGCACCGCGCGCAGCTCCTGCTCGAGCCGCTCGATCCGCTTTTCCGGCGATTCCTGGCGCTGCGCGGCGGCCGGCATGGCGACGCTCGCGGCGAGCGCGATGCCCAGAAGGTGGTAACGCATGGACATTCCCCGCTTTTCTCCCGCGGAAAGTCTAGAGCGGCGTCGCCCAGGTTAGAAGGGCTTTTCTCGCCTCAGCGCGCGGCAGCCGGCGCGGCCGCGGGGCCGTTCGGCGCAGGTGCACCGGCGCGGCCGGCGACGTCGGCGGCCTTCAGGCTGAGGTTGGAGACCGTCTTGTTCGGCGGCCCGAGCACGCCGGCGTCCTTGCCGCCGACGCTGAGCTTGACCGCGTCGGCGCGGCCGGTGCGGATCACCGGCGCCTGGGCCGTCGCCGGCACCTGATATTGCTGGCCGGCCTTGAGCGTTCCCTGGAACAGCGCCTTCGAATTGGCGCCGTCGGTGATCCGCACCCACGCATCCTGCGTGGCCGTGAGGACGACCGCCCCGGTGGCGGGGACCTGCGGCGCCTGCGGCTGGGCGGGGGCGGCGTTCGGCTGTGGCTGGGCCTTGGGCTGCGGGGCGTCGGCGGGCGTTGTGCCGTCGGCGATCTGCGCGGCGTCGGGCGCGCTGCCGACGGCCTGGCTGCGCCAGATGAGGTAGCCCGCGACGAGCAGCACCGCGAGCACGGCGGCGACGATGGCGATCGAGCGGGGCGGGACCCGCGCCGGGTCGGCGGGCTCGTAATAGGCCGCGGGACCGGCCGAGGCGCTGCGCCCGCCGCCCAGCTGCTCGCGCAGCTCCGCGCCCACTGCCGGTCCGTCGAGCCCGACGGCATTGGCGTAGGAGCGGGCGAAGCCGACGCTGTAGGTGATGGCGGGAAGCGCGTCCCACTCGCCGCGCTCGATATGCTCGAGGTGGCGGATCGGGATCCGGGTCTGGCGCGCGACGTCGTCGAGGCTGAGCCCCTTTTCCTCGCGGGCCTCACGAAGGCGCTCGCCGACCGGATTACCGTGGGTGTGCTCCTGAAATTCCACCATCAAGCTCGTCCCGGACCTCGCCAGTTTTGCCGTGCGCCGCGGCCATGTCGCTTGCCGGGCGCGCCCCTGTCAACCGGAGCCCGCCCGGCATGCGCCTCAGCCTATCGCAACCCCGTTCGCCTCGGCCCATTCGGTAAGCGCCGCGCGGATGCTCGGCGGCGGCACGGCAAGCATCGCCTCGACTGCGGGAATGAGCGCGCCGCGGTCGAGCGAGCGGATCATCGCCTTGATCGATCCGACAGCGACGGGCGTGATCGAGAAACGCTCGAGGCCGATCCCGATCAGCGCCATCGCTTCGAGCGTGCGCCCGCCCATCTCGCCGCAGATGCCGACCCGCACGCCCGCCTCGTCCGCCTGGCGCACGACCCGTCTCAGGAAGCGAAGGATCGCCGGCGACAGCCAGTCGTAGCGTTCGGCGAGCTTCGGGTTGGCGCGGTCGGCGGCGAACAGGAACTGGGTGAGGTCGTTGGTTCCGATCGACAGGAAATCGAGCTTCGGCAGGAGGATGTCGAGAGTCTCGGCGAGCGCCGGCACCTCGAGCATCGCGCCGTAGCAGATGCGCTTGGGGAGCAGCTTCTTGCGTTCGGCGAGCCATTCGCGCTGCTGCTCGACGATCGCGCGCGCGGCGTCGAACTCCCAGGGTTCGGAGACCATCGGGAACATGATCTCGAGGTCCCGCCCGGCGGCGCCTTCGAGCAGCGCCCGCGCCTGCGCCTTCATCAGCCCGTCCCGGTCGAGGGCGAGGCGGAGCGCGCGCCAGCCCATCGCCGGATTCTCCTCCAGCTCCCCCTCGGTCGTGTCCATGTAGGGGAGGGCCTTGTCGCCGCCGACGTCGACCGTGCGGAAGGTCACCGGCTTGTCGCCCGCGGCGTCGAGCACCGCCTTGTAGAGCCGCTGCTGGCTCTCGCGGCGCGGCAGGGTTGCGGAGACGAGGAACTGGAACTCGGTGCGGAACAGGCCGATGCCGTCGGCGCCGGTCATCTCGAGGGCGGCGACGTCGTCGCGCAGGCCCGCATTCATCATGACCGTGATCCGGCAGCCGTCCTTCGTCACCGGTGGCAGGTCCTTGAGCGCGGCGAGCTGGGCGCGGCGCTTCTGGGTGACGACCAGCTTCGCCCGGAAGGCGTCCTCGATCGCCGGGGTCGGGCGGACGAAGGCGACGGCGTCGCCGCCGTCCAGAAGCACGTCGTCGCCGTCGGCGATCGCCTGGCGGACGTCCTTGACCCGGCCCAGCATCGGCACGCCCATCGCCCGGGCGACGATGGTGACGTGGGCGGTGAGCGATCCCTCCTCGAGGATCACGCCCTTCAGCCTGCGCCGGTCATATTCGAGGAGCTCGGCGGGGCCGAGGTTGCGGGCGATGAGGATGGTGTCGGCCTGGAGCCCCATCTGCGCCGCGGTGCCGAGCCGGCCGGACACGGTGCGCAGAAGCCGGTTCGAAAGGTCGTCGAGATCGTGCATCCGGTCCTGGAGCAGCGGGTCGTCGATCTCGCGCATGCGCATCTGCATGCGCTGGCGAACCCGCTCGATCGCCGCTTCGGCGGTGAGGCCGGAATCGATCGCCTCGTTGATCCGCCGCGACCAGCCCTCGTCGTAGGCGAACATCTTGTAGGTCTCGAGCACCTCGTGATGCTCGCCTGCCGTTCCAAACTCGGCGAGGGTCGTCATGTTGTCGATCTGCTCGCGCATCTTGCGGAAGGCGGAATAGACGCGCGCGCGCTCGGCTTCGGTGTCCTCGGCGACGGTATGCTCGATGAGGATCCGGGGCTGGTGGTAGACCGCGGTGCCGCGCCCCATGCCGGTGACCAGCCGAAGCCCCTGGAGCCGCATCGACGCCTGCTCGCGCGCCGCTTCGCTGCCGGCCCCGGCCTTGTCGGCGAGCCCGGCATTGGCGATCAGCTCGGAAAGCACCATCGCCACCGTCTGCAGCGCCTCGATCTCGAGCGCGTCATAGGCTCTGGGGTCGGCATGCTGGACGCAGAGCACGCCGATCGCCCGCTCGCGCCGGACGATCGGCACGCCGGCGAAGCTGTGGAACAGCTCCTCGCCGGTCTCCGGCCGGTAGGCGAATTCGGGGTGCGCGGTCGCCTCGGCGAGGTTGAGGACGGCGACGTCCCTGGCGATCGTCCCGACGAGCCCCTCGCCGAGCGCAAGCTTGGTGACGTGGACGGCGCTCTGGTTGAGGCCGAGCGTCGCAAACAGCTCGAGCACGCCGTCGCGCAGCAGGTAGATGGAGCAGACCTCGCTCGCCATCGCGTCGGCGATGATCTTGACGACCTTGTTGAGCTTCGCCTGCGCGCCGAGGCGCGAGGCCATCACCTCGTGCAGGCCGGTCAGGATTTCCCGGGCGGAGCTGGCGGAGGCGGTCGGCATGTTCGGAGCGCTAACAGAAAGCGGAGACCGCCTCTACAGCTCCTAGATCGGAAACAGCGCGTATTCCCGCTCGGTTATCCGGTCGACGCAGCCGCGATATTCGTCGAAGCAGCGGCTGCCGGGGCGGATGAGTCCGAACTCCGGCTCGGCCCGGCCGTTCGTGGGGACGAGCACGATCGGCGTCGCCGCGGGGATGAGCTGCGCGCCCGGCCCGGCGACCAGGGTGGTCAGAACACCGTTCAGAGCGCCGCCGCCCGACGGCCGGTTGAGCAGCGCGATCCGGTATTGGCCGGCGGTGCTCGTCACCAGATAGATGTGGCCCGACAAATGCGGAAAGGAGACGAAGCCCTGCTGCTCGAAATCGGTGTCCAGCCGGTCGGTTTCGCTGAACACGAGATGGCCCTTCGCCTCGTCCCACGCGATTCGGGTGCGATAGGCGTAGAGCGCGCCCTTGGTCCCGAAGGAGGGGCGCAAGGTCAGATACTCGCCTTCGAGCCAGCGCACCGCCGGCCGCGCATAGGCACCCATCTCTTCCGGCGCGAAGCCTGAAGACGCGCCGTTCTCAGGGCCGCGCGCCGCGCCGCCGCCGCGCAGGTCGAGGCCGAGCGCCTCCTCCATCCGGACGACGCTGGCGAGGGTGAAGGGGCGCCGCCCCGACAGCGCCTTCTCGAGCGTCGAGACGCTGATCCGCGCTTCGTCGGCGAGCCATTGACGCGAGAGGCGGCGGCGGGCCAGCTCCTCGCGGATGCGGAGGGCGACGGCGCTGCTGCGATCGGGCTGAAGGTCGGAATCCATAACGGCGCCATGTGCGCACATTTCCGCACATTTCGTCAACTCTCCGCCGCAACGGCCGGAGGCGGCGGCGCAACGCGGTGGACATTTGCAGCGGCTTCCCGTGGCGCCCGCCGCCGCCCGGGCGCATCACGATTGGCAGAGCATAACCCCGTTGCGCCTGGATGAAGGGATGATCATGCACAGCCTCCGCGCCGCCGCCGGCCTCTCGGGCCTCGTCATCGTGACGACGGTCCTGATGCTCGCGCAGTTCGTCTCGGCGCCGCCGGTGGGCTTCATCGGCGTCACCGCCTCGCCGCCGGTGGCCCAGTCGGCCTCCGCCGTGGCCGTGCCGGCGACCCGCAGCCTCTAGCCGCGGATCGAAACCACTCGCTTGGCGAGCTCCGGGTCGACCGCTCCGGCGATGGCGCGGGCGAGGTCTTCCTGGGTGAACGGCTTCGCCAGCCGCGGGAAGTGAAGCCCCGGACTGTCGGCCAGGTCGGCGAACCCCGTCACGAGGAGGACGGGCAGCCCGGGCCGCTGCGCCCGCACCGCCTCGACCAGCTCGGACCCGCTCATCTGCGGCATCGCATAGTCGGTGAGAAGCAGGTCGATCTCATGCTTTTCGAGCAGCGCGAGCGCCTCCGCGCCCGAGCCCGCCTGATGGACGATATGGCCGAGATCCTCGAGCATCGCGGCCGTGTTGATGAGGACGAGCGGATCGTCGTCGACGGCAAGCACGGCCATCGCCGCGCTCCGCGCCGGCGCTTCCTGCGGCTCGGGCGCACCGTTGCGGCGGAAGGTCTCCTCGGCCTCGCGGTTCACCGTCGCGACGGGAAACCACAGCCGGATCGTCGTCCCTTCGCCCTGGCGGCTGTCGATCGCGATGCGGCCGCCCGATTGCGCGGCGAGACCCTCGACCATCGACAGGCCGAGGCCGGTGCCCTTGCCGACGCCCTTGGTGGTGAAGAAGGGCTCGGTCGCGCGCGAGACGGTCGCCTCGTCCATGCCCTCGCCCTCGTCGGCGACGCTGAGCACCACGTAGCGACCGGCAGCCAGGCCTGAGGGATCGCCCTCCGTCACCAGCTGCTCCTGCGCCGAAATCTCGATCCGGCCCCCTTCGGGCATGGCGTCGCGGGCGTTCATCGCCAGGTTGAGGATGGCGAGCTCGAGCTGGTTGGCGTCGGCGAGGACGGGGCTGATCGACAACGGGAAGCGCGTGTCGATCTCGACGGTGGGGCCGAGCGAGCGGTCGAGCAGGTCGGCCATGCCGCGCACCAGGTCGGGCAGGTGCACCGTGTCGAGCTTCAGCTCCTGCCGCCGCGCGAAGGCGAGCATGCGCTGGGTGAGCGCCGCCCCGCGCTGCGCCGCCTGGTAGGCATTCTCGATGAGACGGACGACCCGCGGGTCCTCGGGCACGCGCTTCTTCAAGAGCTCGAGACTGCCGAGGATCGCCATCAGGAGGTTGTTGAAATCGTGGGCGACGCCGCCGGTCAGCTGGCCGACAGCCTCGATCTTCTGCGCCTGGAAAAAGGCCTCGCGTGCCTTTTCGAGCTGCTTCTGCGCCTCGCGCCGCTCGGTGAGGTCGCGCGTGATCTTGGCGAAGCCGAGCAGCTTCCCATGATCGTCGCGGATCGCGTCGATCACCACATGGGCCCAGAAACGGGTTCCGTCGCGGCGGACCCGCCAGCCCTCCGCTTCGAACTTGCCCTCCCGCTCGGCGGTGGCCAGCGCCCGGCGCGGCAGCTCGGTCGCCTTGTCCTCCTCGGTGTAGAAGCGCGAGAAATGCCGGCCGACGATCTCGTCCGCCTGATAGCCCTTGAAGCGCTGCGCGCCGAGGTTCCAGCTCGAGATGATCCCGTTCGGGTCGAGCATGTAGATCGCATAGTCGGCGACGCTCTCGACGAGCAGGCGGAAGCGCTCCTCGCTCTCGCGCAGCGCCCGCTCGGCGGCGCGCTTCTCGGTAAGGTCGCGGGTGATCTTCGCGAAGCCGATCAGAGTGCCGCTCTTGTCGCGGATCGGATCGATGACGACGTGCGCCCAGAAGTGGCTGCCGTCTTTGCGCACGCGCCACCCCTCGGCCTCGAAGCGGCCCTCCTCGGAGGCCATCTTCAGCGCCCGGCGCGGCAGCTCGGTCGCCTTGTCCTCGTCCGTGTAGAAGCGCGAGAAATGCTCGCCGAGGATCTCGTCCTCGGTATAGCCCTTGAAGCGCTGCGCGCCCGGATTCCAGCTGACGATCGTGCCCGTCGAATCGAGCATGTAGATGGCGTAGTCGGTGACGGCGTCGATCAGCAGCCGAAAGCGCGAATCGTCTCTTGCCTGTGTCGCTGCCAATTGCTGCCCTAACCCGCCCGCGCTCGTCCCTCCCCCGGGAGGAGCAGTTCTGTGTCGAGAAGTCGACAGAACGGCCCGCGGCCCGGGCGGTTCCGGCCGCTACCGGCTTTCTGCGGTATTTATTTTGATCAAGTTCGCTGCGCGGCGATCCAGCGATTGCCCTCCGCTTCGAGAATGTCGAGCGGCACCCGGCCGATGTTCAGCACCGCGTCGTGGAAGGCCTTGATGTCGAACCGCGGCCCGAGCGCCGCCTTCGCCCGATCGCGCAGCCGGACGAAGACCGAGTGGCCGATCTTGTAGCTGCACGCCTGGCCCGGGGTGACGCAATAGCGCTCGACCTCGCGCGTGGCGAAGCCCGGCGCCTCGCCTTCCTCGACGACGAAGTGGCGGATCGCCTGCTCGCGGCTCCAGCGCAAATGGTGGATGCCGGTGTCGACAACGCAGCGGTTGGCGCGGAACAGCTGGAACTTCAGATAGCCGAGCCGCCCCAGCGGATCGTCCTCGTACATGCCCATCTCGTCGGCGAGCTGCTCGGCATAGAGCGCCCAGCCCTCGCCATAGCCGGAGAAGCCGCCGGTCTTGCGGATCATCGGCAGCCCCTTGTTCGACAAAGCGAGCCCGCCCTCGAACTGATGGCCGGGGAGGCCCTCGTGGTAGACGGTCGTCGCCAGGCAGAATTTCGGCCACTCGGCGGTGTCGTGGAGGTTGAAATAGACGAGGCCCGGCCGCGACCCGTCGATCGCCGGCGCCTGCGAGAAAGCGGAGGCCGCGCCCGCTTCGGTCTGAACCGGCACCCGCCGGACCTCGAACTGGTAGGGCGGCATGCGGTTGAACATCGACGGCAGCCGGCCGCGGATCGCCGCCAGCCGCGCGTTGCAATAGGCGATCGCCTCGGCCTTCCCGGCGTCGGTGTTCGGATAGAGCTGGCGCGGATCCTTGTAGAGCGCCGCCATGCGTTCGCCGACCGTGCCGCGGCTCATGCCCTGCGCCTTGAGAAGCGCGTCGAGCCGGCCCGAGATCGCCCGCGCCTGGTCGAGGCCGAAGCGATGGACCTCGGCGGGGCTCATCCGGGTCGTCGTCGTATTGTGGAGCGCGACTTCGTAGAAAGCCGGCCCCTCCCGGAAACGCCAGATGCCCGCGTCGTGCACCGCCTTCGCGCGAAGCGATCGGGCGAGCGCGATCTGGCGGTCGAGCGCGGGGAGCACCTTGCCGTCCCAGATCCGCGCCCCGTCCCGGGCGTAGCTATCGCCGAGTCCCTTCGCGGACGCGCGCCGCGCGATCGAGCGGACGGGCGTCGCCGTCTCGGACGGAACGCGGGTCTTCGCCATCTGGTCGAGCGCGGTGTCGAGGATGAAATCGGGCGGGATCACGCCCTTTGCGGAATCGTGCCGCATCTGCGCCGTCTCGGCATCGAGCTGGTCGGCGAAAGCGGAGAGGCGCGAGAGGAAGGCCTCCGCGTCGGCCTTGGTCTCGATCGGGTGCTTGGTGTCGAGGAAGTCCGGCACCGACTGGTAGGCGCCGGTCAGCTGGCTGACCACGTAGGGCGACGGACCGTAGCCGAAGCCGCCGAAATCGAACTTCTGCACCTCGGCCGAGGAGCGGCGGGTGTAGACGACCGTCTCCCAGTCCACCCGGTCCGCCGGCGACAGCGTCTTCGGGTCGATGGCGAGGAGCCGGCGGAGCTGATCCTGGGTCTGCGCCCTTGCGGCGGCGCGCCCGGCGGGGCCGACGTCGCTGAGCCGCGCGCGCAGGTCCCCGTTCGGACCCTTGTCGAGGCCGAGCTGGGTCGCCGATTCGGGCCGCAGCCGGAGCTGCTCCTGGAACAGCTGGTCGAACAGCCGGGCGAGCTCGGGCGAGCGGCCCGGCGCCGGCGGCTGGGCGCGGACGGCGGCGGGGAGGGCGAGGGCGGCCGCGGTCGCGGCGCCGGTCTGGAGGAAGGAGCGGCGGTCGAGCATGGCCGGCTGCTTGGCCCCGTTCGCGCGCCCGCGCAAGGGGCTCAGGCGGCGGCGCTCGTCTCCCCGGCGAGAAGCTCGGCGATCGCCTCCGCGGGCATGGGCCGCGCGATCACGTAACCCTGCGCCGTGTCGCAGCCCATGCCCCGCAGCAGGGCGAGCGTGTGCTCGTCCTCGACGCCTTCCGCGACCACCTCCAGGCCGAGCTCGTGGGCCATGGCGATCGTCGACTTGACCATGATCGCGCTGCGCTGGTCGGCGGCGAGGCCGCGCACGAAGCTGCCGTCGATCTTGATCTCGGTGGCGGGCAGGCTCTGGAGATAGGCGAGCGAGCTGTGGCCGGTGCCGTAATCGTCGATCGAGACGGCGGCGCCGATCGCGCGCCACGCCTCGAGACTCGCGACCGCCCGGTCGGTGTCGCCCATCGCCGCGGTCTCCGTGACTTCGATGACGAGCGCGTGGGCCGGCGCTCCCGAGGCGAGGAACACCTGCTTCAGGCGCAGCATCGGCCCGGCATCGTGGAGGAGGGCGGCGGAGACATTGACGGCGACCGAGAAATCCGGGTCGCGCCGCCCCCAGACCTTCACCGCCTCCAGCGCCTCGGCGAGGACGAAGGCGGTGAGATCGGCGATTCGGCCGTGCCGTTCGAGCAGCGGGATGAAGATGTCGGGGGCGACGGTGCCGAGCACCGGATCGTGCCAGCGGGCGAGGGCCTCGACGCCTTTGGTGCGGCCGCTCGCGAGGTCGCGCTTGGGCTGGTAGGCGACCGTGATGTGGCCCTCGGCAAGCGCCCGGTCGAACTGCCCGAGCAGGCTCTCCTGCCGCCGCACCAGCTCGCCGTCGGCCTCGGTGAAGACGTGGCTGGCGACTCCTTCGGCCGCGGCCTGGCCGGCGGCGAGGGCGGCGCTCGCGGCGAGCGCGGCGGCGTCGCGGCCGGCGCCGGAGGCGGCGCCGAAATGGAGTTGGACGTCCTGGTCGCCTTCGCCCGCGGCGGCGGCGCGAAGGAGGTGGGCGATGGCCGGCAGCGGGTCCTCGCCCGATGTGGCGGCCGGCATCAGCCACGCAAGCGCGCCGGTATCGACCCGGTAGATGCGGGGCGAGGCCGCGAATTCGAGGCGCCGCGCGAGGCGGAGGAGGGACGCCTTGATCTCGCCGGCGCCGCCGGTCGAGACGCGCTCGGCGGCGCGCTCGATCCTCACGACGCCGATCGTCACGTCCTCGAGGCCGGCGGCATCGGCGGTGAGCGCGGAAAGGTTCGCGAGGCCCGTCTCGCGGTCGACAAGTCCGCGCGCGCCGTAGCGAGTCGCCATAGCCCGTCCCGCCGCGGCGGCGGCTCCGGCCAGCAATGCGGCGAGCGCCGGCACCACGGGCAGCGTGACGCCGGCGAAACGCTCGCCCGCAAGCGGAAGGAAAAGGAGCGCCGCCGCCGCGGCAGCGACGAGCACCGCCCTCGGCATCGTTGCGCGCGGAATCAGCGCGAGGGCGAGGAGGGCGACGGCGGCGATGAGGGGCCAGAGGCCGCTCGCCTCGCCATAGCCGCGGCCGGCGAGCAGGGTTTCCGCGGCCATCGCCTGGACGACGACTCCCGGAAGGATGCCGTGACCCGGAACCGAATAGCGGTCGCCGAGCTCGACGGCGGTGCCGCCGACGATCACCCGCTTACCGCGGAGCGCCGCGGCGGGAACCCGCCCCTCCGCGACGTCCACCGCCGAGAAGCGCGGGATGCTTGCCGGATCGAGGTGGAGGTCGATTCCATAGCTTGCGCCGGCCTGCCCCTGCCGCTCGGCGACCATCGCCGCGAGGGACGGACGCGGCGCCCCGAGGATGGCGAGCGCATAGGGCATCTTGCGAAGCTGCCCGTCGGAGTCGGGCCGGACGTTCGCCGCGACGAGGAACGCGTTGGCGGCGAGCGCAGGGATCGGCGCCGATTCGAGCGTGTCCCCGTCGCCGAACGCGGCGTCCTGGCGGAAGGTCGGCAGCAGCACGGCGCGATCCGCCCGCTGCAGCGCGGCGGCGAGGGCGCCGTCGCCGGCCGCGTCGGAAGGGCTCGAAAAGTCGACGTCGAACGCGATCAGCTTCGCGCCGGCCGAGTGAAGGCGGTCGACGAGCCGCGCATGGATGCTGCGCGGCCACGGCCAGCGGCGATAGGCGGCGATGCTCCTGCCGTCGATCTCGACCACCGTCACATTGCCGGAGGCGCGGTGGGTCGCGAAGCCGGATCTGAGGTCCTGGGAGGCTTGTTCGAGGTCGCTGCCGACCCCCGACCAGAGCAAAGCCAGGCCGAGCGCCGCCGCGGCGAGGCAGGCGAAGACCCGCTCGCGCGCGGCGATCGCGCGAACCAGGCTCCGCCCGGTCACCGGAAGGTCCGCGCGACGCCGAGCCGGAGCCGGTGCCGGTCGGATTCGTAGAAGGGAAGGGTGCTGAACGTCCGGCCGAAGCTGTAGCTGAGCGACGGCGAGAAGCCCCAGAGCAGCGGCCGCCGGGTGGTCAGCGACAGCGCAAGCCACGGCCGCCAGTCGGCGCGCGACGAGGTCGAGAGGAACGGGATCGGCTCGTCGAACCACGCCCGCGCCAAGCCCACCGAAGCGGAGCCGGTGAGGTCCGGCCCCAGATAATGGGCGAGGCTGCCGTAGCCGCCCACCTCGGTGCTCGCATAGGCCCGGTCGCGGAGTGCGTCGCGGCGGGCGTAGACGCTCGCCGAGGCGGTGAGCGTCGGGTCGAGCACGGCGTCGTAGGACAGCCACAGGCTCGCCTGCCTGCCGTCGAAGGCGGGGCCGTAGCCCGAATTGTAGAAGCGTGCCTCGGCGACGGCGCGAAGGCTCTGTCCCGTGGCGATGGGCTCGCGGTGGGTCGCGCGGACGCCCCAGCCGGCCATCGCCGTCTCGTGGGCATACCAGCGATCGAACAGCATCGCCTCGAGAGTCGTCCGGCGGCCGTCGCGGCCGAGCTCCACGCCCGCCGCCGCCGAGACCCAGGCGTCGTCGGCGATCGCGCCCGGATAGTCGACGATATAGGCTTCGCCGGACAGGGTCAGCTTCGCCGCCGGCGTCACCGGCACCTTGAGGCTGGCGCTGAGTGCGGCGCTGCGCCCGAACGCCCGCTTCTGGCGAAGGCGGGGGTCGAGCGGGACGGGGACGCGCTCGTCGCCGGAGAGGACGGGCACCTCGCGCAGCCGCGTGCCGTTGGTCGCGTTGCTGTCGGCGATCGCCGCGAAATCGATGGTGAGCTGATGCTCCACGCGGTCGCGAGCCGGAGCGGGCGCGGCGGCGGGGGGCTCCTCGGCGCGCGGTCGCGGCGCGGGCGCGTCGTCGAAGGCGCTGGGGTCGTAGGCGAGGGTCGGCGGGGTCGGCGACAGCGCGCCGAGCAGCACCCAGGCCGCACCGCACGCCAGCAGCCTTGTCGAGCGCCCCACCTTCACCGCCGCCCCTTTCGCGTTGAAGCGAAGGACTTAGCGTCTCTTGGTTGAGGAAGGGTTAGGCTAGAGGCAGATCAGCCCGAGCACGCACAGCTTCGGTGCGGGCGCCGGTGCGGGCGCCGGTGCTGGGGCCGGTGCCGGGGCCGGCGCAGGTGCCGGAGCGGGTGCGGGAGCGGGAGCGGGCGCGGGCGCAGGCGCTGGAGCCGGAGCGGGTGCCGGAGCCGGAGCCGGAGCCGGAGCGGGTGCTGGCGCAGGG
>Ga0157369_10004538_pt1 | contig 16338 bp, 16 predicted proteins | sample C25metaG_FD_113461 | JGI IMG/M metagenome (GOLD analysis project Ga0157369, IMG submission 113461) | Corn rhizosphere microbial communities from Kellogg Biological Station, Michigan, USA - C2-5 metaG | ecosystem: Host-associated > Plants > Roots > Rhizosphere > Soil | place: USA: Michigan... | reverse complement strand
GCGCAGCTGCCAGGTGTCAGCGAGGTCTACTCGGTGACCGGCGAGATCGACCTCATCGCGCTGGTGCGAGTGCGCCAGCACGACCAGATCGCCGACGTCGTCGCCGATCGGCTCAACAAGGTCGACGGTGTGCTGGCCACCGAAACCCACGTGGCGTTCCGGGCCTACAGCCAGCACGATCTCGAGGCCGCGTTCGCCATCGGCCTGGAAGCGGCGGACTGACGGGGGCTGGCCGGCCGCAACATTGCCGATCATGCACGTTTACGTCGTATGAGGGCGCCCGAATGACGCACATGTGCATGATCGGCGCGTTGCTAGCGCAAGGACTGGCTCAGCGCGACCCAGCGCTCGAGCGTCGAGCGAGCCGCGCCCGAATCGATCGACTCGGCTGCCCGCGACAGCATCGCGGCCAGTTGCTCCCCGACCGGCGCAGCGGTGGTGCCCTCGAAGGCAACCAATGCGGCGGCGGCGTTGAGCACTACGGCGTCGCGGACCGCGCCCTCTTCACCCTTGAGCAACCGGCGCGCGACCTGCGCGTTGTGCGCGGCGTCGGCGCCGCGCAGGGCATCGGCCGCTGCAGGGGCGATGCCAATCTCGGCCGGATCGACGCGGTCCGCCCGGACGTCGCCATCGCACACGACCCAGACCTTGGACGGCGCCGCGGTCGACAGCTCGTCCAACCCGTCCTCGCCGCGGAACACCAGCGCCGACGCTCCGCGCGCGGCGAGCACGCCGGCGACAACCGGAGCCATCCGCTCGTCCGAGACGCCGACGGCCTGTGCGGCCGGCTGCGCGGGATTGGTCAACGGGCCAAGGAAGTTGAACACCGTCGGCACGCCGAGCTCGCGCCGCGGCACCGCCGTGTGCCGGAACGACGGATGAAAAACCGGCGCGAAGCAGAAGCCGATGCCCGCTTCCTCGACGCACTGCGCCACGCCTTGCACCGGAAGGTCGACGACGACGCCGAGTTCCTCAAGCAGGTCAGCAGAGCCGGCCGCGGACGACGCCGCGCGGTTGCCGTGCTTCACGACCGTTGCACCGGCGCCGGCAACGACGATCGCGGCCATCGTCGAGAGGTTGACCGTGTGCGCTCGGTCGCCGCCGGTGCCGCACGTGTCGACAGCTCGCTTCGCGACGGCCATCGGCACCCCGTGCTCGAGCATCGTGCGCACGAGCCCGCTGACCTCCTCCGGGGTCTCACCCTTGGCGCGCAACGCGATCGCGAAGCCGGCGATCTGCGCGGTCGTCGCTTCGCCGTTCATGATCTCGTTCATCGCCCACGACGTGTCGTCGGCGGACAGCGACTCGCCTCGCAGCACGGCCGACAGGACGTTCGGCCAGCTTGTCATCTATTCGCCCAGCGTCTCGACGAGGTCGGCGCTCATCTTGCGGCCGTCCAGGTGCAGCCTCGGTGCGACGTCACGGAGCCGCGCAGTCGCATCCTGCAGCGCGCTCGCTGCGCGCAGCACGTCGTGCACGGCAGCCGATGCGACCGGGAGATAACCCTCGGCGAAGGCGAACCCACACCGGGGGCAGCGTCCGTCAAAGGCACCGTCGACCAGCTCGGCGAGCCGGAACGACTCGCCGCAGCTGCCACACCAGGCCGCGACGTTCACGGCGGGTCAGTGTCCGGTGGCGACGACACCGGCCGGCTGGAGCAGGCCGAGCACCGCCTCGGTGATCCGTACGGCGTCGATCGGATGCGGCGTCACCGCTTCAGCGCGCGACCAGGTCGCGAGCCAGGCGTCGTCGCGTCGCCCGACCAGCAGCAGCACCGGCGGTGGTGCGTCCAGCTCGAACTTCAGCTGCCGACCGAGCCCGATCCCGCCGGTCGGCGCGGCCTCCCCGTCGAGGATGGCGAGGTCGATCCCACCCTCGTCGGTGATCCGCACGACTTCGCGGCCGGTCGCGGCCTCGACGTAGTCCAGTTCCAACCCGGGCGCCGGGCGCCGGCCGAGTGCACTGAGCACGCGCTCGCGGGTCGCGGCGCTGCTCGAGTAGACGAGCACGGTGGCGCGACGGAGCTCCTCAGGCATGTGGCAATCGTATCGACGTCACTTCACGAGGGCGATCGCGAATCCGTCGTAGTTCTTGCCGCCTACCGTCTGCAGCGCCGTGACGTCGACCCGCCGATCGCGCCCCGCCGCTTCCAGAAACGCACGCATGCCCTGCACGTTGGCGTCGCCCTGCGGGTCGATCACACCGCCCTCCCGCACGACGTTGTCGACGATGACCAGCCCGCGCGGGCGCGTGTGTGCAACCGCCCAGTCGAAGTACGCCGGAGTGCTCACCTTGTCAGCGTCGATGAAAGTCAGGTCGAAGGCCTGTCCGTCGAGGGTTGCCAGCGTCTCCAAGGCCGGACCGACGATCACGTCGACGCGGTCGTCGAACCCTGCTCGCGCGATGTTGTTTCGGGCGACCTCGGCATGCTTCGCGTCGACCTCCAATGACGTCAGCCGACCACTCGGCCCTAGGCCGCCGGCCAGCCAGATCGTGCTGTAGCCACCGAGCGTGCCGATCTCGAGGATGCGTTCCGCGGCGATCGACCGCGCCAGGAGACGCAGCATCTTGCCCTGGAGTGCCGTGACGTTGATCGCCGGCATCCCCGCGGCGGTTGTCGACTCCAGCGCCGCCTGCAGGGCAGCATCCGGCGACAGCAGCCACTGCTCCAACGCGGCGTCGACCGCCGCCCAGGTCTCCCTCGACATCCCATCCCCTTTTGCGGCTGATAACCCGAAATCGGCTAGTGACTGTTAGCCATTTTCGTCGACTCCGGTAACAGGACCTGCGGGGACCGCGATTATGTGACAACGGCCGTTGCCACTTCCCCGGAGGCGTCCGATGCGCGTGACCGTCGAGGTCGACCGGAACTGCGTCACCTACTACTGCGTTGGGTGCCAGGCGCGGCTCGACTGGACCGAGGTCATGCCACCCAACGCCGGCACCGCCTTTGTCGCGGCCCACCGCTTCTGCGAGGACAGCCGCATGCCGGAGATCGACGACCGGCTCGTCGCACCACTCGCCGCACGCTTTTCCTGACGCCCATGCGCGACATCAGCCATGCTGCGCTCTCGTCCCTGCACGCAAAGTTCGGTGGTGAGGTCTTCGCGCCCAGCGACCCGCGGTTCGGGGCGGCTCGCGCAGCGGCCATCTGGAACGGCGACATCCAGCGTCAGCCGGCGCTGATCGCGCGACCGGCGTCGGCGGACGACGTCGTCACCGCACTCGCGTTCGCGCGGGCCGAGGGCCTCGACGTCTCGGTGCGCGGCGGCGGGCACGCGTTCGCGGGCCATGGGGTGGCCGACGGCGCAGTGATGATCGACCTCGGCGCGATGAAGCACGCAACCCTCGACGCTGCGGCCCGGCGGGTGCGATGCGGGGGCGGCGCGACGTGGGCCGACGTCGACGCCGCGACGTCACCGCAGGGCCTCGCCGTGACCGGCGGCTTCATCAGCCACACCGGCGTTGCCGGCCTCGCGTTGGGCGGCGGCTTCGGCTGGCTCACCCGCATGATGGGCATGACCTGCGACAACCTGGTCAGCGCGCAGGTCGTGACGGCGGATGGACGCGTCGTCGCTGCGTCCGCGAACGACAACCCCGACCTCTTCTGGGCGCTGCGCGGCGGTGGCGGCAACTTCGGAGTGGTCACCGAGTTCGAGTTCGCGCTGCGCCAGGTCGCACCGATGGCCAACCTCGGCATGTTCTTCTGGCGCCCGGAAGACGCGCGCGAGGCGTTGCAGTTCGCCCGCAACTACCTGCATGACGTGCCACGTGACGTCGGTGGACTCATCGCCGGCATGTCCGCACCGCCGGCACCGTTCGTGCCCGAAGCCTTCAATGGCGCCACCGGCATCGCGGTGCTCCTGGCCAGCTTCGGCACGATGCGAGAGCACGACGCACTCGTCGCACCCCTTCGAAAGCTCGCGCCCGCATTCGAGCTCGTCACACCGATCCCGTATGTCGACCTGCAACAGATGCAGAACGACACTGCGCCGTGGGGCGCCCGCGCCTACGAGAAAGCGCTCTACCTCGATGACCTCAGCGACGACGTCATCGACATCACCATCGAACACCTGCCGCGCAAGACCTCGCCGCTCGCGTTCGTGCCGATCTTCCCGCTGGGCGGCGCCTACGCCGACGTGGCCGAAGACGCAACCGCCTTCGGCGGCAGCCGGCGATCGCGCTGGATCTACAACATCGCCACCGTCTGCCCGGACCCGTCATGGCTCCCGGCCGACCGCGCCTGGGTGCGTGACTACTGGTCGGCGCTTCGGCCGCACGCGAGTGGGGACGGCGGCTACATCAACTTCCTCGCCGAGGACGACGACGCGCGGACGCGCGCGACGTACGGCGGGAAATACCAACGCCTCGCCGCGATCAAGTCCGTCTGGGACCCCGACAACGTCTTCCGGCACAACGCGAACATCAAGCCGGTCACCGTCGTGCCGGACCCGCGTCCCGTAGCCGGCAACTCGCCCGCGCCGACAACCTGACCGCACCTGACCGCACCTGACCGCACCTGACCGCACCTGTGCCGAGCAGGATGGGCCGGTGCATATCGGCGTGCAGCTGCCCGAGGTCGAGCGGCAGGTCGGCTGGACCGAATACCTCGCGATGGCGCACGCGGCGGAAGAGGTCGGCTTCGACTCGATCTGGCTCGGCGACCATCTGCTCTATCGCGACGACGGTCGACCGGAACGCGGTCCGTGGGACGCGTGGATACTGCTCGCTGCCCTTGCCGCGACGACGCGGCGCGTGCAGATCGGCCCGCTGGTCGCGTGCACGGCGTTCTCCTCGCCCGGCTTGCTTGCGCGCAAAGCCGCGGCGGTGCAGGAGGTCAGCGGCGGTCATCTGGTGCTGGCGCTCGGCGCCGGGTGGAACGAGGCCGAGTTCCGCGCCTTCGGCCTGCCCTTCGACAACCGCGCGTCTCGCTTCATCGAGTCGTTCGACGTCATCCGCCGGCTGCTGGCAGGCGAGCGCGTCAGCGTCGACGGTCGTTTCGTGCATGCCGAGGACGCCGTCGTCCTGCCGCGGCCGGCGAACCCGCCGACACTGATGATCGGTTCGACCGGCGAACGTGTCCTGCGCGCCACCTTGCCGCATGTCGACGCGTGGAACATCTGGTTCGACTGGTTCGGCAACACGCCGGACGGCTTCGCCGAGCACAACCAGCGCCTGTCACAGCTCGCCGCCGAGGTCGGGCGCAACCCGTCCGAGGTCCGGCGTACGGCGACGGTCTTCGTCGCTCTTGACGGCAGCGCCGGAAGTCGGCCACACGCCGACGTCACTGCCGTCAGCGGGTCGACCGCACAGATTGCGGCACGGCTGACCGAGTTCGCCGAGGCCGGCGTCGACGAGGCGATCCTGGTCGTCAGCCCGATCGACGAGCCCTCGATCCGCGCCCTGGCCAACGTGTTGAGTGCGACGTAATTCACCTTCTCAGCGGCTGAGAAGGTGAATTACGTCGCACTCAACACGGGGGGTGGGAGAGTCCGGGGCGTGAGTTTTGACGTCGCGGCGGTCCGTCGTCAGTTCCCGGCACTCGCCGCCGGCGCGGCGCACTTCGACGGCCCGGGCGGCTCGCAGACACCGCAGGTCGTTGCCCGGGCGGTGCACGACGCGTTGGTGTCGCCGATCGCCAACCGCGGCTTCGTCACCGAGGCGGAGCGCAACGCCGAGGCGGTCGTCGAGGAGAGCCGCATCGCGATGGCCGACCTGCTCGGAGCCAATCCGGGCGGCATCGTCTTCGGCCGCAGCATGACCGCGCTGACCTTCGACTTCTCGCGCACCCTTGCCGCTGGTTGGTCCGCGGGCGACGAGGTGCTGGTGAGCCGGCTCGACCACGACGCCAACGTGCGGCCGTGGGTCATTGCCGCCGAGCGAGGCGGCGCCACCATCCGCTGGATCGACTTCGATCCGGAGTCGACCGAGCTGACCGTCGATCACGTGCGCGAGCAGTTGTCGGAGCGCACGCGCCTCGTTGCGGTGACCGGAGCGTCCAACCTCATCGGCACCTGCCCGGACATCGCGTCGATCGCGGCAGAAGTGCATGCCCACGAGGCGCTGCTCTACGTCGATGGCGTGCATCTGACGGCTCATGCTCCGGTCGACGTGGCCGCGCTCGGCGCCGACTTCTATGTGTGTTCGCCGTACAAGTTCTACGGGCCGCACTGCGGCGTGCTCGCCGCAGCGCCTGCTTTGTTGGAAGGGCTTCACCCGGACAAGCTCCTGCCTTCGACCAACGACGTGCCGGAGCGGTTCGAGCTCGGGACGCTTCCCTATGAGCTGATGTCCGGCACAACAGCCGCGGTCGACTTCCTCGCGAGCCTCGGCGTCGGCAACACGCGCCGCGATCGCGTGTTCGCAGCGATGGACATGGCATGGAAACACGAACACGAGCTACGGACACGCATCGAAGCCGCCGTGTGCGCGATGCCGGATGTGACGCTGCACTCGCGCGCCGGCCGCCGCACGCCGACGTTGCTGTTCACGTTCGCCGACGCAAGCCCGGCGGAGGTCTATGCGCGGCTCGCCGAGGTCGGAGTCAACGCACCGGCCGGCACGTTCTACGCACACGAGCCGGCCCGGCGTCTGCATCTCGACGACGGCGGGCTCCGCATCGGGCTCGCGATCTACAACGACGACAACGACGTCGACCGGCTGCTCAGCGGTCTGAAGCGAGCCCTTCCGGGTTGATGACGATGGTCGGCTCGCCGGCGGCAAAAGACACTGCGTTGACTGATCAGCCGCAGCGCCGGCAGCCGGTCGAGAAGCGCAGCGCGAACGCTAGGCCACCCGGTATTTCTCGGCGACGTCTCGGCACAGGGAGAGACCGTGCCCGGCAACGCTGCGGTCCGGTCGCAGCACTCCGCCGGGCTCGACCGGCAGGACTCCGTCGAAGAGCATCGATTCGATCCGCACGTGGTCGTGGAAGTACTCCAGGTGACGCAACCGTCGCACGCATGCGCACACCTGCGCCGACAGCGCGGGCGCGCAATGTGCGGAGACGTCCACTTGGTGTGACTCCGCGAGTCCGGCCGCCGCGAGGAAACCCGTCACGCCAAGACACCGCGTCGCGTCGATCTGCAGGCAGTCGACCGCGCCCGCGTCGAGCATCATCCCGAGCTGCCACGGGGTCCAGCCGTACTCCCCCGCCGCGATGTCGATCCCGCCGGGCGCGGCGTCGCGCACCACCCGCAGCCCGGCGAGATCATCCGACGTCACCGGCTCCTCGAACCACCGCACGCCGAACTCGCCGTGAGCGATGTGGGCCCACTCGACCGCTTGTCGCACCGACAGCGCGCCATTGGCGTCGATGTAGAGCTCGACGTCATCGCCGATCGCCTTGCGCGCGACGGTGAGCCGGTGTCGGTCGCGGTCCGGGTCGCGACCGGTCTTGATCTTCACTCGAGGGATGCCCCCGGAGACCCATCCCTCGAGCTGTCGTGTGAGCTGCTCGTCGTCGTACGACGTGAAACCGCCGCTGCCGTAGATCGGCACCACTTCGTGGACCGCGTCGAGCGCGACCACGAGCGGCACGTCGAGCAACTTCGCCTTGAGATCCCAGAGCGCGGCATCGACGGCGCTGATCGCCATCGCCGTGACGCCGACCGCACCGAGGTTGCGCACCTCACGGACCATTGCCGTCCACGCATTGCGCACGTCGAGAGCACTCCGGCTCTTCACGATGGCGGCGAGCTTGCCCTGCACGAGCGACACGACCGACTGGTGCGCGTAGGTGTAGCCGAGCCCCGTCACTCCGCCGGCGTCGACCTCGACGACGACCAACACGGTCGAGTTCCAGGCAAGCGTGCCGTCGGACTCGTCAGCGTCGGTCGGGATCTCGTACGCCGCGGCGCGGACATCCGTGATCGACGCATCGTGCACGTCCTATGTCATTACCTCTCGTCGCACGACAGAAACCGCCGCGTGCTCGATTGCGGCCGCCGCGATCGCGAGCCAGATGACCAGCGCCCACTGGTTGTAGAACGACTGCTTGTTCATCAGGTCGAACGCCGCGAGCACGAGCGCGGCGCCGAACAGGAACCGCTTCGGATGCCCGCGACAGGAGACCCATGCGAGCACAAGGGCCAACGCGACCACAACGATGGCGAGCGCGGTCTGTGTGTGCGCCGATTCGTGCAGCCACAGGGTCGTTGCGTCGATCCGCGGCTCGATGTCGGTGAACGTCGTCACCGTGTCGCGCCAGAAGGCGGATGGGTCGGCGACGAACCACGGGACGACGCTGAGGACTCCGACGACGGCACCGGTGATGGCTGCCCGCATGCCGAGGGTGAACGCCGCGACCGGCAGGAGCAGCCAAGCGTGCTGCTTGGTCCCCAACGCGAGCCCCAACAAGACGCCACTGGTCAGCCATTGACGTCGAGCATCCGCGCCGTTGCTCACGGCCCAGACGGCGCCGAGCAGCAGCGCGACCAAGAGCGACTCGTTCCAGGCCTGCTCCACCTGGAAGAACAACCCGGGCACGCAGAGGAACAGCGGCGCCAGCTTCGCCCGCTCCACTCCCGCGATGCGCCGCACCGCAACAGCGGCCACCACTATTGCCGCGACCTCGCCGTAGCGCACATCGCCGAACAGCACGTGAAACGGCACCAGCAGCACTGCGGTCATCGGCAGGTAGTTGAACCCCTCGGTCACGCCGGGCGAGGCCGGCGTGTGCATGGCGTAGGGGTTGCAGCCATCGACGACGCAACTGGACGCGTGCTGGATCAGGTACCAGACATCGATCGCGGGGCGTGGGCTGGCGAGAATGGTCGCGATCGCGCCGAGACCGAACAGCAGGACGACCGCCCGCCACCACCATCCCGCCGCCCGCCCGGTGGCGACCACCGCTGCCACACCGACGGTCGGAACCGCGATCGACAGGTACCGGGCGTCGCCGAGCCAGTGACCGCTTCCGTAATAGGTGGTCGCTCGGACGAGCACCTCGCCCTGCCAGACGACGAGGATGGCAACGGCGAGTGGCAGCAGCACGGAACGGAACGCGGGCGCCGGGTCGCTGACGGCGGCGGCCAGCCCGAGGGCGAGGCAGCCGGCGGCCACCAGCCGCAGCCCGGTCGGCGAGTAGAGGCCATAACTCAGGAAGTCGCCCCAGCCGAGGAACCCGACGCCGACGAGCAGCAGCAGCGGGTTGGGCCGGGTGCGCACCCGGACATCCTGGCGTGCCGGAATGTCCGGTTGTCAGTCGCTGCTTCGACGCAGCTGCCCGAGCGCGACGACGAACAGCACGAGATACGCCACCTCGGCCACCAGCGCGATCACCTGGATGACCGGCCAGTCGTGCCGGTGGTAGTCCGGCCACCCGACCGTGCGGCTGACGAGGAACCCGACGAACATCCCGACCACGATGATCACGTTCATCGCCCAGGCCGACCAGAGCACCGGCCGGCTGAACCGGCGCCCGCCGGCCGCCAGGGCCGCGCCGATGACAAGACCCATTGCGCCCACCACGAAAAGCGCGCCCACGTAGTGCGCCGTCTTGTCGTAGCGGTCCTCCGCGAGGGCGAGGTGCACCGCAGCGACGTACGACGCCAGCAGCAGCGCCCAACCGCGGACACGCCTGGAGACGGCGTCCAGTGGCGGGGAGAGCAACGGCTTCATCGTGCAGATCTCGTACCTGCCTGCGCGCGGCAGCAAACCCGCAGGTCGGCAGGCGGCGCGCCGCGGCGGGGGTCGTGCATCGAGGGAGCGAGAGAGGCTGCAAGAATCGCGCCGTGGCCTCCGCTAGCGCTCTGGAGAAGGTCCCGTCCCACGGATCCCTGACCCGGCCCAACGTCGTCAGCGTCGGCACCATCGTCTGGCTGTCCAGCGAGCTGATGTTCTTCGCGGCCCTGTTCGCGATGTACTTCACGGTGCGCGCGGTCAACGAGCCGGTCTGGCCGGCCAAGGGCGTGGTGCTCGACCTCAAGACCGCGGCGCCGTTCACCGTCATCCTGGTGCTCTCGAGCGTGACCTGCCAGCTCGGCGTGTTCGCCGCTGAGCGTGGCGACGTCGGCGGGCTGCGCTACTGGTTCGCGATCACGTTCTTCATGGGCGCGGTCTTCATCGGCGGCCAGAGCTTCGAATACTTCGTGCACAACGACTTCTCGCTGGCGAGCCACGGCTATGGGTCGGTCTACTACATAACGACCGGTTTCCATGGCCTGCACGTGCTCGGCGGGTTGATCGCGTTCGTCTTCCTCATGCTGCGGACGACGTACGGCAGGTTCACGCCGGCCCAGGCGACGGCGGCGATCGTCGTCTCCTACTACTGGCACTTCGTCGACATCGTCTGGATCGGTCTGTTCACCGTCATCTACCTCATCCGCTAGGAGCAGGTGTCCACGTGAGCCCATCGACGTTCGCCGCGCGCCTTGCCGGCCGGCGACGCCGCGTCGCAGGTGCTGCCGTCGTGCTCGTGTGCCTCGGCGTGCTGACCCTTCTGTACGGCGCGGTCGCACCGCGCGGGTCCGCCGCGACGAGCACCGACCCCAACGTCACCGAGGGCAAGGCGCTCTACTCGAAGTACAGCTGCGCGAGCTGCCACGGCCTCAATGGCGAGGGCGGCAGCCGGGCGCCGAGCCTGATCGGCGTCGGCGCTGCCGCGGTCGACTTCCAGATGGGCACCGGCCGCATGCCGGCGCAGTATCACGGCGCGCAGATGCCCCGGAAGGCGCCGGTGACCGACGAGCAGGAGATCCAGAAGATCGCGGCTTACGTCGCGTCCCTCGGCGCCGGACCGTCGATCCCCAACGTCGACGGCTGGCAGAAGACCGACGTCGCGCTCGGCGGAGCGCTCTTCCGCACCAACTGCGCGCAGTGCCACAACTTCGTCGGCGCGGGCGGTGCGCTCACCTACGGCCGTTACGCACCGGCGCTCAACGAGGCGACGCCCACCCAGATCTACGAGGCGATGATCACCGGCCCGGAGAACATGCCGGTCTTCGGTGACAAGACGATCACGCCGGCGGAGAAGCTGGCGGTGATCAACTACGTCAAGACCGTGCAGCACGAGGCCAATCCCGGCGGCGCCGGCCTCGGCCGGATCGGCCCGGTAAGCGAGACCTTCGTCGGCATCCTCGTCGGCCTCGGCCTCTGCGTCCTGTTCACTCTCTGGCTAGGCACCCGCGCATGAGTGACGAAGAGAAGAAAGAGCCTCCGAAGACCGCCGCCGAGGCGGCCGGCAGCACCATCCGGCGGGCGCAGCACCCGGTCACGACCGGTGGTGCGCCGCGCGAGCGCGGCCCGGGCAGCGCATCCGCGGCCGAGATCGAGGGCGAGGTCCTGCGCCGCTCCAACATGGCGCCGGACGTGCCGGACGGTGTGCGTCCGCGCCGCAAGGTCGGTCGTCGTAGCGCCGCAGTGACCGAGGAGTCGCGCGCGCAGTCCGAGGCGCACCTGACCCGGCCCAGCGACGACGAAGGCACCCACTTCCTGCCGGAGAGCTACTACGGCACTGGCGAGCCACTGTCGGAGAAGGAAGAGAAGTTCGCCGAGCTGCAGGTCGCCGGGCTCTTCACGCTCGCCTCGCTCGCGACGCTCTGGGTCTGCGTCGCCTACTTCATCATCCCGTCGCACGCCGCGCTCGGCCGCTGGATGAACATGTCGCTCGGCGGCGGCCTGGCGATCGCACTGCTCGCGGTCGGCGCCGGTTTCGTCATCTGGGCGAAGAAGCTTCTGCCGCACGACAAGGCGGTGCAGGACCGGCACGACCTGTTCTCCCCCGAGGAGGAGCAGCTCCTCTCCGAGGAGACGTTCTTCAAAGGCGTCACCGCGACCGGGCTCGGCAGCCGGAAGATCCTCCGCCGCTCACTGCTCGGCATCGTGGCGATCCTTCCGCTGCCCGCCATCGTGCTGCTCAAAGACCTCGGCCCGCTGCCGACGACCAAGCTGCGGCACAGCGGGTGGAAAGCCGGCGACCGTCTCGTCGACGCGACGACACGCCAGCCGGTCAAGCTCGGCGACCTCGAGATCGGCGGCATCAAGACCGTGATGCCGGAAGGGTTCACGACGCCGGACGACTTCGCGTTGGCGCCGACGATGCTGATCCGCTTCGCGCCGGGCGAGATCCGGTCGAAGAAGGAGTCGTCGTGGGGCAAGTTCGACCACGTCGCCTACTCCAAGATCTGCACCCATGCCGGCTGCCCGATCAGCCTGTATGAGCAGCAGACCCACCACCTGCTCTGTCCGTGCCACCAGTCGACCTTCGACATGTCCAACGACGCCAACGTCATCTTCGGCCCGGCGGCGCGTCGCCTGCCCCAGCTGAAGATCGCGCTCGACGCCGAGGGCTACTTCATCGCGACCGGCGACTACAACCAGCCGGTCGGACCGAGCTTCTGGGAACGGGGGTGACGCCATGAGTGCCCAAGGCGAAGCCGCTGCCAAGTCGACGCTGCGCTACATCGACGACCGGCTGGGATCGGCCGGGTTCCTGCGCCGCAGCATGAACAAGGTCTTCCCCGACCACTGGTCGTTCCTGCTGGGCGAGATCGCGATGTACTCGCTCATCATCCTGCTGCTGACCGGCGTCTACCTGACCTTGTTCTTCCACGCCTCGAGCCAGCAGGTCATCTACAACGGTCGCTACGCACCGCTGCGCGGCGTCGAGATGACCGATGCCTATGCATCGACACTGCACATCTCGTTCGACGTACGAGGTGGTTTGCTCGTCCGGCAGATCCATCACTGGGCGGCGCTGCTGTTCGTGCTGTCGATCATCACGCACGCCTGCCGCATCTTCTTCACCGGCGCGTTCCGCAAGCCACGCACGCTCAACTGGCACATCGGCGTCGGGCTGATGATCCTGGCGATCCTCGAAGGATTCGCCGGCTACTCGCTCCCGGACGACCTGCTGTCCGGCACCGGCATCCGCATCGCCTACTCGGTGATGGAGTCGATCCCGGTCGTCGGCACCTACCTGGCCTACTTCGTGTTCGGCGGCAACTTCCCCGGCCAGGACTTCATCCCGCGGTTGTTCGTCATCCACGTGCTGCTCGTGCCGGGCATCATCATCGCGCTGTTCAGCGCGCACATGATGATGATCTGGCACCAGAAGCACACCGACTTCCCCGGACCGGGCAAGACCGAGCACAACGTCGTCGGCACGCCGTTCTTCCCGACCTTCATCTTGAAGACCAACGGCTTCCTGTTCCTGGTCTTCGGTGTGTGCGCGCTGCTCGGCGCTTTTGCTCAGATCAACCCGGTGTGGCTGTATGGGCCCTACGATCCGTCACAGGTCTCGGCCGGCTCGCAGCCCGACTTCTACATCTTCTTCCTCGAAGGCTCGCTGCGGCTGATGCCCAACCTGGAGACGAACCTCTGGGGCCACACCATCAGCTGGAACATCCTCGTGCCGGGCGTCATCCTGCCCGGAATCATGTTCAACCTGATGGCGGTCTATCCGTCCATCGAGGCGTGGGCCACGAAGGACAGGGCCTACCACAACCTGCTGCAGCGACCACGCGACGTGCCGGTGCGCACCGGCCTCGGTGTGATGGCTCTGACGTTCTACGGCGTGCTCTTCATCGGAGGCCAGAACGACATCCTCGCGAAGACCTTCGACTGGTCGCTGCAGGCGACGTCGTGGGCCCTGCGGGTGCTGATCCTGGTGTTGCCGCCGCTCGCGTTCTACATCACCAAACGCCTGTGTCTGGGCTTGCAGCATCACGACGAAGAGCTGCTGCATCACGGCATCGAGACCGGCATCATCCGGCGGTTGCCTTCGGGCGAATACATCGAGGTCACCGCGCCGCTTCCGCCGGAGCGGTCCGCCGTACTCGCGATGCAGCTCGGCGTCGAGCACCACGGCAACGGCCACGCCCCGGCGCTGCCGTCACACAACGGACACGGTGACGAAGCGCCGTCGCACCCGATCAGCCGACCGGTGTCACCTTTGGGCCGGGCGCGTGCATCGATCGAGAGCTTCTTCTTCGAGCGACACGAGCCGCCGCGGGCCAACCCCGAGGACGACGAGCCGAAGACGCTCAAGACTCCCTGACGGCGGCCGCATCGTGGCGGGGTAACGTCCGTCACTGTGATTGACACCACGTGGTTGGACGCCACCGCCCAGGCGTCGCTCGTTCGCAGCGGCGAGGTCTCCCCCAAGGAGCTCGTCGAGGCCGCCATCGCCCGGATCGAGAAGGTCAACCCGTCGTTGGACGCGGTGATCCGGACCCGCTTCGACAAGGCGCGCGAGGAAGCGGCCGGCGAGATCCCGGACGGCCCGTTCCGCGGGGTGCCGTTCCTCCTGAAGGACCTCGGCGCGCCGGTTGCCGGCGAGCCGGTGGCCTTCGGCATCGGCGCAATGGCGTCGGCCAAGATGCCGGTCACGTCCTACCTCGCCTCGCAGTTCCGGGAGGCCGGCTTCATCGTGCTGGGTCGCACCAACGTGCCGGAGTTCGGTACGACGGTGACCACCGAGCCGAAGAGCTTCCCGCCGGCGCGCAACCCTTGGAACACCTCGCATTCGACCGGTGGCTCGTCCGGCGGGTCGGCGGCTGCCGTCGCGGCCGGACTGGTGGCGGCCGCGCATGCCAACGACGGGGGCGGCTCGATCCGCATCCCGGCGTCGGAATGCGGACTGGTCGGCCTGAAGCCGACGCGGGCCCGCGTCTCGCAGGGGCCGTTGATCGGTGAGGGGTGGGCCGGCGGCACGATCGACGGCGCGGTCACCCGCACGGTGCGCGACGCCGCCGGGATCCTCGACACGATCAGTGGAGCGTTTCCCGGCGAGCCCTACTACGCGCCGGCGTTGCCCGGGCCTCTGGCGGCGGAGGTCGGTCGTGATCCGGGCAAGCTGCGGATCGGCTTCCTCGACCGACCGCCGGCCGACGCGGAGCAGTTCCTCGACGATGCCGAGTGCCGCGCGGCGGTGTCGGCGGCTGTGTCGCTGCTGTCGTCGCTGGGGCACGACGTGTCACCGTCCGTGCCCGACGGCTTGTTTGCCGAGGAGTTCTCCCGCAACTTCCCCGTCATCATCGCGGCTGACACCGAGGCGTCGTTCCGCGAGTTCGAGACGCTGCTCGGGCGCCCGATCAGCAACGACGAGATCGAACCGCGCAACGCCCTCTACCGCGAGTGGGGCAAGTCTCTTGCGGCGGTCGACTACCTGAATGCGCGCAACGCCCTCGGCATGTGGGTGCGGCAGGTGGCGGCGTGGTGGTCGTCGTACGACATCCTCGTGACGCCGACGCTCGGCGCCCCGCCGCCGCGATTGGGCTGGTTCACCGAGACGCCGGAGCTCGAGGGTTCGCGGATCGTGTCCTACATCCCGTATACGGCGCAGTTCAACATCACCGGCCAACCGGCGGTGTCGCTGCCGCTGCACTGGTCGGCTGATGGCCTGCCGGTCGGCGTGCAGTTCGTCGCGGCTTACGGTCGCGAGGATCTGTTGGTGCGTCTCGCGTCGCAGCTCGAACAAGCGGCGCCGTGGGCGGACCGTCGCCCACCCGTCTCCGCCTAGCCTCTATTCGCCGACTCGTGCCGCCTTTGGCCGTCGGCGCGCGCCATTCGATCGCTCAGCCGTGGCTGACGAGAGTGCTGTGCGCCTTCAACACGGTGATGGCGAACGGCTGGTCTTTTGTGATGGTGCCGATCGCTTGGTAGGGGCCGAACGTCACGCCCGCGACGGTGATCGTGTAGGTGCCGCCCCACTCGATCGTGACCTGCCCGGCGTAGTGGTCTGACTTGGCGTAGGTGTGGGTGACCCTGCCGTCCGGGTACGGCGCGCCCGCGTCCGTTGTCCACGCTGCGGTTTGCCCGTCGCCCCACGTCCACTGGAATCGAAGCGGCTTCAGCGTGATTTCTTCGCTGATCTGCGCATTGCCGAACGGCACGGGCGCTGCAGTTGGGGCCTTGACCCAGAAGTACGCCGGCAGCCCCGCCGGCACGCCGTTGTCCGGGTCGATGTTGACCGCGACTAGTGGCGGCTTCACATCCTTCAAGTACCGCTGCACATCAGCCGCCGCAATGTCTCCGACCGGCACAACGTCATTGGTGCCGCCAAGACACAGCACATCGACCAGGTGGTTCTTGACGGCGTCAGTCGACAGATACAGCCGATAGGCGACTTCGCCCTTGGAGCACTTCGGCACCTTCGCCGATCCCGTGCACTGACTCTGGTCAACCTGTCCGGCACCGTTCTGCAAGCACGCCAGGATCAGCTCCCAGCTGCAATCACCGCAGCCCGCCTGTGTCCCACCATGCGCCGCCGCATCCAAGACCTCCGGCTGCCCCGGCACCATGATCAACCCATGAAACTCCCCCGCCGCCTGGTCGGCACTGACTTGGGTACAGGTCGCTACTAACAGACCGCCGCAGTCATGCGACCCAGTCCCG
>Ga0157369_10004536_pt1 | contig 16340 bp, 13 predicted proteins | sample C25metaG_FD_113461 | JGI IMG/M metagenome (GOLD analysis project Ga0157369, IMG submission 113461) | Corn rhizosphere microbial communities from Kellogg Biological Station, Michigan, USA - C2-5 metaG | ecosystem: Host-associated > Plants > Roots > Rhizosphere > Soil | place: USA: Michigan... | reverse complement strand
CCACAATGACACCAGCAACATTAAAGTAAAGGGAACTATTCATTGGCTTAATGCCCGCGACGCCGCCTCTGCTGAAGTTCGACTGTACCAGCGGTTGTTTACCGTAGAAAATCCTGCCGCTGAAGAAGGAGATTTCAAGACGTATATTAATCCTGATTCTTTACAAATAATTCCGAATGCCTTTATAGAACCGAGTCTTCAGCATGACAGCACAGGAAGCCATTTTCAATTTGTAAGAAACGGTTATTTCTGTATTGACAAAGATTCCCGGCCCGGGAAGCTTGTTTTTAATCGTACGGTTACATTAAAGGAAGGATTTAAACCGAAATAGCTGCAGGGTTTCGGATAGGTCTGCGTCACAAAAATAAAAACTAAGGCTATTTGTTGCTTTACTGCTTTGGATTTATTGCAAAGCTTCATCTAATTGCTTTTCCATTTTCAAAAGGGAAAATGCCAGCTCGTCGTTTAAAATTTGGGAATTATCTTCTTTTGCCTGGGTGGCATACCATATTAAAACCATGGAAATATAGTCCTGCATATCTTTCCCCGCAAACTGCGTTTTGAACTCAAGAATTTTTTCATTGATGGTTTTCAAAACTTTCCTTACCGTTTCTTCATCCGCGGGTAAAATTTTTATGCGATAGTTTCTATCGGCAATCACAATATTGAGTGGAATGAGCTGCTGGCTTGCCATTGATTATTTATTTAATACGCCGATACATTTATCCAGCGACCTGATGTAGCGGTTAATTGTTTTTTCAAAATCAACCTTTTCTTTTCCTTCCAGTTGGCCTGCTGATGTTTTTAATATCGCTACCTGCATTTCCAATTGCTGGTTTTTTTCATGCAGGATTTTGATTTTACTGGTAACATCCGCATTCTCTTTCCGGAATTGCTCAATTTCTTTATTAAGGAGCGCGTGCTTTTTTAAGAGCAATTGCAATTTAGCCTGAAGGTTGATTATATGATTTTCAATATTGTCAGCCATTGCTTCTTATTACAGCATCAAATTTAGCCTGCAAAGCAGTAATGATTTTGCTCATCATTTTTTCTACTTATTCATCTGTCATCGTTTTTTGTGTGTTCAAAAAAGTAAAGCTGATGGCTAACGATTTTTTGTCAGGCCCCAGTTTTTCATTTTCGAAAACATCAAACAGGCGAATGCTTTGCATCTTTTTAATATGCAAAGACTTTACCAGTTCTTCAATTTCGCCGAAAGGAATATTTTTATTAACAAGTAAGGAAAGGTCTCTTTCCACGTGCGGGTACTTCGAAATTGGCTCAAAAGTGATTTCTTTTTTGCTGCTCAAGTCGAGTAGATTGTCCCAGTCAATATCAATATAATACACGGGTTGTTTTATCGAAAACTTTTCTAACTGGGATTTCTTGACTATCCCCATAGTAAGAAGGCTCTTTCCTTTTGAAGTCACCGCCAGGCCTTCTTCCAAATCTTCATTTTCTTCTTTTTGTTCAAACTTATAATTGCTGATGCCTGCCAACAAAAGAATCTTTTCACTTACGCCTTTTGCAAAATAAATTCCTGATGGCCGTGATGGGCTGTTCCAGGTTTTCATTTCCACATTGCCTGTGATGTAAATAGCTAATTTTTGAGATTCTGAATAAGAATTGTTTCTGTGCAAATAGGTTTTACCAAATTCAAAAAATAAAAGATCGTTGTTTTTTCTGTTAAGATTATAAGAGATACATTCAAGCCCTGTAGGCAACATCGAAGGCCGCATCACATTTAAATCTTCGCTCAGGCTGTTAATAATTGCAACTGAAGTATCCAGCGTTTCGTTAGAAAAATATTTACTGTTGGTGATGGAGTTAGTAAAAATTTCATGAAATCCATTGCCAACCAGCCAGTCTGCAATTTTTGATTTCTGCGCTGCTGCCACCAGGCCGCTATCTGTTGAAGGTGTGATGTTGATGGAAGAAGGAATTTCTATATTGTCCAGCCCATCAATTCTCATAATTTCTTCTATTATATCCGCCGGAAGAGATATGTCAGGATTGCTGTAGGGAACTTCCACCTGGATATTATCAATTCCTTCTCTTACTATCACATAGTTTAAAGAAGTAAGGATATCCTTTACCGTGTCGGGGTGAAATTTTTTACCACTGATTTTTTTGAGATAAAAATTTGATAAAGTCACTTCCTTTTTAGGCCTCGTGACAGGATATACATCAATTATGTAGGATGAAATAGTGCCGCCGGCAATTTCTTTTATCATCATTGCGGCCCGCTTCAGCACTTCAACCGTGTTGCCTATATTAATTCCTTTCTCAAAACGAACCGCGGCTTCCGTTCTGAGGTTGTGTGCCAGCATGCTCTTTCGGGTGGAAGAAGCATTAAATACGGCACTTTCCAAAAAGATATTCGTAGTAGATTCTGTAACTCCAGAGTGCAAGCCACCAAAAACGCCGGCAATGCAAAGGGGCGTATCTTCTGCATCGCAAATCATTATATCTTCTGCCCGCAGCTTTCTTTCTTTTTCATCCAGCGTTATAAATGGAGTGCCTTCTGCAAGCGTTTCTACTTTAATTTTATTTCCCTTTATTTTATCCAAATCAAAGGCATGAAGCGGCTGGCCGGTTTCATGCAAAATGAAATTCGTAATATCCACAATATTGTTAACCGGGCGCAGGCCAATGGCTTTCAGCTTATTTTGCAGCCAATCAGGTGATTTGGCTACTTTAATTCCTGAAATGCTGACGCCTGCATAACGTTCGCATTCTTTAGGATCTTTAATTTCCACCTCAAGCTGCCTCGAACGATTATCTGGCTTAAAATGATTTTTGAGAGGAGATATAACTTTTGCGGGCCTTTTTAAATGGTGCGAGAGATAGGCACAAACATCTTTTGCCACCCCTAAATGGCTCATTGCATCCATACGGTTAGGTGTAAGTCCTATTTCAAAAATCCAGTCAGCATATAATTTAAAGTAATCGTTTAATGGAGTGCCGGGCAAAGTATTTTCATCTAAAATCATTATGCCTTCATGGCTGGCGCCCAAACCAATTTCATCTTCGGCGCACAACATTCCATTACTTTCCACACCGCGGATTTTTGCATTTTTTATGGAAAATGGCTCACCCTTCAAAGGATAAAGGGTGGCGCCTACCGGCGCCAGTATTACATTTTGGCCTGCCTTTGCATTGGGCGCTCCACAAACAATTTGCAAAATTTCACCTTTGCCATTATCAACCCTGGTAATCTTTAATTTATCCGCATTGGGATGTGGTTCGCAGGTGATTACCCTGGCTGTAAACAAACCTTCTAACCCGTTTTTCACCTGCTCATGTCTTTCCAGGCTCTCTACCTCAAGGCCCACCGAAGTTAATATCTCTGATATTTTTTGAGGATCGCCGGTTATTTTCAAAGTGAACTCATCAATTGGCAGGTATTCTACCAGCCAGTTATAACTAATCTTCATGTATCTGTTTAAATATGTTCAAAAATAAGAAAGAAGTAGCGAACATTTTTTTACCACTTTGACAGCAGATGAACAAATAAGACGTTTTTATATTTTGATTATGATAATATGGATTTTTTAGGCTCAGGAATTTTTTTTCCGGGCGAAAAAAAATCCTGTAAACTTCCGCGAAGGAATTTTTTTTAAACATCTGTTGAAACCAGGATTTTTTTTCCGGCATTTATTTCATCGAAAGTTTTGACAGGCTTCGCTTTCGGGAAATCGAAGGTTTTTTTGGTAAAAAATTTTAATTTTTATCATAATAAAAGGCTACTGATTTTAGCCGGAATTTGTTCCTAAAAACTGAATTTTTTTTCTACACACCCGGATGTGCATAAAAATTGAAAAAATTGGGAAACTTTTTTTAATTGGGGAAAAACGCAATATACCTGTTAATAAGTGACTACTTTTGAGTGGTTATTGTGTGGAAATGGCCTGTATAAATATAAGGCCTTAACTATTTCTTAATTTAGATTTTGTTCCGTTACCTTAGCTCCCCGCTTATGAAAAACACCGAAAAATTGACATCGGATTTAAAAAAAAATGGCTCTGTTTGAGAAAATTAAAAAATGAATTTACCAGATATAAATAAAGATAGAAAACGGCGGAAAAACGGGCCCCTTGAACTGGGAACGATGGCTTTTGGCAAAGTGCCTCCGCAGGCAAAAGAACTGGAAGAGGCTGTGTTAGGAGCCATCATGTTAGAAAAAAATGCATTTGATATTATAGTAGAAATTTTATCTCCTGAATGCTTTTATGTGGAAGCGCACCAAAGAATTTTCAGGACTATGCAGGGCTTGCAGCAAAAAAATTCTCCCATCGATCTTTTAACCGTTGTAGAAGAATTAAAATTCCGCGAAGAACTGGATTTAGTGGGTGGCCCTTTTTATGTTACAAAGCTTACCAATTCGGTTTTTTCTTCTGCCAATATAGAAATTCACGCCCGCATCATACTTCAGAAATTCATCCAGCGCGAATTGATTAAGATAAGCAGCGAAATAATAGGCGATGCCTATGAAGACAGCACCGATGTTTTTGATTTGCTGGATATGGCGGAGTCAAAGCTTTTTGATATCACCAATAAACATCTGAAAAGAGATTATGCGAGTATTGACACCGTATTGGTGAAAACCATCCAGCGGATAGAAGATTTAAGAACCCGGCAGGATGAAATTACCGGCGTTCCAACAGGATTTAACAGCATTGATAAAGTTACGTATGGCTGGCAGCAAAGTGATTTGATTGTATTGGCAGCGCGGCCTTCTGTGGGTAAAACTGCCTTTGCGCTTAATCTTGCCCGGAATGCGGCTTTGCATCCTACCAAACCTACGCCCGTCGGCTTTTTTTCGCTGGAAATGAGCGCCAGCCAGTTGGTACAAAGAATCCTGAGCGCAGAAAGCGGCATCATGCTGGAAAAGATTGCAAGGGGAAGATTAGAGCAGCACGAAATGGAGGAATTGTATAAGAAAGGAATCAACCGCCTTTCTTCTGCGCCCATTCACATTGATGATACCGCAGCTTTGAATATTTTTGAGCTGCGCGCCAAATGCAGAAGGCTAAAGAATAAACACAATGTGGGGTTGATTATTATAGATTATCTGCAGCTAATGAGCGGCACGGGCGAGAACCGCAATGCCAACCGCGAACAGGAAATCAGCCGTATCTCAAGAGATTTAAAGGGATTGGCAAAAGAATTACAGGTACCCATCATTGCGCTTAGCCAATTGAGCCGCGAAGTGGAAAAAAGAAAAGAAGGTAGCAAAATTCCTCAATTGAGCGACCTAAGAGAATCGGGAGCTATTGAGCAGGATGCAGACATGGTTATCTTTCTTTACCGACCCGAATACCACGACATTCATGCAAATGAAATGGGCGAATCCACCAAAGGGGAAACTCAGGTGCGGATAGCAAAACACAGAAACGGCCAGTTGGAAACGATTACCCTGAAGGCGCTTTTGCACATTCAAAAATTTGTAGAAAATGATGAGGATGATTTCGGTCACCGGCTGCCTCCCGGAAACTTCAGGCCTGTAAAAGATATTGATGGACAAGGTGGCGCAAAACTTTACTTCGAAGCCGGCAGTAAAATGAACGAGGCAGAATTTGATGAAGATGCTCCATTTTAATTCATAAACAATAAAAAACGGTGAAGAAAAATTAATGGCTTCTCCTTATTTTTTTGAAAAAGATATTCCGGATGCAGACGAATTTGAATTGAGCGAAAGCTCTTCGAAGCACATCAGCCAGGTGTTGAGAATGAAAGAAGGAGCAGATATTATACTTACTAACGGTAAGGGCTACACGCTAAATGCGGTTATCGTTAATCCTGACAAAAAACACACCCGGATAAAAATAACTTCTAAAGAATTTACTGAAATTGCGCGGCCGGAAACATGCATTGCTATTTCATTGATAAAAAATAATAACCGTTTTGAATGGTTTGCGGAGAAAGCCACTGAATTGGGTATTTCTCGTATTGTTCCTTTGGTATGCCATCGTACTGAAAAATCTCATTTTAAAAAAGAAAGGATTACGTCAATTTTAATTAGCGCGATGCTTCAAAGCCAGCAGTCGTGGCTTCCTGAGTTGGGTGAGTTTACCTCATTCGATGAAATGGTTAAAAATGCAAATTTTGAACAGAAGTTTATAGCTCATTGCTTGCCTGAGCAAAAAAATCCTTTAAAAAATGTGGTAATATCAAATGCTTCAAAAATAGTGCTGATTGGGCCTGAAGGAGATTTCACTACCGCAGAAGTGGCAGCCGCCCTGGAAAATAATTTTTTGCCCGTTAGCCTTGGCGAGACCCGACTTAGAACAGAAACTGCCGGCATCGTGTCGGCAGTTATGATAAAATAAAAATCTTATGTATTTCTTTGTTTACTGAATCATTCGATAGTAAGCGAATTTATTCCTGAACTACAAGCCTGAAGCCGTTTCCATGAATATTTACGATTTCAATGTTCGGGTCACCCTTTAAATATTTTCTCAGTTTAGCGATGTACACGTCCATGCTTCTGCCATTAAAATAAGTATCGCTGCCCCAGATTCTTTTTAAAGCAGTTTCTCTTGGCAGTAAATCGTTCTTATATTCCGCGAGCATCTTTAGAAGCTCGTTTTCTTTGGGAGATAAGGTCTGTACATCTTTCCCTATACCCAACTGTCGAAGGCGTGGATTGAAATGATATTTACCCAAATCATATTCTGCATTTGCTTCTTCACGGTGCAACTCTTCATTTCGCTTCAGGATAGCTTTTATTTTATGGAGTAAAACATCACTGTCGAAAGGTTTGGTGATATAATCATCAGCACCCAGTTTGTAACCTTTTATAATATCATCTTTCATAGTTTTTGCCGAAAGAAAAAACAAGGGCATATCCGGATCCACATTCCTGATTTCTTCGGCCACCGTAAATCCATCCATATTCGGCATCATCACATCCAACAGGCACAAATCGAATTTTTCGCGCTGAAAAGCAGCCAGGCCAAGCCTTCCATCCCTTTCAAGCACAACGTCGTAATCATTAAGTTCCAGAAAGTTTTTCAGCACCATTCCAAGGTTAGGATCGTCTTCACAGATAAGAATTTTAGGTTTATTATTTTCCATAACTTTTTGGGTTTATTTAATTTAAAGGTATTTAGTTTTTATGAAATATCTTTTACATATTTAATGCCATAAATATTCAGGCTAATGTATTTACTTAAAAGTTAAAACAATCTTACTTTTTCAAATTGACTTTGTAACTTTCAGCAAAAAATAAAAGATGGATAAAAAGGCGGACTTTTTACAGGCGATAAAAAATGGATACACTTTTAAGGGCGAGACAATTAAAATAGGAGCTGGCATACTTGATGGTGAAGTGATCCCGGAAGCTGAGGTATTTATTCCTTTATCCACTATGAACCGCCATGGATTAATAGCGGGCGCCACCGGCGGTGGAAAAACGAAATCTTTTCAAATGATAGCCGAAGGATTAAGCGATGCTTCCGTTCCCTGCCTGCTTATGGATATTAAAGGCGATCTGAGCGGCATAGCGGCTGCGGGAACTGCTAACGATAAAATAAATTCCCGTTACCAAAAGCTGCACATGGAATACAAGCCCTGTACTTTCCCGGTAGACCTGCTAACACTTAGTTCTCAAAAAGGAGTAAGGCTTAGAGCGACAGTTTCCGAATTTGGGCCCATTTTAATGAGCAAGATTTTAGGGCTGAATGATACGCAGGGAGGAGTGGTGGCGATGATTTTCAAATATTGCGATGATCAAAAATTGCCCTTATTGGATTTAAAAGATTTTATAAAAGTATTACAATATGTAGGCAATGAAGGCAAACAGGAATTGCAGAAATCGTATGGAAATATTTCAACAACCTCTACCGGAACCATCCTTCGGAAAGTTATAGAATTGCAGCAGCAGGGGGCAGATTTATTTTTTGGTGAAAAGAGTTTTGAAGTGGAAGATTTGATGCGAATGGATGACCAGGGTCGTGGAATGATAAGCGTTTTAAGAGTTACAGATATCCAGGATAAGCCCAAATTGTTTTCCACTTTTATGTTGCAGATGTTGGCGGAGTTGTATTCTGTTTGCCCCGAGGAAGGCGATCTGGATAAGCCCAAGCTGATTATTTTTATTGACGAAGCTCATTTGATTTTTGAAGAGGCCAGCAAGGCACTTCTTGATCAAATCAATACGGTCATAAAACTCATAAGATCCAAAGGAATTGGAATTTATTTCTGCACTCAAAATCCGATGGACGTGCCGGCGAGTGTTTTGGGACAATTGGGCTTAAAAATCCAACATTCTTTAAGGGCATTCACCGCCAATGATCGCCAGGTTATAAAGCAAACGGCGCAAAATTATCCTGAAACAACTTTTTATCAAACTGCAGATCTCATTACTCAATTAGGTATTGGTGAAGCGCTGGTTACATTATTAAATGAAAAAGGAATTCCTACACCGCTGGTACATACAATGATGTGTACGCCCAGAAGCCGCATGGATGTACTTAACCAGTCAGAAATTGATTCGATTGTAAATAACTCAAAATTGGCCGCAAAATATAACCAGGTTATCGATTCTGACAGCGCTTATGAAATGCTGACAGCGAAATTGCAGGAAGCTGCTGCTAATCCTCCGGTGACTTCCGCAACCAAAAATGCTAAGCCTGAAGAAAGTACCCTGGAAAAGGTGGTAAACAATACTGTTGTAAAAAGTATGATGCGCACTGCCGGTACTACAATTGTGAGAAGTTTGCTGGGTTCGCTGGGTCTTGGCGGAAGGAGCAGGAAGTCATCTTCCGGATGGTTTTAATTCATGTTGGGAAATTTTTGGCAACCGTACGCTCAATAGAAGCCACCGTTCAATAAATAAAGCCGCTGTTGGTAAGTATAAGCGGTTTATTTTATGCTATTCAGCCTCAAATTGTATTTACAGATAAAAAATTTCCTACTATATTTGTCTCGGTTTTTCATAGGATATTGGATTTTAAAGCGGGACTAGATTTCTATCTGGGTCCCCTTTTTTTTAAAAGGTCTTTTAGTTATTTCCCATCTAATTTTATTGATCCTTCCTGGTTGACTGTTACCGTTTCTTCTTCCTGCAGAAACTTTAATACAGTTCTGATTTTGTTTCTTTTTACACTGCTGAGAATATCAAAAATTTCCTGCAGAGTAACTGCTTTCTCCTTCATTGTATTCTTAATTTCAGAAGAAATTGCGTTGAATTCTTCCCGGGAAAGTACGCTGGTATTTTCACGGAGACAATTATCGCAGATGCCGCATGGCCGCAAATGTTCGCCGTTAAAATACTGACCGATAGCGGCACTCCGGCATTCATCACTTAATTTACAAAAGTGAATCATCGCCTGCAATCTTTTTTCATAAGCTTCTTTTCGCTTGCGGATATTTTTTTGATTTATAAATAATTCATCGGTTCTTACACGATTTTTCAAAAAATAAATCTGGGGCTTTTCTTTTTGGGCAGTATATTGAATTATTCCGAAAGCAGCTAAATCATTAAGATTTTGTAACAATGATTCTTTATTTATTCCGGCAAGTGCCGACAAGTCTTTTTCATTGATAAAAGCCGGGAAATCAAAAATACCATCGTAGGAGCGCAGTAAACTTTTTACAGTTTCAGCATATTCAGGTTGAGCTGATTCAAAGTCGTTCAACTGATCTTTTGTTACACAAAATTCAACAGTTGAAGGCATAAAAAATTGCTCGCTATAGGTAATTAACTCTTCCTGTTCCAGAATTTTCAACACATTGTTTACAGTAATAGCATTTAGTTTGAAATTTTTTGAAAAAGTATTTATATCAAAGTCGTAATACATTCCTTCGCCGCTGTTAGCAGGGATTTGTAAAAAACTACATAAATCCCTGTATATATTTTTAATGACTTCATTAGCTGGGAAACGGATTTCAACCTGTTGTCTCAATGCCAGCAATTCGCTCTCGCTATAAAGCAAAACTGCATAGGCTTTTTTGCCATCGCGTCCGGCTCTTCCTGCTTCCTGGTAATAATTTTCCAGGGCATCGGGCACATCAAAGTGAATCACCACTCTCACGTCTGGCTTATCTATTCCCATACCAAAAGCATTGGTACATGAAATAATTCTCATTTTTCCATTTATCCAATCTTCCTGTTTTCTATTCCTTTCTTCAGTAGTGAGCCCTGCATGGTAAAAGCCGGAGCTTATTCCATTCAAATTTAAAAGATCAGCAATTTGTTTGGTATGTTTTCTTGTCCGGCAGTAAACGATTCCGGTGCCGGAAACTTTGCTTAAAATGGTTAGCAATTTATTTTCTTTTGAATAAAGCTCAAAAGCGCTGTAAGAAAGATTGGGCCTTTCAAATGATTGCTGAAAAATCTTAAACGATTTTTTAAATTGAAGCTTTTCACAAATGTCGCTTTGAACTTCACGTGTGGCGGATGCAGTCAGCGCTAAAAATGGAACATCTTTAAAATTTTCACGGATAGCTGCAATTCGTAAGTAAGGAGGCCTGAAATCGTAGCCCCATTGAGAGATGCAGTGAGCCTCATCAACTGCTATAAGGTTTACATTAATTAGAGGAAGGTATTCAAGGAATAATTCCGTTTCTAATCTTTCAGGTGAAACATATAAGAATTTAAAATTACCATAGGCTGCATTTTTAAGTGTTTTTTCAACTTCATGGAACTTCATTCCTGAGTAGATAGAAAGCGCCGGAATTCCTTTTTGCTTCAGATGAAATACCTGGTCTTTCATCAAGGCTATTAGCGGGCTTATTACGATGCACACACCTTCGCGCAGCATGGAAGGAACCTGGAAGCAAACAGATTTTCCGCCACCTGTAGGCAGCATGGCGAGCGTATCATTGCCTTGCAAAACGGAATGTATAATTTCTGCCTGCAACGGCCTGAAAGAATCGTATCCCCAATATTTTTGTAAGACTTGCGAAGGCGTCAGCATCAGATTTGTATGAAAATTCAAGATAGTATTAAGTTAACCTTCGCCCAAAATAAAATGGCATCATTACAAAATCAAATTTTTTCATTCTGCTGTTGCAATTTTATTTTAAGGACAGTTATGCCTTAAATTTACAAAATGATAGAATTGGAGATTTATTTCGATTATAGTGAAATAGATAAAGCGGCCAAAAAATTTTTAGAGGCCACAGATTCAAGAAAGATTTTTGCTTTTTCAGGGGATCTTGGAGCCGGCAAAACCTCGTTTATTACTGCACTTTGCAAAGAACTTGGTGTTCATGAAACCGTTACCAGTCCTACGTATTCGATAATACAGGAATATAAAACCGCGGAAAATCAAACCATATTTCATATTGACTTATACCGCATAAAAAGCAAGCAGGAAGCTATTGATGCAGGGGTGGAAGATTGCTTATTGAGTAATGAGCTGTGCATGGTGGAATGGCCTGAAAGAGCGCCGGAAATTTTTCCTGTCTCTGCTGTCTTTTCGCAAATGATTATTTTGCCAGATACGAAAAGAAAATTGATTATAGAATTACCGGCATAAAAATTTAAATTTATATTCCCAAAAAAGTAAATATTTAATGGCAACTTCAAAACCTTTCGTTTCATCTTCCTTTACTTATGAAACCCTGGAAGAAACTCTTGACATTAAACCTAAAGGCGCAGATTTATTTATCGGTATTCCCAAGGAATCTTCTTTTCAGGAAAACCGGATTGCGCTCACTCCTGAAGCCGTGGCTGTGCTGGTGGCAAACGGCCACAAGGTTATAATGGAAAGCAAAGCGGGAGATGGCGCCAGTTATTCAGATACAGATTATAGCGAAGCCGGCGCTAAAATCAGCAGAGACAAAAAAGAGATATTCGATTGTGATATTCTTGTAAAGAGCGCGCCCGTTTGCGAAACAGAAATTGATTTTGTGAAGCCAAATCAATTTATCATTTCGCCCATCCATGTTACAGCTATGAAGCGTGATATTCTGGAAAAAATGATGGAGAAAAGGATCACCGCATTAAGTTTTGAAAATCTAAAAGATGACAGTGGCCACAATCCCATCGTTAGAAGCATGAGCGAAATTGCGGGCAGTGCAGTGATGTTAATTGCCGGACAATATCTAAGCAATGCAAATAATGGAAAAGGTGTGCTTGTTGGCGGAATTTCAGGGATACCACCCACAAAAGTAATTATCATAGGAGCAGGCATTGTAGGAGAGCAGGCCGCTCGAACTGCGCTGGCTATGGGCGCTAGTATCAAGATTTTTGACAACAGTATTTACCGGTTAAAGCGTTTGCAAAACAATATTGGAATGCGGTTGTTCACTTCAGTTATTGAGCCAAAAATATTGTCGAAGCAGTTAAAAACGTGTGATGTGGCGGTGGGCGCTTTGGCCGCTTCCGGCGGAAGAACACCCATGGTAGTTACCGAAGAAATGGTCAGCAGGATGCGGCCGGGGAGCGTGATAGTTGATGTGAGCATAGACCATGGCGGGTGCTTTGAAACTTCAAAAATCACTTCCCATACCAGTCCTGTTTTTAAAAAATTTGATGTAATTCATTATTGTGTGCCAAACATTCCAAGCGGATTTGCAAGAACTGCTTCGCAGGCAATCAGCAACGTGCTGATGCCATTAATGCTTGAAATGGCCGATGACGGCGGATTTGAAAATCTTGTGTGGCATAAATTAAATATCAGGAGCGGCATTTATTTGTTCAAAGGTTCGCTTACTAATTTTCATCTCAGCCAAAGGTTTGACCTTAAATTTACAGACCTTAATTTGCTTATCGCAAGCAGGAGATAGAAAAAGTTTTCTAAAAAAGTGTAAAATAAAAATCTCTTTTATTTATTGCTTTACTGCTTTAGGTAAAATAAAAATCAAACATCCCTCTCCTGTGCTCTTAACCATCTTTCAGGGATTTGATTGCTGCTGGCAACAAGATAATCTTTATAACTGCAGGCTATTATTTTTTTATCAGGCATCTGCATCCACCAACGCCCTGTTTTTTTGCTTTGAAGAAAAACGGTATCCACTTCTGCAAAGGCTGTATGGTATTCGGTGAAATTCTGGCGGTCGTGCAACCCGGATTCGTGGCGTCTTTTATGTCTTCCATCGATAAAATACCAAATCATTTGTGCAATCTGCAATGCGGTAAGTTCTTCGCGATCTTTGGAAGCATCAAAACCATATAATCCTACTGTAGAAACAGAAGGGCTCATGCCTGCATAACGGGTAAGCGTACACGCTTCTTCGCCTGACAATCCATTAGGGCTGCAATGGTTTGCAGGTGCATCGCTGTTTTTTATGGCGGCAATGTCAAAACTGAATAAGGATGAATTGCGCAATACGGGCTCCATCTCTGCAAGCTCTTCTTTTACTTTCCCTACCCTGAAACAATCAAACCTGAGCTTATCCATTGTTTCAAGCATGCCCGGATGAACAAAATAACTTTGAAAAGCAATATGATTATAATGCCTTACCATGTTCGGTTCGCCCGTAAGCATTTCCATCAAAAAATTTTCACTCCGCAAAGGCGATTCGCTTTTCAAATCAATCTTAGCATCCACAATTGTGGTTTCGATAATCCTGTTTAACTCTTTGTAGGCATTATATTGGGCAATTGTATTATCATGCGAACCTCCGATAATAATAACGGTTTTATTAAGCTGAAGTAATTCTTTCAATACAATGGTGGTTGCAGCAAAGCTATCATTTAAGGAGGCGCCACTTTTTATATTGCCGATGTCTGCAATAGAAATTTCTTTGTGCCAGTAGTATAATTCATAAAGCTTTTTCCGGATGGCATCCGCCGAATTCCGGCTAACATTTTTTCCTTCACCCCTGAATTCATCCACCCCTACAATTATAATTTCTACATCTGAAATGTCAGGCATTTCTTCCTCAAATATTTTTATTGCATTTCCCAGTTGTTGTTCGCCGTAATTTGTATCACCATTGATGGCAGCAGTCTGTAGGGGAATTAAGTATTCGGTTAAATCGTAAGTCAATCTAAATTTTTTTTTGACAAACCTAAACAATAAATACAGAATAGGTAGCTGCGAATAATTTCTTTCTGAAATTCAAAAAATGGTGCTGACGTTGTTTCACTTATTTTTGCAAAATGGAAAATCTGCTAATGCAAATCAAAAATTTACAGGAAGAAATTGCTAATTTCTCGTCAGAAGAAAAAGATCCGGCCGAAATATTCAGGATAAGATTTATTGGCTCAAATGGCTCGGTAAAATCTTTGATGAGCGAAATGAGAAACGTGCTGCCTGATCAAAAAAAGGAGATGGGAAAAGCGCTGAATGAATTAAAAATTTTTGCAGAAGGCAGGTATGAAGAATTAAAAAAAATTCCGGTTGACCAAAAGAACGCGAACAAAAAATTCATTGATTTATCCTTGCCGGGAGATTCGCTTCCTCTTGGTAGCCGCCACCCGATAAGCATTGTCAGAAATAAAATAATTTCCATTTTTCAACGGCTTGGCTTTGCCGTTGCCGAAGGGCCGGAAATTGAGGACGACTGGCATAATTTTACAGCGCTCAATTTACCTGAAAACCACCCAGCGCGCGACATGCAGGATACTTTTTACGTGTCTCAAAATCCCGCGTGGATGTTGCGCACCCACACCAGCAGCGTGCAGGTTCGTGAAATGGAAAAGGGCATATTGCCCATCAGGATTATCTGCCCCGGAAGAGTGTACAGAAACGAAACCATTAGCGCGAGAGCCCATTGCTTTTTTCACCAGGTAGAAGGCTTATACATTGCAGAAAATGTTTCATTTGCAGATCTGAAACAAACGCTCTACTTTTTTGTACAGGAAATGTTTGGCAAAGAAATTAAAGTACGGTTCCGTCCATCTTATTTTCCGTTTACGGAGCCAAGCGCGGAAATGGATATTTCATGTCTTATTTGTGGCGGTAAGGGTTGCAATGTTTGCAAGCACACCGGCTGGGTTGAAATATTAGGCTGTGGAATGGTGCATCCAAACGTATTGGAAAATTGTAACATCGATTCTAACAAATATTCAGGTTTTGCTTTTGGAATGGGAATCGAAAGGATTACCATGCTCAAGTACCAGATTAAAGATCTCAGAATTTTTAGTGAAAATGATTTACGATTCCTGAAGCAATTTGAAAACGTAGTGTAAAAAAATTTATAAGGTCAGATTGCAACGTGTTGTTTATTTTAATCGAATAATTCATCATGACAATACCTATCGCTGTTTGCGGGGCAGGAACTATGGGGAGCGGAATTGCGCAGGTGGCTGCCCAAAGTAATTTTGAAACCCTGCTTTTTGATGTGGATGAAAACATGCTTGAAAAAGCGAGGGTGCATATTGCAGAAAATCTGCAGTATTTGGTTGAAAAAGGAAAGATGGATTTAGAAGAAAAGCATGAAATTCTAAACCGGATAAAATTTACTTCTGACATTAACGACTGCACCGCTTTTGTAATTATAGAAGCTATTTTGGAAAAAGAAAAAGCCAAAATTTCTTTATTTACTGAGCTTTCCAAATATAATAACGAAGAGGTGATTTTTGCTTCAAACACTTCTTCACTTTCTATTTCCAAAATACAGCAGCAGGTTCCCTTTCCGCAAAGAGTAATCGGCATGCATTTTTTTAATCCGCCTTATATCATGAAACTTGTGGAAGTGGTGAAGGGCACTGAAACGAATGAGGAAGTTATCGCAGCCATTATGGATATCTGCAGGCAAATGGGCAAGGAACCTGTGTTGTGCAAAGATTCGCCCGGTTTTATTGTGAACCGTGTTGCAAGGCAGTATTATCTTGAGTCACTAAAAATGGCGGAAGAAGAAATCGCATCATTTGAGAATATTGATAAAATTTTAGAAGCTACCGGTTTCAAAATGGGGCCGTTCAGATTAATGGATTTAATCGGGCTTGATATAAATCTTGCCACAACAGAATCAATATACCATTCATTTAATGAAGCGCCACGTTTTATTCCGTCGGCGATTCAAAAAGAAAAAGTAAAACAAAATCTTTTAGGTAAAAAAACGGGCAGGGGATTTTATAATTATAAACAGGAATAAATAATTTACATTGCCCAAATAATTTTTAGATACCACAAAATGGCGGTCGAAAAACTCTCTGAAAAAAAAACAGGCGCAAAGCAAATTCTTGTCACGGGAGGTTCCGGGCTGGTAGGAAATGAACTGATAACTCAACTGCTAAATGCGGGTGAAAGAGTGACCGCCCTTCAGCATACTTCTTCCATTAATATTTCACATCCTAATCTTTCGATAGTTCAATGTGATATGCTGGATGTTTCGTTGCTTGAAGAAATCATGCAGGAGATTACGCATGTATATCATGCCGCAGCACTCGTTTCCTATTCTCCAAAAGACAAAAAGCAACTCTTAAAAATTAATGT
>Ga0157369_10004535_pt1 | contig 16345 bp, 14 predicted proteins | sample C25metaG_FD_113461 | JGI IMG/M metagenome (GOLD analysis project Ga0157369, IMG submission 113461) | Corn rhizosphere microbial communities from Kellogg Biological Station, Michigan, USA - C2-5 metaG | ecosystem: Host-associated > Plants > Roots > Rhizosphere > Soil | place: USA: Michigan... | reverse complement strand
GCCCGGTTCAGTCGCGACTTCACCGTGCCGAGGTTGCAGTCGGTGATCTCGGCGATCTCCTCGTACGACTTCCCCTCCAGCTCGCGCAGCACGAACACCTGGCGGTGGTGCTCCGGCAGCTTCGCCACCGTTTCCGCCACCAGCTCCTTCAGGTGCCGCTTCCGGAACAGGTCGTCCGGACGCGCCGTCGTGTCCTCGAACTGCAGCGGACGATCGTCGTCGTCCCACGTGCCCTTGATGGTCTGGAAGAGCACGAGCGGGTTGCGCGACCGGTTGCGCAGCTCGTTCTTCGCCAGGTTCGAGGCAATCGTATAGACCCAGGTCGAGAACTTCTTCGACCGATCGAACCGATGCAGGTGGCGGTAGACCCGGATGAAGACTTCCTGCACCAGGTCCTCCGCCTTCTCGCGATCGCCGATCGTGCGGTAGATGAAGTTGAGGAGGCGCGTCTGGTAGCGCTCCACGAGCTCCTGGAACGCGCGCTCTTCCCCCTCGAGAAACGACGTGACGACCGCCGCGTCGTCCATCGCGTGCAGCTGTTCGCGGATCGTCGCCCCTTCCCGGGCAGCCCGCTTCATTGCGATGTCAGCCATGGTTCCTACCCCCAGTTCCTGCGTAAGGGACACGCTTCGACGACCCCGTCTCGATGGCGTTCCTCATCCTCTTTTCTCTGCCCCTTGAAAGGCATCGAGCATGCCGTCTGACACGTGCGGGGGAACGTTACGCAAGTCGTTGTAGCCCAAAGTCTTATGTCGTATGCCTCTGCTCGGCGTGGCGTTCTCTTCCGATACGATCGTCCACTTTTTTCCACACGAAACGAGGACGCCCCCGGCCGGTGTCCACGTTCGACACGGCCGAGGGCGCCTTCGTTGCCTTCGTGTTTCGGCTGACCTCGTCGAGGGCTAATCGCCCGTCCGGAACCCCGCCGCGAAGAGCAGCGCCAGCGCGGTCTTCCCGTCCGGAATCGCCCCGTCGCGGATCAGCTCCAGCGCCTCGGCCAGCCGCATGATCACGACCTCGGCGAACTCATCCGGCTCCCGGGCCGACTTGCCATGCGTCAGCCCCGTGGCCATGAAGACGTGGATCGTCTCGTCCGTGAACCCGGGCGTGGTGAACATCGAGAAGAGGGGCTCCACCCGCTCGGCCGTGCAACCGGTCTCTTCCTTGAGCTCGCGCGCGGCGCACTCGGCCGGTGACTCACCAGCGTCCAGCCGGCCCGCCGGTATCTCATAGATGTAGCCGTCCGCGGCATATCTGAATTGGCGCAGCAGCAGGACCTGCGGCTCTTCTCCCTCCGGGTCGTTCAGGAAGGGCACCACCGCCGCGGCCCCGGGGTGACGCACGATGTCGAACTCCGAGTCGGGGCCGTCGGGAAAGCGCGCCGTGTCCTTGTCGAGTCGGAAGATTTTTCCCTTGTACAGCTCGCGCCGGTCCACCTGGTGCTCGGGCTTCCCGCCCCGGGCGCGCGCGCGGATCTCCTCCCCGGTCACCACGTTCGGCGACTTGGCTGGCTTGGGCGTCTTTCCCGTCTTCGTCGTACCGGAGGAGTCCGACGCCTTCGTGTCTTTCGGAGGCTTCGCATTCTTCATGTCTCGGCTTCATCCTCGGTCGGCGTCACCACATCGGCGGCGAGACCCGTCACCTCGCTCAACGGTGTCGTCACGACCGTCGGGTCACCGACCACGACGATGCGCAGCCGGTCGGGATGCAGGTGCTGTCGCGCCGCCCGCAGCACGCCGGCGGTCGTCACGCCACGCACGTGCTCGCGATAGCGGTCGAAGTAGTCGTCCGGCAAGCCGTGGATCACGAGGCTCGCCAGCGCGCCGGCGATCGCGCCCGTAGTCTCGTAGCGGATGGGAAACACGCCGTCCAGGTAGCTCGTGGCGAGCGTCAGCTCCTCCTCGCCTATCTCCGTGCTGCGAATCCGCTCGATCTCATTCATGATCTCGCGCACCGCGTCACCGGTCACGTCGCTCTTCACGGCCGTGCTCACGACGAAGGGGCCGTTCCCGCGTCGCCACTCGAACGCCGAGAAGGCGCCGTAGGTGTAGCCGTGCGCCTCGCGCAGGTTGAGGTTGATGCGCGAGGAGAAGAGCCCACCCAGCACGGCGTTCATCACCATCACGTCGAAGTATTCCGGCGTGCGCCGCGGCAGGCCGAGGTGGCCCACACGCACCTCCGACTGCGGCGCGTCACCCTTGGCCACGACACGCAGCAGTCGGCCCGCCTGCGCCGCGTCCGGTGCCGGCCGGCGGTCAGCCGGCGGGGCGCCCGTCCAGTCCCCGAACAGCGGCTCGACGAGCTTCACCACCTGGTCCATCGTCACGTCGCCCGCGAACACGAGCGTCATCGTCGACGGCTGGTAGCGCGCGGCGTAGAACGCGCGCACGTCGTCGAGCGTGAGCCCGCCCACCGAGTGCGTGGTGCCGTCGGTCGGCAGCGCGTAGCGTGCTCGCGGGTCGTAGAGGGCGCGCGAGAACTGCTCGTCGGCGAGCCCGCGCGGTTCGGCCAGCTGCTGCAGCAGTTCGGCGAGGCGCTCCTCGCGCAGGCGCGCCACTTCACGCTCGGGGAAGGTCGGCGCGCGGAGCAGGTCGCGCACGAGGGCGAGCGTTTCCGGCAGCCGCGTGCTCATCGCGCTCAGCGTCACGGCGGCCACGTCCCAGTCCGCGTACGCTTCCACCGACGCGCCGATGCGTTCGAACCGATCCGCGAGCGCGGCGCCGTCGAGCCCCGCCGCGCCCTCGAGCAGCATCTGCGCTGTGAGCGTCGCCACGCCTTCCTTGCCTTCAGGCTCCTGCGTCGCACCCGCCTCGACGAGCGCCACCGCCGTGACGAGGGGCAGCTTCGTCACCGGCGCCACGACGAGCCGCATGCCGTTGGCGAGCCGCCGCTGCTCGAAGTGCGGGAAGTGATAGCTGCGCGGCGCGGCCGGTTGCGGGCGTGGTGCCGGCGGGCGTGATGGGGTACGTGCTGGTGCGGTCATGGCGTCTCCGCCAGCACGAGATCGCTCTGCGCGTTGGCCATGTCGTTGTCACGCGGCACGTACAGCAGGGCGGCGCGGTTCTCCGGCACCAGCCGTTCACGCACGAGCACGTTCACCTGCTCCGGCGTCACCGCGCGGTAGCGGTCGGCCTGCACGTTCACGAGGTGCGGATCTCCGAAGTACGTCGCGAACATCGAGAGTCGGTCGGCGCGGTCGCCCGCCGACTGCAGCGCCACCACGAGGTCGGTCTCGATCAACGTCACCGCGCGGTCAACTTCGGCCTGGGTCACGCCCTCGCGCACCATGCGGTCGACTTCGGCGTTCACCGCGCGCTCGAGCGTCTCCACGCTCGTCTCCGGACGCGCGGTCACGTCGATGACGAGCAGGTCGCTTCCTTTCGTCAGGTCGTACGTGAACGCCTGCGCCTCGGCCGCCACCTGCTGCTCCCGCACGAGTGCGCGGTGCAGCCGGCTTCCCTTGCGCAGGCCAAGGATGGCGCCCGCCACGCTCGCCGCGTAGTACGGCGCGCTCCCGAACACCGGCGAGCGGAAGGCGAGGAAGAGGCGCGACAGCATCACGTCATCGGGCACCACCTCACGGCGCGGCCCGCCGAACGTCGTCGGCACGCTCATGTCCGGGAGCGGTGGCTTGCCGGCGCCACGCGGGATGGGACCGAAGTGCTGCTCCACCATCGCGCGCGTTGCGGCGGCATCGAAGTCGCCGGCGATGGACAACACGGCGTTGTCGGGCGTGTAGTACGTCGTGAAGAAGTGCGCGATGTCGTCCAGGCTCGCGGCATCCAGATCGGCCATCGAGCCGATGAGCGAGTGGTGGAACGGGTGATCCATCGGGAAGCACAGCGCGGGCAACTTCTCCCACCAGCTGCCGTACGGCTGGTTGTCCATCGACCAGCGCCGTTCGTTCTGCACCACGTCGCGCTGCGTGTCGAGCTTCTGCTGCGTCATCGCCGGCAGCAGGTAGCCCATGCGGTTCGCCTCGAGCCACAGCGCGAGCTCGAGCTGGTTGGACGGCACGGTCTCGAAGTAGTTGGTGCGGTCCAGCCAGGTGGACCCGTTCAGCGTGCCGCCGGCGCGCTGCACCAGCTCGAAGTGTTCGTTCGCGCCGACGCTCTCGGACCCCTGGAAGAGCATGTGCTCGAACAGGTGGGCGAAGCCCGTGCGGCCCGGGCGTTCGTTCGCCGAGCCGACGTGGTACCACAGGTTCACGGCGACGAGCGGGGCCGTGTGATCCTCGGAGAGGATGACGCGGAGCCCGTTGGCCAGCGTGAAGGTCTCGATCGGAATTTCCATGCGGATAAGTTGTGCGGTGGGCGGTGAAGTCGGTACCGCCTCGCATGAGCCGCGCCCACCGCCGAACCACCTGAGGGAAAAAAAGTACCCCGTACCTGGTACGAGGTACGGGGTACTTTTTACCGTGGCGGCAGTGGCTACTTCATCGGAGCCGCCCCTAGGACATCACGCACATCCCGAATGATGATCTCGCCAGGGTTGAGCGCGCGCAGTCCCGGCTCGATCGTCTTGCGATCGCCGACTACCACGATCGTCAGTCGATCGGGGTTGACGTACTGCCGCGCCACGCGCTGCACGTCCGCCTGCGTCACGGCGCCGATCCGCTGCACCGCCGTGTCGTAGAAGGCGAGCGGGATGCCGTACGTGATGAGCGGAAGCATCTGGAAGGCGATGCTGCCCGTTGTCTCGAAGTCCTCCGGCAGTCCCAGCTGCAGGTACCGCTTCGCCTTGGCCAGCTCGTCGGCGGGCACGGTGTCGCGGATGGCGCGCAGCTCCTTCATGAACTCGATGAACGCCGAGTCCGTCTTGGCCGACACCACTTCGGCGCTCGCAGTGAAGGGGCCAGCCGAGCGGCGCATCGAGAACCCGGACTGCGCGCCGTACGTGTAGCCGTGCGTCTCGCGCAGGTTCTGCATGAGGCGGCTCGTGAAGGAGCCGCCGAGGATCGTGTTCAGGACCTGGATCGCGAAGTAGTCGTTCGTGGAGCGAGGCACGCCGATGCCGCCGAGCCGGAACGACGACTGCGCGGCGCCCGGCTTGTCGATCAGCACGAGCGTCGTGGCCTTGGGCGTCTGCGCCGTGTTCTCGTTCACCGTCGGCACGTCGGCGCGTGCCCACGCGGCGAACAGGCCGATCGCGCGGCGCTCCACGTCGTCCGGTCGTACGTCGCCCACCACGAGCAGCGTGGCGTTGTTCGGCCGGAAATACGTGGTGTAGAACTTCACGAGGTCGTCGCGCGACAGGCCGGCCACCGACGTCTCGGTGCCGGGGAGCGGACGCCCGTACGGATGGTCGTCGCCATAGATGGCCGACGCGAACGCACGGTCGGCGATCGACGGGCCGCGATCGCGGATCTGCTGCAGCGCCGTCAGCCGGACCTTGCGTACGCGCTCAAGATCCGCGGCGGGGAAGGCCGGATGCAACGCCACGTCGGCGAACAGCGCGAGTGCGCTGTCGAGCTGCGCCGTGGGCGCGTGGAGCGACACCGTGGACTGCTCCCATCCACTGCTCGCCCCGATGTGCACGCCCAGATACGCGGCCTGGTCGGCGATCTGGAGCGAGGAGCGCGTCGTGGTGCCTTCCGTCAGCATGGCCGCCACGAGCGAGGCCTCGCCCGACTTGCCAATGGGATCGGCTTCGCCGCCCGTGCGCACGTCGAGGATCACGTCCACGAGGGGCAGCTCGTGCTGCTCCACGACCACCAGCTTGAGGCCGTTGGGCAGGGTCCGCGTGGTGACGGGCGGAAGCCGCAGCGCCGGCGGCGGGCCCAGCGTCGGCGGGGTAGTGAGGTCCACCGGCGCGGACGCCACCGGCCGCGGCGCGATGGGCGCGCTCGTCGTCACGACCTGCGGACCGCCGCAGGCGGCGAGGGAGACGGCGGCGAGCGCCGCCAGCGTCGGGGAGAGTCGGCGGGAGGCGCGCATCAGCGGGTCCCTCCGGTGACCATCAGATCCGTCTTGCCCTGGGGAACCACGGTGAGCACCACCTTCGGCTTGGTGAGATACTGCGCCGCCACGCGCTGCACGTCGGCGGCGGTGACCTGGTCATAGCGAGCCGCATCCTGGCGGATGTAGTCCGGCGTGCCGGCGAAATAGTTGTATTCGGCCAGTCGGTCCGACTTGCCGAGCACGGACGCGATCTCGTCGAGGAAGGCGGCACGCCGCGAGTTCAGCGCTCGCGCGAGCTCGCGCGGCGTCACGCCGTCCTTCACGATCTTGTCGATCTCTTCCTTCACCAGCTCGGCCATCTTGGCCGGTGTCTGTCCCGGCTTGGGCGTGACGATGATGTTGAAGTTGCCGTCGAGCTTCGTGCTGTTGTTGAACGCGCTCACGTCCTGCGCCACCTGCATGTCGAACACGAGCCGCTTGTAGAGGCGCGAGTTCTTGTCGCCGGCCAGCACGTCGGCCAGCACGTCGAGCGGGGCATCATCGGGCGCGAAGATGCGGCCGGTCTCCCACACCTCGAACAGGCGGGGCAGCACGACGCGATCCTCGAGCACGAGGAAGGTGTCGCGCGGCACCGTCACCGCAGGCACCACGGGACGCGCCGGCATCTGCGGGCCACGCGGAATGTTGCCGAAATAGCGGTTCACCCACGTGAGCGCGGAGTCGCGGTTGAAATCGCCGGCGATGAGCAGCGTGGCGTTGTTCGGCGCGTAGTACGTGCGGAAGAACTGCTTCACGTCCTCGAGCGAGGCCGCGCTGAGGTCCGCCATCGAGCCAATGACCGGCCAGTGATACGGATGGTTCGGCGGATAGAGCGCCGCGAGCACGGTCTCGCGCCACTTCCCATAGGGCACGTTGTCCACACGCTGCCGGCGCTCGTTCTTCACGACGTCACGCTGCAGGTCGAGCTTCGCCTGGTCCATCACCGGGAGCAGGTAGCCCATGCGGTCCGCATCGAGCCAGAGCGCGAGCGGCAGCGCATTGGACGGTAGCGACTCGTAGTAGTTGGTCCGATCCTCGGTCGTGGAGCCGTTGTTGTTGCCGCCGGCCGACTCCAGCAGCTTGTCGAACTGACCGGTGGGGACGTGCTGCGAGCCCATGAACATGATGTGCTCGAACAGGTGCGCGAACCCCGTGCGGCCCGGCTTCTCGTCGCCGGAACCCACCTTGTACCACGTGTTCACGACCACGATGGGCGTCGAGTGATCCTCGTGGAGGATCACCTCGAGCCCGTTGGGCAGGGTGGTCTTCTCGAACGTCAGACGCGGCACGTTCGCTGTCGCACGTTGCTGCGCCGCGGCGACGGGCACGAACGCCCCCATCGCCAGCAGGACGCTCACTGCTGTCACGTTCCGTGGTTTCACGGGCTGTTCCTCTCGAAGATGAAGGCCAGTGGTGCTTTGATGGATTCGCTGAGCGCGTACTTCCACCGCTCGCTCGGGTTGGCGGCGATGGGGCTGGTGGGCGTCGGGGACGCGTAGGGAACGAGCCCGTGCCGTCGGGCGAGGATCGTCAGGCGCAGCATGTGGAAGGGGTCGCTCACGAGCAATACGTCTCGGCGCTGCCGTTGTGCCATCAGGACTGCTACGCCCTCCATGGATTCGCTCGTCGTACGCCCCTTCGTCTCCATGAGGATCGCCGGTGCCGGCACGCCGCGCTTCATGGCGTACCGCTGGCTCACCGCCGCCTCGCTCGTCGTGTCGCCCCGGCCCGTCCCGCCCGTCACGATGATCACGGGCGCGAGGCGGCGGCGCCACAGGTCGATCGCATGGTCCAGCCGCGCCCGCAACACGGGAGACGGGCGCCCGACATACTGTGCTGCCCCGAGAACCACGATGGCCGATGCGGGTCGCGCCTGGTCGTTCTGCTCCCAGATCAGGACAGCGGCCAGCGACATGAGCCAGGCGAGCAGCGCGAGTCCGATCCCGGCGAGCACGATCCTGACGAAGAGCGGGCGGGACGAAGGCATCGGTGCAAGCTAGTGGTCTCCCGCTGGGACGCGGAAGACACGCCGCACGTCACTCGGCGAGGCCGAGCATCGCGAGCCAGAACACGTCGAACGTCACGCGTGCATCACCGCTCGTCACGAGACGGCCGAGGACGAGCCCGTCGGCAAAGGCGACGCTCGCCTCGGCGAGCAGGGCGACGGGAACGCGCGGCGCGAGCGCGAGGCGCGCGAGCAGCGCCGCCATCGTATCGGCGGCCGCCTGTCGTCGCGCCGCCGCCATGGCCACCGATGCCGCGTGGACCTGCGGGTCGCGCACGAGGGAGAGCTCGAGCAGCACGCGCAGCTCGCCGCGCGCGAGCTCGTCCGCCTGCCACCGCCAGAGCGCGTCGATCGCGCGGCGACCGTCCACGCCATCGAGCGCACTGCGCGCGCGCGACGTCAGCCGTGTGCCGAGTTGCGTCACCACTTCCGTGAGGAGGCGGGCGCGGTCGGAGTAGTGGTAGTGGAGGAGCGCCTTGCTCACCCCGGCCGCGGACGCGATGACGGCCATGCTCGACTCGGCCGCACCGTCACGCGCCACGCACAGGATCGCTGCCTCGATGATGCGCTGTCGCGTCGTCCGACGGTCGCGCTCGGGCGACGATGGCGCTGCCGGTACCGTCACAGGACGGTGGTGGCGTGCGGCAAGGGGGCGTCCACGGCGGAATAGCCGGCAGCCGCGAGCTGCGCGGCGAACGCATCCTGCGCCTCCGGTTCCCCGTGCACCAGGTGCACCACCGGTGGCTTCGCGCCGGGATTGCCTGCGCGGACTGCGTCCAGCCAGGCCTGCAGCTCGTGTCGGTCGCCGTGCGCGCTGTAGCCGTTGAGCACCGTCACCTGGGCGCGCAGCGGGATCTCCTCCCCGTACACGCGGATCATCGGGGCGCGCTCCACGATGCGTCGCCCCAGCGTGTGCTCCGCCTGGAAGCCGACGACGAGGATGGTGGTGCGCGGATCGGCGGCGTTGTTCGCGAGATGATGCAGGATGCGCCCTGCCTCCATCATTCCCGATGCCGCGATGATCACCATCGGACCGTGGCGCTGGTTGAGCGCCTTCGATTCGGTGGCGTCACGCGTGTACTGCACCTGGACGAACTTGAAGAGGTCGTGCACGCGCTGCACGAGGTCCTCGCTCTGGTCGAAGATCTCGGGATGCATCGCGAACACCGTCGTCGCATCGATGGCGAGCGGGCTGTCCACGAAGATCGGCACCTCGGGGATGGCGCCGTCGAGCACGAGGGCGTGGAGGTCGTACACGATCTCCTGCGTACGCCCCACGGCAAAGGCGGGGATGAGCACCTTGCCGCCCTTCGCCGCCGCAGTCTTGATCACCTCGGCGAGCTGCTGCTTCGCCCCCTCCACCGACGGGTGCTCCCGGTTGCCGTACGTCGACTCGAGCAGCACCACGTCGGCGCCGGCGGCGGGCGGGTTGGGATCGCGGATGATAGGCAATCCCTTGCGGCCCACGTCGCCGGAGAACACGACGCGTCGCGTCTCCGTGCCTTCGGTGCAGTCCAGCGCGACGGAGGCCGAGCCGAGGATGTGTCCCGCGTCGGTGAAGGTGCAGCGCACACCGGGCACGACGTCGAACGTGGTGTCGTAGGTGAGACCGACCATCTGGTCCACCGCGAGCGCGGCGTCCCGCATCGAGTAGAGCGGGGCCACGGCGGCCTTGTTCCGCCGCGCCAGGAACTCGGCGTCCTTCTCCTGGATGTGCGCCGAGTCGGCGAGCATCACGCTGGAGAGATCACGCGTGGCCGACGTGCAGTAGATGGGGCCGCGGTAGCCCTCGCGCACGAGGAACGGGAGCCGCCCCGAGTGGTCGATGTGCGCGTGCGAAAGGACGATGGCGTCGATCTCCGCGACCGGCAGCGGCAGCTTTGCGTTCTTCTCTCGCGACTCCTCGCGACGGCCCTGGAACATGCCGCAGTCGAGCAGCACCGTCTTGCCGCCGACGCGCAGGATGTGACAGGAGCCGGTGACTTCCCGGGCGGCGCCAGCGAACTCGATCTGCATGCGGGTTACCCCTCGCCGTCGCCCGGACGCTCGAACACCAGCGTGAGGCGGTGTTCGTCCTGGGCCATCATCGCCGGTCGCCAGCCACCGCGACTGCGCTCGTTCAACAGGTCGGTGAGCGCGTCCTCGTCGTCACGTGCATGACGCGACAGGCGGAGCATCACGGCTTGGTATTCTTTCATGCGCGCGAAGTTACTAGCTTCCGGCCCATGGACACCACCCCCGCGTTCCCCACGGTCCGCGTCGTCTCGCATCCGCTCGTGCAGCACAAGCTGTCGCTGCTGCGCGATCGCACCACGCCGACGAAGATCTTCAAGGAGCTGGTCGACGAGATCGCGACGCTCATCGCCTACGAGGCCACGAGCGAGCTCTCGCTGGAACCCGCACCGGTGGAGACACCGCTCGAGCGGACCACGGGCATGCGCGTGAGCGGGAAGAAGCTCACCCTCGTGCCCATCCTTCGCGCCGGCCTCGGGATGGTGGAAGGCGTCGCGCGGCTCGTGCCGGCGGCGCGGGTGGGCCACATCGGGCTCTACCGCGACCACGACACCCTCGAGCCGGTGGACTACTACTTCAAGGTGCCCGGCGATGCGAGCGAGCGTGACTTCTTCCTGCTCGACCCCATGCTCGCCACCGGTGGCAGCGCCGCCGCGGCGGTGACCTCGCTCAAGCGCGCCGGCGCGTCACGCATCCGCTTTCTCTGCCTCGTGGCCGCACCCGAAGGCGTGCGGCGCCTCGCCGAGGCGCATCCAGACGTCACCGTCTACTGCGCCTCGCTCGATCGCGAGCTCAACGACCAGGGCTACATCCTGCCCGGGCTGGGAGATGCGGGCGACCGTCTGTTCGGGACGCGATAACAACAGCTGACAGCTGTTAGCCGTCGGCCGCAGTTCAGCCGAACCACTCCCGCGGGCAGTCGCGCTGCTGGCGCGCGGCGTCGAGCACCCACTGCTGCGTCGCCGGGTCGGTGATCTCGTTGCCCACGCGATTGAACCACGTGGTAGCCTGACGCTCGTCGCCCACTCGACGCCAGAGTTCGCCAACGAGGTAGGTCAGCACGGCGCGCTCCTCACGCGCCACGCCGTCGTAGCTCGCCAGCGCTTCCTCGAACTTCCACGCCGCCTTCCGACGGAAGAACCGCTCGGCTTCGGTGTCGCCCTCGTCCACGCAGCACCAGGCCGCCCGCAGCAGTAGGTCTGCCACGTGCCGGACGTCCAGCGCCTGCCACTCCGCCACCTTCGCCGCCGCCTCGTACTTTTCCGAGCCACTCACGGCGGTCGTGGAGATCTGCGGTGCCAGCTCGTTCCACACGTGCTCGCGCAGCCCGGCCGTCACTTCGGCTTCCTCGGTGAAGTCACGCTCCGCCCCCGAGTAGCCGCAGCGGTTGCACATATGAATGAGATAGGGCAGCGGCTGTGTCCCGGCGGCGCGCTCGTGGAAGTCGGTGCGCTTGCCACCGAACGAGTTCGTCGAGATCACCTGCTGTGACTTGAAGCGCGTGTCGCAGATCGGACACCGCAGCTCGATCGCTTGCAACGTCGTCATGGCCATGTCTCCTGCACTCGCTTGCTGCCAGGCGTACTCCCCGGGACGGCATCAAGGGAAAGAAGCGTGCCAGTTGCCGGCGCGGGCGCGTGCTCGCCGCAGGCCGGCCTCCGAAACCGCTCGACCCCGTCACGTCGCACTCCCCGTCGAGCGCGACGCACCACGTCGATCCGCTCTCTTGTTGACCTTCCTGGTCACCGCTATCATTCCGCGTCCAATCCGCCCGCGCTCGCGACGATCGTCCGTGTGATGGTCGTTGCGCTGCCTTCTCGCAGGTCGCTCCCGGTCGAATGCTGATCAACCTGCTGCCAGATTTTCTCGCCGTTCTCGAAAGCACCGACCGCGTCGCCGCCTACCAGCGCTACTTCACCGCCCACCGCTCCCTCCTCGAGTCCTACTGGCACAACTACGTCGTCGATCCGGACGGTCCGCACTTCCTCGACGTCGTGCGCGCCACCGTCCTCGCCGATCGGCGCGACCTCCGCGAGATGCTCGCGCGGACCGATGTTGTCGCCATTGCGCAGGCCACCGAACAGCGCTGTGCCCAGCTGCTCGAGCAGGACGTGGACGTCGACATCGTGCTCATGGTGGGTGTCGGGGCCGCCAACGCGGGCGAGCTCGTGATCGACGGCCGGGCGGCTGCGTTCGTCTGCCTCGAACACTTCACCTCCGTCGCCAACCCCGAAACGCAGGGGCTGGGCCTCGACCCGGAGCTGCTCCCCCTCTGGCTCGCGCACGAGGTCGCCCACGGCGTGCGCTACACCTCGCCCGCCAGCCGGAGCGAGCTGCGACACATCATCGACGAAGCCGGCGGCACCTACTCCTACTGGGAGACGGGGCGTGCGGCGACGCTGCGTGAGCTGCTGATGAACGAAGGGCTCGCGGTCCATGTGTCGCAGGCCATCAGTCCGGGACATGCAGCGTGGGAGTACTTCGGATTCGCGCGTCGCCAGTACGCGCGCGTCCGCGAGCTCGAAGCTGTCATCACGCGCGCCGTGGCAGCGGACCTCGATCGTGCAGGGCTGGGCCTTCGGTTGCGCTATCTCTCCGGCGGCATGAGCGACGAGGCCCGCACCGTGGACCGCTATGTCCTCCCGGAGCGCGCCGGCTACTTCCTCGGCGCCCGCATGGTGGAAGCGGCCATCGAGGAGCGCGGCCTCGCGTGGGCCGTGCGCGCGAGTGCCGACGAGCTGGCGCAGCTCGCACGCGCCGCGGCGGCGACGGCGTAACGCGCCAGCACGGTCGCGGTCGTAACGCCGCGCGGCGACACGGATCGCGGCGTTACTTCCCCACGCAGAACCGGCGGAACACGACCTCCAGCACGTCGTCCGTCTGCACGGCACCGATCAACTCGCCGAGCGCCTCGGCCGCCGCGCGCACGTGCGTCGCCGCCACCGTGGCCGGCAGCAGGTCGCCACGCCACGCCTCGGCAAAAGCGCGCAGCTCGTCCGTCGCGCGCCGCACGGCCACGCGGTGCCGGGCATGCGTGAGCGCCGGCTGGTCGAGCGCGGGAACGCCGTGCGCGTCGGTGATCCGCGCTTCCACCAGCGCGAGCAGTTGCTGAAGGCCGCGTCCCGTGTGCGCGCTCACGGCGACGTCGATCGCCGGGGATACCTGGACCAACGGCGTATCCGCCTTGGTCAGCGCCACCACGATCGGTGCCGTCGAGCGCGAACGCACCGCCTCGATGGCGGGCGCGATCGATGACTGGCCGTCCGCGCAGACGATCACCACGGCGGCTTGCGCGGCGTAGCGGGTCGAGACCTCGATCCCCAGGCGCTCCACGACATCCGTCGTCTCGCGCAGGCCCGCAGTGTCCACGAGCCGCAGTGGCCAGCGCGGCAGGTCCAGCACCGCTTCGATTGCGTCGCGCGTCGTGCCCGGCACATCGGTCACGATCGCGCGCGCTTCGCCGAGGAGCGCGTTGAACAGCGACGACTTGCCGACGTTGGGCGCGCCGGCCAGCACCACCAGCGCGCCGTCGTGCACCATCGTCGCCTGCTCGCCGGTCGCCAGCAGCGTCTCGAGTGCGCTGAGCAGGTCATCCGTGGCGCGCGTGATCGTCTCGCGCGCCACCGGTCCGTCGTCCTCCTCGGGGAAGTCGATATCGTAGGCGAGGAGCGCCTCGAGCTCGAGCACGCGCTCCCGCAACGCATCGATGCGGCGGCTCAATCCGCCATCGAGCTGGCGAAGCGCCATGCGATGCGCGGCCGAGCTGCGCGCGTCGACGAGGTCGCCGATCGCGTCGGCCTGCAGGAGGTCCATCTTGCCGTGCAGCACGGCGCGACGCGTGAACTCGCCCGGCCGCGCCTCGCGTGCGCCCGCGGCGATCGCCGCAGCCATCACGGCATGTGCGGCCACCGCGCCGCCGTGCGTCGTGATCTCGAGCAGGTCCTCACCCGTGAATGACCGAGGCGCCACATAGCGCACCGCCACGGCCTCATCGAGCACGGCGCCGTCGGCGCCGCGCACCGTGGTGCGAACGGCGCGACGGGGCTCGTCGGGGTTCGGGTGCAGGAGCGATTCGGCAATTACCGACACGAGTGGGCCGCTCAGTCGCACGATCGCCAGCGCCCCGCGCCCCGGCGCCGTGGCGCGGGCGACGATCGTGCTGCCATCGTCCAGCAGGTGTGCGCCCGGCAGCTGCTCCGCCGCCGGCGACGTCATGCGCGCGCTTCCGGGCCGAGCACGAGGGAGTCGCCTGGCTCGATCACGTGCACGCGATCGCGCGCGTCGTGCTGGGCGAGGTGCGTGCGGAGGCGATTGATGGCATCGTACGCGGTAGCCGTCACGTGACGGAAGGTGCCCCAGTGATACGGCATCATCGCTCGTGCACGCAACGTCTCGAACAGGCGCACCGCGTCTTCGCCCGTCAGGTGCCCGCGCCGGAAGCCCGGCTTCCAGCGTGGAGCCCAGCCGATCGGCAGCAGCGCGAGATCCAGCTGTCGGCCGCGCTCCCAGAGCACGCGCTCCACGAGATGATGCGTCGATGGCGTGAGCGCCGTGTCACCCGCGAAGAAGATGCTCTCCGTGTCGGACTCCAGCAGGTACATGTTCGCCGCGCTCCGCCAGCGATCCAGCACGTACCGGCTTCCCTGGTGCGTGGCGCGCGTGGCGTGGATGCGGAGACGACCATCCGCCAGCGACACGTTCGACATCGCATCGATCGGCTCGGCATTGCGATAGCCCTTCTTCGCCAGCCATCGCGCAATCGGCGGCGGGGCGTAGAGGGGCATGTCGCTCGGCAGCGCATCGAGCGAGCGGAACGAGAGGTGATCTGCGTGCGCGTGCGTGAGGAGGATGGCGTCGAGGCTGGGCAGCGCGTCGAGCGCGATGCCGGGCGGCGACACGCGCGGCAGGAATCGACCGAGCTTCGGCTCGAAGTTCGGGTCCGTCAGCAGCCGGGCGCCGGCGATCTCCAGCAGCAGCGTCGCGTGGCCTACGTAGGTGATGTGCACGGCACCGTCCCGGGCAGGGGTCGCGCCAGCGCGGCGGCTGGCACGACCGTTCGTGCTGCTGCAGGTGTGACCGCTAGCTTCGTCGCTTGATCGCCGGGGACGCGACCGGCGTCGACACCACCGCGACAGGAGCCGATTTCTGGCGCTCGCGCGCCAGCAGCCACTGCTGCGGTAGCGCCGCGAGGTTCTGCACGGCGTAGTAGAGGTTGAGGCCCGAGGCGAGGTTCAGGAAGAGCACGGTGAGCATCACGGGCATCATGAAGCTCATCATCTTTGCCTGCGGGTTTGGCGGCGCCGCCTTCATGCCGATATACGACATCACGTACATCGATAGTCCCATCAGCAACGGCGTGATGTAGTAGGGATCGTGCACTGACAGGTCGGGGAGCCACAGGAACGGCACGCCGCGGAACTCGATCGTGTTCTGGAACACGAAGTACAGGGCGTAGAGCACCGGCATCGGCAGCAGCATCGGCAGGCATCCCATCAGCGGGCTGAGTGGACTCATGCCGTGGTCCTTGTAGACCTTCATGATCACTTCCTGCTGCCGGCGCGGGTCATCCTTGTACTTCTTCTGGATGGCCTGCAGCTCGGGCTGCAGTCGCTGCATGGCGATGCTCGTTCGCATCGCCCGCTGGTTGAGCGGCCAGAGCGCCAGGCGGATCAGCACGCCGAAGAGGACCAGCACCCAGCCGTAGCTCAGCTGCGTCGTGTGCTTCATCCAGAGCAGCGCGCGCATGACGATGGCGACAAACGGCTGCACCGCGCCGTGGATCCAGCCGCCGTATGGGTTCACCTGGTCGAGGTCGTTCCCCAGGCGTTGCAGGCGCGCGAAGTCCTGCGGCCCGGTATAGAGGTCGAACGCTGCCGCTCCCCCGCGGAGGGGAAGCGCGGCGGTCGTGGCCATGTCGCGCGCGCTCTTGCCCACCCGAGGCTCCCCCTGGAGGCGGAGCGCCGCGAACGGTTGCTTCGGTGATACGCGGAACGCCACGAGGAAGTACTTGTCGCGTGTCGCGACCCAGTCGAGCGGGCCGGGTTCCACGCGCACTTCGCCCGTATCGAGCTTCGCGAAGCCGACGCTCGTCACGTCGCCGCGCGACGTCCTGTAGCTCACGCCCAGGTGATGGATGTCGTCGAGCGTGTCGGCCTCGTTGGACTGGAGCCCGCGCGGCAGGTCGAGCAGGAGCGTGCTTCGATCGGGCGCTCCACTCACTGCGGTGTTCACGCGGACGAGGAAGCTGTCGGGCACGAACGTGTACGTGAGCCGTATGTCGTGGCCGGCCGACTGCCCCGCATACGTGAGCACGGGGGCGCCTGTGCTCGTCGTTGTCCGCTGGAGCGTGAGCGGCGTACGATCGAGCGCGATCGTATCGCCACCCACG
>Ga0157369_10004533_pt1 | contig 16347 bp, 13 predicted proteins | sample C25metaG_FD_113461 | JGI IMG/M metagenome (GOLD analysis project Ga0157369, IMG submission 113461) | Corn rhizosphere microbial communities from Kellogg Biological Station, Michigan, USA - C2-5 metaG | ecosystem: Host-associated > Plants > Roots > Rhizosphere > Soil | place: USA: Michigan... | reverse complement strand
TTGCGAGACCCTCGCCAAGACGCGCCCTACGGCGGTGAATCTATTTTGGGCGATTGCCCGGATGAAACGCCTGTACGAGAGAGCGCGGCATCTGCCAATCGAAGAGATTCGCAAACGGCTCGTAACGGAAGCGCAAACGATACGCGAAGAAGACATTGCAATTAACCGAGCGATTGGCAAGCATGGCGCGGCGCTAGTGCCGGACGGGAAAACGGTTTTAACCCATTGCAACGCCGGCGCGCTGGCGACGGCGGGATTCGGCACGGCGCTCGGCGTGATCCGCGCGGCGATCGAGATGGGGAAGCAAGTAGACGTATTCGCTGATGAGACGCGGCCATTCCTGCAAGGTGCTCGGCTGACGGCCTGGGAGTTGCAGCGCGACGGTATCGAAACCACACTCATCACAGACAATATGGCCGGCCACTTTTTGAAGAGCGGCCGGATCGGATGCGTAATTGTGGGCGCGGACCGGATCGCAGCCAACGGGGATGTGGCGAACAAAGTCGGGACTTACGGCGTGGCGGTTTTGGCGAAGGAGAATGGAGTGCCGTTCTATGTTGCCGCGCCGGTCTCCACACTCGATCTGACACTCGTTTCCGGAGACGAAATCCCAATCGAAGAACGCGCTGCACGGGAAGTGACGCACGTGCAAGGCGTCCATCTGGCGCCAGAAGGGATTCGCGTAGCGAATCCGGCGTTCGATGTCACGCCCAACCGGTATGTATCGGCGATTATTACCGAGCGTGGGGTTGCGCGCGCACCGTATGAGAAGAGCCTACGGGAAGTGGCCGGCTGACGCTACTCTTCGTGCAACTGCACCTGGCTGGCGATGAAATTCTCAATGGCTTTCGCGGTGTCGCCAGCCGATGCATTTAGGGGAAGGACTTGCCAGGAGGCGCTCACTGGCAGAAGTACCCCTTCGCCGATCTCCAGGGCTCCTTCAATGCGCTTGGCACTCATTCTTCGGATCTCGGCCTGCACGACGTCGATAGGTTCTTCCCGTTCAAGGAGCGCGACCAGCGCCGGTCCACGCCATCGAAACAGGCGGTCGGTCTTCGCCAGCGTGCCTCCGAACAAATCCGAAACGGTTTTGAGTAACCGGTCGCCGACCGCGTAGCCGAAGCGGCGGTTCACGGATTGTATGCGATTCACGACCGCGGCGACAACGTACTTCCGTCCGGGCCTTTGCAACGCCGCGTGAAAGGCGGACTTCGCGGCGGACCGGGTTCGCAGTCCGGTGGTGGGGTCGATTTCTCCATCCACGTCGGGAGTATCCTGAGCACAGTCGCGTGCATGTTCCAGGTGTTGTTGAATCTGACGCGCCTGCGCCTGAGCTTGCACTTTTTGACGAGCGACTTCTTCACGCAGATTTTTTAGACATTCCGCGAGCCTAAGCTTGAGCGTTTGCACATCTTCGATAACCACCGCGCGCGCGAGTTCTTTCTCGATCGCCTGCAAATGCTCAGCCGAGCTTTCGCTGCCCGCGCCGATTGAAACCATGGTCTGGGTGAGCATGGAAATCATGTTGTGGAGGACCGCGCCCTGCTGCCGGATGAAGCGTGTTGTCCGCTGGCCGTAGTCCGCCAAAGCCTGGTTTGCCGCCCCCGCCGCGACCAACAATTCCTGACCCGAAGAATCCTTTCCGAGTGACGCCTGGATGCGTTCGAAATCGCTCCGGAATCGATCATAATCGGCCCGGTCACCCTCGACTGCATGCAAAGAAATACCCTGCAGAAGTAAGGAGATGACCCTGCGGAACATGCCTGCCTCTTCCGTTCCGGTGAGATAGGCTTTGAGGGTCGTCAGAGACATATTTGGGCGGTCCGCCCCTTACCCTCTTATCGGTATTCGCCGTATGGCCGGTTAACCTGTTTGCACTGCTTTGCACTGCCCGGACGGGGCCGTGGCTGCGCTACGCCAAAATTACTTCCAACCCGCGCGAACGCAGCTTATCCACTTCCGCCGCTGGAGCATTGGTATCTGTGATGACGCGCCGGATGGGGCGGAAATCCGAGATGAGGGATAGGCTACGGTGGCCAAACTTACTCGAATCCGCGAGCACCGTGACCTCCGTGGCCGCTTCCATCATGCGGCGGTTCAATTGCGCCTCCAAAATGTCGAGCGTGGTCAATCCGATTTCCGTGTCGAGACCCACGGTGCTCATGAAACAGTGGTCCGCGTGCAGCGATTGCATCATCTGCTCGGCGTGCGGCCCGACGAACGCCGTCGAGGGATGCCGGAGAAACCCACCCACCAGGACCAGGGAAAGCTTCGAGCAGTCGGCGAGTTTCGCCGCAACATTGAGCGCGTAGGTAATTACCGTGACGTTGCCCGGGCAGTTGTGGCGCAACTGGTCGGCCAGATGGGACGAAGTCGAGCCAGTGCAGAGGATCACGGTTTGCAGCGGTCGGATTAACCGCATAGCCGCGGCAGCAATTCGCACCTTCTCCTCGTGGTGCATGCCTTCCCGCACCTTGAGCGGATGTTCCGGCCCGGCCGTCAGGGGGCGGATCCCACCACCATGAGAGCGCACTAAGGCCCCCGATTCGGACAGCGCATCCAGATCGTTCCTGGCGGTCACCGCCGAGACGCCAAAACGCCTGGCTACTTCTTCGACGGTCACGCGCCCGTGCTGGCCGAGCACGCTGACAATCTCGCGGCGCCGCTCTTCTGCGAGAAGCCGGTTCGACTTGGGAATGGACATTTCCGGTGGTTGCTATTTTACATTAGATACGCCCGAAAAGAAACGCTAATTCTTGCGATTAGTGTCTTTTACTTTCGTTTAATTGGGAGTTCAGTGACAGGTCTACCACCCGCTCGGTAGCCGATGCGCGGCCGAGCAGATGCAGCAATGTCGGGGCAAAGTTCAAGCTATCATACGGCTCCTCAATTCGGCGCGGCGGCAATCCGAGACCGGCCATCATCCAGACGGAGTGCGTGGAAATGCGTAAAAAGCTGCCATGATTTCCTCCAGGATTGGGAAACCGCACGTTGAAATTCCAATGGTCGGCCGCAAAAACCTCGAAATCGGCTTGAACCAGGTCACGACGGCGCTTTTCATAGCGCAGCGCCAGAGCGCCGATTCCCGGGCGCCCGGGAACGTTTTTCTCGACCGGCGATAGATCTTCAACGATACCGATCACTCCGTCCGAATAGCGACAGCGGTGTGTGGCCACGAGCCATTCGCGCTCGTCATGCCAACCCGAGAGCCACGCAGTTCGGTCCATGCCTGCGGGAATGTTCAACTCGGGATCTTCGAAGAGATGCAACGGCAGGCCGGAGCGCCACTCGCCAGCCGGCTCCAGGGCTATGCGGTTCGCCTCATCTGTCCGAATAAGCAGCCGCCGCTCCGCATCGCCATACAACTCATAGATGTGTTCGGCCCCGCGATCTGGCAGCCGCATAACCACGAAATCGACGGGCCGGGTATCCAACTCCTTCTGGGGAACGTTGCGTACACGCCGACTGACGAGCAGCGCCGGGTAATTTACGAAACGAAATGACCGCTCTTCGTCTAAGCGGCCCGCAGCGTTCACGACCAGACCAGTGGCGGCCGGGCCTACGACATAATGTTTGATTTCTGCCGAGGAATTATTGTCGCCCAAACTCATTTCCGGAATAAAGCTCGCAATTTTTTCTTTCAGGGGATGTTGCTCATCGGGCTGAAAGCGGAGCAGCGCCTCGAGGTGAGCCAGATATCCATGGTAGGCGGAACGTTCCGCCTCGCGATCGCTGAATTCCTGCCTCTGCCGCAAGTCTCCGGCGGGAGGCGGCGGCCCCGAAGGCGTATCCAGTTCGGCAGTCATGTCGGCAACGGTCTTTGTCCAGGCAGAGCGATGCTTTTCGATGACCTCACGAACGGCAATCGCGGCAGCGCGGCGGGTGCGCGGGTCGAGATCGTCGCGTTGAAGAGTCTGCAAGAGAATCTGCAGCTTGTTGAAATCGTTGTTTCGCAGATGCACCGCCGCGCGCTCATTGCCATCGATGTCGAGCCAAGCGGTCGGATAGCGGGAGGCTTGGCCCGCAAGATAAAACGAAGCCGTGCTTGGCGAAATCACACGCCGCACCAGGGGGTCAAGCCCTCTCAGTTTGAAATCGCTCATCTGATGACGATTGGTCACCACGTGATGAGATCCGCCAGCAGGGCTGTTGAGAAGGTCGGGCAGGCTGAAGGTCTGACTGATGACTCCGGGCGTGTTGTTCATGCCGTGGTCGGAAACCATGACAAACAGCGTTTCGCGAGACAACGTGCTTTGTTGAATGGCGTGCCAGAGACGGCCGGCGAGCGCATCAAGGTTGCGCAGCACGCTGAGGAGCGTTTTGGGATCACTGGTAGCGTGCGCTTCGTGATCCAGCTCCCCCGTGAAAAAATCGAGATAAAGGATTTCCGGATTTTCGAGGCTGCGCTCCAATTCAACTTCCTGTGCTTTTGCCAGGACTGAATCGGAGGAGGGTGCGTCTCCGCTTTCCACCATAGAGACGATCGACTCGGCGGAAAAACGGCGCGCGAGAGCATCCTTCAAAGTGTTCCATCGCACCCCACGCTGAAATAATTGAAAGCTCTGGAGCGTTTCAGCCGGCGGAAACCGATCCATCAGCAACGGAATCCCCGCACGATCGAGCACCTCGACTCCCGGCATATCCATGCGCTTCTGGCGCGCGTAGCCGAGGTAGAACGGGAAAAAATTCAGATAGTCGTAAACTTGCCCCGTGTAGCGGTCATATTCCACGTTGCCGCGGATAACAGAATGCCTGCCGGTCACCAGCAGGGACCACGACGGCGCAGACAAGCTAATTCCGCGCACGTAGAAACTTTCAAAGATGGTGCCGTTCTCCGTGAAAATATAGGAAAGCCAGGGAAGCTGTGACTTGCCCGTTAAAGGATCAATACGCCTAATGGCACTCTCGAGCAAGTCCTGGTTCAGCCCATCGACTTCGAGTAACACGATGCGCCGCGGCGGGGCTGCCAGGGTGACGTCGGCCACCACGAGCAGGCCGATTAATAATCGGCCCCAGCTCGCCAAACTGCCCCAACTCACGGAAGATCTTCCGAAGCTATTTCGGCGCCGGCGGTGGCGGTAGCAACATGCGGACCGGCGAAGGGCTGGTCGATGGCTGCGAGCGCCCAGGAGCAATCGGCACGAAGATCGGCGTCTTCCGAGAGATTCCGCAGGCTCGATAAAGTGTTTACAGCGCGCGTTCGTGCCGGAACCGAAGAAACTTGTGGCAGCAAACGCCTTAGCTCCGTGACTGCTGCTTGTATGCGCGCCGGCTGATAGACGATTTCCGGTGGCGTGCCCACGTTGACCAGACCTTCCAGAAAATTTAGGTCGTGCTCCACTCGTCGATACGAATCGAGCCTGGCGAGATTATCGTCGGCCTGCGGCGAACGGCGCGTGTAGAGTCCGAGACTTGCGACATGCAGTACGTCGGCAAAAACTTTGCTTTGGCGGTTTGTACCGATCGAAGCCAATTCGGCGCGGCGCTCGTTATCCAGCCGTTTCGCAAGCCATCCATCGGGCCGTTGTGCCTCGGCTTCGAGCAGAGAGTAGCGTTGGCGGGAATAGTTGAGGTCACGCGCGGTACTGGTTTCCAACGGATTTAGAGACAGCGCGTTAATGCGCTGCTGAAGCTCTTTGCGCAATTGCGGATCCAGTTGGCGATCGAGTGCGAGGGCCACCCGGAATTGCGAATAACAATCCAGGCGCTCTTCCTGGTCCATCGCCCGACCTTGCCGGGAGGCCACAAAATCATAGACATCGGCGGCAACGAAGTAATACCAATTCGTGAAATGCGACAGACCAATGATGCCGGCAGTAACCTCGTTGATCGTGCGCTGTATCAGTTCATGGCGCCGAGTTCGCGATTTATCTCGAAAATCGATCAACAACAATGGTTTATTCGGATAGTTGAGGCTATAGAAGGCGAGTGGAGTCCGGCCTTGCCCGGTCCAATCGGAGTCCTGCCATGGATTCTTGATGCCGAGCAACTTCCAGGTGGCACTCAGGTCAGTCGATGACCGCGCCTTCTGCCCGCCCGTGGGTTCCGTCGGGAGCCACAGGGAAGCGTATTGATCTGTCGTCCCACCCAAAGCGACCGGCTCGAACACCAGTCCGGTCCGGTCGGCGGAACTCCGCAGTAGTTCCCAATTGCGGCTGCGGTTTCGTTCCTGCTTGAGACCCGACTCTTCACCGAACCTGGTGGCGTGCCCGTCACTCACGAGACCTCCCAGCAGTTTTTTGCGCAGTTCGAGACGCGCAAGCACCGTGTTCAACTCGGTGGTCGAAAGCTCCGACATGCTGTTTGAGGTCGGCGCGCGGCGTAGATAGCTGATCGCCTCTTCCAAATTCAGACGCTCGTGGTCCAGTTCGTTGGTGCGATACGCCCGTGATGTGGCGCGAATCGGCGTCATCATAGAATCGAGGGTCGTGTATTGCACGATGTCTTGGCCGAGCCGGGTCAGTACCGGATGCCGCGGGGCTTGCACATTGAAAAATGGCTTAATGTCACCCTTCTCTACATGAGAAGACTGACGCCCGACGTGCCAATAGAAAAAAGGGACTGCGGAGAGTAGGCGCCGCCCAATTGTGGGACGGGAGTAGCTCAAAAGCCAAACATATGTGACGCGATCATTGCCATCGTTCTCATCACCTAGCGTGTCACGGAGGACCGCCAGTAACGGAACGGCGCCGTGCGTTTCAGACAAGGCTCCGCAAGAACCACAAAAAAGGGTCAACAACTGCGCATCGTTCCCGACCGCGTCGGGTTTCCAGTAATAGGGCCGTGGGGTGCTTTCACGCGTAATGGCCGGTTGCGGCCATGGAGCATCGAGCGCCGCAGCTATTGCGGCGGAAGAAAATAGCAAGACGCTCACAATTTGGCACAGCGCGCGCACGTAGATATGACTACAAAATTCCACCAAGAGATCTAAGCAATTGATGCGCCAGGGTCCTCATTTTGTTCATCTATCGTACACTTCAATTGGTGTTTATACTGAGCATGTTACGTTGAAACTGAGTGCATTTCGATACGGCGCTGAATTTAGTGTGGTTCGTGTTGGGCATTCTGGCCTGCGCAAGCGCCATCCGTGCCACGCGCCGTTACGGTGGGTTTCGTATCGCCGGAACTGCGCTCGTCGTCGCGGCACTCCTGTTTCCCTACATCTCGGCCACAGACGACGTACTGCGCATTGAGCACCTGCGAGGAAAAAGCAGCCACTCATCCTCATCGCAGGGCGGGGCCAGTGACGATTTAATCCGGTTATACCAGACCATGGACACGCCGCTGGTCTGCGCGGTTCTGCGGGTTTCGTTCATCCTCTTCTTCGTTCTTCTGGTAGCAACCTGGGTTGCGCAACGCATCGATCGCAGCGCACCGTTCAAGAGCGGCCGGTCTCCGCCCCGTCTGCTGTCCGTCTCGATCTAACTCGACATTCATAGACATTAGGAGGACAAGTGCATCGCCAACACTGGCGTGTGTACTGCGGCTTTCTGCTAGCGGCGGAATGTTTGGCGCAGAGCGCTGGCTCGCCCCACGCAATTACCTGGCGGGAAGCCCAGGAAAGATTCAGAGCGAATAATCCTTCGCTCCTGGCCGGCCAAGTCGCCGTCGACGAGGCGCGAGCGGATGAGACAACGGCGTTCCTGCGTCCGAACCCAAACATGACCTTCGGCTGGGACCAACTCACTCCGTTTCATAGCGATCCGTACCGGCCAGCCGCCCAGTCGTATCTGTTTTGGTCCATCGATTATCTTCATGAGCGCCAGCACAAACGGGACTTGCGGCTGGCGAGCGCACAGCAGGCTACCGGAATCGCCGCGTCTGAGCAATCTGACCTGACGCGCAATCTTCTGTTCAATTTGCGGGACGCCTTTGTGCGGGTGTTGCTCGCCAAGGCGGTGGAAAACGTTGCCAAGGAGAATCTCGACTCCTATGACAAGTCGCTCACCATCAATCGGGATCGCTATAACGCGGGCGCGATTGCGCATGTCGATTTGCAACGGCTGGAGTTGCAGCGAGTTCAATTCGTGTCCGATCTGGCAACTGCACAAGTAAATTTACGGACGGCCAAGATCGACCTACAGGCTCTGCTTCGCGATCGCACGCCCGTAGATGCCTTCGATATAGCGGAAAAATTTGACTACAGCGAACCGGCAGTGACACTCGAGGAGCTGCATTCGGCGGCTTTGCAGAATCGCCCGGATTTAAAAGGAGCGGAGCAATCGCTGGATAAAGCACGCACGGATCATAAGCTTGCCGTGGCGAACGGTACGAGCGATCCGAGTTTCGGCTTTGACTTGGCGCACCAGCCCGATCCACTGAATACCTATATCGGGTTCACCGTCAACTTCCCTCTTCGGATATTCGACAAGAATCAGGGCGAGAAGGCGCGTACCTCACTTGATATCGGACGCACGGAGAAATTGCGGGATGCAGCCGAAATAGCCGCGCTCCACGATGTGGACGCCGCGTATGCCACGCTCGAAAATACGCTCGCACTGCTGCGGCCCTACAAGTCTGAATATCTGCCCGAAGCGGAAAGCGTGCGATCCACGATCTCGTTTTCTTATGAGCACGGAGCAGCCTCCTTGCTCGATTTTCTGGATGCACAAAAAGAGTACCGAACCACGCAGCTCAGTTACGCAAATTTGGTGGGCGCCTATCTCTCCGCCGTTAACCAATTGAATTTCGCCGTGGGGCAAGAGGTGATTCCGTGAAGAAGACCGCATTCGCACTACTCGTTTTCCTGACGGGCTGCGGGTCCAGGCAAAAGATAGATGAGCGCGCGGCGGCGCCACCCCCGGCACGAATCATCGAGCAGCATCCCGATCTGAACATGATCCAGGTGGAGCACCCGGAGCGCTTCCAGCTTGTCGCGGCCGGGGAACGACACGAGTTGCCGCAAATCCGGGCTACCGGCAGCGTTACTGCCGATATCGAGAGATCGGCTCCAGTGGTTTCCTTGGCTGCCGGCCGCGTGGTGGGAGTGTACGCCAAGCTCGGAGACGACGTACACAAGGGTCAGCTGCTCCTGAAGATTCTGAGCACGGACATCACAATGGCTTTCCAGAATTATTCGCAGGCAACGGCTGATCAGCGGCTGGCTAAGACCCAGTCGGATAGAGCAAAACTGCTCTATGACAAGGGCGCGATCTCATTGAACGAACGCCAGGTAGCTGAAGATACAGAGACAAAAGCGCAAGTTTCGCTCGAAACCGCCGCACAGCAGATTCGCACGCTGGGTGCGGACCCGAGCCGCCAGGATCCGGTGATGAGCGTTTATGCGCCTGCCTCGGGAACGATTGTCGAGCAAAACGTCGTGAACGCAGCAAACGTTCGCACTCCCGACAACCAGCCAAATCTTTTTACTATTGCAGACCTATCCACGGTCTGGGTGCTTTGCGATGTGTATGAGAACGACCTGCCGGCTGTACGCAACGGCGATGGCGCCGAGGTTCGTCTGAACGCTTACCCCGATCGCGTTTTCCATGGCCGGATCGCCAATATCGGTAAGGTTCTAGATCCGAACCTGCGCAGCGCCAAAGTGCGAATAGAACTCCGCAATCCGGGCATCATGCGCGTAGGAATGTTCGCGACCGCAACTTTTCTCGGGCAACGCGGCCAGAACCACGCGGTACTTCCGAGTTCGGCCGTTCTGCATCTGCACGATCGCGACTGGATCTTCGTACCGGCGGGGGGAAACCAGTTCCGGAGAGCGGAAGTGACGGGCGGCAGCATCGATGCCGGGATGCAGGTGATCTTGTCCGGCATCTCTCCTGGACAACAAGTTGTCCGCGACGCTCTGGCGCTGCAGTCCGAGAGCCAGCAATAACATGATTCGCGCATTTGTCAATTATTCGCTCGGCAACAAACTGCTGGTGCTTGTGCTGGCGGCCATCCTGATCGGCTGGGGTGCGATTGCCTTCAAAAATCTTCCAGTCGAAGCGTATCCCGACGTCGCCAACAACTACGTCCAGGTGATCACGCAGTGGGCCGGCCGAGCCGGCGAGGAAGTAGAACAACAGGTAACGATACCGATCGAAGTGCAGATGGCCGGAATTCCACATCTGGCCACGATTCGCTCCATTTCCGAGTTCGGCCTGTCGGTCGTCACCATGAGCTTCGACGACGAATCGCAGAACGATTGGAACCGTCAGAAGGTTCTGGAGCGGCTTTCGCTGGTGACGCTGCCCAATGGTTTGCAGCCTTCCATCGGCCCGGATTTCAGCCCCGTAGGCCAACTCTATTGGTACACGCTCGAAAGCACAAATCCGCAATACGATTTGATGGCGCTGAAATCGTTGCAGGATTGGGTGATACGCAAAGAGCTCAAGTCGGTACCCGACGTGGTCGACGTTTCGAGCTTTGGCGGTGTGACGCGCGAGTATCAGGTCCAGGTCTCGCCCGACAAACTTATTTCGTACGGCCTGGGAATCGGCCAACTTGAACAGTCGCTCAGCAATAACAACGTGAATGCCGGCGGCAGCTTTATCCAGACCGGTGATCAACAGGTAAATGTCCGGGAAATCGGTCTATTTCGAAACGTCCGGGATATCGGCGAGACTGTCCTGAAGAATCAGAACGGCACGCCGATCGTCGTACGCGATATCGGTTTCGTGACCCAAGGGCCGAAGATTCGGCTCGGACAGATCGCCAAGGCCTTGCATCGCAAGGATGGCGCGGTGGTAGACGATCCCGATGCGGTTGAAGGAATTGTGCTTCTGCGCAAAGGCGCCAACGGCGACGCGATGCTTGCGGCTCTTCACGAGAAGGTTGACTACCTCAACACCCATTTTCTTCCCCCGGGTGTCAAGATCGTTCCGTTTCTCGATCGGAGCAATCTGGTGCACTTCACTACGCATACGGTCATGCACAACCTGACCGAGGGAATTCTGCTGGTCTCGATTGTTCTGTTTCTATTCCTGGGTAATCTGCGGTCGGCATTCATCGTGGTGTTGACCATCCCGTTCGCGCTGTTGTTTGCTTCCATCTGCCTTGACCTGAACAAGGTTCCGGCCAATCTTCTGTCGTTGGGCGCACTCGATTTTGGAATGGTGGTGGACGGTTCTGTCGTAGTCGTTGAAAATGTCCTGCGCCATATAAGCAGCCTGCGACATGGCGAACGGACGATCACCGAAATCATCCGGGAGGCCGTACAGGAAGTGCAACGGCCCGTTTTCTTTGCGCGTGCCATCATCATCACCGCGTATTTGCCGATCTTCACGCTGCAGCATGTGGAAGGTCGATTGTTCCGCCCTATGGCTTTGACTGTGGCATTTGCCCTATTGGGAGCGCTGCTGTTCTCGCTGTCAATACTGCCGGTTTTAGCTCTGCTGCTGTTCGGTCCGAAGACAAAGGAATGGCGCAATCCGATTCTCGAAATAATCATCAAGGTATATCGAAGTTCGCTGGAATGGTTCATGCGCTCCCTCGGCCATCGTTTAGTCGCTGTCGGCGTAGCGGGCGGCTTGCTTGCCGTCTCGGTGTCCCTGATGGTCTCAGGAGCTATCGGGTCCGAATTTCTGCCGCATCTGGATGAAGGGGCCATCTGGGCGCGCGGCACTTTGGCCCCAAGCACGGGCCCGGTGGAGGGCGAACGCGTCATGAAGCAAGCCCGGCGCGCCTTTGCCAGCTTTCCGGAAGTGACGCAAGTAGTGAGCCAGGTCGGCCGGCCCGATGACGGCACCGACCCATCTTTGTTTTCCAACACAGAATATTTCGTGGACCTCAAGCCTAAAGAACAATGGCGTCCGGTATTTCGCGAAAATAAAGAGGAACTCATCCGAGCGATGGACCGCGAGGTCGAGAAAATGCCGGGTGTGCTCTGGAATTTCTCGCAGCCTATCGCCGACAACATGGAAGAGGCAGTCAGCGGCGTTAAGGGCGAGTTGGCAATCAAGATTTTCGGGACGGACCTGAAGGAACTCGAAGGCAAAGGCGATGAGATTGTGCGGGTAATGGAGACCATTCGAGGCGTACAAGACCTCGGCCTTTTCCGCGTAATCGGCCAGCCAAACTTGAACATCACGGTCGATCGGGCGCGCGCTAACCGCTTCGGACTGAACGTCAGCGATATCCAGGATGCTGTGGAGACAGCGGTGGGCGGCAAAGCGGTGAGCCAGGTGCTCGAAGGCGAGCAGCGCTATGACCTAGTGGTGCGTTACCAGCAGGATTTCCGCGATTCCAGCCAATCGATCAGGGACATTCGGCTCCTGACGCCTTCCAGTGAACGTGTTTCTCTTGGACAAGTCGCAAACATCGAGTTTCGTGACGGGGCTTCGCAGATTTATCGAGAGAACAACAGCCGGTACGTAGCGATCAAGTACAGCGTCCGCGGACGTGATCTAGGAAGCACGGTTGAAGAGGCGATTCAGACGGTTGGCCAAAAAGTGAAACTGCCGCCCGGCTATCACCTGGAATGGGCGGGCGAGTATGCGAGTGCCAAACGAGCCAACGCGCGGCTGGCATTGATCGTACCCGTAACGGTGGCCGGGATATTTTTTCTGCTGTACTCCATGTTCAAGTCATTCAAATGGGCTGCGCTTGCTATGGTCAGTCTGGCGCTGTCGCCGATCGGCGCCCTGTTCGCACTCTATTTCACCGGCACGCACTTCAGCGTTTCTTCAGGAATCGGGACGCTGGCATTGTTTGGTGTCGCAGTCGAAACAGGCGTGATTATGATCGAATACATTAACCAATTGCGCGCGCGTGGCTACGGAATCGAGGAAGCCGCTTTGGAAGGCGCAGTTTTGCGGTTACGGCCGATCATGATGACGATGCTGGTCGCCACGCTGGGCCTGCTACCGGCTGCTATTTCAAACGGTATCGGCTCGGACTCGCAAAAGCCGTTCGCGATCGTAATTGTTGGCGGACTTAGCGCCACATTGTTGTTGAGTGTCTACGTCTTGCCAACGATTTATACCTGGATTGCGCGTGAAGGAGACGTGCTGCCGGCTTACCATCCCGGGCTGAGCGAGCCGGAGTGAGGCGAAGTCAGAAGAAAGGAGTCGGGAGCCTGATTCTAACCCCCTTCTCTCCTAACTTCTGTCTACTAGCTCGACGAATGATTAAAGATCCGTTGAAAGAATTGCTTCCAGTGCCATTTTCGTTCCTGGCATTCCGGAGATGGCGCGTAACTCACGGTTCGCGCACCACGTTCCACGCCGAGCGATTGAAGTTCCGCGCCGTCGGCCTTCACGTTCACTGTGACAAAGGATCGGCAACCTTCGACCGAGGCAATTTTCCAGGGAGAAGTCGCCTTGGTCTTGGGCCCCCAGTCCTCAAGAAACCGCCCGAAATCGTAATTCCGACAGGGGCTGGCTTCCGTGCAGCCCCAAGTCACGTAAGCATCTTTATAGTCGTGTGCGTTGACCTGAGCGAGAAAATGTTCGACCGTCTTCTCTTCCGAGCGGTTGTGGAAAAAGAAATACGCAACTATCGCCAGGACGACCGCAGTGAGTACTCCCAGAATAAGGAACTTGACAACACGATTGCGGCGGTCTTCGCCGGCTCCGTAATTTTGTAGATACGCTCCCATTCCCTACTTCGGCGGGAAAGCCTTGTCGTATGCAGCAGTCGCCACGGCAGTGATGTCCAAGGTCGGTTTGTAGTAGAGGGTATTGGTTACATCGATCACGACGTCGATTCCCCGCTCTTCCGCGATTTTCTTCACCACATCCGTCATCTGGCGGCCGGCGCGGCCCAGGACGTCCTGCCGCTCGGAGTTCACGTCACTCTGTAGATCTTCCCCAAGGCGCTGCAGTTGCTTTTGTTTTTGGGTGAAAGTGGCCTGCAACTCGGCTTCGCGAGCGGGCGCCAAGTTGGGCGCAGCCGCCTGTTGCTGGATCGTTTGGAGCTCGCGCTGCAAACTCTCGATAGCCTGCTGGCGTGGACGGTATTTGGCTTCGAGAGCCGCCTGATCCTTCTGAATCTCCTGCGTGTCAGCGACCGCTTTTTGCGCGTTGATGATGGCCACTTTGGCCGGCGTGGGTGTTTGCGCTAGCGTGAACCCAGCTATAACAAAGAGGAGCGGAACGCTCCGAATTTGCAAATACATTTACCTGTCCAGACTCCTTCTAAAGCGCCAAAACGCGCACAACGGCACCAAACGTTCCTGTAAGCAAACAGACTAGCAGATTAAGCCACAATGCGGCCGTCCGCCCCAATTGTGAGGACGCGATCGCGCCAACGAACGGTCCTTCCGGTGTAGGACGCAGCCCAGATCGCAAACGAGTACAAATCCCAGAGGGGCGAGAGCACACAGAAGTTGCGGGCGAGCGGGCTGTGCAGCACGAAGCCTCCGCACAGAAGGGCGGAAGCGATCCGGAGACCTAACAGGCCCACCGCGGGCATCCAGGCGCCCGAAAGCGCAGCAATGACGGCCCACAAGCCGGCATGCGTCAGCGGAAGTCCCGCGTAGCCGCCACCTTTGGAGAGTCGGATAGTCCGCGCCCACCGAAGTTGATGCCGCCAGATTCCGGCCCAGGTCGCGTCGCCGAGTGAAGTTTCGACGACATAGCGAGGAAGAACGGCGCGCATTCCGAGACTTGTAATCCGCTTGGCGAGTTGGTAGTCGTCGGCGAGATAAGAAGCTAACTCTTCGAACCCGCCAGCGCGCTCGAGGTCCGCCGCGCGGAAGGCGAGTGTCGAGCCCAGACCAAATTCACGGACACCCAGAAATTGGGCGACCAATGTGCTCGGCATGAAATCGGTCATGACGCCGAGTGCTTCCCAGGCCGCGGGCAAATTGTGTGCCTTCACGCGATACAGGCAGGTCACGACACCTATGCGGGGATCGGAAAGAGGGGCGGTGACAGCAGACAAATATTGCCCGTCTACTTTAATGTCGCTGTCGTTCACGACCCAAACCGGATGACGAGCGTGTCGCGCCAATTCCTCGAGAATTCCGACTTTGCCGTTGAGCGCCGGTACGCTCCCGACAATGAGCCGTATGGGCGCATCAGGAAATTCACGCATCAATCTCCGAACTTCCAGCGCGGCGGGATCGTTTTCGTCTTCCACTCCGAAAAGCACTTCAAACTCGGGATGACCTTGTCTGATCTGGGAGATAAAGGCCTGGAAAGTGTTGGGATCAAGCCCGCGGAGCGGCTTTAAAACGGAAACTGCCAATGGATTCTGCGGATGAGACGTTCTCTTTCTCAGATGCAACAGTGCGCTCAGAATGGCCAGGCACTGATAAAGTGCGACCGGCAGGAAGATCAGCCAATAGAGACGCACGAAGGGAGCTAGCGCGCGAGCAGCAGAACGCCACCCATGACCAGCAGCGCGCCGGCGGCGCGGCGCTTGCCCACATTCTCCTTGAGGACGAGTTTTGCGAGCAGGGTTTCAAGCACAAAAGTAGCGGCCGAAGCCGGAACCGCAAAGCTAAGCGGCGCCGTCTGGACAAGCGCCATGAACGCGAAAAACGAAACCGCCATGCAAGCGATTCCGAGCAGCAGATACTTGCGGCTGGCAATCACGCGAAGCAAACGGGCGAGGCCGCGCGCCCCTACCGATTGCTCGCCGCTGCGCTTCATCTCGTAACTTTGCAGCAGATCGCCCAAAACGGTCGCCACCACGATGACGGCCAACAGTAGCCAATTCATTCGCGCGACTCCGTCTTCTGTGCCGTGACCCCGACCAGCGAAGTACCCGCGAAAATAAGAAACACGCCAAACCAGCGGGCCGTACTCACCGACTCTTTCAGAAACCACACGCCCAGGACGGCCGCAAGTATATAGCCAACGCCAGTCATCGGAATGATAAAGCTCAAGTCCGCCCAACTGAGAAGCGCCATGCGCGTGAGCAGCCACAAGATGAGCAAACCTATACCGAAAGCAACGTACGGGTTGAGCATGGCACGGACGTAGTTGAACGGATTCCAGGCGAGAGTCCGGGCAAAATGCTTCATCCCCCAGGCCAAGCTCAGATTCCCGACGGCGTTCAAAATGATTACTGCGGCCACGAGAACTAACGTGCGCGTTTTGGAAGCCCGCGCCGACAGATCAATCCCCCGCGCTGAGAACCGCCGGCCGTTCCTTTTGCGCAGCCTGCTCTTTGACGTACAGCTTCCGCTTACGGCGCAAAGCCAAGTATTCGCGCGCCTCTTTGTAAAGCCGCTTCCGCTCAGAGTTGTCGAATAGCGCCTTGCCGATCAGGCGTAGAGCGACTTTAGGCCGGAAGTAAAACTCGCCGTAAAACCGTTCCACCCAATCCACCAGTTCAGCTTTATCCAAACCCGGATATTGATAATTCGGAAGCTGATGGCCGACTTCGTCGGTCATGGCGCCGTCGAGGGTAATCAGACCATTCTTTTTGACGTGATCGTAGAACTCGGTGCCCGGATAG
>Ga0157369_10004532_pt1 | contig 16348 bp, 16 predicted proteins | sample C25metaG_FD_113461 | JGI IMG/M metagenome (GOLD analysis project Ga0157369, IMG submission 113461) | Corn rhizosphere microbial communities from Kellogg Biological Station, Michigan, USA - C2-5 metaG | ecosystem: Host-associated > Plants > Roots > Rhizosphere > Soil | place: USA: Michigan... | reverse complement strand
GTGTCCCCTTCCTTGCCCCACGTCGAGCGGGTCTGGAACTTCGTCCCGTCGGTCATTTCGACGGTGATCGTGTGATAATCGGGGTGCGTACCGGATTTCATGTTCGTATTTCCTTGAGATTGGCTGGTTTCCGACCAGCTCAAAGGGTGCGCGGCCCCATAGAAGGTGAGGCCGAGACTTGCAACCGAGACGGTCAAACGGCCTGGAGCATGGGTTCCCGAACCGCTGGGACTAGTCGCTGCAACAGTCCGAACCCGCCAAACAGAAGCGCCGAATAGAAAAGATCGCCGGCGACGGTGTTCTGGAAGAACGGAATCGCAGCCGTGTAGCAGGCGACGAATCCGGCTGCGCTGTGCGAATACATGCCGCTGCCAAGCCAAACACCGAAATTTGTGACCACGAAGAACATTACTGAACCAGCAACGGCGGCAAGACCGATACGGACGGCTGATTTGCGCGAACTGAAGCTCCAACCGATCAGTACAATCGCGGCCACGCTCGCATAAACGAACTCAATTCCAGGATAGAAACCAAGGAAAGCGTCGCTCAGAAGGAGTGCGCCGAACGGAGCGGCAAAGGCGAGGCCACGCCGCCCGAGGTAGGCCCCACTGAACAGCGCTATTCCGTCGATAGGCGAAAAATTGAAAGGATGCGGGAGAAGCCGCAGCGCCGCAGCAGCGAATATCGCAATCACGATTGCAACGAGACGAGTGGTGTTGCTGGTCATGACACGCTGATAGCGCGTCGACCTCGGGTTTGGAACTCCCGTTGACGTCGATACCGGTTCCAAGTAGCCGCCGCCCCGACGAGGTGCCGTCCGCGATCTTAGGATCGACGGGGACGGTTAAAAGGGAAGCCGGTGCGATTCCGGCGCTGTGCCCGCAACTGTGAAGCGATCTGCCAGGCCGCTTAGTCAGGAACCTGCCCCGTCAGTCGCCCGCACCCCGGCCGGGACCAGCTGCGGATGCGTGGAGCCGTTTGGCGTCAGCCGACCGGCACCTCCGAGGCGGCATTCTTTGTCGTCTCAAGGAGGTTACGAATGATCGTTTCACTATTGGCCCTTACTCAAGCGGCTTCCGCCGATGCGACGGTGCTCAATCCTCATGACATCGTCGTTACAGCGTCGCGCGTTCCCGAAAAGAAGAACCAGGCAGCCGCGAGTTCGACAATCGTCGATAGCAAGGAGATCATCCGGTTAGGCGATCCCCTGCTCTCCTCATTCTTGCGGCTCACCCCGTCGGCTGCGGTTGAGACGAGTGGCCCCGCCGGAAGCTTGACGGAAGTTCGGATCCGAGGCGCCGAGGCAAATCACACATTGCTCTTCATTGACGGCATCAAAGCCAATGATCCCGCAGCCGGTGACGCGCCGCGATTCGAGCTCCTCAACGCCGACATCGCTTCCCGGCTCGAAGTTGTTCGCGGCCCGCAGTCGGCGCTTTGGGGTTCGGACGCGATCGGCGGTGTGGTCGCAGTGAACGGAGTCGCCCCCGCGCAGTCAGGGTACGCAGCGGGCGCGGAGGCGGGATCTTTCGGATTCAATCGGGAGAATGCCTCCGCCGCCTTGGTCGGGGACCGGACCAGCTTACTAGGTGCAGTCGGCTGGCAGCGAGCAACTGGCATCGACAGCTTCAACGGCCATGGCGACAAGGACGGCTACCGTAATTTCGCTGCACGTATTCGGGGTAGCTACAAAATTTCTCCATCGGTCGAAATCGGAGCCACCGCCTTCGACCTCGGCGGGCATGACGCGTTCGATGGCTACGATCCAAATACTGGCCTTCATGCGGACACGCTCGACAACACCAGGAACAACCTCGCAGCGGGGCGGCTGTGGCTAAGTTTCGGAAGCCAGTCGAACGGTTTGAGCGGAACGGTCGCAACTTCTCTGCTCGGGTCTTCCAACCGCAATTTCCTTGCGGCCGAGGAACAGAACTGGACAAAGGGAAGCCGCTGGACCGCGGATGCGCAGATCCAATATCGATTCGCTGCGGGAGCGATTAGCAACACCGCAATCGTCGCCCTGGATCATGACGACGAGCGTTTCCATGCCGGTGACACGATCTACGGCGGAGCCAGCGATCAGGACCGGCGCCGGACGCATGATGCTGTCACCGCGGAGTGGCGGTCGGAGCTGACGCCGATTGTCGCGGACATCGCGCTGCGCCGCGACATGTTCAGCGCGTTCAACACAGCGACGACGCTTCGCGCTTCACTCCTGGCTAACGTCGGCCACGGCTTCTCCGTCACGGGCTCTTACGGCGAAGGGATCGCACAGCCTACCTTCTTCGACCTCTACGGCTTTTTCCCCCACTCATTCCTCGGCAATCCATCTCTCAGGCCCGAGGCCTCACGCGGCTTCGAAGCCTCCATCCGGTACCGCAAGGGATCGTTCGAGGCAGCGGTGACGGCCTACCGGCAGCGCCTGCACGATGAGATCGTCGACACATTTGACCCGGCAACATTCCTCTCGAGCACAGTCAACCGAACCACCGTCAGCCACCGCTCCGGAGTCGAGCTGGAGTTGGGGTGGTCTCTCAGTCAGGCGCTGCGGGTCTCGGCGAACTATGCCTACTTGCATGCGACTCAGCCCGACGCGTCAGAGGCCGTTCAGGTGCGCGAAGTGCGGCGACCGAAGAATAGCGGATCAATCACGCTCGACGGAGCCGCAGGGAAGCTAAGTTACGGCGCCTCAATCGCCTACGTCGGCGCGAGATCGGACACGAATTTCGATGTCTTCCCTTCCGCGCCAGTCACTCTGCATGCTTATTGGCTGGCGAGCGGCCGGGTAGCCTATGCTTTGCGGCCCGGGTTGGAAGTCTTCGTTCGAGGAGCGAACCTGTTGAACCAGCGCTATCAGGATGTCTTCGGCTATCGCACCGAAGGGCGAGCCGGTTACGTCGGCTTCCGGATCAGCGGGTGATGGTCACTTTTGGGGCGGATCGGCGATCATCGCCGTAAAGCTCGCTTGGGCGGCGAGCTTGCCTTCGACCAGTGCTCGGCCCGCAAACTTGCAGACGCTCGTTCGCTTCTGAACGAACTCTACCTCGAGCCGGAGGAGGCAACCGGGTTCGACGGGAGTGCGGAACTTCGCGCCTTCAATGGCCATGAAATAGACCAGCTTGCCCGTCCCCGCGAGACCAAGCGACTCCACGGCGAGCACGCCTGCGGCCTGGGCCAGCGCCTCTACGATAAGGACCCCCGGCATGATCGGCCGGCCCGGAAAATGCCCCTGGAAAAAACCCTCATTGATCGTCACCGCCTTGATGGCGACGATTCCCGTCTCGGGATCGAGACTCTCGACCCGGTCGACGAGGAGCATTGGATAGCGATGCGGCAACGCCGCCATGACCCGCTGGATATCCAGCGGACCACTGGCGGTGTTCGTCGCTCCTTCGCTCACCGGCCTTGAGTCTGCCCGGTTGTCTGCTGTTGCGGCATCGGCGTGACACTCACCGACGGCAGCTGCTGATTCAGAGCCGAAAGGACCAGGCTAGTCACGTCCAGGCCTGTGTCATTGGCCAGCGTGGCGTTCTTGGACAGAACAATCGCGGCACGGCGTTGAGCGCGGATTTGTTCGACCACCTGAACCAGCTTTTCGCCGATCTGCTGCTGCACATGGCTCTGCGTCGACTGAATGGTGGCGGCGGAGTTCTGCAATTCCTGCTGCGCCTGATCTTCCTTGGTTTGAAGGGCTTGCGCCTTCGCCTTCAAGGCCGACCCAGGGGCCTTTGTACCCAAGGCCTTCGCCTCTGAATCGATCGACTGCGCTTCCGTCTGGAATTGCTGGGCAAGCGTGTTGCGACGGGTCTGCAGCGCATTCGCCTGCGATTGGAGCTGAGCGCGGGCAGCGGCGCAGGCGGTGCAGCTCTGCATCACGCTATCAGTGTCGACGATCAGGATTCCGGTAGCGGCCTGTGCGTGGACCACTGCCGGCGCCGTAATTAGTGCTGCCGAAGCGGCGGCGAACAGAAGAGTCTTTCTCATCAGAATTGGCTTCCTACGTTGAATGTGAACAATTTTGTATCGTCGCCCTTCTGCTTCATCAGGGCTTTGGCAAAATCGAGCCGGAGCGGCCCGAAAGGCGATATCCAGTTGAAACCGACGCCGACCGAGAGGCGAGGCCGGGGCGAATTGCCGAAGAATTCTTCCTTGTACCCGGGGGTGAAAACAGCGCCCGTCGGGCAGTTCGCTGCAGTCTGACCGGGGTTGAGGTTGGTGCTGGTGACTGCCGTTGAAGTAGTGACCGTGCAAACGCCCGGGATATCCGTCAATTGTGGACGAACCAGACCCCACACCGAACCGGCATCCACATAGAGGGAAGGTCGGATACCCATGCTCTTGATCGCTGAGCCGACAGGAAGCTCGAGCTCAATCCGGCCGTGGTAATATTCGTCACCGCCCAAAGCGTCGGTGATGATGTTCTGGCTGGTGAGCGATGGATTGGTAATTACCCCATTCGAATCATACGGGATGCGGATGACACGGGGACCGATCCCTCGAATGTCGAATCCGCGGATATCGTCGATGAAGAAGCGATCGGTCAGATGGACCGGGTCGCGACCGGGTCCAGGGCTCTTCTGAAGCGCCTTGATGATCCCCCCTTCGGCGTGAGCCGACAAAACCCAGCCTCCGCCCAGGTCGTGATACTTGGTCGCATTGGCGATGGTTCTAAGATAGCGGACATCTCCGCCCAAGCCGGCGATGTCCTCGGAAAGCGAGAAGACCTGGCCGCGTGTCGGATGGATTCCGTTGACATCACTATAAAGCACAGAAAGCCCAACCGCGGACGTCAGGCGATTGCCTATTTCGTCGCAGAGGTAGCGGCCCGCTTTCAGCGGGTCACAAACGCCGTTCGTGTAATAGAGCGTCTTGTCGAGCGTCACATCATTCTGCGAAAGTCCGTAGCGGGTCGCCAGCGTCAGATATTCCGTGATGGGGAACCCAAGGCTGACGCGGCCGCCGGTGCTGAGCTGCGAATAGGTGGTGTTGCGATCGAGGCCACCATTTCCGTTCGTCAGATAGTTGAACGACCGATAGTCGGTCCGGAACAGCTGCGTATTGAGTGAGATCGCCTTGTCGAACAGGTAAGGCTCGGTGAAACCGAGATTGATCGATTTTCCGTAGGCCGAATAGCTTACACCGGCGGACAGGTCCTGCCCCATGCCGCGGAAGTTGCTCTGTTCGACCGAGACCTGCGCGAGGAATTTCTCGTACGTCGAGTAACCGAGCTGGAATTGCAGCTGCCCGGTCGACTTTTCTTCGAGGTTCGTGGTGAGCACGATGCGATCAGGCGACGAGCCCTCGGATTGTTTGACCTCGATGTTGTCCTGGAAATAGCCGAGCGATTGAATTCGGTCCTGCGATCGCTTCACCTTCATCGCGTTGAAGGCGTCGCCCTCGTTCAACCTGAACTCGCGCCGGACGACCTTGTCGTGCGTGTTGGTATTGCCGTTGATGTCGACGCTTTCCACGTACACGCGCGGAGTCTCGCCCACCTTGAAGGTGAGGTTCATCACGTGATTCTTCGGATCGCGGTCATAGGCCGGCTGGATGTCGGCGAACGCGTAGCCGAGATTGCCTGCGGTTTCGTTCAGCGCGGTAATCGTGTTATCGACCGCCAACGCGTTGAACCAATCTCCTTGACGCAGGTGAACCTGCTGCATGATTTTTGCATTCGGGAAATCGCGAAGCTGGCTGTCCGCCTTGACGGTTCCGAACCTGTAGCGCGGCCCTTCGTCGATCACGTAGGTGATCACGAAATCCCGCCTGTCAGGTGTGAGTTCGGCGAGAGCCTGGACGACACGGAAATCCGCGTAGCCCTCGGTCAGATAGTAAGCGCGCAGCTTCTGCTGGTCGGCCGCAAGCCGATCCGGGTCGTACCCTGTGTTGGAGCTGAGGAAGCCGAGAACACCACCGGTCTGATGGCTGAACATCTGCTTGCGCAGGCGATCCTCGCTGAAGGCATGATTGCCTATGATGTTGATCGCCCGGATCTTGGATTTCTCGCCTTCATTGATCTTGAAGATGAGGTCGACGCGGTTCTGGCTGAGGTTGACGATCTGTGGATCGACGCTTGCCGCGAAACGCCCCTGCCGCTTGTAGAGTTCGATAATCCTGTCGACGTCGGCGCGGGCTTTGGACGGGGTGAAGATCTCTCGCGGCTTTTCCTGGATCTCGGGCGTGATCTTGTCGTCCTTGATCCGCTTGTTCCCGTCGAGGACGATCCGGTTGATGACCGGATTTTCCTTGATGTTGATGACGATGTCGCCGGTCAACCCGCCATCGATGACGACGTCCTTGAAGAGCTCGGTCGCGTACAGGTCCTTCAGCGCCTGATCGAGGGTCGAGGCGGTGTAGACCTCACCAGGGCGAAGGTTCGAGTAGGAAATCACCGTCGCCGGCTCGAGCCGCTCGTTTCCGCGCACCGCGATCGAACGGATTACCCCCTGGGTCGGCGCAGGCGCCGCAGGAGCCGCCGCTGGCGCTGTCGAATTAGCGGGTGCCGGTGTACCCGATGCATCCGGTGCGGGCGCAAGTGTGTCGGCAGGCGCACCGTCATCGGTCGGAGCAGTGGGCGAGGTTGGAGTCGGCGGTGGAACCGGCGCGGGTTGCGCCATCGCCACTGCGGGCCATGCGCTGAGGATCGTGCCAACCAGGAGCACAGCACCCGCGCGCTTGCCGATCGTTTTTGATGAAATCACGCGTTCCCGCCCTTAGAGTTTAACAGCGGCCCTCAAGCACGCCGAAGTGTGGATGCCAGCCCCTGCCCCAAGCCCGTCAGCCAATCAAGCGCCCCAGCCGATCCCAGAGGCCGAAAGAGCCGAGATCGTTCATCGTCAACAACAGATACACCGCAGCGATAAATGCAAGGCCGCCGCGAAACGCCCACTCCTGGAATTTGAGGCTGACCGGACGGCGCCGAAGCGCCTCCAAAACGTAGAAGAACAGGTGTCCGCCATCCAGCATGGGGACTGGCAAGAGATTGATGAATCCGAGATTAATTGAAAGGAAGGCGAGAAACTGGACAAAGACTAACGGTCCAAGCGCAGCCTGCTGTCCGACCACCTGAGGCAGCTTGAGTGGCCCCATGATTTCGTCGGATGCCATTCGTCCGCTGACCGTCCGCCATATTCCTTGCGCCGTCGCGACGGTCAGAACGTAGGTATAGCGCGCAGCTTGGGGAAGGAGCTCCAGCGGCGGCACCGTTCTCGACTGCTCTCCGGTCGCGAATACCCCAAGTCGTCCAACGTGAAAGCTTTGCCCGAATCGGTCGTGCTCGACAGCTGTTGTTAGTTTCGCCGTGAGCAGAGTCGATTGGCGGTCGCGCGTGAGCCTTATCGTCACATCTTCGCCGGGGCGCAGCGCCACGATTCGTTCCAGATCTTCGAAGCTGGACGCATCCTCACCGTTTACTGTCTCAATCCGATCACCCGCGCGAATTCCTGCCGATGCTGCGGGGCTTCCCTTCTGCACAGCCGCAACGATGCTGGGCGTGCTCGGCATCCCGAAGGTTGCGAAAAAGGCGGCGAAGATGAGGACGGCCAACAGGTAATTCGCTGCGGGCCCGGCAAGGACGATGAGGAATCGCTGCCACACCGGCTTTACCGGAAAGCTGCGCTCCCGAATTTCCGGCGGCAGCTCTTCTACATCGCCCGGCGTGCTTGCTGCGCTCATGTCTCCGATGAAGCGCACATAGCCGCCCAGCGGAAGCCAGCCCACCTTCCATCGAGTTCCGCGTTTGTCGGTCCAGCCAAAGATTTCTCGACCAAAGCCGATCGAAAACGTCTCGGCACCCACTCCGAACAACCGCCCGACGAGGTAGTGGCCAAGCTCGTGGAAGAACACGAGCGGACTAATCGCTGCGATGAAGGCGAGGATTATCAGCCAGATTGGGGGCTGGGCTAGCATCAGGCGCAGCTCGCCTTCAACGAAGCCGCAACACGTGTTCGTGTCTCGCGATCCAGCTCCATCACATCGGCGATATTTTTGGGGGCTGGCGCCGCAAAGTTTTCCAGAGCGTCCTCAACAATTGACGCAATCTCGGTGAACCCGATCCTGCCGGCCAGGAACATCTCGACGGCGACCTCATTTGCAGCGTTGAGGACAACCGATGCTCCGCCGCCGCTCTCCAGTGCCTCACGGGCGAGTCGGAGCGCCGGAAAGCGCTCCGGGTCAGGCGCCTCGAAATCAAGGCGGGCAAGTTGGGCCAGGTTGAGTCTCGCTGCCGGAGTAGGAATCCGCTCCGGCCAGCCGAGCGCGTAGGAAATCGGGATCCGCATGTCCGCCGAACCAAGCTGCGCAAGCAGTGAACCGTCAATGAATTCCACCAGCGAATGCACAACCGATTGTGGATGAACGACAATGTCGATCTTTTCGGGAGGAAGTCCGAACAGGTGATGGGCCTCGATCAGCTCCAGGCCCTTGTTCATCAAGGTCGCCGAATCGACAGAGATTTTGGCGCCCATCGACCATTTCGGGTGGGCAACGGCCTGTGCGGGAGTCGCTTCACGCAGATGCTTTTCGCTGGCTCCTCTGAAGGGTCCTCCGCTGGCCGTCAGGATCAACCTTGCGACACCTTCCAAGCGGCTTCCGGCAAGACATTGGAAAATAGCGTTATGTTCGCTGTCCACGGGCAGTAAGGTAGCACCGCTTCTTTGGGCAGCTTCGATCATCAATGCGCCGGCGGTCACCAGCGCCTCCTTGTTTGCGAGAGCGACCGTCTGTCCGGCCTCCACCGCCGCCATGGTCGGAAGAAGCCCCGCGCACCCGACGATCGCAGCCATAACCAGGTTCGAATCGCCGGCTGCCGCCTCGATCAGGGCTTCGGTCCCGGCGGCCGCTCTGCATCCACTACCGTCAAGAAGTACTTCCAAAGCCTTGAGGCGTTGAGGATCGGCGATGACTGCAACCCGAGCATTCGTGCGTAGGGCCGCCTTCGCGAGCTCCTCCACATTGCGGCCCGCAGTGAGCGCAACGATTTCGAAGCGGTCAGGCGAGCGCTCGACCAGATCGAGAGTCGATCGGCCGATGGATCCGGTGGCGCCGAGAATTGTGATTTTCTTTTTCACGCGACGCCGATCAATACCGCGACTGCAGTGAGTATCGCCACGGGCAAAAGTCCGTCCAGCCGATCGAACACCCCGCCATGACCCGGTAACAGATCACCGGAATCCTTGACGCCCGCACGGCGCTTCATCCAGCTTTCGAACAGATCGCCGCCCTGTGCCGCCAACGCGAACACGGGCGCCATCAGGTCCAATGTATACCGCAATCCCGACACGAAAGCCCAGATGGTTCCGAGCACGAAAGCGGCCGCAACACCGCCGTATAGCCCTGCCCTCGTCTTTCCGGGGCTGATGGTCGGGGCTAGCTTTGGCCCCCCAATCGCCCGGCCCGCGAAGTAGGCGCCGATGTCGGTCGACCAAACGACGATGAATACCCAGAAGGTGAGGACCAGCCCGCCATTCGGCAGCGCCGGATCGGCACGCTCGCGAATCCACAACAGAGCACAGGCCGCTGCGACAGCATAGACGAAACCCGCTAGCGACCACGCCATACCCCAGCCGCGAGAGAGTTTGGTCCATTCGTAAAACACCGCCGTCGCAGCAGCGGCCACCAACACGGCGAAATAGTAGCCACCCACGAGCGCCGCTGCGATGGCGATGGCGATCATCACCACGCCCGACAGCGTTCGGATCGCGAGCTCGTTCATCGGCCGCCAAATCTGCGCTGGCGCGCCGAATATTGGTCCAACGCTTGTGCGAAGGCGGCCTCGTCGAAATCCGGCCATAGGACGTGGGTGAACACCAGCTCGGAATAGGCAGCCTGCCAAAGCAGGAAGTTCGACAGCCGCACTTCGCCCGAGGTGCGGATCAGGAGGTCGAGAGGCGGGAGATCGCGGGTATCGAGTTCGGCATTGACCGCCTCTTCATCAATGGCTTCTGGTGAAATTGCGCCGCGTGCGGTTTTCTCAGCGAGCCGCCTGACCGCTCCGACAATCTCCGTTCGCGATCCGTAATTGAGCGCGATGACCAAAGTCAGCCGAGTGTTGGCAGCGGTTCGATCCACCGCACGTTCGAGCCGGTTGGCCAGGTCGGGGCCGAATGCGGTATAATCCCCGATCAGCCGGAGCCGGACCCGCTCCTTCTGCAGGGTCGCAAGCTCGCGTTCCAGATAGTAACGCATGAGCGCGGTGAGGTCGGAGACTTCCTTGTCGCTGCGGCGCCAGTTTTCCGACGAGAAGGCGTAAACGGTGAGCACCTCGACTCCTCGATCCGCGGCTGTCTGAAGCGTCCGCCGAAGGGCCTCCGCCCCGGCCTTGTGCCCTGCGATGCGCGGCAGGTGTCGCTGCTCAGCCCAGCGGCCGTTGCCGTCCATGATGATCGCCACGTGGCGCGGGACCATGCCGCCCCCGCCAAGTCCCGTCCCGGGCTCGGGCGCGGCCGCCGGATTCACTTGCCGAGGATTTCCTTTTCCTTGGCGGCGGCGAGATCGTCGACTTCCTTGATCGTGTCGTCGGTCAGCTTCTGAATCTCCGTTTCGAACCGCTTGCGCTCGTCCTCGCTGATCTCGTGTTTCTTTTCGCTCTGCTTCAGATGATCCATGCCGTCGCGGCGGACATTGCGGATGGCAACCTTGGCTTTCTCCGAATATTGGCCGACCAGCTTGGCCAGTTCCTTACGGCGCTCTTCGGTGAGCTCCGGGATTGGCAAACGGATCAGCTGCCCGTCGGTAACCGGATTTAGGCCGAGCCCCGCCGAGCGGATCGCCTTCTCGACCGGCTGCACGTTCGAGCGGTCCCACACCTGCACCGTCAACATTCTAGGTTCCGGCACGGAGACAGTACCGACTTGGTTCAGCGGCATATGGGCACCGTAAACCTCGACCTGGATCGTATCGAGCAATGCCGTCGACGCGCGCCCGGTGCGAAGCCCGGCTAATTCGTGCCGAAGCGCGTCAACGGCGCCGTGCATGCGCCGCTGAAGGTCGGCTTTGTCGATGCCAGTCGTCATGTATTACTCCTCGTTCTGAACGATCGTCGCCGTCCCGCGCCCTGCCAGCACCTCGGCAAGATTGCCGGGCTGGCGGATGTTGAACACGACGATTGGAATATTGTTGTCCCGGCATAATGCCACCGCGGCGGCGTCCATCACCTTGAGGTCATCGCCGAGCACCTTGTTGAATGCCAGCGTGTCATAGCGGGTGGCGCCGGCGACCTTCTTCGGGTCTGCGTTGTAGACCCCATCGACACTGGTACCTTTGAACAGTGCGTCGCAGCCCATTTCTGCCGCTCGAAGCGCAGCGGCGGTATCCGTGGTGAAATAGGGATTGCCGGTGCCCGCTGCGAACAGGACGATGCGCCCCTTTTCCATGTGCCGCATCGCCCGGCGCCGAATATATGGTTCGCAAACAGCGGCCATCGGGATCGCGGAAAGCACGCGCGTATCTATGCCTTGGTTCTCAAGCGCATTCTGGAGAGCGAGCGCGTTCATCACCGTCGCCAACATTCCCATATAATCGGCGCTCGTGCGGTCGAAGCCCTTGGCTGCAGCAGCGATCCCGCGGAAAATGTTGCCGCCGCCGACGACTAGGCAAAGCTCGTGCCCCTGCCCTTTTGCCGCAGCGATCTCGGCGGCGAGGCCGTTCACCGTCTGCGGATCGATGCCGAACTGGCTCGATCCCATCAGCGCTTCGCCCGAGAGCTTCAGGAGGATCCGGTTGAAGCGCGGTCGGGTCATCGGGTTGGCTGTCCTTCAGATGAAATAAGGGCGGCCACGCCTTTATGGCGCAGTCGCCCCGATTCCAACAGCTTTGCGAGTCTGCCTTAGGCGACGGGCTCGGCTTTGTTCGTTCCAGCAGCAGCAGCGACTTCGGCAGCGAAGTCCTCCTGCTTCTTCTCTATTCCCTCGCCGAGCTGGAACCGAACGAAGGCCGTGACCGTGATTCCGGCGCCAGCCTCCTTAGCCGTCGAGGCGACAACGTCGGCAACCGGAGTCTTGTTGTCCATCACGAACAGCTGCGAGAGGAGAGCGCTTTCCTTGCGGAATTTGGCGAGGCCGCCCTCCACCATTTTTTCGGCGATATTCTGTGGCTTGCCGCTCTCCTTAGCCTTCTCGATCGCGATCGAGCGCTCGCGTTCGATCAACGCGGGATCAAGCACATCGCCGGTAAGCGCCAGCGGGTTGGCAGCGGCGACGTGCATCGCCAGCTGCTTACCGAGCGCCTGCAGGGTCTCTGCCGGTGCTGCACTCTCCAGAGCGACGAGGACGCCGATCTTGCCCAGGCCCGGAGCAGCGGCGTTGTGGACGTAGGACACGACAGCGCCCTGCCCGACCTCAAGCACCGCAGCGCGGCGAAGCGACTGGTTCTCGCCGATCGTCGCGATATTGTTGGTCAGCTTCTCGGCAACCGTACCGCCACCGGGGTAAGCGGCGTTCGACAGCGCTTCGAGATCGCTGCCGGCGTCCAGCGCCAGCTTGGCGACGTTGCGAACGAAGTCCTGGAACTGGTCGTTGCGCGCAACGAAGTCCGTCTCCGAGTTGACCTCGACAGCGGCCCCGCGCGTGCCCTCGACGGCAACCCCGACGAGTCCTTCGGCGGCGGTGCGACCAGCCTTCTTCGCGGCGGCGGCAAGTCCCTTCGCGCGCAGCCAGTCGACCGCGGCCTCCATGTCCCCATTGGTTTCGGCCAGCGCCTTCTTGCAGTCCATCATCCCGGCGCCGGTGCGCTCGCGCAATTCCTTGACGGTCGCGGCGGTAACTTCAGCCATTTTCTATCCTTTGCACTAAACCGTTCGCCCTGAGCCTGTCGAAGGGCTGCCTTGCACTTCCAAACTGGACGACAGGGCTTCGACTTCGCTCAGCCCGAACGGAAGATGGGTATTCTTCCTCAGGCTTCCAGCGCGGCCTCGACCGGTGGCTCGACCATCTCGCCGATGTCCGCGCCCCGTGAGCGCGCTTCGCCGGCGCGTCCGGAGTTCGCAGCGCCGGCGATCGCATCCGCGTAAAGCCGGACCGCCCGGCTGGCGTCGTCATTGCCAGGGACGGGGAATGCGATTCCGCTCGGATCGCTGTTCGAATCGAGGATCGCGACGACCGGGATTCCGAGGACGTTCGCTTCCTTGACCGCCAGCTCTTCCTTGTTCGTATCGATCACGAACATGACGTCGGGTAGCCCGCCCATGTCGCGGATTCCGCCGAGGCTTTTCTCGAGCTTGTCGCGCTCGCGAGTCAGCTGGAGGACTTCCTTCTTGGTGAGGCCGGCGGTGTCGCCCGACAGCTGCTCCTCGAGCATCTTCAGCCGCTTGATCGAGTTGGAAATCGTCTTCCAGTTGGTCAGCATCCCGCCGAGCCAGCGATGGTTGACGAAATGCTGGCCGCTCGCCTGCGCGGCTTCTGCGACCGGATCCTGCGCCTGCCGCTTGGTTCCGACGAACAGCACCTTGCCGCCGCGGGCGACCGTCTGCTGGACGAAGTCGAGAGCGCGCGCGAAGAGCGGCACGGTCTGCGACAGGTCGATGATGTGAACACCGTTGCGGTCGCCGAAAATGTACGGCTTCATCCGCGGGTTCCAACGATGGGTCTGGTGGCCGAAATGCGCTCCGGCCTCGAGCAATTGCTGCATGGTGACGACATTGGCCGCCATAGGTCTTCTCCTTCCGGTTTTGCCTCGATGGAGCAAGTAACCGGCCTTTCGACCGGCACCGGTATGTGCGCTCCACCTGTGGGATGCGCGGCGCCCTAGCGGAAGAGCGCTGCGGTTTCAACCATTTGCATGGGCGCCCAATCAACCGCTTGACAAGCGAGAACAAACAAGGAACATTGGTCCATCCGAGCAGCGTTGCAGTGCGACCGGCGCGCTATTCAAACAGGGATGACCGACATGCTTGCAATGCTTTTCAGCCTTTTCTTTCTGCTGTCGTTCTGGGTCGCCGGAAGCCTCGCCCTTCAGGAGCTTTACGACAATCGAGACCGCATCCTGCGCGCCCTCTCGGGCAGCGGCGGACTCAAGCGAGCGTAGCGGCGCGCCCTTTGGCTCGTGAATAGCTCGCCACGCTGAACGGGATCATCGCCAGATAGATCACGGCTATGACGAGGAGCGTAATCCACGGCGCCGTCACCAGGGCGGCGCCTAGAAGCCCGATGCCGGCAATTGCAAACAGCCGCGACGACCTTCGGATCCTGAGTGACGACCAGCTATAGGTCGCGACACTTGAGATCATGAGGAGCGCGACGAACAGCACCCAGGGCATGGTGACATACCATGCGCGAAACCAGTCGCTGCCTGTAACCAGCCACAGGAACAGCGGAACGAACGCGAGACCGGCTCCGGCGGGCGCCGGAACGCCGGTCAGGAAGCCGGCGGATTTGTGCGGCTGAATGTCGGCATCCATGCGCGAATTGAACCTCGCCAGGCGAAGCGCGCAACATACCGCCAGCGCCAGCGACGCGGTCCACCCGAACTGCGGCGCCGAATGAAGCGACCACAGGAACATGATCAGTGACGGCGCGACCCCAAAGGCGCAGACGTCGGAAAGGCTGTCGAGCTCGGCTCCGAACCGGCTCTGAGCACGGAGCAGACGCGCGATCCGCCCGTCCATCCCGTCGAGCACGCCTGCCCCGATCACGCAGGCGAGCGCGATTTCCCAATGGGTATCGTTGCCTTGGAAAGCCGATATCGCGAAGCGGACTCCGGTCAGACCGAAGCACAACGCAAGCGCCGTCACCGCATTGGGCACCATGGCTCGAAACGGTATCGGCTGCTTCGGCTGGGGTGCAACGCTCATTGGGCCGAGCCGGTCCCCGTCTGATCGACGCCGAGTTCGGCGATCACCGTCTCACCAGCGATGGCTCGCTGGCCGAGCAGGATTCGGGCGCCGGTTCCGGCGGGTAGATAGACGTCGACCCGGCTACCGAACCGAATCATTCCGATCCGTTCCCCGATGCCGACGGAATCGCCTTCGCGAACAAAGGCGAGGATGCGGCGAGCAACCAAACCGGCGATCTGCGTGACTCCAAGGCGAACACCATCGTCAGTCTGAATCAGGAAATGCTGCCGTTCATTGTCCTCGCTTGCCTTATCGAGATCGGCGTTGACGAACTTACCGGGGACGTAGGCCATCTTTAGAACGCGCCCGGTCACCGGCGACCGATTGATGTGGACGTCGAAGACGCTCATGAAAATCGAAACGCGAGTCATCTCGAAATCGGTCAGGCCATCCGGCCCTGCCAGCTCTGGCGGCGGCGGCACCTTCGCAATCATGGTGACGAGCCCGTCGGCCGGTGCAATAACCAGCTTCGGATTGAGCGGCGTGGTGCGGATCGGATCGCGGAAAAAAGCTGCCGTCCAGATTGTGAACCCGACCCCGATCCAGCCGAGGAAGTGGCTGATGGCGAAGTAGAGGACTAGGGTCGCCGCTCCCGCGATGAGGACGAACTTGCGTCCCTCGGGATGAACCGATGGCCAGCGCCACTTGACTGTCGTGGTTGGAAGCGGGTTGTCCGATTTGTCGAGCGATTGCATCCGACGGTCCCTTAATGACGCTCGACCCTATTCACAATCTGCGGCGGTTGCATCGCAGCCAACCGTTCGCCTATGCGCCCGTTCACATTCAGCCCAAAAAGCAGGAAATCCATGGCCAAGATCAAGGTGAAGAACCCGGTCGTCGAGCTCGACGGCGACGAGATGACCCGAATCATCTGGCAGTGGATTCGCGAGCGGCTGATCCAGCCCTATCTCGACGTCGATCTCCTCTATTACGACCTCTCGGTCGAAAACCGCGACGCCACCGACGACAAGATCACCGTCGAGGCGGCCGAGGCAATCAAGAAGCATGGCGTTGGCGTCAAATGCGCGACCATCACGCCCGACGAGGCGCGGGTCGAGGAGTTCGACCTCAAGAAGATGTGGAAATCGCCCAACGGGACGATCCGCAACATCCTTGGCGGCTGCATCTTCCGTGAGCCGATCGTCATCTCCAACGTGCCTCGGCTGATCCCCGGCTGGACCAAGCCGATCGTCGTCGGCCGCCACGCCTTCGGCGACCAGTATCGCGCTACCGATTTCCGCGTTCCGGGCGCCGGCAAGCTGACGATGAAGTGGGAAGGCGATAACGGCGAGAAGCTGGAGTTCGACGTGTTCGACTTCGCCGGCTCCGGCGTCGCGATGGGCATGTACAATACCGATGAATCGATCCGCGACTTCGCCCACGCCTGCTTCAACTACAGCCTCAACCGCAAATGGCCGCTGTATCTCTCCACCAAGAACACGATCCTCAAGGCCTATGACGGCCGCTTCAAGGATATCTTCCAGGAGATTTACGACAGCGAATACAAGGCGAAGTTCGAAG
>Ga0157369_10004528_pt1 | contig 16357 bp, 16 predicted proteins | sample C25metaG_FD_113461 | JGI IMG/M metagenome (GOLD analysis project Ga0157369, IMG submission 113461) | Corn rhizosphere microbial communities from Kellogg Biological Station, Michigan, USA - C2-5 metaG | ecosystem: Host-associated > Plants > Roots > Rhizosphere > Soil | place: USA: Michigan... | reverse complement strand
CGGTACTTCATCTCGCACACCGTCACGCGGCCGCTATAGAGGCCGTTGTCCATCTTCTTGACGTCGTCTTTGACCTTGGTGAGTTCGATGTTGTAGCGCCGCCGCCCATCGAACACGGGCGCGGTGACGCCGCAGGGATTGTCCTTGCTCGCGCCGACGCCGGAGGCGATGTAGACCACCGCGCTCAACGGATCGAACGTCGCCTTCTGCTGCTCGGGCTTTACCTCATAACCGTTGGTCGGGAATTTCGGATTGGCATACATGCGCACCGGCGCATCGCCCTCATAGGTGAGCGAGACTTCCTGTTTCTTGCCGGAGTGGTTGGTGTCGAAGGAGTCGTAGAGCATCGGCTGGAAAATCTTGTCGCCGATCTTGCCGTTGGAAGTCGCCTGGATCTGCGCCTGCCAGAAAGCATTCACCACACCGCTGGTCTCGAGATTGGAGACGACGTGGTATTCGCCACTGCGGATCGTCGCGTCCATGTCGACCTTACCGAGCGTGATGCCGCCGGCATAAAGCGTCATGGCGAGGCTAAGCTGCGAGGCGGGCGCGCTGTTCGTGCCTTCGCCACCGGCGGCCCATGCGATGCCGGGCAGGGCGATCAGGAGGACGGCGGCGATGCGGAACGCTTTCATGCGAACTCCGGAGATGCTGGCGCGACGCTGCCCATCCAGTATGGTGCAAATATGGCGCGCACGAGCGGGAACATTAGCGGTCCTCCGGTTAACGATTTGGCCGCCGGAATCGTTGCGGGCGAGCGGCCTGCGCTCGCGCGCGCGATCACGCTGGTCGAATCCACGCGCGACGACGACCGCGAGTGCGCCGAAGCGCTGCTGACGGAATTGCTGCCGCGCACGGGCAACGCCATGCGCATCGGAATCTCCGGTGCGCCCGGTGTCGGCAAATCGACCTTCATCGAGGCGTTCGGTCTGCATCTCACGGCGCTGGGCAAGAAGGTCGCCGTGTTCGCGGTCGATCCATCGTCGCGCCGCGGCGGTGGCTCGATCCTGGGCGACAAGACGCGGATGGAGAAACTGTCACGCGATCCGCGCGCGTACATCCGTCCATCGCCGGCGGGCACGACGCTCGGCGGTGTCGCGCGGCGGACGCGCGAATGTTTGCTGCTTGCCGAAGCTGCGAGTTTCGATGTCGTCCTGATCGAAACCGTGGGCGTGGGCCAGTCCGAAACCGCGGTTGCGGACATGACCGATCTCTTCGTGCTGCTCGCCGGCCCGGGTGGCGGCGACGATCTGCAGGGCATCAAGCGCGGCGTGATGGAGCTTGCCGATCTGGTACTCGTCACCAAATCGGACGGCGATCTGCTTCCCGCATCGCGCCGCGCGGTCGCGGATTATCACGCAGCACTCCATCTGATGCGGCCCAAGCATAAGGGTTTGCAGCCGGCGGTCCTCGGGGTCTCGGCGCTCGAAGGGCAGGGCATCGCGCAGGCGTGGGAGGCGATCTGCGCCATTCACGGCAAGCTCGCAGAAGATGGACGTCTCGCGAAGCTTCGCGCGACGCAACGCGAACGCTGGTTCCAGAGCGAGATGCAGGAGATGGTTCTGGAAGCCTTTCGCGCCGATCCCGGCGTGGTACGGCGCGTTGGAGAGCTTGAAACCGAGGTCCGGGAGGGACTAATCCTTCCGTCTCTCGCCGCGCGTCGTTTGATCCAAAGCAAGCCCTAGCAAAATCTGGAGGACCGCATGAGGTGGCGCACCTGTCTTTTGGGAATGGTGTTTTTGATTGCCGGTTCGGTAACAGCGCTGCCGATGACACCGGACCAGCGCGAAACCGCCATTCACGCGCTGCAGGTCGGAGACCGGGCCGCGAAAATCGAAACGGACAATCTGCAGACCTACATGAAGCTCAAGCCGGGATGCCTCAGCGACCGCGACGTCGCCGATTTCTACAACCGGCGACGGGAATTCTCCGATCTGCGCGAAAATGCCGGATCGTGGCGCGACGCCGAAGACGATGTGCTGCACAAAGCTCTGGTCCTCATGCGGGACGACGCCAAGCTCGACGAGCAACTCGCCGCCAAAATGAAGCACCGCGCGAAATCCCCGGATTGCTGACCGTCGGCCTGGCCACAGCCCCCAAAAAGGCCGGAAATCCCGGCCCGGACGGGCGGGGTGGGGCACCGGGACGCTTGACCGGGGCGGACCGCACCCTTATGAGAGACGCTCTCTGAATCGAACCTTGTGAGACTGCCATGTCGCGCCGCTGCGAATTGACCGGAAAAGGCCTGTTGGTCGGCAACAATGTGAGCCACGCCAACAACAAGACCAAGCGCGTCTATCGCCCCAATCTGCAGACCATTTCCCTGGCGAGCGAGGCCCTGGGCAACTCGTACAAGCTCAAGATCTCGATGAACGCGCTGCGTACCGTCGACCGTTCGGGTGGGCTCGATCCCTTCCTGATGAAGTGCAAGGATGGCGTCTTGTCCGACCGGGCGCTCAAGCTCAAGCGGGCGATCGCCAAGAAGCTCGCCGCCAAGGCCGCCGCTTAGTTAATTTCATTAATTCGGCGTTTACGTTAAATCGTCATGCGAACGGCATGGCGGCTGCACAACATTTGTTCTAGTGTACCAAAATGTGCCAGGCCGCCTTGCGTGCTGGCCGGCACGGGGTGGGGCTGTTGTGTCGGTATTTTGGTCGGAAGAGTCCGGGAACGGGCGCGAAAGCGGCCTGCGGTGGTTGTCTGCGGCAGTAGCGGGCGGTGCGGATTACCGCATGCGGCGAGCGGCTGCGGCCGGGTGGACCGGCTCCATCGTCTTTGGTCAGGAAGAAGAGTTCTGGTTCCAGCTCGGCCGGGGCCTGCGCGTTGCCATGCGCCTGATCGTGCCGGTCCTGCTGCTCCTGGCATCCTTCCTCGCGATCTCTCTCTATATCGACACGCCGGCCAGCAATATTGTCGGCAAGCCCGACGCACATTGGCTGACCGTCGGGTACCTTTTGATTCCGGTGAGCTTCCTGTGCGTGGTCCTGACCAACCGGCGCTACGGACCGGCCTATGCCTTGGCGCAGGTCGTGCTGGCGCTGGTTGCCGCCACTGCTTTCGTGGTGATCGTGGCGCCCGGTCTGAAACCGTACTTCCGCACCATGCCGGACATGCGTTTCGCAGTGGCGTTCGGGGCTGCGTTCTTCCTCGCGAGCTTCGTGTCAATCGTCGTGTTCGAAAGCGCGCGGGGCCCCAGGTGGTGGAAGGCGCCGCTGCTCGCCATGCTGACGGCGGCGGTGATCTTCGGTCTGGTGTTTTATCCGGTCGCCTATTCGGACCTTCCGGACTGGCCGCATCGCATGACGGTCCATCTGGAATTCCTCTTAAGCCTCGCCGTGCTGTCGCTCGTGCCCTACTGGATCCTGCGCGCCTTCGTGCCGCCGCTGCCCGGGTTCAACGGCTACTGAGTCCCGCCGCGCCGTGCTAAGAGGCGGCGCATGGCTCTTGCCTTTTCCAGCTTCGACAGGCGCAAGTATCGCACGGTCGGCGTGCGCGACGGTTATGCGGAATGGGCGGCGACCTATGAAGGCACCGTTCTGGACCTGATGGATTTGCGCCTGCTGGCGCGGCTTAAGAGCGTGGACTGGCAGGGCGCATCGAATGTTCTCGATCTCGCCTGCGGCACCGGCCGCGTCGGTGTCTGGCTGAAGGGTATGGGTGTCCGCCATCTGACGGGGCTCGATTTCACCGAGGAGATGCTCGGCAAAGCGCGAGCCAAGAACGTCTATGACACGCTCGTGCTCGCCGATGTCGCCGAGACGGGGCTTCCACCCACCGCTTACGATCTCCTCGTCGAAAGCCTGGCCGATGAGCATTTCGCGCGCCTCGATCCGTTCTATGCGGAAGCGGCGCGGCTGTGCTCGGCGGGCGGACGGCTGGTCCTGGTGGGCTATCACCCTCATTTCGTGATGCTGGGCATGCCCACGCATTTCAACAGCGCGACCGGAGAGCCGGTGGCTGTTGAAACCCATGTCCATCTGATGAGCGATCACGTCTCCGCCGCGCACCACGCGGGCTTCCGTCTCCTCGAAATGGTGGAAGGCGTGATCGACGACGACTGGCTCGCCGCGAAGCCCAAATGGGAAGCCTTCCGCGACCACCCGATCAGCTTCGCAATGGTGTGGCAGAAAACCTGAAGAGACTTCTTACCGCGCCGCGACGTGTGGGTGGCGCTCGTGGCGGACGCGGGCGAGACGCGTTGGCGTGCCGGTGCGGCCGTGGTCCTTGTCTTCGGCGAACAGGCCGATGAGCTGTTCGGTCATGGCGCCGCCGAGCTGTTCGGCATCCACGATGGTCACGGCCTTGCGGTAATAGCGCGTCACGTCGTGGCCGATACCGATGGCGGTGAGCTCGACGCTCGACTTGTCCTCGATCTCCTCGATGACATGGCGCAGATGACGCTCGAGATAATTGCCGGCGTTGACCGACAGCGTGGAGTCGTCGACGGGCGCACCGTCGGAGATGATCATCAGGATCCTGCGCTGCTCGGGACGGGCGACGATGCGGTTGTGCGCCCACATCAGCGCCTCGCCGTCGATGTTCTCCTTCAGCAGACCCTCGCGCATCATCAGGCCCAGATTGCGCTTGGCGCGCCGCCAGGGCTCGTCGGCGGCCTTGTAGACGATGTGGCGCAGGTCGTTCAGGCGTCCGGGATGGGGCGGCTTGCCGTCCGCGATCCACTTCTCGCGCGACTGCCCACCCTTCCACGCCCGCGTCGTGAAGCCGAGAATCTCCGTCTTCACCGCGCAGCGCTCGAGCGTGCGCGCCAGGATGTCGGCGCACATCGCCGCCACCATGATCGGCCGTCCGCGCATCGAGCCCGAATTGTCGAGCAGCAAGGTCACCACCGTATCGCGGAAGGTCATGTCCTTCTCGCGCTTGAACGAGAGCGGATACATCGGATCGATGATGATGCGGGGCAGGCGCGAGGTGTCGAGCATGCCTTCTTCGAGATCGAACTCCCAGGTGCGGTTCTGCTGCGCCATCAACAGGCGCTGGAGCTTGTTGGCGAGGCGCGAGACGACGCCCTGCATGGCCGCGAGCTGCTGGTCGAGGAAGGCGCGCAGCCGCGCCAGCTCCTCGGCATCGCACAACTCGGAGGCTTCGATGATCTCGTCGAATTGCGGGGTGTAGAATTTGTAGCCCCACTCGTCGGCGTGGGAGAAAGGCTGTTCCGGCCGCCACGGCTTCATGCCGTCCTGCGGTTCGGTGGCGTCGCCCATTTCCTCGGTCTGCTCGGCGCGCATCTCGGCGTCGGCGTCCGGGCTTTCCTCGCCTTCGGCCTCGCGCACATCGGCCTCGGAGGTCTGGCCCTCCGCCGCATCCTGCTCGGCGTCGCCCTCCTGGTTCTCGGCGGAGTTCTCGCCTTCCTCGCCCGTGTCGTCGCTTTCCGAATCGAGATCGGAGTCGTCGCCGAAATTGAGGTCTTTGAGGATCGTACGCGTGAGCTTGGCGAACGCCTTCTGGTCGCGGATCGCCGGCGTGAGTTTGTCGAGGTCCTTGCCTGCGCGCTCCTCGATCCAGGGCCGCCACAGTTCGACAGCGGTCTTGGCGCACTCCGGCGGGGCTTCGCCGGTCAGCTTCTCGCGGACGATGAGCCCGAGCGCATCGGCGATCGGAACGTCGGCGCGCACCCGTGCCTTGGCGATACCGCGCGCATTCAGGCGCTGCTCAAGACCGGCCGTCAGATTGGCGGCGACGCCTTTCATCGCAAGCGCTCCGATGGCCTCGACGCGCGCCTGTTCGGCGGCCTCGAACATCGCCGCCCCTTCCGCCGATTGCGGCCGGTACTGATCGTGCAGTCTGTCCTCGTGATAGGCGCGCCTCAGCGCATAGGCATCGCCCGCGCCGCGTACCACAGCCACTTCGCTCGGCGGCAGGTTGCGCGAGGGCAGAGGCAGCTTGGCCTTCAACCCTTTCAGCGACGGTGGCTCCGCCGAGAAATTCACCTCAAGCTCAGGCTCTCCCGCGAGGCTCCGCACCGCGATGGCGACAGCGCGCTTGAAAGGCTCGGAGGGATTTTCGGGTTTCATGGGGAAGCGAATAGGGAGTAGGCAATAGGGAGTAGCAGGTGGTGCGACACCCTATTCCCTACTCCCCACTCCCTACTCCCTTTCATGCCACCAGCACCTTGGCCGCGCTCTCCGGCAGTTCCTCGCCAAACGCACGCTGATAAAACTCTGCGACGCTGGCGCGTTCGAGTTCGTCGCACTTGTTCAGGAAGGTGAGGCGGAAGGCGAAGCCGATGTCGTTGTAGATGTCGGCGTTCTCGGCCCAGGTGATGACGGTACGCGGGCTCATGACGGTCGAAAGATCGCCATTGATGAACGCGTTGCGCGTCATGTCGGCGACGCGGACCATCGAGGAAATCTGCTTCTTCTTCTCGGGCGTGTTGTAGGACGGCACCTTCGCCAGCACGATGTCGACCTCGTTGTCGTGCGGCAGATAGTTGAGCGTGGCGACGATCGACCAGCGGTCCATCTGGCCCTGGTTGATCTGCTGCGTGCCGTGATAGAGGCCGGTCGTATCGCCGAGGCCGATCGTGTTCGTGGTCGAGAACAGGCGGAACGCGGGATGGGCGCGGATCACCTTGTTCTGGTCGAGCAGGGTGAGCTTGCCCGAGACTTCAAGCACGCGCTGGATCACGAACATCACGTCGGGACGCCCGGCATCGTATTCGTCGAACACCAGCGCGACCGGGCGCTGCAGGCACCACGGCAGAAGGCCTTCGCGGAATTCGGTCACCTGCTGGCCATCCTTCAGCACGATGGCGTCCTTGCCGATCAGGTCGATACGGCTGATGTGGCTGTCCAGATTGATGCGGATGCACGGCCAGTTGAGGCGCGAGGCAACCTGCTCGATATGCGTCGACTTGCCGGTGCCATGATAGCCCTGGATCATCACACGCCGGTTGAACGCAAAGCCTGCGAGGATCGCGAGCGTCGTCTCGCGGTCGAAGCGATAGGCCTCATCGCGATCGGGAACGTATTCGTTCGGCTTCTTGAAGGCGGGCACCTTCATCTTCGCGTCGATGCCGAACACCGATTTCACGTCGACGGTCGTATCGGGCGCAAGCGCGGGATCAAGGCCCTCTCTGTCACTCGCCATATTCTTTGGATCCGGTTCTAAACTCTTCGGCGGAGGACCGCCGCATGGAGGAGAGGGCGCGATTTGCGCCGCTTAGGTCAGCCCGGAGGCGCGCAACACGCCATAGGCTTTGATAACCTGCTTCAGACGCTCTTCGGCGCCCCGATCGCCACCATTCGCGTCGGGATGGAACCGCTTCACAAGTTCCTTATACCGCGCCTTGATCTCGTTCAAGGTGGCGGATGGCTCCAGTTGAAGCGTGTCGAAGGCCGTGAGTTGCAGGCGTGTCACCTGGCGCTCCGGACGGCGCGGCGATTGGGGCTTTACGTGCTCTTCGCCGCCGAACGCGCCGTCGAATTCGAAGCCGGTGAACGAATTGTGCAGACGTGCCGCGCGTTTTCCGAGCGGCCAGGTCGGCCTGTGGCCAGTCATGGCGTCGTTGCGGAAGCTTTCGATTTCGCGCTCGCTCATGCCCTGGAAGTAGTCCCACGACTCGTTGTGGGCGCGGGCATGGGGCAGGCAGAACCACAAATGCTTGTTCAGTTCCTGCCGGCTTTGGGGAACGCGGAAAGCGCCTTCCTCGCGGCAGCCCGGTTCCGCGCAGGGACGCACATCGACGGCCGTGGCGGCGACAGGCGGCACATCCGGTTTGATGCGGATGTTGTCTCTGAAACGCGACGCGCTACGCGGCCTTGCCATGGTGCGATTATGGTATCGCGGTATGGAAAAACAAGAAAACGTATCGCTTGACTTCGCTTCAAAACATGCCGATGGCTGGGTCATGTCGATGGCCGACACCATTCGCGAAAAATTAACGGCTTCGTTCGCACCCGAAGCGCTCGACGTCGAAGACGAAAGCGCGCGTCACGAAGGCCACGCCGGTTCGCGTCCCGGCGGCGAAACCCATTTCAACGTGCGCATCGTTTCGAGGTCGTTCGATGGCCTCACGCGCGTGGAACGCCAGCGCCGCGTCTATGCCGTGCTGGCCGAAGAGCTGAAGTCGCGCGTGCACGCACTGTCGCTGACGACGCTGACCCCCGCCGAGGTGTGGAACGAGCATTAAGGTCCAGACTCAGCAACAGTTTGTCATGGCCCGCGAATGCGGGCCACCCAGTTGCGATCTGCGCGACGAAGCTCGTTTCTCGAGACCGAGAAAAGACTGCGAGAATTTCACAGGATGTCACCTGGGTGGCCCGCATTCTCAGGCCATGACATTTATTGAGTACAGACACTAACCCGCGGGCACCGTGTCAGGGCTTTGGTTGGGCGGCGTGATGCGTAGCGCGGTGATCTGGTTGCGCTGCCGGCGCAGGATCTCGAACTTGAAGCCGAAGAACGCAAAGCGCTGGCCGACCTCGGGGATCGTGCGCGCTTCGTGGATTACAAGACCGGCGATGGTCGTGGCCTCCTCATCAGGCAGGTTCCAGTCGAGTTCGCGGTTGAGTTCGCGCACCGGCACGCTGCCGTCCACGAGATAGGAGCCGTCCTGCTTGCGCCGGACGTCCGGCCGCGACTCAGCTTCGTGCTCGTCGGGAAGTTCGCCGAAGATTTCGTCGAGGATGTCCTCGAGCGTGACGAGGCCCTGCAACGCGCCATATTCATCGACCACCAACGCGAAGCGTGCGCGCTTCGCGCGGAACGCTTCGAGCTGTTCCTCGGCTGTCGTCGTATCGGGCACGAACCATGGCGGTGTCGCCATCGCGGCGACGTCGATACCGGCCGACGACCCGCCGTTGCGCACCATGGCACGCACCACATCCTTGATGTGGAGGATGCCTATGATGTTCTCCGGCTCGCCGCGCCATAAGGGAACCCGCGAGTGGCCGGACGCCATGACTTCTTCGAGCAGTTGCTGAACCGACTCGTCCGCGCTTGCGGTGACCATGCTTTTGCGATGGACCATCACCTCGTCGATGGTGAGTTCGCGCAGGTCGAGGATGCCGCCGATCATGTCGCGGTGCTCGCGCTCGACGCCGCCCTCCTTGTGATGGAGTTCGACGGTGCCGCGGATCTCCTCGTGCGGCGCCACGATCTCCTCGGCCTCGGTCTGCTGCACGCCGAAGACCCGGAGCACCTTCCAGACGATGTACTGGACGGTGGTTACGACGGGCCCAAGAAACGACACGGCGATTTTCACCGGCCAGGCAACCGTCAGTGCGAAGCGGTCCGTTCGCGCGATGGCAAGCGTCTTCGGCAGAACCTCGCCGAACACCAGGATGAAGAACGTCATGATTACGGTCGCAACCGCGACGGCGCGCGGCCCGAAATTCGTTTCCAGGAGCCAGGTCGCAATTGACGAGGCCAGAATGTTCACGAAGGTGTTGCCGAGCAGCAGCGAACCGATGAGCCTTTCGCGATTGGCGACCAGCAGATTGATGTTGGCGGCTGCCGGCGAACCTTCCTTCTCAAGCTGATGCATCTTGCCGCGGGAAACCGCGGTGAGCGCGGTCTCCGAACCGGCGAAGAAGGCCGATATGGCGAGCAGCGTAACGATGGCGCCGATCCAGACGACGATAGAGGAGGGGTCCATGAGAATCCTCGAGGGTAAGCGCCCACTATAACGGATGGGCAGAACGCCGCGAATTGCTATACGGTGCCAAAATCGTCGGAGGGTTTTTCATGCAAAAGCTGTGGTGGCTGGTGGGCGCGCTGGTGCTCGCCTCGGTTCCGGGAGCTAGGGGAGCCGCGGCTGAGCCCTACTACCCCTACAACGCCGTCGATTTCCTCGTTCCCATCGACGAGCTGGACGCCGGCAGTGTCGAGGAAGCGGCTGTGCACAGCGGCTTCAGACCAGTCCCGGATTCCAATCCGAAAGTTGCGGCGCTCAAGGCGGCGCCCGATCCGCTCTATGAAATGTGGGAACTGCCGTCGCACAAGATCGCCACCATCACCCTCACCAAGCTGACCAAGACGAATTCCTTCCAGGTGATGTTCGTCAGCAAGGACCCGGCCAAGCACAATTCCCCCCTGAGTGGCGATGCGTGCAAGAAGTGGCTGTCGTTCTCGGCAATGATGCGCCTCGAGTTCGGACGCGGCCGGCCAAAGATCAAGTTCCGCCTTCCGCAGTGCACGCCTTAAACCAAGTTGTCATCCCGGAAGCCGCGCAGCGGCTGTCCGGGATCCATCGCGCCGTTTGCACCCTGGGTCCCGGCACGGCGCGCTGCTGGTGCAGCGCTTGGCCGGGATGACAAGCGGGGATTGGACCGCTCACAATGTCGAGATAATCGCATCGAGCGCTTGACGGTTCTCAACCCCAACATGAAGTTCTTTCCCTGACGGTTCGGGGAGGGACGCTCGTGCGGCGAAACGCAATTTTGCGATCGGCGTGGATCGCGCTGCTGTTTTCGGTCACGTTCGTTGCGCATGCCGTTGCGGCAGAGGTGCAACCTTTTGCCGTCACCCTCGGTCACTCGATCATCACGTTGAATGGCCCCTGGATGTTTCAAACCGGGGACGATCCCCGGTGGGCGCAGCCCGGTTTTGACGATTCCGGCTGGGAACGGGTCGATCTTACGCCGAAGCCCGGCGCGACCGACGGCGATGTCGGAATCGGGAATTACGTCCCCGGTTGGACCGCGAAGGGACACCCGAAATATCACGGTTTTGCATGGTATCGCATTCGCCTGAATGTGAGTCCGCCGGCGGATGAAGGCGTAGCGCTTCTGGGTCCATGGGCCGTCGACAGCTCTTATCAGGCTTACGCCAACGGCATGCTTCTCGGTGGCGTGGGCGACTTCTCGGGCGCTACGCCGACGGCGCACAGCTATCAGTCTCCGCGGATGTTCGTGCTTCCGAAGCAAGGTGGCCCGGTTGTCATCGCCATTCGCGTTTGGATGGGGCCTTGGGTGTCTCCAGGCAGCGGCGGTATTCACGTCGCTCCGGCCATCGGTGCCGAGAGCGCAATCACCGCGCAACATCACCTGCAATGGCTGACGATTTTCGAAGGCTATGTGGGAGACGCGGTCATTTCACTGCTGTTCTTCCTGTCCGCTATCGTGATGCTGTGCCTGATCCCCACCGATCCTGGCAGCCGGAAATATCTCTGGCTTGCGGTTGCCCTGACCTTGAGCGGCATCGCGCGCGGCAATCAGGCGTTCTTCTTCTGGTGGGAATTCGAGACCATCCAGGGCTTTGTGATTCTCATTTCCGGGTTTGTTGGCTCGCTGGTGCTGGGCGCATGGCTCATGGCATGGCGCAGCGTGTTCCACCTCAATCGCCCCGCCTGGTTGCCATGGCTGATTGCGGCGCTGACCGTGGCCTTCATCGTCGTGCAGTTGGTGGCGAGGCCATGGCTCTTCGATGCGGTGTATCCAAAATCCGTATCAGCCGGTCTTCACACGCTGATCAGCGCAATCCGGCTGGTGTTCCTCGCAACGCTCGCGCTGATCGTCGTTCTCGGTGTGCGCCGCGCGGGGCGCGACACCTGGTTCTGGCTTCCCGCTGTGCTGGCCTCGGTGGTGCTGCTCTTTACCGGAGAACTTGTCCAGATCGGCCTGCCCGGCATCTGGTTTCCCTGGGGCATCGGCGTGTCGCTGAGCGAATACGCGTCGATCGCGCTAGTCGTGCTGCTCTGCGTTCCGGTCTTGCGCCAATTGTGGTCGTACGCACCGCGTGCGGTTCCGTCATCGACTTAGTCGCAAGATTGTCATCCCGGAAGCCGCGCAGCGGCTGTCCGGGACCCAGTGTGCCGCTTGCGCGATGGGTCCCGGCACGGCGCGCTGCTGACGCAGCGCTTGGCCGGGATGACAAGCGGCGATTGCTTCAAACAGAGGCGAGCCGCCTAGCTAAGAACTTGCTCCAGCAGATCGCCCGGAACGTCGCTGGTGACGAAGGCTTGGCCGATGCCGCGCAGCAGGATGAAATTGATCTTGCCGTCCTTGGCCTTCTTGTCGTGGCCCATATGCGCGATCAACTCGGCGGCCGGTGGATGCGGTCCCGGAATGTCGCCGATGGAGGAGGGAAGTCCCGCGGCCGTCAGGTGGCGGATGAAGCGCTCGCTGTCCTGACCGGGACACAGGCCGAGCTTCACCGAGAGCTGGAACGCGAGTGCCATGCCGATGGCGACGGCTTCGCCATGCAGCAGCCGGTCCGAATAGCCCGTGGCCGCTTCCAGCGCATGGCCGAAGGTGTGGCCGAGATTGAGCAGCGCGCGCTCGCCCGTCTCGCGTTCGTCGCGGGATACCATATCGGCCTTCATCCGGCAGGAATGCGCCACGGCATGCACCATCGCGCCGCTGTCGCCGGACAGCGCCTTGCCGCCATTCACCTCCAGCCACTCGAAGAACGCCCGGTCACCGAGAGCGCCGTACTTCGCGACCTCGGCATACCCTGCGAGCAATTCACGCTTCGGCAGTGTCTTGAGCAGGTCCGTATCGGCGATCACGATCTTCGGTTGGTGGAACAAGCCTACGAGGTTTTTGCCTTCGCGCGTGTTGATCGCGGTCTTGCCGCCCACCGACGAGTCGACCTGCGCCAGCAAGGTCGTCGGGATCTGCGCGAACGCGACGCCGCGCTTGAGCACGCCGGCCGCGAAGCCGGTGAGGTCGCCGACCACACCGCCGCCGAGCGCCACGATCAGCCCGCTGCGGTCCACGCCGGAGCGCAGCAGGGCGTCGGTCAGTTTTTCGAGCCCATGAAAACTCTTTGTCGACTCGCCCGCGTCCACCACCACCGGCCGCGCATCGATCTGCTCCGCGCGCAAGATCGCGATCACGCGATCCAGATGCAGCGTCTCCACATGTGTGTCGGTCACGACCGGAACCGGGCCGCGTGCAAGAGGCGAGAGCAGCGCGCCGGCCTGCGCGATCATGTCCGGCCCGACATGGATATCGTAGCTGCGCGCACCCAGGCCGACGGTCACCGTCTCGCTCATGGAACCTCGCAGGCGCCGTGCGTTTTCAGCGCCGACAGGATGCGGTCGACCGTGGTCGAATGCGGACCTTCTTCACTTTCGACGGCAATGTCGGCCTCGGCATAGATGGGCGCACGATCGGTCAGTAGCCGTTCGAGCGTGCCGCGCGGATCGGCGGTCTTGAGCAGCGGCCGGTTGTCGCGGCGCTGCACGCGCGCCATCAGCACATCCACCGGCGCCTTGATCCACACCGTGACCGCGCGCGCCTTCAGTTTCGCGCGGGTTTCCGGATCGATGAACGCGCCGCCGCCCGTGGCCAGCACGAAGGGCGATTCGCACAGAAGCCGCGCGATGACTTTGCGTTCGCCTTCGCGGAACGCCGGCTCGCCAAAGCGATCGAAGATTTCGGGGATGGGGCAGCCCGCGGCCAGTTCGATTTCGCTGTCCGCGTCCTTGAACGGAACATTGAGTCGCGCGGCGAGGCGGCGGCCGACCGAACTTTTCCCGGCCCCCATCATCCCCACCAGCGCCACCGTGCGGCTCAGTCCCATCATCGTAAGTTCCGCTTACACATGTTAACCCGCCGCCGCCAGCGGGACTTGCATGTCCTCGCCTATTTCCGCCACAAAGCGGAGGCAACGTTCGGCATGAGATCGGGACACACCTTGGGCAGAGAAGGCATGGGCCTGGCATCTTGGTTTGCCATCATCCTCGCGATGCTGGTGATCCTCAGCGCGGTGGGATTGGCGATCTATGGCGGCCGGGCGGAGCCCCCTGTTCGCCACATCGAGCAGGTCGTGCCGGATGACAATCTCCCGCATTAGTTTCGCAGCGCTCGTCTTCGCGCTGATTTCTTCGGGTGCGCTCGCGCAGAGCGATGACGAACAAACGCCGCCGCCACCGAAAAGCGATTCGAGCCGCGAGCAGCCGCCTTACGTCGATACCAGCGATCTGAAATCCGACGAGCCGGAATCCGATCAGCCTTCGCAGGATCAGCCGCCGCCTCCGCGTAAGCAGCGACCGGCGGACGATGGGCGGGACGTCTCGACCGACGATCTGCAATCGGACGAAGGCGAACCTTCTGCCCCGCGGCAACTGGGAGAGCCGCGGCAACTCGCGCCGCACGAAGACTCCGGGACAGTTGAGTCGGCGCCGCTGCCGCCACCGGACGCGCCGCCGCGTCCATTGGGACAGCCACGGCAACTTGCGCCACATCAGGATTCGGGGGCCGTTGAAACCGCACCGTTGGCGCCGCCCGAACCGGCGCGCGCCGCCGTTCAGGTTGAAACGCTCGGCACCTTTGAAGGCCCCGCGGCCGGCACCCTCGATCCGTCGAATGGCGGGCTCGAGCCGAACATGTGGATGGGCTCACAGCGCGCCGACATCGAAGGACTGTTGACGCGCGTTCCCGTCGCATCGCCCGATACGGCGACGCGTGCACTGGCAAAACGCGTGATCCTGACCAAGGCCGACACGCCGCCCGGCAATGCCAGTCATGCGCTGATCACGATCCGGATCCGCAAGCTGCTCGAGGCCGGGCTGGCGGACGATGCAGCCGCGCTCGCCGCGCAAGGCGCCGTCAAGGACGATGCCGACTTTGCCCGGGTGCAGGCCGAAGCCATCCTGATAGCGGGCCGCGCGAACGATGCCTGCGGTGGGCTCACGGCGTCGCGGCAGACCGAGGGCGATCTCTTCTGGCTGCAGCTGCGCCTTTATTGCGCGGCGGCCTCCGGCGACAGCGCGACCGCCGACCTCACGCGCAGCGTCATCAAGGCGCAAGGCAAGGCCGATGTGGCGTTCGATGTGCTCGTCGACGATGCCGTGAACGGCGAGAAGAAGCCGCCGGGCCCGATCGCGAAGCCGAGTGCGATCCATGTCTTTCTGTTGCGCAAGGCAGGATTGTCGATCGGCGCCGATGTCGCGAAATCCCTCGGGCCTTCAGCCGACGTTCTGGTGCTGCGCGATACGCGCAATTCGCCAGAAGCGCGTCTTACCGCGGCCGAGCGTGCCGTGCGCGCCGGCGCCGCGCGCTTTTCGGAGCTGCGGGCGGTGGCCGATGCGCAGACTATCGCGCCGGATCGTCTCGCCGGTGCACAGGCTGCCGCGGCGAAGCTTCCATTCCTGGCCGGACAGGCTTTGCTCCGGCGCGCGGCTCAAGTCGAAACGCGCCCGGCGGTGAAAGCCGCGCTGGTCCATCAGGCACTGACACTCGGCGACAAAGCCGGGCTGTTCGAGGTCGCGGCCAATCTGCAGGCCGATGTCGTGGCTTCGATCGACGTCAAATCGGTGCCACGCGAACAGGCGCCGCTCGTCGGTTGGGCATTGCTCATCGCCGGCCGCGCGAACGTCGCAGGGCCCTGGCTCGGCGACAACGACATCGCGCGCGCAGTCCTGGGTCTCGCCTCGGGCAAGGACGACGGCGCGCAGGTCGCGCTCAACGGAATCGCGATGCGCCTGACCGCCGATCCCGCACCCGCCGATGCCGGAAAGCCGATCGAGGTCTTGCTGCTCGGCCTTTACGATGCGCTGGGGCGCACCATGCCGCCCGACGCCAAGACCGCTGCGATGACGGTGCGTTCGCAGCGCCTGCCCGGACGCAGGCCGGACGATGCAGCGATGCAGAAGATGCTCGCAGCGGCCGGAACGCCGGACCGCAAGGGCGAAGCGATCCTTCGGATACTCGATATCGTCGGGCCTAAGGGGCCGGGCGATCTCGCGCCCGATGTGACGGCGGAAATCGTTCACGCGTTGAAGGACATGGGCCTGCAGGACTCCGCGCGCGCCTTTGCCTTGCATGCGCTTTTGCTCTATCGCCCGCCGGCGCAATCATGACGCGCGCGAAGGCTTCCGCGAATGCGGGGCTGATCGAAAACTTCCTCGACATGATGAGCGCCGAGCGCGGCGCCAGCATCAACACCATCGCCGCCTATCGCCGCGACCTGCTCGACTTCAGCGCCTCCGGCGACATGCGGCGCGCGGCGCGGGACGATGTGCGGAAATATCTCACCACGCTGTCGCGCTCCGGAATCGCGAGCTCGTCGCAGGCCCGCAAGCTCTCGGCGCTCCGGCAGTTCTTTGGGTTTCTCTACGCGGAGGGCATCCGCAAGGACGATCCGACATCCTCGATCGATGCGCCGAAGCGCCAGCGCCCCTTGCCCAAAATCCTCAAGCGCGAAGACGTCGATGCGCTGATCGACGCCGCGCGCGTGGAAGAGGGCGCGGAGGGACTGCGGCTGCTCTGCATCGTGGAGATGCTCTACGCGGCGGGCTTGCGCGTCACCGAACTCGTAGGCCTGCCGCTCGCCGCGGTGCGCGACCGCAGTGGCTTCCTCTTGGTGAAGGGCAAGGGGAAAAAAGAACGGCTGGCGCCGCTCAATCCGGAGGCGCGCGAGACCATCGCGAATTATCTCGCCGTGCGGG
>Ga0157369_10004523_pt1 | contig 16365 bp, 6 predicted proteins | sample C25metaG_FD_113461 | JGI IMG/M metagenome (GOLD analysis project Ga0157369, IMG submission 113461) | Corn rhizosphere microbial communities from Kellogg Biological Station, Michigan, USA - C2-5 metaG | ecosystem: Host-associated > Plants > Roots > Rhizosphere > Soil | place: USA: Michigan... | reverse complement strand
GCTAGAGCGCGCAAGAAGGCCTAGAATTCCCGCATTGTTTATTCCCCAAGGTAGCCCCGTAATGTCCTTCGCTGAGCAACTGACCCGCCTGCAAGTCTTCCTCGACGCCGACGAGCTGCACGACGAGGCGCTGGATTACGTCGCCGCCCACGGTTACCTGACCGCGCTGTCGATCTGCTCCGAAGACGTTCCGGAACGCGAGTGGATCGACGCGCTGTTTGCCGAAGAGCCGCATTACACCGACGAAGCCCAGCGTGCCGAAATCGAAGCCACGCTAATCGGCCTCAAAGCGCACATCGCTCGCCAACTGGCCTCGGATGAAGAATTCGAATTGCCGTGCGAGCTGGATCTGGGCGAAGAGCCGGACGACTCCGAACTGCGCGGCTGGTGCATCGGTTTCATGGAAGGCGTGTTCCTGCGCGAAGCGGCATGGTTCGAAACCGCCGAAGAAGAAGTCAGCGAAATGCTCCTGCCGATCATGGTCGGTTCCGGCCTGTTCGACGAACAACCGGAGTTCGAAGACATCGCCAAGGACGCCAACCTGATGGACGACATGATCGTGCAGATCCCGGAAGCCCTGACCGCGCTGTACCTGCTGTGCCAGGCCCCCGACGAAAAACCGGCGATCCTCAAGCCACGTCATCACTAAGATCCGGCCTATGGACAACCCCATAGGCAACCGCCCCCTGATGTTGCGCTACGTCCTGCTGGCCATCGGCTGGCTCAGCGTCGCATTGGGGGTGATCGGCATCTTCATGCCGGTCCTGCCCACCACCCCTTTCCTTTTGCTCGCCGCGGCCTGCTTCGCACGCAGCTCTCCGCGCTTCTATCGCTGGCTGGTCGAACACCCACGCCTGGGACCATGGATCCGCGACTACCTCGAAGGCAATGGCATCCCGCTCAAAGGCAAGGTCTACGCGATCGGGCTGATGTGGCTGAGCATTCTGTTCTCGTGTTATCTGGTGCCGCTGGTTTGGGCGCGGGGGTTCATGCTGACCAGCGCGGTGTTGGTGACGGTTTATATCTTGCGGCAGAAGACCAGGGGCGAATGATTATTACTGGTCAGCTGATAGTGCCGGGGGCTTTCCTGCTCGGTACCACATGGTAAACATCATCAGCGGCTATGAAGCCCACGTGCAGTATTACGGCAAGTATCACGGCGTCGGGATCAGATAAAGCCATTTTCAGTTGGAACAAAGAGTGTCTCGCCGATCACGAGACACTTTTCGATAAACGAGATGGTAATTACCAGTTGTACCTTACCCCGACATTCCCTCCCCACGGCTGTTCGATATGCTCGCCATTGGAATAGTCCAGATCAACATGCACCTGCCACTTGTCCGACATCGCCACCGCCACCCCCGCACCAAACTCCGCACGCGAACCGGACAGATCGTTGTTGAACACATTGTTGTTGACCTTCACCTCGTTGTTCGAAGCGAACTCATGAGCAATGGCCGCTCGCACGTACGGCTGGGCAACGCCTCTGCCGACGCTGAATTCGCGACCCAACGTAGCACCGGCCTTCGCCAGCAGCGAACGCATGCGATCGCCATCGGCGTCCATGTCGTTGTCCAGTGTGTAGCGTTTGCCCTGGATCTGCACCGCCGACAACTGGGTGAACGGTTCTACGAAGTAGTTGTTGGCCAGTTTGATATGCCGGCCGAACTCTGCAGATGCACCCAGACCCCAGTTGTCGTAATCGCCTTTGGTCCGCGAGCCATCGCTAAGATTGACCTTGGACTCGTTGCGAAAGCGGTTGAACTTGAGCACGCCGTCGAAGTAGTAACCGGTGTCGCTGTCTAGCCAAGTCACATAGGGCCCGACGTAGTAGCTTTTTACTGCGCCTGAGGTGCCACTATTCAGATCCAGGTCGGACTCACTAGTACCGGCAAGTATCCCGAGTAGCACCTGGCTTTCTCCCAGACGCGCGTCGGCGCCCAGCGACAAGCCCTTTTGCGTTTGCTGATACCCGACACCTGAACCATCGGCAACGTTGTACTTGTTGCCGTAGGTGCGGATCCAACCACCGGCTTGACCCCCGTTGAAACGCAACTCACCCATGCGGCTGCGCAACGAAGACAGCTCGCCATACCAGACAGTCGGTGCGGTATTGAACAAAGCCAGCACCGAGCGCGCGCCGGGGCTGATGACCTCGGTGGTCGGGTCGAGAAACCACTCCTTTGCTCCTCCCTCGATTTCCCGGCTGGCCAAACCGTAGGACCAGGTACCGACGTCAACCCTCTGCTCGCCGGCCAGAGCGAAATTCGCAGCGTCGGTGGTGCCGGTACGTACCAGCGTCAACTGCTGTGGCGAGGCCGCGTCCAGACCAGAGGCCGCGACAGCCAGGGCGAAGTCGCCCGAGGAAGCGCCGGTGACATTGAGAAAGTCATGCTCGCCGCTGGCGAAATCGCCCTTCATCGCAAATGTCCCGTTGCCGGAGAGCGTGCCGACATTCAACTGGTAATACGTAGCGGGGGCGTCCTGAGCGCCAAAGCTGACGATGCCACCGTTCATGCCCCGTGCACCAATCGAATCGTTGCCGACAAGTGTCCAGTTGGCGTTGCTGTTGATGTTCACGCTGTCGACATTGTCGAGGCGACCCGTCAATTGAGAATGGTTTTGCAGCGTGACGTTAGCGGTAGAATTGCCATCGACAAGAACGTCACCCGTTATTTCGCCTTGGTCGAAAAGAAGATTGGCCGTGCTGTTATCCGCCACATGGACGTTTCCATTCAAGGTGGTGTTGGCCACGCTCAGGGTCACGATCGACGCCCCTTGAACATCCAATAATCTGCCGTTGCCAGCAATAAGGCTGGACCCGTTGAGAACGTTTATCGTGGCCTCAGTACCACGATCCACCAGAATCGCAGAACCACCGATACCTTCCACCGTGGAATTATCCAGCGAAAGGGTACGGCTTCCCACATTGAGGGCGTCATTGACCATCCGCACCCCTGTCGCCTGGCCGGTGATGGTCGTACGCGCGGAAGCACTCACTTCCCCACCGAGGATATTCACACCAATGCCATCGCTGGCCGCGCCCATGACTTGCGTATTGGTCAATGACAGGGAGCTCAGGCCCGTGACCTGCGAACCGATCAGTTGTCCACTGATCTGGCTGTTGGACACCGTCACGGTGGATCCACCCGCGGTGACACTGGAGCGATTGACCGCCAGCCCGATTTCATCGCTGGTCACCGCCGTTCGATCAATGCTTGCTCCACTACTGGTGACTGTTACGCCATCGCCACCGTTGTTGCCGACGACTGTGGCGCCCTTGATGGTCAGCAATGAACCGGACTGCGCCGTGATCGATCGGGTACTGGCATCGGAGGCATTGAGCACGCCATTATTGCGCACCAGATAATCCGTAGACGCCGTCGATGCATCGATATTCAGCGTGGTGTTATCAACGATAGTTGCCGAATGGGCAAAGTCAGTGAAAAAAAAAACGGCCGGCAAGCAAAGTATTATTCCCGACCGCGCAGGAACAACGCGAACGTGTGATACATCCAAAATTTTCATGATTGATTCACCTCGAAATAATTACTGGCCCGAGCAGCTCAATAGCATCTGACGGGAGCGGACAATAGCCTGCCCTCCCCATAAAAAGCTGTAGGAATAGTCCTCTATGCGTACAGAAACTTCCTACGACTTGGTAGTCCTTTAAAGAAAAGGGAGGCTTGAATGCCTCCCTGACTTCAACGATCAGATATCACAGACTGACCCGTCGCCTTTTTTCATGTGTACCCTGACCAAGTGTCGCTGCGCACTTACCGGGCGCCCGTCAATGATTGCCGAGTAAGTGATATCGCCCCACGCACTCTCCGTTGCCAATATTTTCTGATAGGGAATTTTCACGACAAACCCGGCAGTCGCTTCCTGCAGCGTTGGCGTGTAAGTTACTTTTTCTTAGTACCGTCTTTTTTTGCAGTGCCCTCCGCATTGGTATACCCCTGGTAGACAAACTCCAGAGTTTGATCGGCTAACTGCGGCTCGCCACCGGAAACCAGTACTTCTGCACATCTAATCAGAACCGGGTCCGGGCGCAGTGAGCCACAGTTGAACCAGTCAGTGAAGTCCGGATCCAGATGCTGAAACTTGATTTCAGGAACCACACCCGGTCGAATGAGCGCGTCGACATCCCGCGGCCGTGAGTGCACTTCGTTATCATTGATGTCAGGATTGGTGATTTTGTAGGTGACCGGCAGCGGATTACCATTGCCACCCGCGTCTGCGACTTCCCAGAGCACACTGAACGACAAGTTTCCGGTTTCCGTTCCGTCCAATACCTTTACACCACCTTGCGCGGCAGTAACCTCAACGCCTTTCCATATGAGTGTCATAACATCCTTGTCTTTGACACCGCCGAAAACCGGAACAGTTACAGTTATAGCCTGGTCTTTGTCTTCTTCCCGCAGAGTATTCGCAGTAGTCGTGACCGCACCTTGCACAGTCACCAACGCCAGGTTGGGATCCGGATTCTCGCCGCCGTCGCCATCTCCGGGCCGGCGCAGGTCAACGTCCACGTCTTTTGAAGGTGGCGTTGTGCCAAGTGGATAGCGCAGGTTATGGCGTTTGATCCGATAACTTACGGCTACCTTTTTTTCATCGAGGTTGCCGTTGAACACATCCCGATAAGGAATGTTCACGTAGAACGGAAACGCATTGATCTTCTGCGCCGGTTGCACGACCCCGTCGAAAGTCACTTCCAACTCGTCGACATCCATCAGATAGTTTGTATATTCAGCCAGAATACCGACCCCCAGAGGGGCCTGGGCATCAGCCAGATCTACCAGTTTGGGGTCGGCATCGTCATCAAACAAAGGGATACTGGGTGCTATCAGCCCTTCCGGAGGATCGGTCAGCGAGACATTGAGTTCCGTGTAGTACTGTGGTGTGTTTCGGTTACCTTTACGGTCGCTGAGGTAATAAAAAATGGATCTTAAACCTTCCTCGGTACCGACCAGTGCGGGGGTCAATTCAAACGTTATCGGAGCTGCCGGGTCAGTTATGGTCATTGTTCCGATGAGCGTCGGAGTTGGCAAACTCGACCCGAAGAGACACTCAACGAGGTCACCGAGCTTCTTGCTTCCATAGTTTGGAATGGTAACCAATACGAACCCATTATCGTCGAGGTATTTTTTGGTAATGCCGTCTCTCTCCACCTCAGGAGGAACAGTTGCCTTGCCGAAAGCTATCGGTGCTGTTGCATCAATGTTGATTGCGAGTGGCGTTACTTCCGATGGATTACCGCCAAAATTCAACACATAACTCAACTCATGAGGTCCTGAGGATGATGTGTAGCCTTCCGGTAAAACCAGATCAAACACCGTAGTACCTGAATCAACCGGAGTTGTGAAACGGACTCGCGTAGAAGGTATGCTTGTGCCATCCCACATAAGTTCAAGAAATCCTTGAACACCATTTGGATCATCCGCTTCGGCAAATCGCGGGATCTGCACTTTCAGCGGAAATCCTTGAAAGCTTGAGTGCAGTTGGTTTGGAGCATCATCCGCTTCATCAGCCAGTAGCGGATTATCCGGATGAAGTTCCGGGGGTAATGCCGCAGCCTTCGGGCTGCGAAAACGAACACCAAAGAAACGTTCTCGGTTCTGCGCCGGTGTCAACGAGTGAATACTGGTCATCTTTTGTTATCCTCTGAGCAACTTCTTTTGACTGGCACAGGGCGAACAGCTTCCTTGCCAGAGTTTTTACACAATGACTGCATGGGTGAAAAAAATTCGAATAAAGCCGTTGATTAACTTCGACCGAGCCGCGTCAATACACTTGGAAACTACACCTCACACAGGTCGTTATCCGGACCGCAAACTTCGCCACTCGGCCACGTTCGATTGATAGTGACAAACTCCGGCTTTGAGTTGCCTATGCCACCGTTGGCTTTTTTCAGGTGATAACTGCACAGCGCCGAGCCGTTGTTTACCATGGGCGCAATCAGACGCTCGTAGTCACTGACATGCACATCAAAACCTTCCCGAGCCTGCTCGGCGGTCAGCGTTGTTTTGAATATTTCGTCCGTTCCTTCAATCGGATCGGTTCCATTCAGACCGGCACATCCTAGCCAGGACAATTCGACGATATCGTCTTTATCAAAGGCATCATTGCCGGCGACATGTACGAAAACACCTTCCCATAATCTGGGCTTGCTGCAGCAGTGGAGTACGCCATCACGGTTGGCATGAGGAAATGTAGGCTCCGGCAAGTTCTCGATCACGATGATCGCAACATCAACGGCCGTCACTTGCGCCTGCTGCAGGTTCACGCCATTACTGGTGATATACCAGGTCGGCAGCGACGGATTCACTTTGTCCTGTTCGATCGCCCCCCAAGGAACACTGAAAATGATCGGCTTGCCCGCGACATCGCCGGTTACCACTTCATATTCGGCGACGGGCGTGATTATCGTGCCCCAATACAGGAAAAGCTTTTCACACGGTTGTGGATTGTCATAAAGCACCAAGCGCGCCTCGGCCGGCTCACCGAAATCGACGGTTGACAGCTTGTTGGGTTGCTTTGATATGGCACCGTAAACTTCCAGCTTGGCCAACGTGGAATTCAATAGTGCCGGGGCGTTGGCATGATCCTGCCCAGCGATTGTCAGATTCACCATCACCCGCGTATCGGCTGATGGCAAAGTCGGCGTACCGCCGCGCTGTATGCGGTAGCTCACGCGAATGTTCAGTGGCCCTAGTCCGTCTGCTGTCAGGGTCATCCAGGGCACGACAGCCACTTGCGGGAACTTGGCGGGATCGACGTCGAGCGGAGTAAGTTCGTGACCGTTCCAGTTAATCAACACCTTGTCGGTCGGATCCGGATTTTCATACATATCTATTTCGACGGTAACAGCCCGCTGGCTTACTGCGCCTTCACGGGCATGTTGCCGGTCGATGAAACCACGCGCTGACAACGGCACCTTCGGCGGTTTGAGTTTGCCCGGGGCAGGATTCAGATCGACGAAAGCCGGCAGCAACGTTGAGCGCGGCCCGCGATTTCCAGACCAGTCACGGAGCCGGTAGTAGATGAAGCGCTGCCCAGGACCGCTGTCACGAATATCTGCCTCAGTCATGGCGATGATCAGACGTTTCTCGTCGATGTCCTCCTGACTGAACTCCTGCTCAGCTATTTCGATTTCCGAATCCAGGGGATCCGGGTGGTCCGTCCAGTAATAAATCGCACGATCCTTGGCCCGGGCATCGACATACAGCGGTACCTGAAACCGTACTTCGCCATGCTGCGAGAGGTAGTCGTCAGTGATGTCGCCCGCCAGATCCAGCAGAATCAGAGGGTCAGGTTCCTGATTGTCATTCGGCGGAGATCTGTCGACTGTGACTCGCTTGATCTCTGAGTCAATCGGGTTGCCGCCGTAGCTGACTCTGTACGACAGGGAATAAGTGCCGTGATCGAAGTTCAAATTCTCCCTTGGGACAATCAGCGTCTTCTCTCCGGGATCGTCGAAAGATTCACGGTAGACTTCCGTGAACGCACCGCCTCGTGCTGCCCAACTGATGATAACGATGAAGGGAATGGGATCTTCGAAGGGAGCGCTCCAATCCGGGATGACGACGGTGAGGTCTTCGGCCAAAGCGGAACGCGGCAACAGCCCTTCGGGACTTTCCTTGCCTTCTGCATCCTTGAGGATGGCAGGCACTTGAGGTATCTCAAGCAGGTCATCATCCGTGTATTCAGAGCGTTGCATTGAACGAACTCCCTCGCCTCATCCCAAGCAGAACATGCACAAATCACCAGGTGTGATGGGTCGCTGCTTGAGTTGATTTAACGACGTTGAAGACCTCCTGCCTACTGTCAGAAATTACAGGTATTGCTACCGCTTGTCGGAAGGCAATTTGCATGGGGGGGCTAGATAATATGGGGTCGGGGCAGCGCGACGGGATTATGCGCTGTCCAAGCCGCCCCCCTTCGCGAGCAGGCTCGCTCCCGCAGTTTCACCGCGCCCCCTGCTCGCGAAGACTGACTTAGAGACAACACGTTTCTGCAGACGGACAAAACCCACCGTCCCGAATCACCCGGGGCGGCGGGTTTTGTTGTTTCAGACCTCAGATCAGACCGTATCCACCTTCAACGAATGATCATTGAGCATGCCGCTGATGATTGTCGCCGTGTCGTGGCTGCTGGCAATCATGCCGCCTGCGCCCGGGGTCACGCCGTAGTGGCTGGCGAGGTTGACGCCGGCAAGGTCGATGGTCTGGTTCGGCGCGGCGCCAGCCATGGCGCTGACGTCAATGCTGGTCATCACCGAGGCGCCGCTGCCGCTGACGGTGAAGTGCAGATAGTCGTCCAGCGACGCGGTACTGGCGTTTTCGCCTTGCAGCAGTTGCGACAGATCGAGCCTGTCGGTACCGGGGGTGAAGTCGGTGATCAGGTCGTGGCCGCTGTTGCCCTTGAGCCACTGGAAGGTGTCCGCCCCTGCCCCGCCTGTCAGCGTATTGTTGCCCATGCCACCAATCAGCAAGTCATCGCCAGCACCGCCATTGAGGAAGTCGTTGCCGAGGCCGCCGTTGATCACGTTGTTGTTGCCGTCGCCGGTGAGGCTGTCGTTGAAGTTCGAGCCGAGCAGATTTTCGATGCCGGTCAGCGTGTCAGTACCCGCGCCCAGGGTGTTCTGCGCACCGAGCAGGCCGAGGTTGACGGTGACGGCGGCTGTGGCGTGGGCGTAGCTGGCGGTGTCGCTGCCAGTGCCGCCGTCGAGCAGGTCATTGCCGGCGCCGCTGTAGAGCAAATCGTTGCCGCCGCCGCCGTGCATTTCGTTGTTGCCGGAGCCTGCGCTGAGCACGTCGTTGCCGTCGCCGGCGTTGATCACGTTGTTGCCGCTGCCCGCTACCAGCACATCGTCGCCAGCGGTGCCGGTGCGGGTGTGGCCATCCTGATAGCTGATGCTGAGGTTGGCGGTGTCGCTGCCGCCGTGGTTGTCGTTGGCGGTGTAGGTGCCGTGGTAGTCCGGCGTGATGTCGTGCGCCCCGGCGTAGTTGAGGGTCATGGTCAGTTGGTAGCTTTCCGCCACATTCGGGTTGCCGTTGCCGGTAGCGTTGGCAATGTTGGTGATGTGGATCTGGTAGACGCCGTCGGCCGATGCGGTAAGCGTTTGCCCGTCCGCCAGCGCGGTCCAGGCGCCGCCGTTGAGCGAGTACTCCATGCCGACATGACCGGCGGCGAGGTTGTGATCCAGATTGAGGGTTTCACCCTGACGCAGGTTGACGGTGATGCGGTCCTCGTCATTGGCATTGCTGTTGCTAACCGCGCCGAGGTAGCCGCTGACCACCAGCACGGCGGTCATGGTCGCGGCATTGGCGCTGAAGGCGCTGCGCACGTTGGCCAGGTTCTGGTTGGCGGCGCTGTTGCTCTGCCCGGTGAAGCCGATCAGACCGGTGCCGGTGAAGTCCGCCGCTTTCGACACCCAACCGGTGTTGAAACTGGTGGGTGTGGCGTTGAGCGCATCGCCGTTCGGATCGGTGTCATTGGCAAGCAGCAGCTCACCCGGCACCACGATGTTGCCCGACAGCACGTTGGTGATGACGTGATCGTCCATCGCCACTGGCGGCGCGTTGGGGATCACTTTCACGGTCAGCGTGGAGCTGGCCAGATCGCCGTCGTTGTCGCTGACGGTGAAGCCGATGTTTTCGGTGATCACCACGGCGGTGGTTTTCTGCGAGGTGTAGCTGTATTCGCCGGTGTCGAGGTTGACCACCAGCGTGCCGCTGTTGTTGGTGGCGATGCTGACGCTGTTGTTCGCTGTGTTGAAAGTGCCGTGGTTGGCGCCGCCGCTCGCGGTCAACGCGCCCTGGCCGCTGAGGTCTTTCGGGTCGTAGGTGTAGGTGGTGCCGTCGACCACGATCGACTTGATGAAACCGCCATCGGCACCGAACGAACCGCCCTCGCCCAGCAACGAACCGGTAACCGGCGCGCCCTGCACAGTGCCGGACAATACCGAGTTGAGCTGATTGAGATCGGTGACCACTACCGCATTGGTGTTGGTGTGGTTGATGCCGTCGTAGGCCAGCGGATCGAGGTTGGCGTTGCTTACGCCACTGCCCAGACCGATTGCATAGTTCTTGATGTTGTTGGCGTCGAGGAAGTTTTTCAGCGCGGCTTCGTCAGCCGTGCCGATGTCGCCCTCGTTGGGCTTGCCGTCGGAGAAGAAGTAGCCGACGTTCTGCGCCCCGGTGAGTTTGCCCGAGGTGTTGAACGCGGTCTGCATCACCGCCACGGCGGCGTCGTAGTTGGTGCCGCCGCCGGCATTGAGGCCGGCGAGCAGGGTCTTGGTGGTGGCGACATCGACCCACACGGTGGTGCGGTCGGCGGCATTGCTGCTGAACGTCACCAACTGCACTTTCACATCGCCCAGATCATCGTACTTGTCGAGCAAGGCACCAATGGCCTGCTTGGCCAGTGCCAGCCGCGAGAGGCCCAGCACGCCAGAGGCATCAGCCATACTGCCGGAGATGTCGAGGACGATGAGGATGTTGGAATCGATCTCCACTGCGGTTACCGAGCGATCCGAGGCAACGGCTTTCGGCACGTCGTCAACAATGTTCACCACGAGGGTACTGGTGGTGCTGTTGCCCAGCGCATCGGTGGCTTTGTAGGTGAACGTTTCACTCAGGGTATTCGGCCCGTCGTTGGCATTCGGTGCGGTTTTCGGCGCTGAGGTCAGCGTGTAGGTGTAGGTGCCGTCAGCGTTGAGCTGCAGTTGTCCGTAACTGCCGGTGGCGTTGCCGACCAGGGTGTACGTGATCGCGCCGCTGCCACCACTGACCGAACCCACCAGCGTGCCGCTGGCGGTTTCGCCGGTGTTGCCCGGTTCGCTGCCGGTGACTGTGCCGGGGGCGAGATCCTGGCCATCCTTGTTCAGGTCGAGGGCTTTTTCATAGACCGTGACATCCTGATCCACTGAGGCGACCAGTTTGCTGTCGGCGACATTGATGGTCAGCGTCGTGGTGCTTTCATCGCCATCGCTGTCGCGGATGGTGTAGGTAAACGTGTCGGTCGCGCCCGGCGGGCTCACCGAGTTCGGATTGCTGTGATAAACCGCGTTGCCCGCCGCGTCGAGCGTCAGGTAGCCGTAGTTGCCGTTGATGTTGCTGTTGAGCCCGCCGCTGGCTGATGTCGCGGTGTTGCTGCCGGCGCGCACGCCGACCACCGTTGCGGCACCATCGGCGCCGCTGCTGTCATTGCCGAGCACGCTGACATTGACCGTGCCGCCCTCGGCCACCGAGCCGGTATCGGCATGGGCAGTCGGCAAATCGTCGACGATGTTGACGTTGATCTGACCGCTGGCGGTGCTGCCGTCAGTGTCGGTGGCGACCACAGCAAAGCTCTCGCTGAGGCTGTTGGCACCGCTGGCGTTTGGATGAACTTCATTGTCGACCAATGTGTAGCTGTAGCTGACCACGCCGGTGGCCGGGTCGTAACCGGTGACGGTGAAGGTGCTGCCCAGCGGCGAGACCACCGACTGCGGCAAACCGGCGGCGACGCCATTGCTGATCACGGCAATACCGCCGACCGTCAGGGTTTGCAGGCCATCAAGAGCGGTCACGGTGAAGCTGCCGCTCTGGGTCAGCGCCGAGGTGTTGGGGTTGCTGCCGTCGCTGAGGGTTTTCTCGTAGACGGTGATTTCGCCGCCCTTCACATCAAGGCCATCGAGGCACACCGGATCGTCGTTGTTATGGACGTTCAGCACCAGGTTGGCCGTGCTGGTGTCGCCGTCGGCATCGGTGAGGGTGTAGGCGAAGGTTTCCGTGCCGTTGCCGCCGCCGTGGAGGTTTTTGAAGTCGGCGTCGTTGGCGTCCAGCGTGTAGGTGTAAGTGCCGTTGGCGTTGAGCACCAGCGTGCCGTAAGTGCCGGTGAAAGTCCCGGCGGTCACCGGGCCACTGGCGACGCGGTCGGCGCCTTGCACATCGTTGTCGAGGACGTTGCCGCTCAGGGTCACCTGGGCTTCTGTTGCGCTGTCGGCATTGCTGTCATTCAGCGCCTTCGGCACGTCATCGACGATGCTCACCACGATCGTGCTGGTGACGACATTGCCCAGCGAATCGGTGGCCTGATAGGTGAACGTTTCGCTCAGGCTGTTGGCGCCGTCGTCGGCGTGCGGCGTGGTGGTCGCTGGCGAAGTCAGGGTGTAGGTGTAGGCGCCATTGGCATTGAGGACGATCTGCCCGTAGTTACCGGTGGCGCTGCCGACCAGTGCATAACTGATCGCGCCGACCGCGCCGGTGACCGAACCGACCAGGGTGCCGGAAGCGGTTTCGCCAGTGCTGTTCGGATCGCTGCCGACCACACTGCCCGCCGCCAGATCCTGGCCGTCCTTGTTCAGGTCGAGGGCTTTTTCGTAAACGGTGACATCGGTGTCGCTGACCGCTTTCAAGCAGCTGTTGTAGACATCGATGGTGATGGTCGTGGTGCTTTCATCACCATCAGAATCGCGCACGGTGTAGGTGAACACATCCACCGCACCCGGACCGTTCACCGTGTTCGGATTGCTGTGATAAACGGCGTTGCCGTTGGCATCAAGCGTGAGGTAACCGTAGGTGCCGTTGATCTGCGAATTGAGTCCGCCGATGGCCGAAGTCGAGGTGTCGGCACCGGCGCGCACGCCGACGACTGCGCCGGTAATCGCCGGGCCGTCAGCGCCGCCGACATCGTTATCCAGCACATTGCCGCTGACCGTGTCGCCCTCCGCTACCGAAGCCGCGTCCGCATGCGCAGTCGGCAAATCATCGACGATGTTGACGTTGATCTGGCCGCTGGCGGTGCTGCCATCGGTGTCCGTCGCGACGACGTCGAAGTTCTCGGTGAGGCTGTTGGCGCCGTTGGCAGTCGGGTGGGCTTCGTTGTCGGCCAGGGTGTAGCTGTAGCTGACCACGCCGGTTGCCGGGTCATAACCGGTAATGGTCAAAGTGCTGCCCAGCGGGGTGATCACCGATTGCGGGAAACCCGCAGCCACGCCGTTAGTGATCACGGCAATACCTCCGACCGTGAGGGTCTGCAGACCACCGAGAGCGCTGACGGTGAACGTGCCGCTCTGGGTCAGCGCGGGCGTGTTGGGGCTGGTGCCGTCGCTGAGATTTTTTTCGTAGACGGTTAGCTCGCCACCGCTGACGTCGAGACCGTTGAGCAGCACCGGATCATCGTTGTTGTGAATTTGCAGAACGAGGTTGGCGCTGCTGGTATCGCCGTCGGCGTCAGTGATGGTGTAGGCGAAGGTTTCGGTGCCGTTGCCGCCACCAGTCAAGGCTTTGAAATCGGCATCGCTGGTATTGAGCGTGTAGGTGTAAGTGCCGTCGGCGTTCAGAACCAAGGTGCCGTAAGTACCGGTGAACGTGCCGGGTGTGACTGGACCGGTGGGTACGCGGTCGGCGCCTTGCACGTCGTTGGTCAGGACGTTGCCGGTCAGGGTCAGTTGGCTTTCCGAGGCGGTACCGTTGCTGTCGTCGTTGGCTTTCGGCAGGTCATCGACGATGTTCACGTCGAGGGTACCGGTGGCGGTGGTGCCGTTGTCATCCACGACCGTGACCGCGAACTGCTCAGGCAGATTGTTGGCACCGTTGGCGTTCGGATGCGCTTCGTTGTCAGCCAGGGTGTAGCTGTAACTGACCACGCCGGTTCCAGCGTTGAAACCAGTAATCGTCAACGTGCTGCCCAGTGGCGTGGTGATCGATTGCGGGAAACCTGCGGCGACGCCATTGGTCACCACGGCGATGCCGCCGACTGTCAGCGTGGTCACGCCGTCCAGCGCGGTGATGGTGAACGTGCCGTTTTGCGTCAGTGCGCCAGCATCCGGGGCGCTGCCGTCGCTGAGGTTTTTTTCGTAAACCGTGAGCTCGCCACCGGCGACGTTCAGGCCGTCGATGATGACTGGATCGTCGTTGTTGTGGATCTGCAGAATGAGGTTGGCAGTGCTGGTATCACCGTCGGCATCGGTGACGGTATAGGCGAAGGTTTCAGTGCCGTTACCGCCGCCGGTCAAGGCTTTGAAATCGGCATCGCTGGTATTCAGGGTGTAGGTGTAGGTGCCGTCGGCGTTCAGAACCAACGTACCGAAAGTACCAGTAAAAGTGCCCGGCGTGACTGGACCTGTTGGTACGCGGTCGGCGCCTTGCACGTCGTTGGTCAGGACGTTGCCGGTCAGGGTCAGCTGGCTTTCTGACGCGGTACCGTTGCTGTCATCGTTGGCTTTCGGCAGGTCGTCGACGATGTTGACGTCGAGGGTGCCGGTGGCCGTCGTGCCGTTGTCATCGACTACCGTGACTGCGAATTGCTCAGGCAGATTATCCGCGCCGTTGGCGTTCGGGTGCGCTTCGTTATCGGTCAGGGTATAGCTGTAACTGACCACGCCGGTCGACGCGTTGAAACCGGTGATAGTGAGCGTACTGCCCAGGGGCGTGGTGATCGATTGCGGGAAACCTGCGGCGAAGCCGTTGGTGACCACGGCGATGCCGCCGACGGTCAGCGTGGTGACACCGTCCAGTGCAGTGATGGTGAACGTGCCGTTTTGGGTGAGCGCGCCAGCGTCCGGGGCGCTGCCGTCAGTGAGGTTTTTCTCGTAAACCGTCAACTCGCCACCGGCGACGTTCAGGCCGTCGATGATGACTGGATCGTCATTGTTGTGGATCTGCAAAACCAGATTGGCGCTGCTGCTATCGCCGTCGGCATCGGTGATGGTGTAGGCGAAGGTCTCTGTGCCGTTGCCGCCACCGGTCAAGGCTTTGAAATCGGCATCGCTGGTGTTCAGGGTGTAGGTGTAGGTGCCGTCGGCATTCAGAACCAAGGTGCCGTAAGTGCCGGTAAATGTGCCAGGCGTAACCGGGCCGGTAGGTACACGGTCGGCGCCTTGCACGTCGTTGGTAAGCACGTTTCCGGTGAGGGTCAGCAAGGTTTCCGAGGCAATGCCGTTGGCGTCGTCAAACGCTTTGGGCACGTCGTCGGTGATATTCACGTCCAGCGTGCCAGTGGCGCTGTCGCCATTGCCGTCGGTGGCGATCACGGTGAACTGTTCGCTGAGGTTGTTCACGCCGTCGCCGGCCGCGTGAGTTTCGTTGCCGTTGAGGGTGTAGCTGTAGCTGACCGTGCCAGTGGCCGCGTTGTAACCGGTGATGGTCAGGGTGTTGCCCAGTTGTGTGGTGATCGACTGTGGAAAGCCGATCGGCACGCCGCCAACAATCACGTTGATGCCGCCGATGCTCATGCTGTTCAAGCCATCCGCCGCCGAGACGGTGAAGCTGCCGCTCTGAGTCAGAGCGCCCGGATTGGCCGCTGTACCGTCAGGCAGATTGGCTTCATTGAGGTTCAGCTCGCCGCCCGCCGCATCGAGACCGTTGAGGATGACCGGGTTGTTCACTGGTGGCGGTGGCACCACGACCGGCGCCGGCGTGTCGTCGCCATTGTCGTTGTCGGCGTCGCGACGATACTCGGGAAATTCGGGAATGCCGTTGAAGCCGGCGGTGGGGAAACCGATGATCGGATCAACTCGGCCGCCGACTTCGGTGAGCAGAACGAAGCTGTGCCCGCCGCCCAGTTCCCCGGTATTGCCAGTGGGCGCGTTGGGGCCGGCAGCGGTGGCTTCAGCAGTTTTGCTCGGGTCTTCACCGGCGGCGATGGCTTTCTGGATCTGCTCGACGTCGGTCAGCTGTGCCTGGCTCGGGGTCTGCGCTTCGTCGACATTCACCGGCACCGCCTGGTCGGCCAGCAGTTGGCCGGTCATGGTAATGCTGCTGCCGCGGCCGAGGGTCAATTCCTCGCCGTTTTGCAGCTTCACCGCCACCGCGCCTTCCGCGCCAGTGATCAGTTGATCGCCGGCGTACAAACGATCGCCTTCGAATAGCGGGCGTTTGATGCCATCGCTCGCTTGGGCGAACACCTGACCAATGACTTTTGTGACCGTACCGATGAGCGTTGCCATGTGAAATCCTCCGCTGCCGACCACCGTCGGCACAGGTTCGCGAAGCAGCCCATGGCTCAATCGGGTTGCCGGGGGCGACGCTCGCACCCTCGACAGTTCGTTTCGCAGGCCTCATTGGAAAAGAATTGTCAGCGCCATCAAGCACTTGCCAACCCTGTTCAATCCATCGACCCACTAGCGCTACGTAACGGTGGTGAATCACCCGAGTGACAAAAAACTGTCGCTCATTTGCCGCTACGCGTCCCTCCCCTTCAGCAGTACTTCGCAGTGTCTCGCAAAGTGAGTGGAACTTTCCTCAAGCCTTTTCGAGCTCCCTAAAGCGCATAAAACAAAGGCTTTCGAGCTGAACAATGTGCTGCTTTTGAAAAACCGCATAAGTTTTTTTTGGAATAAGCCTTATGAAAATTTTTTCTTAGCTACGCTCTAGG